>Ga0315905_10001237_pt1 | contig 27477 bp, 26 predicted proteins | sample LakEriMetagenome_5_FD_203522 | JGI IMG/M metagenome (GOLD analysis project Ga0315905, IMG submission 203522) | Freshwater fungal communities from buoy surface, Lake Erie, Ohio, United States - Buoy 4 MA121 | ecosystem: Environmental > Aquatic > Freshwater > Lake | place: USA: Lake Erie, Ohio...
AGCTTCACCGTGGGCCGCCACACCTCGACCGTCAGTTCGAAGCCGACGATCATGTCCATCATTCGGTCGCGCTTGATCCGGGCCATCTTGTCCATGGTCCACGGCGTGCCTGCGGTGACGCGCGTCTCGTGGTGAGCGGAGACGTCCTCCAGCAGCGCGTGAAGACCCTCGCGGTCCATTCGCTGCACTGGCCCTTCCATTTCGAGCGCGAGGTAGTTCCACGTCGGCACCTGATCGGGATCGGAGTACCAGCGCGCCGAGATATAGCCGTCCGGCCCGTTCACCACGGCCAGTGCCCGCCTTCCATCGAGATGGCGGGTGAGCGAATTGCCAAGTGCGAGGTGGAAACGCAGCGTACCCGCCTCGGTCAGCAACAGAGGCACATGCGCGACGCGGGGGCCATCAGGCGTGGCAAGGAAAACCATGCCGAAGCCCGCTTCTTCAATCAACGCGGAAAACAGCGTCCGGTCATCGTTTCGGAAGGCAGGGTTCGGGTGCATCAGCCTCTCGGACTACGGCGCGGCGCCCCGCTGGTTGGGGCTTTCGGCTTGCCGCCGCCGGTCTTGCCTGCAGCGGGCGCACGGCGCACCGGTTTGCCGCCGTTGGCGCTGCGTTCAGCCGCATTGCGTTCTGCAGACGCGCGGCCCGCGGAAGCCCTGGCGAGCGCGGTACCGGTGGGCGCCTTGCTGCCGGGGCCTTTCTTGACGCCCGCGCGCGGTTTGGGCGCGCTGCGGCCGCTCGGCGGTGCATCAGCGCGCTTGCGGCGCTCGCCCCGGCGCTCCTTGCGGTATTCCTTGGCATGTGCCTTGGCCGCACGCTTCTCGATCACCTTTTCGGGGATGAGCTTGACCGGCTCCAATGGCAGATCCCCATCGGCTTCCTCGAAGCCAAGTTGCACCATGCTGGCCGCGAAATGTTCCGGCAGCGGGGCCGTCACGTCGAGCAGGTCACCCTCGGGATGCTCGATGCGAAGGCGGCGCGCATGGAGGTGCATCTTGCGGCTGATTGATCCCGTCAGGAATGCCGCCTGTCCGCCGTATTTGCCATCACCGACGATCGGATGGCCGATCGCCGCCATGTGGACGCGCAGCTGGTGGGTGCGCCCCGTCAGCGGCTGGAGCTCGACCCAGCAGGCAGCATTGCCCGCGCGTCCGATCACCCTGTAGCGCGTGCGGGCGGACTGGCCGTGCTCGCTCTCGTCGACCATCATCTTCTCGCCGCCGGTGCCCGGCTGCTTGGCGAGCGGGAGCTCGATCAGGCCGTCCTTGATGTCAGGCACGCCGGTGATCAGCGCCCAGTAGATCTTCCGCGCGGTGCGCCCCGAAAAGCGCTTCGAAAAGAACGCTGCGCTGCCCGGCGTGCGCGCGATGAGGAGGACGCCCGAGGTGTCCTTGTCGAGCCGGTGGACGAGGCGCGGGCGCGGGCCTCTCTCGTCGGCATAGGCATCGAGCAAGCCGTCGACATGCTCGTGCGTTCCGCTGCCGCCCTGTGTCGCAAGCCCCGGCGGCTTGTTGAGCACGATCGCGGCGCGGTCCTGCGTGAGGACCATGCTTTCGGCGAGTGCGACCTGTTCTTCGGTCAGCGGCTGCTTGGGCTTGGTGCCCTTGATTCCTGCTGGCGCGGATCCGGCGGGCGGCACGCGCAGGATCTGGCCCTTTTCAAGCCGCGTATCGACATCGGCGCGCTTGCCATCGACGCGCAGCTGTCCGGTGCGTGCCCAGCGGGAAACGGTGGCAAAGCCGACCGCGGGCAGATTGCGCTTGAACCAGCGGTCGAGCCGGACGCCCTCGTCGTCCTTGCCCACGGTGAACTGGCGGACGTCGGCCTCGTCCCCGCCTGCCTTGCCCACGCTCATGCCGCCACCCGCATCAGCCAGAGGCCGGCAAAGAGTGCGGCGAAGCCCGCCACAAGCGAGACGGCGACATAGGCAACTGCGAGTCCCATTGCACCGCGTTCGACGAAGACCGCGAATTCAAGCGCGAAAGAGGAGAAGGTGGTGTAGCCGCCCAGCACGCCGACGCCCAGCAGCAGGCGCCATGCCTCGCCGCCGGTCCCGTTCCGCGCAAGCCAGCCGACGAGCAGTCCCATGGCCGCGCTGCCCAGCACGTTGATCGTGAGTGTCGCCCAGGGGAAGGCGCTGGCCGCAACCGGCCCGATGGCGGCAAGGAACAGGCGGCCGGTCTGGTAGCGCAGCCATGCGCCGAGTGCGCCGCCGGCGGCAACAGCAAGGCCGGGCGGAACGCTGGCAAGCAGAGGCTGGGTCGTTGTCATCCGGCATGCCCCTAACGCAGGCGGCCGCCAATTGCACGAGATTGCTTGCCTTGCGGGGACTCTTTTGGTAGCGGGCGCCGCATGAGAGCCGATCCGTTCGGATTCGGCGCGTTTTCTATTTCTGCCATTTAAGGTGATCCCCGCTCCTTGCGGGCTCTCGCCATCAGCATTGAGGTGTAGCGGTTTATGCAGATTCTCGTTCGCGACAACAATGTCGACCAGGCCCTTCGCGCGCTCAAGAAGAAGCTGCAGCGTGAGGGCGTGTACCGCGAGATGAAGCTGCGCCGTCACTTTGAAAAGCCCTCGGAAAAGCGTGCCCGTGAAAAGGCCGCTGCTGTCCGCCGCGCCCGGAAGATGGAGCGCAAGCGGCTTGAGCGCGACGGCGGCAAGTAAACTGCCGCAAGGGCCGGACGATCCCGGCCCTTAGCCTCTTGCGAACAGGGTCCGGCTGGGCCAAGAGGGCGCCGTAATCGCGGCGCCCTTTCGCTTGTCCGGCAGATGTCGGCAGCGGTTTGAGGGCAGGGAATCGGGGCCGTCCCGCCGGCTTCACAAAAGGGGAAGACATGTCGGAAATCACCCGCGTTCCGCTCCAGCCGGTTGGCAAGGGATCGCTTACCCGCATCTGGATCGGCGTCATTGTCGCGCTGCTGATCGGCGCGACGGCTGCCTGGTCGACACGCTATCAGGGCCTCGTTGTTGAAACAATTACAGCGGGCACGGGGCCTTCGCCGACTGTGGGCGATGTTGTGCTGGTCAACTATGTCGGCCATCTCGCCAGCGGCAAGGAGTTCGACAAGGGTTCGCAGGTCGCAATGCCGGTCGAGGGCGTGATTCCAGGGTTTAGCCAGGGGCTGCAGAAGATGCAGCGCAAGGGCAAGTACAAGCTGATTATCCCGGCGGCGATGGCCTATGGCGCGCAGGATCAGAAGAACCCGTCAACCGGCGAGGTGGTGATCCCCGCGAACAGCGATCTGACGTTCGATGTCGAACTGCTCGATTTCAAGAGCGCGGCCGAGATCGAGCAGCGCCGCCAGATGCTCCAGCAATTGCAGCAGCAGATGGGCAGCGCGCCGAAGGGCGGCGCAGCTCCTGAGCCCATGCCGCAGCCCTGATTCCTGTGGTTCCGGTCGGCAGCGCGCCTGCTGGCCTCAGACTTAGCGAAAGAACGCCATGTCCGTAGACACCGCCACGGTGGCAAAAATCGCCGCGCTGGCCCGCATCAAGGTGACCGATGAAGAGATCGCGGCGATGGTGCCCGAACTGAACGGCATCCTCGCCTGGGTCGAGCAGCTCGGCGAAGTGAACGTGGAAGGGATCGCGCCGATGACGGCGGTGATCCCCAACCTGCAGCGCCTGCGCGAGGACGTGATCGGTGCCGATCCGCTCACCGGCGGCGACGTGCGCGACAAGGTGCTTTCCAACGCACCTGCCGGCGAACACGGCTTCTTCGGCGTGCCCAAGGTGATCGAATGATGAGCGAATTGACTGACCTTGGCGTTGCCGCGATCCGCGACGGGGTGGCGAAGGGCGACTTTGCCGCCGTCGAGGTGGCAGGCGCGTTCAACGCTTCCGCTGCCGCCGCGCAGGATGCGCTCAATGCCTTCATCACGTTGACGCCCGAAAAGGCGCTCGAAGCCGCTGCTGCGGTCGATGCGGACCGCGCAGCCGGCAAGCCGCTCGGCAAGATGGCGGGCGTGCCGATCGGCATGAAGGACCTCTTCGCGACGACGGGGACCAAGACCACTGCCGCTTCGAACATCCTCGGCAACTTCGTGCCACCCTACGAATCGACGGTTTCGCAGAAGCTGTGGGATGCGGGCGCGGGCATGCTCGGCAAGCTCAATCTCGACCAGTTCGCGATGGGCTCGTCCAACGAGACGAGTGCGTTCGGCAATGTGATCTCGCCTTGGCGCCGCGAAGGCAGCACGGCGCAGATGGCGCCCGGCGGCTCGTCCGGCGGCTCGTCGGCCGCGGTCTCGGCGCGCATCGCACCCGCCGCCACCGGCACCGACACCGGCGGCTCGATCCGCCAGCCCGCCGCCTTCACCGGCATTTCGGGCATCAAGCCGACTTATGGCCGCTGCTCGCGCTGGGGTATCGTGGCCTTTGCCTCCAGCCTTGATCAGGCCGGGCCGATGGCGCGCGATGTGCGCGATTGCACGATCATGCTCGAAGCGATGGCCGGGTTCGATCCCAAGGATTCAACCAGTCTCGACATGCCCGTGCCGGAGTGGGAGGCCAGCCTCAATGCCGACATGCGCGGCAAGAAGGTCGGCATTCCGCGCGAATACCGCATGGACGGGATGGACGCCGATGTCGCCCGCGTGTGGGACGAAGGCATCGCCTGGCTGAAAGACGCGGGCGCCGAGATCGTCGACATCAATCTCGCCCACACCAAGTACGCGCTGCCCGCCTACTACATCATCGCCCCCGCCGAAGCCTCGTCCAACCTCGCGCGCTATGACGGCGTGCGTTATGGCCTGCGCGATCTTCCGCAGGGCGCGGGCCTGCAGGACATGTACGCCGCCACCCGCGCGGCCGGGTTCGGCGCGGAAGTGAAGCGCCGCATCCTGATCGGCACATATGTGCTCTCGGCCGGCTTCTATGATGCCTATTACACGCAGGCGCAGAAAGTCCGCACGCTGATCAGCCGCGACTTCATGGGCGCCTTCCAGACCGTCGACGTGATTCTTGCCCCCACCGCGCCGACCGCCGCATTCGGCCTTGGCGAGATGGTGAGCGATCCACTGGCGATGTACCTCAACGACGTGTTCGCCGTGCCCGCCTCGCTGGCTGGCCTGCCTGCGATGTCGGTGCCCGCCGGGCTCGACCGGCAGGGTCTGCCGCTGGGCCTCCAGCTGATCGGCCGTCCGTTCGATGAACAGGGCGTGCTCGATGCGGGTCTGGCAATCGAAGCCCGCGCGGGGTTCACCGCGCGTCCGGCGAAGTGGTGGTGAGGGGGGCACATTGATTGACTGTATTACCGCGATGAGGTAATACCGGCGGTATGAACGCGCACTATCCACGGATTTTCCGATCTAACCTGACCTCGAAATGTCAGGTCACGATCCCGAAGGAAATTCGGGATGCGCTCGGTCTCAAAGCCGGAGACAGGGTGTCGTTCAAGCTTGCAGAGGATGGCAGCGCCCGCATTCTTCCCATGACGGAACAGGATGTGGCTGAAGCTCGCAAGGCGGTTATCGCCGAGAGCGTCGCTGAAGCGCGCAGCCACTTTCGCCCGCTTGGCATGCCCAACACCGAATTCTATGATTTGATGCGCGGCCCGCCAGCAGACGCATGATCATTGATTCAAACATCTTTCTGCACATCGTGAATCCGGAAGATGAAGCTTCGGCCCGGGTTCTGGCTGCGTTCGAAACCGTTTCCCTCAATTCGCCAGTCTACATCAACCCCATCATCTTTGCCGAGATTTCCCCCGGGTTTGACGCATGCAGCGTGGTCGAAAAGCTTCTGGCAGGTCTTGGCGTCACAGTCGTAGGTCTCAGCCCGGAGGATGCATTTCAGGCTGGGCAGGCATTCCTTGCCTATCGTCGCAACGGTGGTCCGCGCACGAGCATTCTGCCAGATTTCCTTATCGGCGCGCAGGCGGCAAGCAGGGGCTGGCCAATCATGACGCGCGACCCTAAGCGCTTTTCCAGCTATTTTCCCGAAGTCGAACTGATCGATCCGCTCAAGGTTTAAAATGACTGACACCGCATACCGCATCCACGGCGCAACCAGCGAATGGGAGGTCGTTGTCGGCCTCGAAGTCCATGCGCAGATCAGCACGCAGGCGAAGCTCTTTTCGGGCGCGGCAACCGCGTTCGGCGCGGAGCCCAACACGCAGGTCAGCCTTGTCGATGCGGCGATGCCAGGCATGCTGCCGGTGCCCAACCGCGAGTGCATCCGCCAGGCGGTGCGCACCGGCATTGCCATCAATGCGCAGATCAACAAGTGGTCGCGGTTTGATCGCAAGAACTACTTCTACGCGGACTTGCCGCAGGGCTACCAGATCAGCCAGCTCTACCACCCCATCGTGGGTGAGGGCGCGATCGAGGTGCAGCTCGATGACAAGAACCCCGAGAGCACCAAGACCATCGGGATCGAGCGCATCCATGTCGAGCAGGATGCGGGCAAGCTGATGCACGATCAGCACCCGACGATGTCCTACGTCGACCTGAATCGTTCGGGCGTGGCGCTGATGGAGATCGTGAGCCGTCCGGATATGCGCTCACCGGCCGAGGCTGGGGCCTATCTCGCCAAGCTGCGCACGATCCTGCGCTATGTCGGCTCGTGCGATGGCAATATGGACCAAGGCTCGATGCGCGCGGACGTCAACGTCTCGGTGCGGAGGCCCGGCGAACCCTTCGGCACGCGGACCGAGACGAAGAACGTCAACTCGGTGCGCTTCGTGATGGCCGTGGTCGAGCAAGAAGCGAAGCGTCAGGTCGCGCTGCTGGAAGACGGCGGCAAGGTCGTGCAGGAAACCCGGCTCTACGATCCGGATCGCAACGAGACACGTTCGATGCGCAGCAAGGAAGACGCGCACGACTATCGCTACTTCCCCGATCCCGATCTGCTGCCGGTCGAGCTTGACGACGCGTTCCTCGAGGAATGCCGCGCGAGCCTGCCTGAATTGCCCGATGCCAAGCGCCACCGGTATGAGACGGTGCTGGGGCTCAGCGCCTACAACGCGGGCGTGCTGACCGCCGAAGTCGAGACCTCGCGCTGGTTCGAGGCCTTGCTGGCCCAGAGCGCCGCGCAGCAGGGCAAGCCCGAAAGCGACGTGGCCAAGCAGGCGGCCAACTGGCTGACCTCGGAACTGTTCGGCGCGCTCAACAAGCTCGGCAAGAGCCTTGCGGAAAGCCCTGTCAGCCCCGAAGCGGGCGGCGAGCTGCTCGCGCTGGTCGGCAAGGGCACGATCTCGGGCAGCGCCGCCAAACAGGTGCTTGAGCAAATGCTCGAGACCGGCGATGCGCCAGGCGTGATCGTCGAGCGCGAGGGCCTGACCCAGACTTCCGACACCGGTGCGATCGAAGCAGCGGTCGATGCCGTTCTCGCCGCAAATGCCGACAAGGTCGAGCAGTACAAGGGCGGCAAGGAAGCCCTGTTCGGCTTCTTCGTCGGCCAGACGATGAAGGCGATGCAGGGCAAGGGCAACCCGCAGCTGGTCAATGAAGTGCTGAAGGCGAAGCTGGGGTAAGTCGCTGACAATACGGGGTGCCAGCGCCGATTTGGATGCAATCGTGCTTGCCAATCAAGGCTGATTCTCTAGCTCTGGGAGCGGGGGGGATCGCCATGCTGGATCATCTGTTTCGCGTTGTCGGAGGCGGCTTGCTTGCCGCTGCACTCGTTCTCGTCGCAGGTACGGCCCATGCGGGCTCGCTCCTTAAAGACGGGTTCTCGTTTCCGGAAGGTCAGGCGACCAAGATCGTCGTATTCCGGCCTGACGTGCAGGTGGGCACGCTGCGCAGTACCGGGCAGGATGAGCCGAATGTCGAGTGGACCGAGACGGCGCGGGCGAACATCACCGGCGAGATGAAGTCGCAGGCGGATGCGATGGGGCTCAAGCTCGAGTTCCTCACGGATTTTCAGGGCACAGACGCCGAACTGCTTGATTCGTATCGGGCGCTCTTTGTCGCCGTTGCCAGTTCGGTCATGCGGCACGGCGTCATCGGTGATCGCCTGCCGACCAAGCTGGAGCCGCGGACGCCGGAAAACCCCTCGAAGCGCTGGCGGTTCGACTGGACGATGGGGCCGGGAATGAGCCGGTTCGCGGATCTCACCGGTGCCGAGTACGGCCTCTTTTTCTACACCCACGATGCCTACGGCAGCGCGGGCCGCAAGACGGCGATGATCTTTGCCGCAATGTGGGGTGCGGCAATCTTGTCCGGCATCCACGAAGGCTATGCCGCGCTGGTCAATTTGCGGACCGGCGATGTCGTGTGGTTCAATTCCGATATCGCCATGGGCGGCGATCCGCGCGAGGTGGCAGGTGCGACCAAGCGGGTCGGCCAGTTGCTCGCCGGTTTCCCGGGCAGCAAGCCGGCAGTGCCGGCCCCTGTGGCTCCTGCGGCGCGCTGAGGTGAGCCGTCCCGTGCGCACCCGCCGGCATCGTCTGACCGTCCTTGCCTGCGCAGCCGCTGCGCTGGTGCAACCTGCGCTTGCTGCGACGCCACCGGTCGCCCCGACTGCGCCGGTGACCACGCCGATACTATCCATTCCCTATTCCCCGGAAGGCACCGAGGAGCGGGGCCTGTGGATGGAAGTCAATGAAGAAGAACGGCGGATCCGCAATTCCCCGCAGCTGATCACCGATGCCGACCTCCACGCCTATATCCGCTCGGTGCTGTGCCGCACCGTGGGCGATGCGCGCTGCGGTGCGGCGCGGATCTACATCCTGCGCACGCCCAAGCCCAATGCCTCCATGGCGCCGAACGGGATGATGCAGCTCAACAGCGGCATCCTGCTGCACATCACCAATGAAGCCCAGCTTGCCGCCGTGCTCGGGCACGAGTTTGCGCACTACGAGCATCGCCATGCCCTGCTGTGGTACCGCGAGCTCAAGAGCAAGGGCAACACCGCGCTGTGGCTCACGCTGACCGGTATCGGCTTGCTGGCTGTGCCGGGGGTCGTGGGTGGCCTGTCGAGCTATTCGCGCGACATGGAGCGGGAGGCGGACATGGACAGCCTCGCCCGGCTTTCCAGCGCCGGCTATGCCATCGGCGAAGTTTCAGCGCCGTGGAAGCTGTTCCGCGCCGAATGGGACGCGACCGCTGCGGAGCGCAAGCGCAAGTCCCGCACGCTCAAGGACGACAAGGCTGACGGCAGCCACCCCGCGCTGTCTGAACGCATTGCCTATACCGAAGCCGAAGCCGCCAAGCAGGCCCCCGGTGCCGATACGGGGCAGGACCGCTATCAGGCCGCGCTTGCCCGCTGGCTTCCGGGGTTTCTTGAAGACCAGATCAAGCTCAACGATTTTGGCGCGAGCGATGTGCTGATCGGCAGTCTGGCCGAGCGGACCGGATCGCCCGCGCTGCTTACCGCGCGCGGCGATCTCTATCGCAGCCACGCGCAGCCCGGTGATTTCGAGAAGGCGGACGGGTTCTATTCCGCCGCGATTGCAGCGCCGGGTGCTCCGGCGCAGGCCTGGCGCGGGCGCGGGCTGGTCCGGCTCAAGCTGGGGCAGGCCGAGCAGGGCAAGGCCGATCTGCGCGACTATCTTGCACGAAGTCCGGACGCGCCGGACAAAGCCATGATGGCTATGATGATTGGAGGGAACCCATGAAAGCGCACGTCCGGCTGGCCCTTGGTGCCGCATTGGTTTTCGCGGCTGTCTCTCCCGCTGCGGCGTGGAAGCTGGTGAAGGCCGGCGACCAGATCATCGTGGGCAAGACCTCGATGGTCATCACCGCGCCGGCGGAATGGAACCGGGTCACCTGGGGTCCGGTCAAGGGGTCCGAGCAGTGGACGCTTGATGGGATCGCGCTCAATGAACTCTATGCGGCTGGCGATATCGTTTCGGGCAAGCCGCTGCTGGCTGAGTTCAACAAGAAAGACAATCCGCTCCCCAAGTTCGCCACCACGATGCAGCTTACCGATCTGCCCGATCTGATCGAGCGGACCTGGCGCGTCGGCCGCAAGGCAGTGGTGTTCACGACGACCAAGGTCGAGCCCGCCAAGATGGGCGGCAGTGATGCGGTGCGAATCCACTACGAATATGTGCGCGATGGCAGCAACCTGAAGTACCGGGGCGTGGCAACAGCGGCGATTGTGCACGACCAGTTGCAGCTGGTCCTGTTCGAGGCGCCGACGCTGTTCTACTTTGAGCGCGACAGCACCAAAGCGCTGGCGCTGATGGACGCGGTCTCGTTCCGGGTGATGCCGGTGGTCAAGCCTTCATAGGAAGACCGGGCGCGCGCCCGGTCTCTCCCTCACTCCCCCTTCACCACCTCCACCGGCAGCCCCAGCCCATCGAGCTGCGGCTTGACCTTGGCCGCATCGCCGACGACGACCCAGACAAGCTTGGCGGGGTCGATCATGCTCCGCGCCGCACCGTCGAGGTCGGCGGGCGTCATCGCGCGGTAGCGGCTGGGGAGCGCGGTGAAGTAGGTGTCAGGCCGCTTGTAGGTCTCGATCTTCGCCACGCCATCGAGCACTGCGCCCGAGGTTTCGAACGCGCCGGGGAGTTCGCGGGCGCTGCCCTGCGTGGCAAGCGCGGCTTCTTCCGGCGTGGTGCCCTTGGCGCCGAGGTAGCGTGTCATCTCCCCGCGCAGTTCGGTGATCGAGGGGCCGGTCTGGTCGGTCTGCACGGGCGCGTAGATCATGAACAGCAGCCGGTCGGCGCGGTCGTTGATGAGGCTCGAGACGCCGTAGGACCAGCCCTTGGCCTCGCGCAGGTTCATGTTCATGCGGCTGAGAAAATCGCCGCCGAGCACGTCGTTGGCGGTGCGCAGGGTGACAGTGTCGTCGGTCCCCTTCGCGGCGATGATCTGGCCGCCGAGGATCATCGACTGCGGCGAGCCGGGGCGGTCGATCAGCACGATGCGCGGGGTGGGCGCGGGGATCTGGGCGGAGAAATCCTTGACCGGCGGGGCCATGCGGCTTGACGGCCAGGTGCCGAAGCTCTTCTCAAGCAGTGGGACGACTTGGCCAAGCGTCGTATCGCCCACGACATAGATCGTCGCGCGGTCCGGCCGCAGCCAGCGGGCGTGGAAGGCGGCGAGATCGGCGCGGGTCAGCTTCTTCACAACGTCTGCTTCGCCCGTGCCGCTGGGCGCATAGCCATACGGGTGCGTGGGACCGTAGGTCGCGGGATAGAGCACCCGGCTCGCGAGCGAATAGGGATCTGTGCGCTCGGACTGGATGGTGCTCAGCTGCTGGTTGCGCACGCGTTCGAGTTCGGCCGGATCGAGTGCCGGGTTGCGCACAAAGTCGGCGAGAAGATCGAGCGAGGGGGCGAGGTTGGGAACGAGCGCGTTGAGCTCGAACGCGGTCGAATCGGGCTGGCCTGTGCCGCCGATGGAGGCGCCGAGCGTTTCCTTGGCGCGGGCGAGCGCAGAGGAATTGAGGCTGGTGGTGCCCTCGTTCATCAGGCGCAGCAGCAGCGCGGTGGTGCCGCGCGCATCCTTGGGATCGGCAGCGTAGCCCGCATCGAAGGATACGCGCACCGAGACGACCGGCACCGCGCTGCGGCGGACGAAGACGACCTTGATGCCGTTGTTGAGGGTGGTCCGCTCGATGGCGGGGAAATCGAGCGTGGGGACTTCGCCGGCGGGTGGGATCTCGCTGCGATCGGCATCTGCAATGTTCACCGCGGTAGCGGCAGTCGGGGCCGGTGATGCTGCCATGGCGGGGGGGAGCGCCGGATCGCCGCCGCGCGCCTCGCCGCCGCTGGTGCGTGTCCCGGGGACGACGGTAAGCGCGAAGACCGGGCGCTTGAGCCACTTGGCCAGCGCGTCGCGCACTGCTGCCGGCGTGAGCTTGGCGGCCGCTTCCAGTTCGGTGCGGTAGTAGGCTGGATCCCCCGAATAGAGCAGGCCCTCGGCCAATGTCGCGGCCTTGCCATTGCCGCCGACGGATTCGAGTAAGCGGATCTGGCTGGCAGCGAAGGTCGTTGCCGCGCGGGCGAGTTCGTCCGGCGTCGGGCCATCGGTCATCAGGCGGGCGAGCTCGGCATCGAGCGCGGCACCGACCTTGGCCGGGTCCGCACCCGGTTTCACATCGGCTTCCATGATGAACTGGCCGCCCTGCGCGAAGATATCGGCATGGGCGGAGGCCGAGACGGCGGTCTGCGCGCCGCGCACCAGCGCGTCGTCGAGCCGCGAGCTGGCGAGGCCGCCAAGGATGAGACCGCCGACCTGGAGCGGCAGGTGTTCCGGATTGTCGAGCCCGGGGATCGCCCACATCCGGTAGACGCGGGTGGTGGCGACGCGGTCCTGCACCGTGCGGGCGATGGGCGCGGGCAAGGTCGGCACCGGCACGCTGACAGGCTCAACCGCGGGGCCGGCCGGGATCGCGCCGAACCACTTCCCGACTTTGGCCTTGGCGGTGGCGAGATCAATATCGCCCGCCAGCACGAGTACGGCGTTGTTGGGGCCGTAGTGATCGCGGAACCAGCCTTGCACATCGGCGAGGCTGGCGCTGTCGAGATCCGCCATCGAGCCGATGGTTGTGTGGTGATAAGGGTGCCCGGCGGGGTAGAGCGTTTCGAACTCCTCGTATTCGATCAGGCCGAAGGGCGCGTTGTCGCCCTGGCGCTTCTCGTTCTGGACGACGCCGCGCTGGTTATCGAGCTTCTCCTGCGTGACCGCGCCGAGGAGGTGTCCCATCCGGTCGCTCTCGAGCATGAGCGCGCGGTCGAGCGCGCCCTTGGGCACTGTCTCGTAATAGTTGGTGCGATCGAACCAGGTCGTGCCGTTGGCATCGGTCGCGCCGATTTCCTTGAGCGGGCCGAAGAAATCGTCCGGCGCGTTTTCCGAGCCGTTGAACATGAGGTGTTCGAAGAGGTGGGCAAAGCCGGTCTTGCCGCGCGGCTCGTTCTTGGAGCCGACCTTGTACCACACGGAAAGCGCGACGACGGGGGCCTTGCGATCGGTGTGGACGAGGACGGTGAGGCCGTTGGGGAGCGTGAAACGCTCGTAGGGAATGTCCACCGCTTTCACGAGATCGGCGACCGGAGCGGCCTTGATCTCCGGGGCGGCCGCGAAGGCTACGGGTGCCGGTCCCTGCGCGGCGAGCGCGGGAAGGGCAGCGAGGAGAACCGGGAGAGCAAGCAGACGGGCGATTAGCGAACGGGGCATGTTAGTCCTGCGGGTGAAGTGGGGACGCCGAAGTGCGGCCGCGGGGGAGGCATGGTCCTTCTGTTCCAGACCATGGCGCGGCTGAACAGAAGCATAATCGGGAAGGGCCGCCATCTGTCCAAGCGGATGGGGCGCGGGACGGGGGGTTGACACAGTTGACACTGTCCTGAGAAATAATTGCAACCGATCAGTATTCGGATTTTGATTGACTGGATCAATCAATCCGGAGGGCTGGCGGGCGCGATGGTCTGTCATCGGTCGCAGCATAGCGGGACAAGGCCTTGTAGGACAGCGCTTGCCCGACGAACCCCCCACGTGCTTCGACAGGGGCGACACGGGTTTCGGGCGGAATTTTGATCCAGATCCTTGTGTGGCCGAAATGACACACTACCTCTGGGTCATCAGGAGGAATTCCAAGCCATGAACCTCGAGAAATTCACCGATCGCGCCAAGGGCTTCCTGCAAGCGGCGCAAACCGTTGCCATTCGCAATAGTCATCAGCGGATCGGGCCGGAACACGTCCTGAAAGCCCTCTTGGAAGACAGCGAGGGCATGGCATCCGGGCTGATCCAGCGCGCCGGGGGCACGGCTTCCGTGGCGCTCGCCGAAGTGGACAAGGCGCTCGCGAAGATCCCCGCGGTGTCCGGCGGCGGGGCGCAGCAGACCCCGGGGCTTGATAACGATGCGGTGCGCGTGCTCGATTCGGCCGAGCAGATCGCCGCGAAGTCTGGCGATGCCTATGTCACAGTAGAGCGCATGCTCGTGGCGCTGTCGCTGGCGACCACAACGGCGGCGGGGCAGGCGCTCAAGACCGCGAACGTGACGGCGCAGGCGCTGGAAGCGGCGATCACCGCACTTCGCGGCGGGCGGACGGCGGACAGCGCCGGGGCCGAGAACGCCTATGAGGCAATGAAGAAGTATGCCCGCGACCTCACCGAAGCGGCGCGCGAGGGCAAGCTTGACCCCGTGATCGGGCGCGACGAGGAAATCCGCCGCACGATCCAGATCCTGGCGCGGCGGACCAAGAACAACCCCGCGCTGATCGGCGAGCCGGGCGTGGGCAAGACCGCGATTGCGGAAGGCCTTGCCATCCGCATCGCCAATGGCGACGTGCCCGACAGCCTGAAGGATCGCCGCTTGATGTCGCTCGACATGGGCTCGCTCATCGCGGGCGCGAAGTATCGCGGCGAGTTCGAGGAGCGGCTGAAGGCCGTGCTCGACGAAGTGAAGGGCGCCGAGGGCGAGATCATCCTGTTCATCGACGAGATGCACACGCTGATCGGCGCGGGCAAATCGGAAGGCGCGATGGATGCAGGCAATCTGCTGAAGCCGGCGCTGGCGCGCGGCGAGCTGCACTGCATCGGTGCGACGACGCTCGATGAATACCAGAAGTATGTCGAGAAGGACCCCGCGCTGCAGCGGCGGTTCCAGCCGGTGTTCGTGGGCGAGCCGACCGTGGAGGACACGATCTCGATCCTGCGCGGGCTGAAAGAGAAGTATGAGCTGCACCACGGCGTGCGCATCACCGATGGCGCGATCGTGGCGGCGGCGACGCTGTCCAACCGCTATATCGCCGACCGCTTTCTGCCAGATAAGGCCATCGACCTGATGGACGAGGCGGCGAGCCGGCTGCGCATGGAAGTGGAGAGCAAGCCCGAGGAGATCGAGAACCTCGACCGGCGGATCATCCAGCTGAAGATCGAGGAAATGGCGCTGGCCAAGGAGAGCGATTCTGCCTCGAAGGACCGGCTGGCGGCGCTGCGCGAGGAGCTGGCCAATCTGGAGCAGCAATCGAGCGAGCTGACGACGCGCTGGCAGAACGAGCGCGACAAGATCGCGGCGGAAGGCAAGATCAAGGAAGCGCTCGATGCAGCGCGGATCGAGCTGGAGCAGGCGCAGCGGCAGGGCGATCTCGGCAAGGCGGGGGAGCTGGCCTATGGCCGGATTCCCGAACTCGAGAAGCAGCTCGCCGAAGCGCAAGGCATGGCGGAGAACGCCCTTCTGCGCGAGGAAGTGACCCCGGACGACATTGCGGGCGTGGTCAGCCGCTGGACCGGGGTGCCGGTTGAGCGGATGCTGCAGGGCGAGCGCGAGAAGCTGCTCAAGATGGAAGAGACCATCGGCAAGCGGGTGATCGGGCAGCGCGATGCGGTGGTCGCGGTTTCGAAGGCGGTGCGGCGCGCGCGGGCCGGTTTGCAGGATCCGAACCGGCCCTTGGGCTCGTTCCTGTTCCTCGGCCCCACGGGCGTGGGCAAGACCGAGCTGACCAAGGCGCTCGCGGGCTTCCTGTTCGATGACGACAACGCGATGGTGCGCATCGACATGTCGGAGTTCATGGAGAAGCATTCCGTGAGCCGGCTGATCGGCGCGCCTCCGGGCTATGTCGGCTATGATGAAGGCGGCGTGCTGACCGAGGCGGTGCGGCGGCGGCCCTATCAGGTCGTGCTGTTCGACGAGGTCGAGAAGGCGCACCAGGACGTGTTCAACGTGCTGCTGCAGGTGCTCGATGACGGGCGCCTGACCGACGGGCAGGGCCGTGTGGTGGACTTCACCAACACGCTGATCGTGCTGACCAGCAATCTGGGGAGCCAGTATCTGGCGAACCTCGAGGAAGGGCAGGACGTCAGCCTTGTCGAACCGCAGGTGATGGATGTGGTGCGCGCTCACTTCCGGCCGGAATTCCTCAACCGGCTGGACGAGATCATCCTGTTCCACCGGCTGGGCCACGAACACATGGCGCCGATAGTGGATCTACAGGTGGCGCGCGTGCAGGCCCTGCTCAAGGACCGCAAGATCGTCATCGACCTCACCGATGCGGCGAAGCGCTGGCTGGGCCGGGTGGGCTATGATCCGGTCTACGGCGCACGGCCGCTGAAACGCGCGGTGCAGCGCTATGTGCAGGATCCGCTGGCCGAGCGGCTGCTGGGAGGCGAAGTGCCCGATGGCGCGGCAGTGAAGATCGACGAGGGCGATGGCGCTCTGACGTTTGTGGTGGAGTAGCGCTTCGACCGCTTGACGCCCCTGCCCGGCGGGGAGGGGTTGGGGCCGGGGTGCGGCCCCTCCGGCAAGCGCTGGTTGCCCCTACCCAGCCTGCCCCGAGCGGGGGAGGGGCAGGTCAGTCATCGCTGCAGGGGCAACTTCCCCCCGCCGGAATCGCAGCCCCGCAAGCCCGGCAAAGTGCGCTTTCCCCCAGCGCGAGTTCGTGCCCCAAGGCGACGCGTTCGTCGAACACGAAGCATTCGCCTTGCCATAGACTCTCGGCAGGGGGCACTTCTTCGAGATAGCGCAGAATGCCGCCCTGGAGGTGGTAGACCTCCTCCACCCCCTCGGCCTTGAGAAAGGCGGTGGACTTCTCGCAGCGGATGCCGCCAGTGCAGAACATGGCGACCTTGCGGGGCTTCGCCAGCAGGTTTGCGCGTTCGCGGCGGAACCATGCGGGGAACTCGCGGAAGGAGCGGGTGCCGGGATCAATCGCGCCTGGGAAGGTGCCGATGGCAACTTCGTAGGCGTTGCGCGTATCGATCACGAGCACTTCGGGATCGCTGATGAGCGCATTCCAGTCCTGCGCGGCAACATAGGTGCCGACGCTGGCGAGGGGGTCGATAGCGGGCTCACCCATCGTGACGATCTCACGCTTCACGCGCACCTTCATGCGGCCGAAGGGTATGGCAGGGGCTGCGGAGAACTTGACATCGAGATCGGCGCAGCCGGGCAGGGCGCGGATGTGATCGAGTACGCAGGCGATACCGTCTGCCCTGCCGGCGATTGTGCCGTTGATGCCCTCCCTGGCGAGCAGAAGTGTGCCCTTGATCCCTTGCGCTTCGCACAGTGCGAGCAGCGGGCTCCTGAGCGCAGCCGGATCGGCAAAGCGCGCGAAGCGATAGAGTGCGGCGACCTTGAGGGGGGCTGGCTCGGGCATGGCGGGGGCTGGTTAGCGGATTGCCTGACGTGGACAAGCGCGATGTGCAGATGCCTGGAGCGGACCGCTGTGCGCCGCTCCGGCGCACTTATGACACGGGCCGCCGCAAGACGACATTCGCTGGCCCTGTACCTTCGAGCAAACCATAGAGACCCCTGTGAACTTGTTCATCGGCGGTAAATATTACCAGACTAACGAAATGAAACTGCACTCAACTGAAGATATAGATTGTTATACTTGCAAACTATTTCTGAATTGTGTGCGATGTAATATAGAAAGGTGCTCGTTATGATCCGGAAATGTTATCTGATATCCGCTGCTGTCGTGATGGGTTCTGTCGGAGCGACGGCTTCTGCTCAGACCTATGTCGGCGCATCGGCTGGTGTTGCTATCGCTCATAACTCGAACAACCAGGGATCCTTCACCTCGGGTGTTCCCGCAACGACCGTCGCACCGGTCTATGGTGCCATTCCCTCGGGCACTGCGCTGGGCTGGCAGACGCGCTTTGATGCCGGCTACAACTTCGCCGCCCAGATCGGCCACCGCTTTGACAACGGCTTCCGTGTCGAGGGCGAGTTCGCCTTCACGCGCACCAGCGTGAAGCGGCACAGCGGCCTGACCGTGGGCGGCACCGGCATTGATGGCGTCGATGCCTCGGTGCTGACGCGCGGCGCGGCACTGGGCTCGACGGTGGGCCAGATCGTCAACAGCGGCATCGGCAGCCAGCGCGGTATCGCGGGCTTCGTCAACGCCTACTACGACATCAAGACCGGCAGCGCGTTCCAGCCCTATGTGGGCGGCGGCATCGGCGTGCAGGAAACGAAGTTCGATTACCGTCCCTCGAACGTCGATGTAGGGCAGGGCAAGGACACGAACTTCGCGTGGCAGCTGATGGCGGGCGCCACCTACAAGATCGGGCCCAAGTTCGAAGTATTCGGCCAGTACAACTACCGCGATGCCGGCAAGACGACAATGAAGCTCGATCTGCTGCCGGCAAACCTCGATGCCAAGAGCCGACAGTCGCTGGTTTCGGTGGGCATCCGCATTCCGCTGGGCAAGTAAACGGCTGGTCCGGGTGCGTGGGCGCGCGCGCTGCGCTCATGCACCCTTGCGGTCGAGTTCTTCATTCAGCCGAAGCGATGTGCGCCAGAAGAAGTAGGCGGGGATAAAACCGATCACGGCGGCACCGTAGAGCACCCAGCGCACGCTTTCATCGCCTGTGACGGGCTTGATCCAGTCGGACAGCATGCCGAAGAACAAGGGGCCGAGGCCGAGGCCGATCAGGTTCTGGCTGAACAGCAGGACGGCGCTCGCCATCGCGCGGGCTTCGGGTTTCACGAGGCCCTGCGCGCTGGAAAAGCAGGGGCCGTAGTAGAGCGAGTTGAGCATTGTGGGGATCATCAGCAGCGCCAGAGCCCAGCGCCAGTCGGTCATGAAATAGGCCGCGATAGAAAACGGCACGGCCAGCGCGAAGCCAATGGCGGGGGCGGTCATCACATGGCGGCGGTTGACCTGGCCGAACCTGTCGGCCAGCCAGCCCCCCGCGAGCGTGCCGGCAATCGAGGCCAGCCCGCCCGAAATGCCGAACCAGAACCCGGTCTGGCCTGCGCTGAGGCCGTGGGTGCGCTGGAAGAAGATCGTGGTCCAGGTCCCCTTGCCATAAGTGAGGAATGCCGCTGACGCACCCGCGGCGAGGAGCAGGAGGAAGGCGCGCGAGCCGAGAATCTCGGCCAGCGCCTCGCGGTTGGAAAGGGTTCGGCGCGGCGCGGCAGCACTGGCGGCGCGCATGGCTTCTCCTGCGCGGCGCGGATCGCGCAGCAGCAGGACGACCACGCCGGCAAGGAGAATACCGGGGAGACCGACCACGACAAAGGCGGTCCGCCAGCCATAGGCATCGGCCAGCGTCCCGCCGATCAGCATGCCGAGCAGCGTGCCGGCAGGTATGCCCAGCGCATAGAAAGCCATCGCCGAGGCGCGCTTTTCGGGCGGGGCGAGATCGGCGATCAGCGAATGGGCGGCGGGGGTGCACCCGGCCTCACCCACGCCGACGCCAATGCGGGCGAGGAGGAGCTGCACGAAGTTCTGCGCCTGCCCGCACAGCGCCGTCATCCCGGACCAGATGACCAGCGCCCCGGCTATCAGTCCGACACGGTTGGTCGAGGGCCGATCCGCATAGCGCGCGACGGGAATGCCGAGGAACGTGTAGAACGCGGCGAATGCGATGCCCGTCATCAGGCCGATCTGGGTATCGGAGAGGCCCAGATCGCGGCGGATCGGTTCGGCGAGGATATTGACGATCTGACGATCGATGAAATTGAAGATGTAGACGACGAGCAGGACCGCGAGCACGAGGCGCAAGGGCTGGGGTTTGGGCGCTTTCTGCCCGGCTGGTTCGCTCATCCTCGTCCTTTCGCAGATCTGACGCCGGCAGACAAAGGCATAGGGGGGCTCGCTGGGCAACGCCAGAGGGGGCGGCGATATCTGGGGGTTCTTAAGCGGGGCTGGGGCATGGGTTCAGATCGCGGTGCCTCGCAACAGCGGGAAGCGCCGCGCCGAAGTCAAGCGCGCGTTGCTGGCGGAGATCGAGAAGCTGGGCGGGACGTGGTGAGGGGTGCTTGGGTGTTATTGCACGTGGCACCGTAACTCCGAAACAATCGATTCCATTCTGCGGTCGGTCGCCATGTGCTGCGGATATGCGGCGAACACTGGCCACAAGTCGATCACCGTGCCGCACAGGATTTCCACGAGCGCTCCGTTCTGGACGGATTGGGCGGCGACATAGTCTGGCAGAGCCGCGAGCCCTGCGCCGCAAAGCGCTAGATCATGAAGTGCGGAGAAGTCGGAAACAATCGCCACCGGCGCGATCTCCAGAATGCAATCGCTGTCCTGCCATTTGAGCTTCCATGTGGTTCGCGGAGTATAGGTCCTGGCGGCGAGCAGCCGATGCGACTGCAATTCGTGCGGAGATCGCGGTTCCGGATGCTGGCGCAGGTAGGACGGCGCAGCATACAGTCCACCCCCGACCGAACCGAGCCGAACAACCTTCCAGCCTGACGGTGCCTCGTCCGTGAGTCTTATCGCAATATCATGGGGATCGGCCGAAAGATCGACGTACCGGTCGGAGAGGTTGAGGTGGAACTGCAGACGAGGGTGCTGTTCCATCAGTTTTGCGATCGCGGGAATGACGACCAGGCGCCCGTAGGCGGTCGGCATGGTTATGCGGATCAATCCCGAAAGTACGGCATCCTCTCCCCTGACCCGATGCTCGGCCCTGCGCAGGCCCACAAGCGCAGCCCGAGCTTCTTCGGCAAAGACCATGCCTGCCTCTGTAAGGCTGACGTGGCGGGTCGACCGCGCCAGCAAGCGGCAACCGAGATGCTCTTCAAGCTGAGCGATACGCCGGCTCACGGTGGACTGGCTCAGCCCGAGCTCGCGTGCGGCATCGCCGAAGCCGCCCACGTCGACCACCGTTAGAAACGCCTCGATCGTGGCAAGCTGCGCGCCACTCATTTGTAGTTCGCATTAGTCATATCGATCCTTATCGATTTGCAATCCGCATTATGCATCAACCACTGATCCGATCAAGGAGCGACTTAGATGGTTGGTGTTTCACAGGCGGTCCAATCCCGCCGTTCGGTAAGAGCATTCCTGCCGGACCCTGTCCCCGAGGGCACTTTGCGTGAGATACTCGAACTCGCGCAGCTTGCGCCGTCGAGCAGCAATTTGCAGCCGTGGCGCATTTTCGCCGTCACTGGAGCACCGCTTGCCGATCTGCTGCAACGCGTGCGGGAAACGGCAGCGGACAATCCGCGCGGCGAACCGCCCGAATATCCGATCTATGCCCCCGATCTCAAAGACCCCTACAACGCTCGTCGCATAGCCTGCGCGGAGGATCTCTACGGCCACATCGGCGTCGCCCGGGAGAACAAGCTTGGCCGCCTGATGCACTTCGCCCGCAATTTCGCCTTCTACGGCGCGCCGGTCGGCCTGATCGTGACCATCGACCGCACGATGGAGCGCGGGCAATGGGCCGATGTCGGCATCTGGCTGTCGACCTTCATGCTGCTGGCGCAGGAACGTGGTCTTTCGACCTGCGCCCAGGCGGCGTGGGCCGGGATGAACCGGACCGTCCGCAGTGCGCTTGCGATCCCCGACGAATACCTGATATACTGCGGCATCGCGTTGGGATACGCCGATCCCGAGGCGCAGATCAACGCACTGCGTATCGGGCGAGAGCCGGTCGAAGCCGCAGTCACGATGATTGGCTTCGAGGAGGCGGGAGAGGCCCGATGACGACATCCCCTCTCGTGCTCGCACTCACACCGTTCAAGAGCCGCGAGGACATTGCGGTTTTCGCTGAAACGCCGATTGAAAAGCGCATTGCGGTCTCCTCGACCTATGGGGGATTCCGGTGAGACTTTACTAAATCCCCAATTGTCGGACGCGGTAGATGATGAGATGGGACTGATACGGATAGACTCGTGTATTTTGGCGCAGTTCGGTGCGTTCGCGTGCTGCCCGAGGAAACTCGGCCAGGAATTCGAAAGTACGGATCAGTCCGTCGCGGTAGGTTTCCGCCTGTGCGATGCCGAAGGTTTCGACCGTGTATTCGGCGATGGCTGCGATATCGTTCTCTGCGGCTTTTGACAGCGTGTAGAACGGCATCAGGCGCCTTTGCGCTGCGCTATCGCGTCGGCAAACATCTGATCAACGGTTCGTGTGGACGGGCCGCTGGCTTCGGCCTCGTCGATGAGCCGCTGCATGGCTGCGATCTTGTCTGCCCGTTCCTGATCGCGCCGGATCAGGTCGCGCACATAGTCGCTTGCGTTGCTGTATCGCCCGGTTTGGGCTTGGCCTTCGACCCAGTCTTTCATCGCGTCGGGCAGGGACACGTTCATGGTTGCCATAGATCACCTCTGAGGGGATTTATGGTTTTTTTGGCAAAGATTGTCAATTTTCTTGGACTTTGCGCGTTTGCCCCTCCACCACCCTTCCTTCGACAAGCTCAGGATAAGCGAGGCGGTCGCCCTCCCCTTGCCGGGGAGGTTCGGCCCCTCCGTCAGCGCTCCCGCGCTGCCACCTCCCCGAGACAAGCTCGGGGAGGGATGGGTCAGGCCCCTGCCTTTACCGCGTAGTTCCATGCCATGTCCGCCAGCGGCCCCACCCGGTCCGACATGGTCTTGGCGTGGGCGCTGCTCGCGGTGCCATCCAGATAGCGCTTCTTGATGCCCTGGATGATGCCGGCGAGGCGGAAGTAGTTGTAGGCGAGGTACCAGTCCATGCCGGCGATGCCGTCGCGCTGGGTCTTTTCGCAGTAGCGGGCGATCACTTCATCGAGTTCGGGGATGCCGAGCGCCTTGCGGTCGAGGTCCATGACGCCGCTGCGGCCGCCGTTCTCGGTGGACCATGCCATCGCGAAATAGGTGAAATCGGCGAGGGGATCGCCGAGGGTGGAGAGCTCCCAATCGAGCACGGCCAGCGGCTTGGGCTCGCCGTGGGCGAAGATCATGTTGTCGATGCGGTAGTCGCCGTGGACGACGCTGGTGCGGGTCTGTTCCGGCAGGGTGCGCGGGAGCCACTCGATGAGGCGCTCCATCGGCTCCATGCGCTCGGTTTCGGAAAGGCGGTATTGCTTGGTCCAGCGATCGACCTGACGGCCGAAGTAGTTGCCGGGCTTGCCGAATTCGCTGAGGCCGACGGCTTCGACATCCACGCTGTGGAGCGCGGCGAGCGTATCGACCATGGCGTTGTAGGTCGCGCGGCGGTCTTCGGGGGTCGCGCCGGGCATGGCGCCGTCCCAGATGGTGCGGCCATCGACGCAGCCCATGACGTAGAACATCGCGCCTGCCACGCTGTCATCGGTGCAGAGCCCGTATTGCGGGGCGACGGGGAAGCCGGTGCCGGTGAGCGCGGACTGCACCTTGAACTCGCGGTCCACCGCGTGGGCGCTGGGGAGCAGCTTGCCCAAGGGCTTGCGGCGCAGGACGTAGGGGCCGGAGGGGGCGTCGATCTTGTAAGTCGGGTTGGACTGGCCGCCCTTGAACTTCGAGACGCTGAGCGGACCTTTGAAGCCCGCCACATTGGCCTCGAACCACGTGGTGAGCTTGGCTTCGTCGAGCTTGTCCGCGCCTTCGGGGGTGACGGTGCCGGTGAAGGCGGCCTGTGCGTCGATGGCAGGTTCGGTCATGCTGGCCTCACGAATCGAAGACGATGACCGAACGGGCGGCGTGGCCCCCCTTCATCTTCTCGAAGCCTTCGTTGATGCCTTCGAGAGGAATGCGCTCGGCGATGATGCTGTCGAGATCGAGCAGGCCGCGCATGTAGAAATCGACCAGGCGCGGGAGATCGACCGGGAAGTGATTGCCGCCCATGATCGCGCCCTGCAGCTTTTTCCCTGAGAGCAGATCGAACGCGGAGAGGCCGACCTTGTGGGCCAGCGGCATCATGCCGAGGATCGTGGCGGTGCCGCCGCGGCGCAGCGAGGCGACGGCGAGATCGCCCGAGGCGGGGCGGCCGACGGCTTCGATGGCATGGTGGACGCCGCCCTTGGTGAGTTCGACGATCTGCTTGGCGGCATCGGGATCGAGCGCGTCGACCACGTCGGTTGCGCCCAATTTGATCGCGAGTTCGCGCTTTTCGGGCATCGGATCGGCGGCGATGATGCGCCCCGCGCCCGCGATCTTGGCGGCGTTGATGGTTGCAAGGCCCACGCCGCCGCAGCCGATAACCGCGACGGTTTCACCCGGCGTGACCTTGCAGGCGTTGAAGATCGTCCCTGCGCCCGTGGTGACGGCGCAGCCGATGATGGCGGCGCGGTCCAGCGGCATTTCAGGATTGATCGCGACGCAGGCGTGTTCGTGGATCAGCATCATTTCGGCGAAGGCCGAGAGGTTGAGCATCTGGTTGACCACGCTGCCGTCGCTGCTGCGGGTGAGGCGCGGGGCCTCGCCGGGGCGGCGGCGGGTATCGCCGCCGAGGCAGAGCGACATGCGGCCCGTGACGCAGAATTCGCAGTGGCCGCAGAAGGCCGAGAGACAGGTGACGACCGCATCGCCCTTCTTGACGGTGCGGACCTCGCTGCCGACTTCCTCGACGATACCCGCCGCTTCGTGCCCGGCGACGCAGGGCATCGGGTGCGGATAGGCGCCATCGATGAAGTGCAGGTCCGAATGGCACAAGCCGCAGGCGGCGGTGCGGATCAGCACTTCGTGCGGGCCGGGCTTAGCAACGCTGAGCTGGTCGATGACGAGCGGTTGGCCGGCGGCTTCGAGGATGGCGGCTTTCATGGGTCTTCCCTCGTGCAGTCCCCCTCCCGCATGCGGGAGGGGTTAGGGGTGGGTTCTTGAGAGGGTGCGCTTGGCGGTGGCCCACCCCCCACCCCTCCCACAAGCGGGAGGGGAGTAGGTCGCTTTACCGCGAGATCGCAATGTCGCCCGAGGTGAAGCCCGGGTCGCTCGGGAGATCGGTGTGGCGCGCGTATTCGATGCGGGCAACGGCGCGGGCGTGGACTTCGTCCGGACCGTCGGCGAGACGCAAGGTGCGCTGGTGCGCATAGGCTTCGGCGAGGCCGAAGTCTTCCGAGACGCCGCCGCCGCCATGAGCCTGAATTGCATCGTCGATGATGCGCAGCGCCATGTTGGGCGCCTGCACCTTGATCATCGCGATTTCGAGCGCAGCGGCCTTGTTGCCGACCTTGTCCATCATGTCCGCCGCCTTGAGGCAGAGCAGACGCGTCATCTCGATATCGATGCGGGCGCGGGCGATGCGCTCTTCCCACACCGACTGTTCCGAAATCCGCTTGCCGAAGGCGACGCGCGACTGGAGGCGGCGGGCCATCTTCGAGAGCGCTTCTTCGGCGACGCCGATCGTGCGCATGCAGTGGTGGATGCGGCCCGGCCCGAGGCGGCCCTGTGCGATTTCGAACCCGCGGCCTTCGCCGAGCACGACGTTGGCGACGGGGACGCGGACGTTCTCGAGCAGGACTTCCATGTGGCCATGCGGCGCATCATCATAGCCGAAAACGGGGAGGTGGCGCAGGATGTTGACGCCCGGCGAGTCCATCGGCACGAGCACCTGGCTCTGCTGGGCGTGGCGCTTGGCCGAGGTGTCGGTCTTGCCCATGACGATGGCGATCTTGCACCGCGGATCGCCGAGGCCTGAGGACCACCACTTGCGGCCGTTGATGACGTATTCGTCGCCCTCGCGCACCATCCGGGTTTCGATGTTGGTGGCGTCCGACGAGGCGACGAGCGGCTCGGTCATCAGGAAGGCGGAGCGGATCTCGCCGTTCATCAGCGGGCGCAGCCACTGTTCCTTCTGCTCGGCGGTGCCATAGCGGTGGAACACTTCCATGTTGCCGGTATCGGGCGCGGAGCAGTTGAATACCTCGCTGGCCCACGAGATGCGGCCCATTTCCTCGGCGCAGAGCGCGTATTCGAGATTGGTGAGGCCGGGGCCTTCGAATTCGAAGGTTTCATCGACATGGTGATGGCCGCCGTTGCGCGGGGGCATGAACAGGTTCCAGATGCCGGCGGCCTTGGCGCGGGCCTTTTCCTCCTCGACCACCTGGAGGACCTTCCAGCGACCGCCGCTGGCCTGTTCGGCCTTGTAGTCCTTGTGGCGCGGGCGGACGTTGGTTTCGATGAACTCGCGGACGCGATTGCGCCAGTAGACTTGCCGCTCGGTGGGTTCGAAATCCATGTTTGCTCTCCTGCGGTGCGGCTTGGTCGCACCGCCTGTGGTGTTGATTTAATCTGTCGGTTAAACCTTGCGCGAGATCAAGCGCCAGTTTCGTCAGGCCGCTGCCTCGGCCGCCGCTTTCATCTGGCGCAGCGCTTCGAACAGATCGGGCACTTCGGGATCCCACGAATGGCGCGGGCCGATGGTGAGCCCGCCATCGACGATAATCGAGGTGCCGTTCACGAAGCTCGCCGCTTCGCTGCACAGGTAGAGCACCGCCTCGGCGATGTCGCGCGGCTGGCCGCCGCGCGCGACGGGCTGGGCGGCCTGGCTCATCATCGCGATGGCACCCTTGGCCTGCGCTTCGAGTTCGGCGGGCACTTCGAGCGAGGTCGTGAAGATATTGGTGTTGATGAAGCCGGGCTGGACGGCGTTGACGCGGATCTGGTGGCGGGCGAGATCGGCGGCGCTGGTCTTGGTGAGGTGGAGCACGCCCGCCTTGGCGACGGCATAGGCATTGGGCGAGTAGCCCGGCCCGACCGCCGCGACCGAAGAGGTATTGACGATGGCGGCGCCGGGGCGGCCGATCATGTGGGGCACGGCGTAGCGGATGCCGAAGGCGACCGAGCGCAGCAGGAGGTGCATTGTGCGGTCCCAGCCTTCGGGCTCGATCTCGTCGATCTTGGCCATGTCGCCGCCCGCGCCGGCATTGTTGAACACGGCATCGATCCCGCCGGTTTCGGCGGCGGCGCGGTCCATCAGGGCCTTGATATCCTCGCATACAGTGACGTCGCAGCGCACGGTGTGGACTTCGCCGTTGGATTCGGAGGCGGTCGCAGCAAGGCCTGCCTCGTCGATATCGGCGGCGTAGACGCGCGCACCCTCGGCGGCGAAGAGGATCGCGGTTGCACGGCCGATCCCGGAGGCGGCTCCGGTGACGACGACGGTCTTGTTGTGGAATCGCATGGGAACCTTTCCGTGTTTCTGATTTTGACTTTAGCTTAGGCGCAAGCGACACTTCGTCAATGCCGATCGGGTTTACGTTACGGCAAGCACGGATGTGCGGGATTGGCAGAAAACCGTTCGGAAATCGGCGCTTGCCAGCGTGCGCCGAGTCGCCTTAACCTCTCGATTAAGAGAGGAGTGCAAGCCATGTCAGAGCTGGAAGTCTTCCGCGCGGAAATCCGCACGTGGATCGAGGCGAACTGCCCCGAAGAGATGCGCCGCCCCGTTCAGGGCGAGGACGACATCTGCTGGGGTGGTCGCAATTTCGTGTTCAAGAATCCGGCACAGAAAGCCTGGATGGAGGTCTGCGCGGCCAAGGGCTACACCGTGCCCGACTGGCCCAAGGCTTATGGCGGCGCCGGGATGAGCCCGGCCGAGGCCAAGGTGTGGCGCGAGGAAATGGCGCGCGCCGGGGCGCGGCCGCCGCTGTCGAGCTTCGGTATCTGGATGCTCGGGCCAGCGCTGCTGAAATTTGGCACCGAAGAGCAGAAAGTCCACTATCTGGGGCAGGTGGCCCGCGGCGAAATCCGCTGGTGTCAGGGCTATTCGGAGCCGGGTTCGGGCTCGGACCTTGTCTCGCTGCAGACCTATGGCGAGGACAAGGGCGACCACTGGGTGGTGAACGGCCAGAAGATCTGGACCAGCTATGCCGACAAGGCCGACTGGATCTTCTGCCTCGTCCGCACCGACAAGACGAACACCTATCAGGGCATTTCGTTCCTGCTGTTCGACATGACGACGCCGGGCGTCACGACCAAGCCGATCAAGCTCATCAGCGGATCATCGCCATTTTGCGAGACG
>Ga0315905_10001241_pt1 | contig 27447 bp, 25 predicted proteins | sample LakEriMetagenome_5_FD_203522 | JGI IMG/M metagenome (GOLD analysis project Ga0315905, IMG submission 203522) | Freshwater fungal communities from buoy surface, Lake Erie, Ohio, United States - Buoy 4 MA121 | ecosystem: Environmental > Aquatic > Freshwater > Lake | place: USA: Lake Erie, Ohio...
TGATGATCCTGACATCATTCGGCTGCCGTCATGGAGAGTCCCTTTCGATCCCGAGGATCGCCTGCTCGTGTGGCCTCGGCTCATAGCTTGGGGCCGCACAGTGGCCCGTGGAGACTTCGACGTCATCCATGTGCAGACGCCCTTTACGGCGCATTATGCTGGATTACGTCTCGCTCGCCAGATTGGCGCTCCGGTTGTGGAAACCTATCATACGTATTTCGAGCATTACCTGCATCATTATGTACCTGCGCTGCCCGAGACATGGACGAAGGGCTTCGCGCGCCGGCTGACCGTCTCTCAGTGTCATGCGGCAGACCAGATCATTGCGCCATCTCCGCAGATGGCGGATGCGCTGCGCGCCTACGGCGTGACCGCTCCTATCGCCACGCTTCCGACGGGTCTTCCAGCAAGTGCTTTCGTCAAGGGGGACCGATCCGGTTTCCGCGCCAGGCACGCCATCCCTGAATCGAGGCCGGTAGCATTGTTCGTGGGACGGGTCGCGCATGAAAAGAACATCGATTTTCTCCTGCGCATGCTTGCGGAGCTTCGCAAGACCATTCCTGACGTCCTCTTGTTGATCGCGGGAGAAGGGCCGGCTGAAGGACACATCAGGACTGCTGCTGCGTTGCTCGGGCTGGAGCAGAATGTGCTGATGCTCGGAAACATGGACCGCGGGCAGACGCTGCGCGATTGCTATTGCGCCGCTGACGTTTTCGTCTTCGCGTCTCGCACCGAAACACAGGGTCTGGTGCTCCTTGAGGCAATGGCCCAGGGCACGCCTGTTGTTTCGACAGCGGTCATGGGAACGGCGGATGTCCTATCCGGCATGCACGGGGCGACGGTCGCTCCCGAGAACGAAGTCGAGTTTGCCCGACTGACGAAGGAATTGTTGAACGCCCCGGGAAGGCGCGCGGCGCTGGGTCGCCTCGCTGTCGCTGATGCTGAAATGTGGTCGTCGAGCCATCTCACGCAGCGGCTTCTGCATCTTTACCAGTCGGTTAAGGCGCGCCAGCCCCGTGATATGGAGGCTGCATGATCGCCCGCTCGTTGTTCGCCCGCGCGGACACTGCCGAACAACGGCTTTGCAGGCTTGCAAATCATTCATGTAGGCGGTCTGGGGTCCGCCAGTTTTTTCGTATGGTCAGTCGGTTGGGCGACGGCGTCTTCTGGTACACGCTGGTCGCTCTCATGCCGTTTATCATGGGCGTGAATAGACTTCACGAGGGCCTCGTCGCCTCAAGCCACATGCTTGCGGCAGGCGCCGTCGGGCTCGTCACTTACAAGGTGCTCAAGAACAAGCTGGTCCGCGAGCGTCCCTTCATTTCCCTTGAAGCGATCGAATGCGCAATGCCGCCACTGGACCGCTACAGCTTTCCCTCGGGGCATACGCTGCATGCGGTGTTGTTCACCAGCATCGCTCTCGTCTATGCGCCCTCCCTCGCGGCGATTCTCATCCCGTTCACGATCCTTGTCGCGCTCTCGCGTGTTGTTCTCGGCCTCCATTATCCCTCGGACGTTCTCGTGGGCGCGCTCATCGGCTGGATCGTCGCTCGCCTGAGCTGGCTGTTCATCCCGGTCTGACGCTCGTGCGCCCTCGGCGCGTTGACGCCCACCTGCCCCGGTTCCAGGGATGGGAAAAGCCGCTCACTGTGATCATCCCTTCGTACAGTTTCTTTACCGGCTATCTGATCCAACCGAGCGGAGATGAGAGATGCTGGATCATAACGACCGAGTCGAAATCGAAGCTGGCGACGAGCCGATGTGCAATACGTCGGGAAACCGGACGTTCGCCGATGTGTCGCAAACATTTCTGTCTCGCCGCGGTCTTCTCGCCGGCGCTGGCGCGCTTGCCCTTACGGCGGCCATCTCCGGTCCTTCGCGCGCACGCGACGCCGTCGCCGCCGAGGTGAAGGGCGCGTCGAGCCTGCTGGGGTTCGAACCCGTGGCTCCGAGCGTGGCGGACGGGGTGAGCGTGCCAAAGGGCTATCGCACACAGGTGATCGCCGCGTGGGGTGAGCCGGTGTCGGGAGCAGCGCCAGCGTTCTCGCCTGCAGCATCCGGCGCCGACCAGGAGAAGCAACTCGGCATGCACCACGACGGCATGCACTTCTTCCCTCTCGACGGCAGCTCGACGGATGGCCTCCTAGTTCTCAACCACGAGTACGTGGAGCCGCGTTTCCTGCATGCATCCTACGCGGGCAAGCGCGTCCGCACCGATGACGTGATCATGGAGAATGGCGCTCGCGATCCGGACCACGTGCTGAAGGAAATCAATGCGCACGGCGTCTCTGTGGTGCGCGTCGCGCGCGGCGGTGACGGTCGGTGGAGCGTGCGCGAGGATGCCCGCGCGCGCCGCATTACCGGCGCCACCCCCATGGAAATCGCCGGGCCGGTGCGCGGCTCCGATCTCGTCAAGACGAAGTATAGCCCCGAGGGTGTGCGCGTGCGCGGCACGCTGAACAATTGCGCCCACGGCGTGACGCCCTGGAACACATATATGACGGCGGAAGAGAACTGGGCGTCCTACTTCCGAAACGGCGCTCAGATCGACGGCAAGCCCGCGCTTCCGCGCGAACACGCGCGCTACGGCGTGCGTCCGGATCGTTCGCGTTATGCCTGGGAACTCGCCGCTGGTCGCGCTGAAGAATATGTGCGCTTCGACGCCACGCCCTCAGGCGTAGGCCCCTCGCAGGATTACCGCAACGAGCCGAACGCCTTCGGGTGGATGGTCGAGATCGATCCGTTCAACGCGTCCGTGACGCCTGTGAAGCGCACGGCGCTCGGCCGTTTCGCGCATGAGGGCGTTGTGTTCGCCAATACTGTCGAGGGACGGCCGGTCGTCTGCTATTCGGGAGATGACGCTCAGTTCGAGTACATCTACAAGTTCGTCTCCGCGAAGCCCTATCAGGTCGCTACGGCCAATGGCTCTCTTCTGGACGAGGGCACGCTGTATGTGGCGAAGTTCAACGACGATGGCTCCGGCGAATGGCTTCCGCTCGTGCACGGGCAGGGTCCGCTGACAGCAGCCAACGGCTTCGCAGACCAGGCAGCTGTCCTCGTGAACACGCGGCTTGCGGCGGATCGAGTTGGCGCCACCAAGATGGATCGTCCGGAGTGGGGCGCGATCGATCCGCGCACGAGGGATGTGTATTTCACCCTCACCAACAATACGCGCCGCACCGAGAAGGATCGCGGCGCCGCCAATCCGCGTCCGGCCAACGCCTTCGGACACATCGTCCGCTGGAGCGAGCAGGGCGGCGACCATGCGGCGACGCGCTTCTCCTGGAGCATATTCCTGCTGTCGGGCGACGAGAATGACAGCCGCACGGTCGCCGGCAAACCGCTCGATGCAGCTTCGGCGCACGCGTGCCCGGATGGTCTGTGGTTTGATGCGGCGGGACGTCTCTGGATCCAGACCGACATGGGCGAAAGCGAAATGTATCGCGGCCGTCTCCAGCCATTCGGCAGCAACCAGATGCTTGCCGCAGATCCGGCGACGGGCGAGATCCGGCGTTTCCTCGTGGGTCCCGTGGGCCAGGAGATCACCGGCATGACCTCAACGCCTGACGGGCGCACGTTCTTCGTCAACGTGCAGCATCCGGGCGCCACCACCAGCGCGGAAGATTTCGCTGCCGGCAAGTTCGCGAGCCATTGGCCCGACGGCGCCGGCGGGATTCCGCGGTCGGCAACCGTGTTGATCACTCGCGAAGACGGTGGCGTGATCGGAGCCTGATGCGCCGGGATATGTGACGCCCGCCTTCTTTGCGGGCGTCACTGTCACGTACCTGTTGTAGAGCCGTCGTACAAGGCCTCTCCGTAGCACCTGAATGCTGGCCTGGCAGGCTCCTGCCCAGGCTTGCCGCCCTGCGGCTCGCGGCGGCGAACTGGAGTTTATAGCCATCATGAGAACCAAGCCCCTCATCGCTGTCGCACTGTTGTTGCCCTTGTCGGCGCATGCGCAGGAAGCCCGGGTATTCAACCGCATAGCCACGATCGAAGCCGTACGCATGCTTCCCCCCGAGCGCGACAAGGCGAAGAAATCGATAGCCGAAATCGTCACGGTGAGTGAGGACGGAAACACCCTCGTCTACGTGGACGGCGAGCAGAACGGGCTGGGGTTTGTCGACATCGCCGATCCCGCCAATCCTCATCCGGCCGGCTTCCTTTCGCTGCAAGGGGAGCTGACTTCTGTGGCCGTGCGCGGTCCGCGCGCGTACACAGTGGTCGATACGTCTCCCAACAAGCGTGAGCCTGCGGGCTATGCCGCTGTTGTTGATGTGGCGACACGGCGCGAGATCATGCGGTGCGAACTGGGCGGCCAGCCGGACTCCACTGTCGTGAGCAAGGATGGCCGTTTCCTCGTCGTCGTCATCGAGAACGAGCGCGACGAACGCCTTAATCGCGGGGAAATTCCGCAACTGCCGCCGGGCAATCTGACGATCGTGCCGCTCTCGCAAGCCGGGCTTGACTGCGCGGGATTGCGCCGCGTCGATCTCACTGGACTGGCGAGAGTCGCAGCGGACGATCCAGAGCCCGAGTTCGTCGACGTGAACGCGCGGGGAGAGGCCGTTGTCACGCTGCAGGAGAACAACCACATCGTTATCGTTGACATCGCCTCCGCGCGAGTTACGGCGCACTTCTCTGCCGGCACGGTTACACTGGACAAGGTTGACGCAACGCGTGATGGCGTCATCCGGCCCACGCAACGGCTGGAGAATGTGGTTCGCGAACCCGACGCGGTGAAATGGCTCGACGACGAACGCTTCGTCACTGCCAACGAGGGCGATTATCGCAACGGATCGCGGGGTTTCACGATCTTCCGGCGGGATGGGACGGTTGAATGGGATTCGGGAAACTTTCTTGAGCATCTTGCGATCTCTCTTGGCCACTATCCCGAGATGCGTTCCGGCAGCCGGGGCAACGAGCCTGAGGGCGTGGAAGTCGCAACCTTCGATGGCGAACGGTTGATCTTCGTCGGTTCGGAGCGCTCGTCGCTTGTCACGGTGTGGCGCGATGAAGGCGCAGGGCGTGCGCCTACGTTTCTGCAGGCGCTGCCTTCGGGCGTTGCGCCCGAGGGTCTCCTCGCCATCCCTTCACGCGGCCTGTTCGTGGCCGCAGGCGAAGCCGATAACCCCGAGACCGGTCTGCGTTCGACGCTGACGATCTATCGCCGCACCGTCGAACCCGTCGCCTATCCGACGATCCGCTCGGAGAACGGTCCCGATGGCGTCCCGATCGCGTGGGGCGCCTTATCCGGCTTCACCTCCGATCCTAAGGTTGTAGGACGTCTCTATGCGGTCACGGATTCATTCTACCGCCAGGCGCAGATCCTGACGGTCGACGCAACGCATACGCCTGCGCGCATCGTCGCCTCCGTAACGGTGTCGCGCGATGGCAAGCCGGCTGCGGAACTGGACATCGAAGGCGTCGCCATGCGTTCGGGCGGTGGTTTCTGGCTCGCGTCCGAAGGAACGCCGGAACGCAAGGAAGGTGTGCTCCTGGACCGACTGCTTGCGGTCTCTGCGACGGGCGCCATCGAGGCTGAGTACGTTCTCCCGGAACATATCGCGAAGCACGCCGTGCGTTTTGGATTCGAAGGCGTCGCCGCAACAGGCGAGGGCGCGAATGAAGTCGTATGGCTGGCGGTGCAGCGGGAGTGGAAGGACGATCCGAAGGGGCTGACGAAGATCATCCGCTTTCGTCCGTCCACGCAGGAATGGGGCGTTTACCACTATCCGCTGGGCGAAACGCGCGCTGGATGGATGGGCCTGTCGGAAATCACGGCCATCGGTCCTGAGGACTTCATCGTCATCGAGCGCAACAACCAGTGGGGCGAGGCGGCAATCAAGCGTCTTTATCGCTTCTCGGTCGCCGGGCTCACCGCGGCCGCGCCGGGCACTGCGAACATTCCCGTCGTGAAAAAGACGCTCATTCGCGATGTCGTGCCAGACCTCGCCCGGTCGCGCGGCGTGGTGCTGGAGAAGCTGGAGAGCTTCACGATCGACAGCGCCGGCGAAATGTATGCCGTCACGGACAATGACGGCGTGCAGGGGACGTCTGGCGAAACGCAGTTCCTGCGCCTCGGCCGCGCCCCGGGTCGCTAGCCGCATACTGTATGGTCTCAGGGGTGACCTGATCGCTCCCGGTTGATGCCGGGAGCAATTTTCTTAAGGGCATCAGAGGGTTCGTCGGAGATACGGATTGCTTGCGGTCCGGATGCGCCATTTGCCTGACTGTCACATGTCCGTCATCTAAATCGACAATACTGGAAGTATGGAAATCAAGCACGCCACTATTGTTCTTGCGGCCCTCGCTCAGGAAACGCGTCTCCAGACGTTCCGCTATCTGGTCTCGCGTGAGCCGGACGGCGTTCCCGCAGGCGAACTCGCCCGCCACATTGATGTCCCCCAGAACACGATGTCCGCGCACCTAGCGACGCTGGCGCGCGCCGGTCTGGTGCGTGGCGAGCGTCACAGCCGCTCGATCATCTATAGGGCCGATCTTCCCGCGCTGCGCGAACTCATCACCTTCCTGTTGAAAGATTGTTGCGGGGGCGCGCCAGACATCTGCGCGCCGCTGGCGGCCGATCTCACGGCCTGCTACCAGCCCGGAGTAAAATAATGAGCGATCCAATCTACAACGTCCTGTTTCTCTGCACGGGCAACACCGCCCGGTCCGTTCTGGCCGAAGGCATTCTGCGCAAGGATGGCGCGGGACGCTTCCGGGCGTATTCAGCTGGCAGCCAGCCAAAGGGCGTGGTCAACCCATTCGCCATCAAGACGCTGGAGGCCTTCGGGTATCCCTCGGAGGAGTTCCGTTCGAAGAGCTGGGACGAGTTCGCCAACGCCGACGCGCCAGTGATGGATTTCGTCTTTACCGTCTGCGATAGCGCAGCGGGGGAAGCATGTCCCGTGTGGCCTGGGCATCCGATGACGGCGCATTGGGGCATTCTCGATCCCGCCGCTGTCGAAGGAACAGATATTGAAAAGCAGGCCGCCTTCAACGACGCGTTCCGCCTTCTGCGCAATCGGATCGGTGCCTTTATCAATCTGCCGATGAAGAGTATCGACAAAATGTCGCTTGGGGCGACGTTGCGCGACATCGGGCGCATGGATGGGTCGACGGGCAAGGCGAAGGATCAGTAACGTGACCGCCTTCGAACGTTACCTGACCGTCTGGGTCTTCCTGTGCATCATTGCGGGCGTGGCGCTTGGTCATGCGTTCCCCGCGTTCTTTCAACTCGTGAGCGCCGCCGAGGTTGCAAAGGTCAATCTTCCGGTCGCCGTGCTGATTTGGCTCATGATCATCCCGATGCTGCTGAAGATCGACTTTGCGGCGTTGCGGCGCGTGAGCGATCACTGGCGGGGCATCGGCGTCACCCTGTTCGTCAACTGGGCGGTCAAGCCATTCTCCATGGCCTTGCTGGGATGGCTCTTCATTGGCTGGCTGTTCAAGCCGCTGTTGCCCGCCGACCAGATCAATTCGTACATCGCCGGTCTCATCATTCTGGCCGCGGCGCCGTGCACCGCCATGGTCTTTGTGTGGAGCAACCTGACCAGGGGCGAGCCGCACTTCACGCTGTCGCAGGTCGCATTGAACGACGCCATCATGGTTGTCGCGTTCGCGCCCATCGTTGGCCTGCTGCTGGGCCTCTCCGCAATCATCGTGCCATGGGAGACGCTCGTTCTCTCTGTGGCGCTCTACATTGTTCTCCCTGTGATCGTCGCGCAGATTCTGCGCAAGAGGGTGCTGGCGCACGGCGGCGCCAAGGCGCTTGATGCGTTGCTGGGCAAACTCGCGCCCTTGTCGCTCATCGCGTTGCTGGCGACCCTCGTTCTGCTCTTTGGTTTTCAGGGCAAGCAGATCATCACGCAACCGATGATCATTGCGCTTCTCGCCGTGCCGATCCTCATTCAGGTCTATTTCAACTCCGGCCTCGCCTACCTGCTTAACAGGGCTCTCGGCGAGCAGCATTGTGTCGCGGGCCCGTCCGCCCTCATCGGCGCCAGCAATTTTTTTGAGCTTGCCGTCGCAGCCGCGATCAGCCTGTTTGGCCTGAATTCCGGCGCCGCTCTTGCGACAGTCGTCGGCGTCCTCATCGAAGTGCCGGTGATGCTGTCAGTCGTCTGGATTGTGAACCGCAGCCAGGGCTGGTACGAGCGCGGCGTCCCGCCTCCCAAGACGACGAACGGAAACACGCCATGAACATCGTCGTGCATCACAATCCCGACTGTGGCACGTCGCGCAACGTGCTCGCGATCCTGCACGCGGCTCGATATGAACCCACGATCATCGAATATCTCAAGGAAGGCTGGACGCGACCGCAATTGCTTGGCCTGTTCGCCGCAGCCGGGCTGACGCCGCGCGAGGCGCTGCGCGTGAGCAAGTCGCCCGCTGCGGACCTGGGCCTCACGGACCCAGCCGTGGACGACGAAACGCTTCTGTCCGCGATGATCGAACATCCCATCCTCGTGAACAGGCCGCTGGTCTGCGCCCCGAAAGGCGTCCGGCTCTGCCGTCCCAGCGAAGCCGTACTCGACCTCGTGGACCGTTTGCCGCCAGGACCGTTCAACAAGGAGGACGGATCGCCGCTCATCGATGCGGAGGGGCGGCGCGTTGGATGAAGCCCGTATCACGCCGAACATCGATGAGGCCTGCTTTCACGTCGTCGACACAGCGCAACTCTTCACCCCTGTGCGATCCACGCACTGCCCACGAATTCTGCTGCTGCATGGTTCGGTCCGGAAACGATCTTTCAGCCGCCTTCTGAACGACGAGGCTGCGCGCATCCTGCGCTGCTTCGGAGCGGAAACACGCGTGTTCGAACCGTCGGGCCTGCCGCTGCCTGACGACGCCGATGCAGAGCATCCGAAGGTGCGGGAACTTCGTGATCTCGTCACGTGGTGCGAAGGCATGGTCTGGTGCTCGCCGGAGCGTCACGGCGCGATGACAGGCATCATGAAGGCGCAGATCGACTGGATTCCGCTTTCTGTCGGCGCGGTCCGTCCCACGCAGGGAAAGACGCTCGCCGTCATGCAGGTCAGTGGCGGCTCGCAGTCGTTCAATGCTGTCAATCAGCTTCGCGTGCTGGGACGGTGGATGAGGCTGATCACGATCCCCAACCAGTCGTCCGTCGCCAAGGCTTTTCTGGAGTTCGATGAACACGACCGCATGAAACCGTCGTCCTATTACGACCGGGTGGTGGACGTGATGGAGGAACTCGTCAAGTTTACGTTGCTCACGCGAGATTGCGCCGAATATCTGGTGGACCGATATTCCGAACGCAAGGAAAGCGCAGTCGAACTTTTGAAGCGAGTCGATCAACGTTCCATCTGACGCTTCATAATTGGTAAGCAGTCCCTCCGGCCGACCTTTGTCTCGATAGGTAATGTCCTTGCTCGCTTGGTCTGCCCCCTGAAAAGTGATCCTCCCTGAAGTATGGCTTTATGGCCTAATGGAGGACTGCGAAATGCCCAGGAAGAGACACAAGGCGGAAGAGATCGTCACGAAGCTTCGACAGGTGGACGTGCTGATGGCGCAGGGCCGCCCGGTTGCGGAGGCCATCCGGTCGATAGGGGTGACGGAAGTTACGTATTACCGGTAGCGGTCTGAATACGGCGGCCTGAAGGGCGATCAGGTGAAACGGCTGAAAGAGCTTGAGGCTGAGAATACTCGGCTTCGCCGTGCTGTCTCGGACCTGACGCTGGAAAAGCTGATCCTGAAAGAGGCCGCCTCGGGAAACTTCTAAGCCCCGCGCGTCGGCGCGTCTGCGTAGAGCATGTGGCCGCCAAACACGGCGTCTCCGAGCGGTTTGCCTGCCAGGTTCTTGACCAGCACCGATCCACGCAGCGCAAGAAGCCCAGCAGGCCCGGTGATGAGGCGGCCCTGACGGCCGACATCACGGCGCTCGCCATCCAGTACGGCCGTTACGGCTATCGTCGGATCACGGCGATACTGCGGAACCGGGGCTGGAGGGTGAACGCCAAACGGGTGGCGCGGAACTGGCGACGCGAGGGGCTGAAGGTCCCGGCCAAACAACCCAAACGGGGGCGGCTCTGGCTGAACGACGGCTCGTGCGTGCGGCTGCGGCCCGAGCATCCCAACCACGTCTGGTCCTACGACTTCGTCGAGGATCGCACCCATGATGGCAGGAAATATCGGATGTTGAACATCATCGACAAGTTCACGCGCGAATGCCTCGCGATCCGGATCAACCGAAGACTGAAGGCTAGCGACGTCATCGACGTGCTGTCGGACCTGTTCATCCTTCGGGGCGTTCCGGGCCACATTCGGTCCGACAATGGTCCCGAGTTCATAGCCAAAGCGTTGCGGGACTGGATCGTCGCTGTGGGGGCGAAGACGGCCTACATCATGCCGGGCAGCCCATGGGAGAACGGCTATTGCGAGAGCTTCAACTCGAAGCTGCGGGTCGAGCTTCTGAACGGTGAGATCTTCTACACGCTCAACGAAGCCAGGATCGTCATAGAGAGCTGGCGACGTCACTACAACACCGTCCGGCCTCACTCATCACTGCATTACAAGCCACCGGCCCCGGAGGCCTTGCAGTGGCCGGCTGCGCAACCCGGACCAGCTTCGCCGGCCACCCCGGCATTCCGGCCAGGGCCGACGATGAACTAACATCCAAACTGGATCACCTCATGGGGGCTGGCCACGCCAGCCCGCTTCCGCACTTCCCACGCTCATGGCCATGGTCGCACCGATAGAGAGGGCGGCTACGGCGGCGGTCAGGGACTTCTTGGTCAGCGTATTCATGTCCAATCTCCTATCGGTTTAGTCCGGGTCTTCCGGAACTGGGCTCGCGGGATTGCGGCCTCACTTGACGATTTGGAGAGTGCCAGGGTCGAAAAAGAGTGGATGTGCGCGGGCGCACACGCCGTGCGGGCTGGAATTCAGGAAGCGCACCGCGTTGTTGCCGAACAAGGCACTCGAATTTCAGCTAAAGGCTTTGGATGGGCGGAGTCGGTGAGAATTATGTCGGGAATTCAATTAGATATATGTTCTCGGCTTCATTCTGCTTAGCGCGCCAGTTCAACGGGTCGTCTCCTGAAACCAATGGTCGACCCGTTGGTCCAACTTCTTCGCGAGCTCTGGGATTCAGAACTGAGGCGAACCGGTGTATCCAGGCCGCCAGTTACTCCAAGCCCATCATGTTGTAGTTTGGTTTATCTCCGCGGCAGTACGTGCCTCCCATTACAAAATCCTCAGGACTTAAACGGATACGCATGCACGCTGCTAAATTCGCCGCTGTTGCACAAGACTGCCGTGCGTCTTCATGTCGGCGGCATCTTGCTTCCCAGATTGGTTGCTGTTCTTTTTTTCGCTTTTCGCGTTGCGCCTTTTCTTCTGCTTCCTTCAATGTCGCTTTTTGGGCCGCCGCTTCAGCGGCCTCCTTTCTTGCTTTGTCTTCTTCCCCCCATTTTTTGGAAGCGGTCTCGTTTCTTCTAATGATATCTATGTAGTGAACAAGAACGTCCCCGTCCTCGGCCACAAAAAAGACAGATCCTCTGCCGGAAATGGATTTAGGCGCAGATGTTGCATTCCCTTCTTTTGTTCCTGTAATAGAGACCGAACAATAAATGTATTGAGGACTTAAATTTATCTGGGCGTCTTCGTATCCGTCTGCGAATGCGGATCTCGTTGCGGCGTCCATTAAGATCATCGCTTGATCTACCGCCCATTTTGTTACTTGTTTTGCTCTTTCGCAGAGTATTTTGTACTCAGATTCGGATACGCAAATTCTCTTATCGCTGGGAGTGCAGCTCCCATCAGCATGATTGGCGTAGGCGAAGCCCGGCTTAAATGGCGCGGCTTTCGCCGCAGCTTCAGCCGCGATTCTCCTGAGTTCCGCCTGTCTTTCTGCTTCCTTCGCGCGCATCGCATTTTCATTCTCTATGCGACGCGCGCGTTCCTCCGCTTCTCTCTGACGCGCCTCCGCGGCTCTCTGTTCTGCGATCTGTCGCTCCTCTTCTCGCTTCTTCCGTTCCAGAGCGCGCCTTCTGTCGACCGCATCCGACCTTTCGATTTGAAGAAGCGAAACGGTTTGGTTCGCCAGTCGTCTGTTGACGACATCGTCGAACGTCAGCGGAATCTTGGCGCCGTTCGGCTCAACGTACACAAACTCCTCGTAGCAGCGCGTTCGGACCGTGGCGCCGGAGGTCGTCTGGAGTTCGCATTCGAAATCCTTGCGGGCGACCATGCTCGTCACGCCCTCGCAGAATTTCATGATTGAGCTGAGACGAGGATCGTCGGCCTCAATCCGTTGCTGCATGAGCGAGGCCACGCTCGAATTGCTTCTGCGAAGCGCAATGTCAGCGCATCTGGTGAATTCGGGCGAAAGCGTTCTCCACGAACTGCGCTCAGCGGCAGGTGAAGCAGCCATCGCCGTCGGGGGAGCGGCGTTCGACGTCGCCGAGGAAGCGTTCAAGCTGGATGTCTGAAGCCGGCCTGCCACGAAAGCCAGTTTCTCGGTGAGCCGCTGGGTCGGCGAGCAATAAGCGTCCCTTGGAACGCCCGGGCGCGTCCTGGCGTCAGCGAGCCTGTTTTCGCATTGGGCCTTGTCGAACACGCCAAGGGACACGGCGAGCCAGCCGTTGCTGGACCGCAGGAAGCTGAAGTCGTCAAGGCTGCGAAAGGCGCCTCTCGCCACGAGCGATTGCGAATACTCGATCGCCTTGAGGTCATTGGGTTGGGAGGCCAGAATAAGAGCGAAATCGTTTGCGGCGCTGGGGCTGACGGCCAGAACGGCCAGAATGGCGGATGCGCCGAAACCTTTCATCATAATGACCCCTCCCATCCGGCGCTTATCTTCAAGGCTGGGCTGCTAAGCGGCTTCGGATAATCGCAATTTTCGGATCATAGAGCTAAGCTCGCCGGTGTGGTCGGCGGCGGGGCGCTCGGGAGGCGCGACAAAACATGGACAAATGGGAAGGCCGTTGTTTAAATTGTTGAAAATAAGGCAAAAAAATCGCCGTGATTGCTCCCTCGAAGACTCAGGCCGCGCGTCCCAATGACGTCCCGCGCGCCGAAAAACCGCCTCGCATAGCGATGGATCGCCGGAGCGTGAAGTCTGACGCCGCCTACACAGGTGCGGCCGAGCGGACCGAAAAATGCCCAGCGAAACGCTTGCGCAGGAAAGCGGTGAACTTTTTCACCTTCGTGGGAACATGTTCAAAATGCGGATAGACGGCGGTCACGACGCCGGGGCTGCATGTCTCATCGGGCAGGACCTGAACGAGGGTTCCATTTTCAAGTTCCTCCCGAACGCAGAATGACGGCAGAACGCCTATTCCGACCCCGTCGACGACGATCTGTTTGAGCGCCAGATAGTTCGTGATCGAGATAACGGAATTGAGTTTCACGTGGGTCGTGTGCTTTCCGTCATGGAAGGACCAGGATCCGTTAGGCGCCTGAATCGGGTTCACCAGCGCATCCAGGCGCTCGATCTGACTTATGCGCGTAATGGGCGTGTGACGTTCGAGATAGCGCGGATTGGCGCATAGCAGCCATTCAAAATCCGCGATCTTTTGCGGAACGCTGTCTGAGTTCGATGGATGAGAGATGCAGATTCCAAGATCAAACCCGTTTTGATGGAGCTGAAGCGGCGTTTTCGTTCCCGCTGCGAGCACCATTTCAACACGCAAATCTGGGTTCTCGGCCCGGAAATCAGCAATCGCGCGCGCCATATGAATCTCACCGAAAGAGCGTGCCGAGACGATGCGCAAGACGCCCTGAAGCTTCGTTTGAAGATCCGCGATCTTCAGTTCTTCATTGGCGAGATTTGTGAGGAACTGGGTGCAAACCTCAAGATATCGCTGCCCAGCGAATGTAAGGCTCAAGTCTCGCGTCGTTCGGTTGAAGAGGCGTGCGCCCAGATATCTCTCGAGATCGGAGATCTGCCGGCTCACCATCGCGCGTGACAGCCGCAATTTTCGACCCGCCGCGGCGAAATTCGCCGCGTTAGCCGCAACAATGAACGTTTCGATCGCCTTCAACCGGTCCATTTAGACCTCCAAGGCATCTCCCTGTATTTTGATAAATTGTTGCATGGCGTTTGACACAGCGCAACCGTTTTGCGTCTAGCCGGCATCTTTCACCAAGACTACGCTTCCCCAATAACTTCCGTGGGAGAGAAGCGTCGATGGCGCCTCGATGCGAGGATTTCGTTTCCGTAGGACCCGGCGCTTTGGCGGGCAGATATCTGCGCATGTTCTGGCAGCCGGTTTACTTGTCCGCGCGCCTGAAGACGGGACGCCCCGTTCCGGTTCGAATTCTCGGGGAGGACTTCACGCTTTATCGCGGGCATAGCGGCGAGGCCCATATGGTGGCCCCGCGCTGTCCTCACCGCGGTCTCTCCCTTGCTGTTGGCCGGGTGAAGGGAGAGGAGATCGAGTGCTATTATCATGGCTGGAGCTTTGCGCCCTCCGGCCAATGCGTCGCCCAACCTGCGGAACGTTGCGGATATGCGGAAAAAGTCCGCATCCCCGCATATCCCGTTCGTGAAAGCCGCGGACTTGTTTTCGCCTTTCTGGGTGAAGGAGAGCCGCCGGAATTTCCAATGCTCGATATCTACGAGCCGGGTTGCTACGTGCAAAACCGCGCCAGCGAGCGGCCCTGGTCATTCTTCTCCCAAATTGAAAACGGCGTTGATGAGTCGCATTTCAATTTTGTGCATCGCGGCACGAAATTCGACGATATCGGCATGAACGACACCATGCCGGAGCTCTCCTGTGAAGAAACAGAATATGGGATGCTCAGGATCGCGCGTCGTGGCGATAATGTGCGCAAGGGGCATTTCCTGATGCCCAATTGGAGCCTCTCTTCGAAGTTCGAACACGATGAGGGCTGGACCAATCACGTCGTTTGGCGCGTCCCGGTCGATGATGACCGGCATATCAGCTTTATGGCCGATGTCGTTTACAAGTCTGGTGACGATCTCGAACGCTATCATGCGATGCAGAAAGAAAAGCAGCTGCGCCGCAAGCTCTTTCCGCCAGCGATTGACGTGATCAGAAGCGCGCTGGCCGGGGAAACCCATCCCGATGACGTGTCGGCGGACCATCCAGACATCATCCTGATTCAAGATGGGGTCGCCTGTATGGGACAAAGCGTCCATCGGAACAGGGGCGAGGATCTCCTCGGCGCTTCGGACCGGCAGGTCAATATGATCCGCCGTATCTGGAACCGGGAGCTTACCGCATTGCGGGAAGGCCGGCCTCTCACATCCTGGAAAACGCCATCGAATCTCATGACGACGCGAGGCGTCTATGCCTAGATCAACGAGCGGAGCGCGATGATGAAAGTATCGGAGCTGGACAAGCCGTTTGCTGCGGAAGTCATAAACATCGACCTGTCCCAACCCCTTCAGAAAAGCGAATTCCAGGCCATAACCGACGCCTGGATGAAGCATCCGGTGCTCGTCTTTCGAGATCAGAAATTGAGCGTCGAGGCGCAGCAGAAGTTCTCCGAGCGCTTTGGGGAGCTCAAGACGCGCCTCCGCAAAACGGGTCAGCAAGGCGCCACTGCATCAGAAAATCCCTATATGATGCTTGTTTCGAACATTAAGGAAAATGGAAAGCTGATCGGCACGAGCCCTGTGGGCTCGCTCAACTTCCATTCTGACTCCTCGTTCGACGAGCGTCCCTCCAAGGCCGGACTTTTGTACGGGATCGAGATCCCATCAATCGGCGGCGATACGCTATTTGTCGATATGTGTGACGTCTATGAGCAGCTTCCCAAGGAAGTGAAGGCGTATCTCAAAGACAAATGGGTGCTGAACATCCATTTGCCCTCTCTGCCGCTTGACCCAACGCAGACGCAGGAAGAGCGCATCAGGACGGCGCGCCGCGCCATCCATCCCGCCGTGATCGCACATCCGGAAACAGGCAGTCCGATTCTCTACGTCAACCGGCACCAGACCCATCGGATTCTGGACGTGCCGCAGGCTGAGTCGGACGAGGTGTTGCAAGAATTGTTCGATCGCGTCGATCAGCCGGAAATCAGATACGCCCATAAATGGCGCCTGAATGATCTCGTGCTCTGGGATAATAGGCGCACGCAACACGGCCGGAGCGATTTCAATCCCACAGAGAGACGACTGCTGCGTCGCTTCGCAGTGTTTTGTGATGCAAGGCCTCGCGCCTTCGATGCGGCCTGCGGCGCCCCGCCAATGGAAATGGAGCCGGCATAATTAAAATCGAAAAAGCCCACGAAGAAGGGGCTTATCTAGGGAGGATTGTCGATATGGCAGGCAAGCTTCGCACGTTAGCGGCGATGATCTGCGCGACTGCAGCGGGGGTTACGCCCTCGCTTGCGTCGTCGGCGGCGGATTTCTACGCAAAGAAGACGATCACGCTTCAAATCGGGTCAGGATCAGGCGGCGGTTATGACGTTATCGGGCGTCTCTTCGTTCGCCACATGTGGAAATACGTTCCTGGCAAGCCAAATATCACTCCGCAGAATGTGCCGGGCGGAGGGAGCCTCGCGCTCGCAAACCAGTTTGCGAACATAACGCCACGCGACGGATCTGTTTTCGGCATTTTCAACACGGGCATGGCGCTCACGCCGCTCCTGACGCCCACCGCGGTTCGTTTCGATCCGAGAAAATTCCATTTCATCGGATCGCCTGCGCGAGAAGCCCATGTGCTTATCGTGTGGCATAACGCGCCGGTGCAAACGATGGAGGATGCGTTTAAACATCGCATCAATGTCGCAGCGACTGCGCCGGGCGGAGCGCCCTATGAGTTTCCCCACCTCACGAATGAGCTCCTTGGATCGAAATTCAATGTCATCAAAGGCTACAAAAGCAGCCACGCCAGTAAAATGGCGATGGAGACTGGAGAAGTCCATGGCATCGCGGGTCATGGATGGGCGTCGGTCAAGGCTGAATACAGAGATGATCTGGAGTCAAAGCGCATAAAAGTGGTCGCAGCCTTTGGCATGAAGAAGCACAAGGACCTCATGGATATTCCTTTGTTCCCGACTGGGTCTACAAAGGAAGAACAGCAATTATTCGCGCTGATGTATTCGCGTCAGGTCATCGGTCGCCCGTTCGCAACCCCGCCAGACGTGCCGATGGATCGCGTCAAAGCCTTACGCGACGCCTATGCGGCGACAGTCAAGGATCGTGACTTTCTCATCGAAGCGGAGAAGCTGAACATCGATATTGATCCTGTCTATCACGATGAGCTCAACGAACTGATCGCTGAGCTTTACGGGACGCCTCCGTCGGTGGTCGAGCGCGTGCAGGCGATCCTGAAGGCTGTGAACTAAAAAAAACGATTGGGAGGACGTATGCCTACTGCCTTTTTCACTGGCGGCGCGAGCTGGTTTTGCCGCGAAACAGCTCGCCTTTTGCTTGCTGAGGGATGGAACGTCGTGATGAGCGACGTGAACATGAAACATTTGGAAGAAGTCGTCGGTGAACTGGGCGCGCCGTCGACGCTGGAATCCTGTCGCCTTGACGTCTGCGACCTTCAGGCGGTGCGGGCGCGCATTGACTCAGTGGTCGATAAGTATGGCAGCATCGACGCTCTGGTGAATGTCGCAGGCGGAACAAATCACCTTGGGACAGAGCGTCTTCCATTCCACGAGACGAGTCCTGAGTTCTGGGAGAAGGTCATTCGCCCTGGCCTCTATGGCGTCATGCATACGACTCACTCCGTCGTGCCGCATATGGTCTCCGCCGGAAGCGGCGCGATCGTATCGGTCGCATCGGGAATGGCGCTGCGCGGCCAAGCGCGCATGGCCGTATACTCCGCTGTCAAACACGCTGTGGTCGGGTTTTCTCAGGCCATAGCGCAGGAGGTTGCGCCGTTCGGCGTCCGTGTGAACACGATAGCGCCGGGTAGCGCGGAATCGCGTTGGCAGCCAGATCTGAAAGCCGCTCACGGCGGGCGGGCGTCGCCGCTTGGTCGCCGCACGAGCGCCGCCGATGTCGGCAATGCGATCCATTTTCTGCTTTCCAGCAGGGCCAGCCATATCACTGGCAGCTGCCTGGATCTTTCCGGCGGAACGCTTCTGCACTGATCAGATCAAACTCGTCCGCTTGGCCCAAGAAATCAGAAAGGCGCCACATTGTCTTCACAGAGCGTTCTCGAGAAGCCATCCATCATCCAGCTTCGAAGCAAGGCGGACAGGGCGCTCGCCTCATTGGAAGCGGCGATCGCAAAAGATTTGGAGACGCTCGAATATCCCGCGCGTGACTGGTTGCCGAAAAGGACGCATGAAAGCGGGGCGCATGTCTATGATGTGATCGTGGTCGGCGCCGGCCATTGCGGCGTTACAACGGGTTTCGCTCTCAAGAGAGAGCGGATCGGAAACATTCTCATCATTGAAAAGTCGGAGCTTGGGTCCGAAGGCCCTTGGCAATCCTACGCGCGCATGCCTGATCTGCGCACCAGAAAGGCTGTCACAGGCAATGAGCTCGGCTACCCGAATTTGACTTTTCGCGCGTATTACGAGGCGCGCGAGGGTGAAGAAGCATACAAGAAGCTGCAACGCATCAGTTGCGACGAGTGGACGTGCTATCTGCTCTGGCTGAGGCGTATCCTCGACCTTCCCGTTCGCAACGGCGTCACATTGAACCGCATCACGCCCGAAGGCGACCTGTTTCGTCTGCGCGTGACGAGCGAAGGCAAGGACGAGACCCTGTTCGCACGGCGCGTGATTCTTACAAGCGGTCCTTTGTCCATGGGCGGATCCAATGTGCCCAGCGAAATCGCACAAGGCGTGGATCCGTCCTGTTTCGCATCGGCCTATGACAATTACGACGTTAATGCGCTGCGCGGAAAAAAGGTCGCTGTGATCGGCGCTGGCGCATCGGCGTTTGATAACGCGGGCGCAGCGCTTGAAGCCGGGGCCGCCTCCGTAACCCTTTTGGTGCGGCGGCCCAAAATCCCTCCCGTGAGCGTCATTCGATGGACGGACTGGTCAGGCTTTCTGCAAACATATGCGGATCTGTCCGATGATCAAAAATGGCGGATGATGCATCAGGTGCAAAGGAACGCCGCGCCGCCGACCATCCGCGCCATCAGGCGCGTGGAGGCCTTCAAAAACTTTGAGATCCGCTTTGGCAGTCCGATCATCGCCGCCAAAATGCGCGGACAAAAAGTTCAGCTTACGACGCGCGCTGGAGACGATGAGTTCGATTTTCTGATCCTGGCGACGGGCTTCTCCTTCGATCTGAGCAAAAGCGCCGTTCTTCAGGATATGCAGAATGACATCGCGCTGTGGCGCAATCGTTATGAGCCACGTGAGAAGGCGTCTGAGAAATATCTCAATTCACCTTATCTCGGGCGCAATTATGAGTTCATCGAAAAAGAGCCGGGGTCGGCCCCCTATCTGAAGCATGTCTTCTGTTACAATCAGGCTTCGACATTGAGCATGGGGCCAACCGGTCGCGTGAGCGGCCTAAAATATGGAATGAAGCGCCTGATGGTGGGCGTTTGCGGCAGTTTCATGCGTGAAGATTACGAGCACCACCTGCGCTCCGTGACGAATTACAACGCAAATGAATTCGAGGACCATCCATGGATGGGCGACTCTTAAGCGCAAGCTTTCCCGTTCACATTCAGAGGTGAAAATGGCGAGGACTCAGATCGCGATCGTGACGGGCGCCGGCAGCGGAATAGGAAACGCGATCGCCCGAAGGCTTGTTGCGGAACGATACAAGGTGATTGGGGCTGACATCACATGGCGGAGCCTCGAGGGCGACTTTGCTCGGCGCGACGTCGATGTCCGCAAGTCCAGTGATCTGCGCAAGCTGTTCGAGGATACGGCGCAGGAGCACGGGTTCATCGACGTGGCCGTCAATTCCGCTGGCGTCAGTGGACGCTGGCGGGTCGCTACGACGCCTGACGATGAATGGCTGCGCGTCATGGATATCAATCTCAATGGCGTCTTCTACGGAATGCGCGAAGCCGCCACCCACATGATTCGGCAGAAAAGCGGACGGATCATCAATATAGCGTCTAACCGTGGGCTGCATGGCCTCAAGAACGGCGCGCCTTATGCCGCCTCCAAGGGCGGCGTGCTGGCGCTGACGAAAAGCGCCGCCCTTGAGCTGGCCCCCGACAATATTGGCGTCTTCGCGATCTTGCCCGGCTCCACGGACACGCCGCTTCTGCGGGGAACGCGAACAGACGCGCAGGTGGAGGAGATCGCGTTGCGCGGCCTGAACAAGCCGGAGCATGTCGCCGACGCCATTCCCCCGCTTCTTCTTCCCGAAGCCCTTGCATACAACGGCGCCTGCATTTCGCTCGCGCGCCGCACCCTGACCGCATGACCTTCACGTGACATAAAGACTGGAAAAAGAAATGCCAACAGTTGCGCAAAACATCGCGAGAACGCTGAAAGCATACGGCACTGAAAAGTTCTTCTGCCTGTGCGGCGGCGATCACGATCTTTGGTACGCCCTCGATGACGAAGGTATCGAGATCGTCAACTGCCGGAGTGAGGACGCCGCCGTATATATGGCGGATGGTTATGCGCGCATGACTGGCAAGCCGGGTTTTGTCTATGGACAACGCGGACCCGGCGTCGCCAATGTCGCCGGTTCGCTCGCGGATGCGCTCTGGGCGAAAAGCCCGGTTATTTCGCTCACCTCCTCAATCGCGCTCACGTCGCGAGACCGCTTTGAATATCAGGAGCTCGACGGGCTGCCCTTGCATCAGGGCGTGACGAAGTGGAATAAGACGGTCTCCTCGCCCGATCGCGCCGCCGCTATGCTGCGCGCGGCGATCAGGATCGCCCTTTCGCCGGCGCCCGGGCCCGTTCATCTCGAAATTCCCGCAGACATGTTCTCGCTGGAGGCGGGCGACGATGTGTTCTGCGAAACTGAATATCTGACCGTCAATTCCTATCGCCAGCCCCCCGATGAGAACCTCATAGAAGCGATCGTCAGGGAGCTTGCGCAAGCGCGCCGGCCATTGATCGTCGCTGGGAAGGGCGTCGTCATTTCCCAAGCGTGGAATGAGCTGCGCGCTCTCTCAGACGCAATGTCGATCCCAGTCGCCACCAGTCTTGGCGGCAAGGGCGCATTCGATGAGGCGCTTGATCTTGCGGTGGGCGTGATCGGGCGCAATTCGCGAAAGATCGGAAACGACGCAGTCCGCGACTGCGACGTCGTGCTGGCGGTCGGCACGCGCCTTGGCGGTCTGGCGACCCATCGATGGTCGTTGCCGTTCCAGGAGAAGAAACTGCTCCATATCGACGCGGACCCCATGATCATCGGGCAAAACTACAAGACTGACGTGCGCGTCGTCGCGGATGCGAAGCTTGCGCTTGCTAAAGCGCATGAGGTCGCTCTCAAAAAAGGATATAAATGCGCTGACCCCGCCTGGCCGTCGTCCATGGCGCAGCGCATTCGCGAGTGGAAAGGACATGCCGCCCGCCTCCATATCGATCAGAAAGTGGACGCGATCCATCCAGCTGAAGTTCTGTCCGTGTTGCGTAAGCATATGAACGCGGATGACGTGATCGGCGCCGACACCGGCGCTCATGGCGGCTGGGTTGGCGCGCTGTTCGATGTTCCCGCCGGCAAGTCGATGATCCGAGCCAATGGCTCTCTGGGCTGGGTGTTCCCGGGTGCGCTTGGCGCGACGCTGGCGGGACCGAAAGGGCGCGTGGTCGCAGTGACGGGCGACGGCGGCATGCTCTACCATATCGGCGAATTTGAAACCGCGATGCGTCTTCGCATTCCCACGAAGGTCGTTGTCATGAACAACGCCTGTCTCGCGTCTGAATACCACACGCAGAAATCTCATAAGCGTACGGTTGATTCCGTTCTCGAGTTTCGCGACGTGGATTTCGCAAGCGTTGCGCGCTCATTCGGCGCCTGGGGCCGGCGCGTTGAGGCCTCCCAGGATCTCGACGCCGCGATTGCTGAAGCCCTTGCGTATGATGGGCCAGCCCTCATCGACGTTAAAGTGAGCCGCGAGGCCCGTTCGCCGTCCGCGAACCGTGACAAGACCCGGCTCGTCTGAGACCTGTCGAACAGGAGTTTCCCCATGTATCGCATGTATGATTGTGACTTCAGATGGCCGAACGGGGCCTATATCGCCGTCGTGTTCAATATGTCCTGGGAGACGCCGGAGCACGCGGTCGGCGCTAGGCCAAACGCGAAATACAAGCGCGCGATGCGGCCGATTTACGAAGCGGCGTTCGCGGACACGGGCGGCGTCCAGCGTCTGTGCGATCTCTGGGACAGGACAGGGGTTCGCTCATCTTGTTATGTGGACGGACTGACCGTGGAGATGTTCCCGCGCCTCGCAAGAGACGTATCGGAGCGCGGGCATGAATTTCTCGTTCAGGGTTGGACGCACGAGTTTCTCTACGACATGACCGTTGAGGAACAGGCCGAAGCAATCGCGCGAACGAATGCGGCGATCCTGGCGAGCACGGGTAAGCGCGCTTTTGGTTTTTCGAGCGCTGGCGGACATCTGACGGCCGAAACATTCTCGATTCTCGCAGAACAAGGATTCACCTATTCTTGCGGGCTGCGAAACGCTGAAGTGCCTTTCATCATCAATTCCGAGAAGGGCAAGATCGTCGGAATGACGAGCTACGCCGTGTCGGATACGCCGACCGCGCGTAACACTCTCACGCCGCGCGATGTGCTGCAGATGTGGCAGGACTATTTCGACGTCCTCTATGAAGAAGGTCGCCGCGGATTTCCAAAAATGCTGGCCTATGGCACGCACCCCGCGCATGCGCACGGCCATCGGATAAAGCCTCTGGAAGAGGTAATCAATTATGTGAAGAAGAAGGATCACGTGTGGATCGCGACACGCGGCGAAATCGCAGAATGGGTCTTGCGCAATTATCCGGATATGGACCTGTCGCGATTTTATCCGGAGGCGGCGAATTCCGACCGGATTTACGGGCTGGGAATTGGACTGGGCGGCGAAGAAGCAAAAAGAAAGGCGGCCTCTTATCGTGTCTCCTGACAGGGGCGCAGAGGAGAGGCCGCAGCCTTTGGTCCGAAACCGGCGGACGCGCTCCATGGCGGCGGATGAACAATCGGCGGGTGAATGAATGTCTGAACGCAGCGTCGCCTTCGACGATCTCCCAGGCAGGGTCGCCATCGTCACCGGCGCAAGCATGGGGCTCGGCGCCGTCATGGCCCGTGCGCTCGCCGAACAGGGCGTCCACGTCATCGGCGTCGCGCGCAATCGCAAGAATCTCGACGATTTTGCATCCAGCGTGAATGACAGCCTCGGGCGCGTGGCGGTTCATGCGCTTGCGGGCGATGTGTCATCGCATGAAGTTTGCAAGAGCGCAGTCTCCTGCGCCCTGGAGAAATTCCGCCGCATCGACATCATCATCAATAATGCCGGCGTGGGCTCAAACTACGCCCGGCCGGAGGGATTCAAAGGGGTCCTCAAGTTTTGGGACTGCGATCCGCAACTTTGGCTGGAATCGCTGCGCATCAATGCGGCTGGCCCGTTTTTTCTCGCTCATTGCGCCGTCCCGCATATGCTCGAGCGCGGCTGGGGCCGCATCATCAACAACACCACGAACTTTCACACGATGCTGGGGCCGGGGCGCTCGTCCTATGGGCCGGGAAAGGCGGCCCTTGAGGCAAGCACGCTGATCTGGAGCAAGGAGCTTGCGGGCACGGGGGTGACCTCGAACATCCTCATCCCCGGAGGTCCGACGGCGACGCCGATCCACGAAAAATCGCGCGGCGCGCCGCTCGACCAGATGCTGCGGCCTGATATCATGGCCGCGCCGGTCTTGTGGCTGGCGTCCCGTGCGTCCGATGGCGTGACGGGCATGCGCTTCAGCGCCAAATCCTGGGACGTTGATTCGCCGCCCGAGCAGGCGGCCGCCCGGGCGGGACAGCCGGCCGCCTGGGATCAGCTTTCAACCCGCGTCGCCGAGGCACCACGCTATTTCGACTGAGGGGGAGCTCCGCTTTCCCCACTCATTCCTTTGGCGCGATGGCCGCGTTGAGCCTCTTGCCCAGCGCGTCGGGCGCGCGAGAGAACAGGTCGATCACTTTCTCCACCTGCGCGCCGGGCATCGGCTCCACTTCGAGTTTCTGGCGCACCGCATCGGCCTTGAATTGCGCGTCGTCGGTGGCCGCTTCAAAAGCGGCGCGCAGCGCTTTCAGCCGATCCGCGGGCACGCCCGGCGGCGCGGCGATGGGGCGCGCTGCGGTCTTTTGCGCGAGGAAGAGATCGAGCACCTGCCGGTCCTCCTCGTTCGTCACCATGTCGCGGGCGCTTGGCGTATCGGGAAGGTCGGGGAGTTTTTCCGCCGTCACCTGCACGAGCACGCGCACTTTATTGTCGCGGAAGTAATCGGGTCGGCGCGTCTTCACGTTCGACCATGACCAGTCGCCCATGCCGTGCAATTCGCCGCGCTCCATGGCGAGCGCGGTGTCGGCGGTGCCCTTATAGCCGGTGATCACCTTGAAGCGCGTGCCCAGCAGCGCGTTGAGAATGCGCGGCGTCGTCTCGGTGTCGATCATCGGCCCCGTGCCGCCGACGAGGAACTCCTGCTTTTTCAGGTCCTCGAATGTATGGAACGGCGTCGTGTGCCAGGCGAGCACGACGCCGGCCTCCGACGACATATTGCCAATCCAGTTGAACTTGCCGAGATCGAAGCGCGCGCCTTCGGGATTGACGAAACGCGTGGAGAGAATGCCGCGCTGGAGCAGCGCGATCGTGGAGCCGTCCTTGGGCGCGATGTTGTAGAGGAAATTCGCCGCCTGCAGGCTGCCCGCGCCGGGCATGTTCTGCACCACGAAGTTCGGCGCGCCGGGGATGAACCGGCCCATATGGCCGGCGAGCAGGCGCGCCTGCGCGTCATAGCCGCCACCGCTCGCCGCGCCCACGATGAAGGCGATGGTCTTGCCTTCGTAGAATTGCGCCACCGCATCGGCCTGCGCCTGACACGGCGCGGCGGCGAACGCGCCGACAAGCGTTGCGACGAGCGCGGCGAGGCCTGCGTCGCGGCCGTGTGACTTGAGCTTGCGGGTCATCTGCTCCTCCCCAGTGCGTCTTGGCGTTGCGTCTTGTCCCCATGTTCCGCAATGCGCGCGTCTTGATCAAGGGGCTCTGACGCGCGGCGCCCTTGCCGCGCCCGCCCGGCCGCGTATGCTGGGTGCGACACAGGCCCGCCAAGCGGCCGAAAGGGAGGATGAGATGGACGCAGCTTGCTCACGACCGGGCGCGAACGCAGCGCAAGCGCAGACCGGCTCCTGCGCGATCGATCGGCGCAGTCTGTTGCGCGCGGGCGCGGCCTTCGCCGCTCTGGCGCCCGTGGGCGCGCTGGCCCAGACTGAAGCCTGGCCCAATCGGCCCATCCGCATGGTCGTGAGCTATACGGCTGGCAGCGGCGCCGACATTCTCGCGCGTTACTTCTCTGCCGCCTTGCAGAAAGCGCTCGGCGTGCCGGTCGTGGTGGAGAACAAGCCGGGCGCCGGCGGCAATATCGGCGTCGCCGCCGTGGCGAGCGCCCCGCCTGATGGCTATACGCTGCTCGTCACGCCAAGTTCTCCTGTCACCGGCAATCCGCTGCTCTACAAGGACGTGCCCTTCACCACGGCGGATTTCGCGCCCGTCGCGCCCCTCCTGCAGACCTCTTTCGCGCTTGCGGTTCCCGCCAGCCTCAACATTCGTTCGGTCGCGGAGCTCAGCCAGTTCATTCGCCAGCGCAAGGGCGCTGCGAAATACGGCGCGCCCACATCCTCCTCCATCGCCATCTCCGCTTTTTACCTCGATGAGATCGGCGCAAGCGCGGTGCGCGTGCCCTACAAGGCTGCGCAGGAGGCGCTGAAAGAACTGGAGGCGGGCGAGATCGATTTCCTCTTCATCGACCTCACCGGCGTGCTGGGGGCCATTCCCCGCGGCAAGGCGCGCGTGCTTGCGGTGACGTCCGATCAACGCTCCAAGATCGCGCCCAACATTCCCAGCCTGCGCGAGGAGGGCGTCAAGAGCGCGCAATGGGACACGCCTTTCATGGCGCTTGCGCCGCGCAACACGCCCGAACCCGTGCTCGCGAAACTGGAGGCGACGTTCCAGCAGATCGGCCGCATGCCCGAGACGGTGGAGTTTCTGAAGACGGCGGGCGGCGAGCCGCTGGAGGGCGGCCGCGCCTTCCTCAAGACCTTCATCGAAGGACAGCGCGAAAAATGGATTCGCGCCATCGACGTGGCGAAACTCGAACGCATGTGAGACGCGGCTAGAACGCGTCCGCCATCAGCGTGGTGAACTGGCGCAGCACGGGCGCCGGCGTGGCGGCGGCGCTGCGCAGTAATTCCTCGATGCGCACGTGGTCGATGGGGCTGATCTCCATCGACAGTTTCTCGGCCTCCGCCAGCATCGCGGGGTCGCGCGCCGTCGCCATGAAGGCCTTGCGCAGGATCGCTGCATTGGCGGGCGACATCTGCGGCGGGCCGGCGAAGGGCAGCGCCATGAAGAAGGGCAGCTCTGCGAATTCGAGCAGTTTGCGTGCGTCCTCGTCGCGCGCAAGCTCGCGGCCCGTGGGCGTATCCGGCATCAGCGGATGACGCGAGCCGCGCCCGAACACGACGAGCGGACGCACCTGCTTGTCGTCCCACATCGACTTTTGCCCCGCCTGAAAGGCGGAAAGCCCGATCACCTGCCCGTCCACCTCGCCCGATTGCATCGCAAGCGCGATCTTGGCGGCGCCGCCATAGCCCGTGATCGTGTCCACGTTCAGGCCGAGCGCCTGTTTCGCCAGAACCGCGAAAATCACATTGGTGGAGCCCGCGCGGTTGGCGCCCATCACCGCCTTGACGCCGGGCTTGCGCAGGTCTTCGGCGCTTTTTGCGGGATGTTTCGCCATCACCAGCAGCATGTAGGCGTCGTCCTCGTAGGAGGAGAGCGAGCCGAGCCATGTGAGCTTGAGAGGATCGAACTTCGCGTTTTTGTCGCCGGCGATGGCGAATTGCGCCACGCCGCGCTCGAGAATGGCGATTTCGGTTCCCTCGCGCTCCACGCTGTTGGCGAGCCGGTTCGCGCCCACGATGCCGCCTGCGCCCGGCATGTTCTGCACGTTGAAGGATGGAGCGCCGGGAATATGGCGCCCCATGTGACGCGCCACGAGACGCGCCGAAATGTCGTTGACGCCGCCCGGCGACGTGCCGACGGAGAGGCGGATCGTCTTGCCTGCGAATGGTTCCTGCGCGGCTGCGTCAGCCGCGGCGAGACAGGAAGCCGCCACGAAGGCGGCGCCGGCGAGAGCCTGTAGAGCCTTTGTCATGCGTCCCTCCCTGACGCGCCCTTTCCCGGGCGCAGACGCTAGAATGAATAGTTCGGCATCTCCCGCACCAGATGGCCGAAGCCTTCGATCTTCTCATTGACGTGCAGGCGTTTCTGGAACTCCCAGACGCGCGCGGGCACCGGGTGAATCACCGGCACGCCCAGATCCTGCTCCAAGAGCTCGATGATGTGCAGC
>Ga0315905_10001244_pt1 | contig 27400 bp, 16 predicted proteins | sample LakEriMetagenome_5_FD_203522 | JGI IMG/M metagenome (GOLD analysis project Ga0315905, IMG submission 203522) | Freshwater fungal communities from buoy surface, Lake Erie, Ohio, United States - Buoy 4 MA121 | ecosystem: Environmental > Aquatic > Freshwater > Lake | place: USA: Lake Erie, Ohio...
CTAATTGGCAAAAAGGTGAAAAAACTCGCACTGAAATCAACTTTATCGACCTCAAGCCTGAACAGGCATACTGCCGAATTGTTGGCTTGTTGAAAAGTGTTGAAACGCTGCTGCAGTAAACGCTGAAAAGGTTGAAATAAAGCGGTTCAACAAAGATTTAGTCGTTTCCAACCATATTGGACGGTTCGCCCATGAGCCCAGAGAGCGCCAAACCAGGCAGATGCATCACCCGACCCTTGGCTTCAATTTCATAAAGGTCCAGAACATCCTCCCGTTTAACGAATTGAACTTGGGTGCCCGGAATGAGCCCAAGTTCCATCCACCGTTTCAGTCTGGCAGGGTTGTCGTCGCGTACCTCGCGGATCAGAACGGTTTGTCCAGGCCTGAAACTTGTTAGAGGTTTCAAGCTTCGGGTTACCAAATCCCCGTTCACCGAAGGAATCGGATGGCCGTGGCAATCCTCATCCGGTTCCCCAAGGTAATTAGCAAGGGCCTCTTCAAGCCGTGGAGAAATGGCATGTTCCAATGCCTCTGCCTCTTGGTCTACCTCACTTAAATCCAGGCCCAAAACACGGGTGAGAAAAAGTTCAACCAAACGATGCCTGCGAATAACCCGCCGGGCCTCAGTTTTTCCTTTTTCGCTAAGCTGCGCACCTTTCCCAGGCTGATACTCGATCCACCCGCCATCAGCTAAACGGCGCAACATGCCCGATACACTTGGGGCGGTCACATTCAGTTTCAGGGCTATATCGTTGGGTGAAACCCGCTCATCCACCCCTCCAAGAGCGTGAATTGTTTTCAAATAATCCTGGACAGCAGTCGAAGGAGTGACGTGGTCCGAGATATTTAAAGGTTTTTCCAAGGGAAGATCCCATTTAAACTTTAAGGTATGTCAGAAACTATCACATCCCTGCCGCCGAAGCACCATCGCCCACCCTGAATCATTTTCCAAACCAATTAAATCCCGTCTCAGTTTGACTAACTCAGCTCTTTGGTTTAAGGTTTAATTCTCGTGGGATTCACACGGGCGCTTAGCTCAGTTGGCTAGAGCACCAGCTCGACACGCTGGGGGTCACAGGTTCGAATCCTGTAGCGCCCAATATGTTTTCAAGTAGTAAGTCTAAGAGCTGACACGGTTTGCGTCACCCGCTTCATGTTGAGGCGGAGCAGCTCCAAAAGCTTTTCTTGGGTCTCTGCCCAAAAGCCTAGGGGTATTTACCGAAGGAAGAGCTAAAACCAATCCGTTAGTCTGCTTTCACAAGGCATCAGGGCGAGCTTTCGTCTAGGATGGCCAAGCTGAAAATGGAATATATCTAGGTGCGTGGCCTAGCTATCCCGGCACCCTGCCCCTTGATCTCAAGGAAGCCTACAGAAGCGCAATTGCCCAAATTATCATGCGGCCAGAATAGCCGTCAGACTCATTAGCTGGCCCTATTACATTGGCCAGGCTTGTATCAAAATTTCTTGAATGGGTTGATGGTCGATATGGAGGCGGGCACACTGTAAAAAATCTAGAGTATTCAAATCGGGCTGTATTAGATTTTTACCGAAACGATCCCGCCAAAGCATTTGGCCCTAAGAAGCTTCAAGAGGTTCGGTTGCTCATGGCCCGCCAAGGGCGAACCCGGCAAGGCATCAACAAGGCAACCGGCTACATTCGCCAAATGTTCAAGTGGGCTGTGGCGGAAGAGCTGGTGAAGCCTGACCAACTGGTAGCCCTGACCGCCTTGGCACCGCTTCGCTATGGGGCAGTGAACGCCGCAGAAAGCCCCGCCAGAGAAGCCCTTGCCAAAGATTTGGTCGATGCCACCCTGCCCTTTCTGTAGCCTACCGTGCCCACTATGGTGCGCGTGTAAATGCTTACAGGCATGAGGCCCGCAGAGGTTTGCAAGCTTTCCATAGGGGACATTGACCGAACCAAGCCTGATTTGTGGGTTTACCGGCCAGCTAACCTCAAAATGGCCTACCTCAGCCGCACCCGTTTAGTTCCTTTTGTAAAAGGTGACATCGATTCGCTGGAACCCTTCCTCCGGGCAGATGGGAAGCCAATATTCTCCCCCTCTGAAACCCGCCAGGCATGGGAAGTAGAAAAACGGGCTAAGGGCAAAGCCAGGGTGCAGCCCAGCTAGGAAGATCGACGGGTCTTGATCCCGATGATTTTTGCAGGAGACCAATACACCACGGTCTCCTACCGGAGGGCTATCAAAAGGGGTTGTAAAAGGGCTAAGGTAAAACCTTGGAGCCCTAACCAGATTCGAAAGCTGGCAGCCCAAATAACATCCGATTTATAAGGGCTAGTGCCTCGTCCTTATTCAAATTTTGGGTAAAGTGTCTGTACTTTCACCCGGGCTTTTCCGATGTTGAAATGGCAACGGACAGCCTTTTGACCCGAGTCCCTCAGGGTTGCCCATTCCGCCGTATTCCTGGCCAGTTCCTTGACCGAGCCTATCCTTTTCGACTTGAGACATTGGCTTGTCATGCTGCCCAACTCGTTCTCTGCGACATTCAGCCAACTTCCGTGTACTTGAACTCGATACGCTTGACCAACTCGCGGGCCTCCTCCGGTGGTAAAGCCTCATAGAAGGCGGCGGGCGTGTGGGTGTTGAGGTTGTCGCACACAAGAATCACTTTTTGTGCCTTGGCATATCTGGTCCCCAACAGGTTTGCCACTTCCAAGGCCCAATCCACCTTGGTCCGCCTGTCAGGGACACTTACTTGGCGCCAGCCAACCAAAGGCTCCGTGAAGACGAAAATGCTTACCACCCCGGCTCGCTCATACTCGTAATCAACACGCTTCGCCTTTCCCCGAGCCTCCGGGATCGGTCTCCTGATCTCCTTGGTCAACTGGAATGGCTGTTCATCCATCGCCATCACCGGACATGCCGGGTTGTAAGGTTCCTCGTAGGTTGCCAGGACATTCTCCATGGCAGCCACGAATTCGCCGTTCGCCTTCGGCGGTATCACCCAATTCCGGATCCTCCTCCGTGTGATGCGGTTTTTTTTAGGGTTTGCCGAATTGTTTCCGGGCTGATCTTTTCCACCATGTCCAGTTCCACCACCCGATTGGCAAGGAGCCTAAGGAACCATTGGGAATGGCCCCTCGGGGGTTTTCCAAGACGGATCGCAATCAATTGGCTTTCCTGCCGACTGTTCAAAGTCTTTTGGCGCGGCGGTTTGGGTGGGGCCTTTTTTTCAGGGCGGCTTCAAAACCAAGGGTGACCAGGCGCCTCCTAACATTCTGACCCGTCTGGACGGTACAGTCGAAGGCCTCGGCCACCTGCTCATCTGTCCAACCCGGTCCTTTCTGGTCCACCTTCAGGAAAATGTGCGCCCTTTTGACCTCCATTGCCGATCCGGACTGTTTGCGGATCACCTCGCGTAGCACCTGGCGTTCATGGAATCTCAATTGGACGATGTACTTCTTGTTGATGGCCTACCTCCTGTGAGCCTTGATATTCAACTACAGCTGCAGCAAAATCAATAAACACCAATTTTAATCAGGACGAGGCACTAGTCCATTTCAATCACAACTGCATGTTTCCCCTGGTCGTCAGCCAACTTGATTTCATGTTGATCCTGGGTGATGTCATTCACGGTGAAACTCTTGATGGTGGAGCCTGCCCCACTGTTCTTGATCTGGATGTGATAGAGGGTACTTTTGTACCGGTAATCGATGGTGAGCGTTGGCCAATCCCGAGGCAGTCGCGGGTTCAATCGTAATTTGTCGCCCTCCAAGTGCAGGCCAAGCAGAGATTCCACGATCAAACGGTACATCCACCCGGCGGAACCGGTATACCAAGTCCATCCCCCTCGCCCAGTGTGCGGTTCCACCGAATACACATCTGCAGCCATGACATAGGGTTCTACCCGATAGCGAGCCATCGCCTCTGCGGTGTCGCCATGGCTGATGGGATTGATCATCTTTAATAGATCCCAGGCCAGTTCCACTTCCCCGATGGTGGCGAAAGCCATGATCGTCCAGATCGCCCCGTGGGTGTATTGCCCGCCGTTTTCCCGAACACCTGGCGCGTAACCCTTGATATACCCTGGGTCGAGAAGGGACTTGTCGAAGGGGGGATCAAGTAATTGGATCAATGCGGCTTCCCGTTTTACCAGGCGCTTTTCCACGCTTTTCATGGCCGACAAAAAGCGGTCCTGCATCCCCGCCCCCGAGAGGATCGACCAGCTTTGGGATATCGAGTCAATTTGGCATTCCTCGTTCTGGGCCGAACCAAGGGGAGTGCCGTCATCAAAGTAGGCTCGCCTGTACCAATCCCCGTCCCAGGCATGCTTTTCGATGTTGCCTCGGATCCTGCCCGCCTCCAATGTGTATTTTTCAGACAATGACGCATCACCCTTTTTGCCGGCAATTTTGGCGAATTGGTTGAGCACTTCGTACAGGAAGAAAGCCAGCCAAACACTTTCGCCGCGCCCCTGCAAACCCACCAGGTTCATCCCGTCGTTCCAGTCTCCGCAACCCATCAAGGGCAGGCCGTGAACCCCGAATTTTAAGCCATTCTCGATCGCCTTGACCGCATGTTCGTACATCGATCCAAGGCTGTCGCCGTGGGTGGGCATTTCATAATTGGCCTCCTCCTCCTGCCTGAGGAGTCGGGAAACCAGATACGGGACCTTTTCCCCAAGAATCGTCTCGTCTCCGGTGGCCTGGACATACCGGCAAAGCGCCAGGGGAAGCCACAGGAAGTCGTCCGAAAAGTGGGTGCGAACACCCCGGCCCGTGGGTGGGTGCCACCAATGCTGAACATCCCCCTCCCGAAACTGCCGTGCCGCCGCTCGTAAAAGCTGCGCCTTCAGCAATTCTGGGCGGGTGTGGACTAATGCCATGGCATCCTGCAATTGGTCCCGGAATCCATAGGCGCCACCGGACTGGTAAAAGCCGGTCCTCGCCCACATTCGGCAGGAAATGGTTTGGTAGATCAGCCACCCGTTGACCAGATAATCCACCGCGGGGTCCGGCGACTCAATGTGAACCGCACCCAAGGTGTGGTTCCAGTGTGTCCACACCCCCTCAAGCGCCGATTGTGCAGCAGAATCGCTGCGGAACTGTTGGACCAGCTTTCTGGATTCCGCTTCGTCGCCTGAAGCGCCGAAAATGAACACGATGATTTTTTCCTGCCCTTCATTCAGATCAAAGGGGACATGCATACCGATGCAGGGGTCGAAAGCCGCCCCCGTCCGGTTGGAGAGGCGCAATCGATCCATGATCGCTGGTTTTGCCAGGGTGCCGTTGCGCCCGATGACCTCCGTCCGGTCTCCCGTGACGGATCGTGTTGCCAAGTTGCAATCGACGAATGCCACCCGGCTTGAGAAATCGGGGTTATAGGGGTTTTTGGCGAAAACCGCCCCAGTCACGGGATCCAACTCAGTGAACACATGCATCTGGTTCTTGCCGCGGGATTCTCCCAAAACAAGTTCCCAGATACCGGTGATCGATAGGTTGCGGCGCCGCTCCGACCTGTTGGTAAACTTAATGCGGATAAACTTGACCGGCTCAACCGGGTCCACATACACCCATTGCTCGGTGAATATTCCATCTTCCGCGTATTCGAAAACGCTGTAGCCGAAGCCGTGGCGCGAAAGGTAGGTGTTACGGCCGCGAGCGGGCAGCGGAGCTGGCGACCAATAGCGACCGATTTGTTCGTCACGGATGTAAAAGGCCTCCCCTGATGGGTCCGAGACGGGATCGTTGTTCCAAGGCGTGAGGCGGAACTCGTGACTGTTATCCATCCAGGTGTAAGAACTGCCGCTCTCGGACACCACCGTTCCCAGGTGCGGATTGGCGATAACGTTCACCCAAGGTGCGGGAGTGTTTTTCCCCGGTTTCAAAACCATGATGTATTCCCGGCCGTCACGGCTGAATCCCCCGAGGTCATTGTTGAAGACCAAGTCGGGGTTAGGATTCATCCCGGCAATAATGGGTTCAAGGCGCCTCTTGGTGACTTGCAGCGGCGGGGTTGGCCAATCCAGTCGGGCTGATCGGTTGACTTGGTCCTCGAGGGTGCCTGCGTCATCCTTCAAGATGACACAGGCCGCTGATTGCAGCAGCCACCGGTCCTCTTCGGAAATTTGTTTGGCCCTGCAGACGAACACACCGCCGGTTCGGTCCAACAGGATAGCCTCGGTGCTGATCGAGATGATGTCGGTGATCAGGTCCTGGATAGCCTGGCGGTATTCCGAGTTGTCCTCGTTCCAGATGACCAGGTCGACCTTCAACCCTTTCAGCCGCCAGTAGCCATGCGCCTGCACCATTTGGCGGACGATATCAATTTTTTCCCGGCTGTGGACCTGCAGCAGCACGATAGGCAAGTCGCCTGAAATCCCGTGCCCCCACAAGCCAGATTGGCCACGCCGGTTCCGGATGATGGTGGCCGGCTTTGCCCTTCGGAAGGCGGAAGGGTAGATGATGGACCCAGCCAGGCGACCATACATCTGGGCATCGGATTCGGTGATGTTGAGTTGCCGCAGCATGATCAGACCGCGGGTCCAGGCCAGCTCGAAGGATCGGTTGGCCAGGTTGACATCGGAATATTTTGCCGCGATTGCCAGCGCCGCATCGCGGGTCTGGGCGATACCCGTCACTAAATCCACAGCGGCGGATTCGCCTGGAGGAATCCTGATCGTTTGGCGAATGCTGGCTATTGGATCCAGAACCGGCCCCTGGCTGTTGGATAGGGGTGCGATCTGGTCAAAGGCCTTGGGTTTGGCCAGCAGGTGTCCCCTACCGATAAATCGCATCCGGTCGGTCTCGAAGGACGGTTCGTCCAGAGTCTCCCCGGCTGGAGCAAGCAGATGAACCAGCCATACCGGTTTGTCATCCTTGGACCGTGGGCGCCGTGTGCAAAGAATCGCCTTCCGTGAGGGGGTGATTTCCGTCTGGACGAAAAGGTTGCTGAAGGCGGGGTGTGCTTCGTCCTGGCCCTGGGAGGCCAGGACTACCTCGGAATAGCTGGTCAATTCGACCGTGCGGGTTCTATCGGAACGGTTGGTGATGGTGATGCGCCGCAGCTCGAGATCATCCTCGGCTGAAACGGTGATTTGCGTGTGCACATCTATCCGCTCGTCGCTGCGCCGGAATTCAGCGCGGGATTGTGTGAAGATCGCCTCGTAGGTCTGGGGATTGGAACCGGTGGGGTGCCAGGTGTTCGACCACAGGAAGCCGGTGTCAGTATCCCGCAAATAGCAAAAACTTCCCCAGCAGTCCCGCGTCGTGTCCGATCGCCATCGGGTAACCGCCATATCCCCCCACCGGCTGTAGCCGCCTCCGGCGCTCGTCACCATGACATGGTAATTGCCATTCGACAACAGATGGACTTCCGGGACCGGTGAGCCCGGATTGCTAAAAATTCGCATGGTCCCGGCATCCTCAGCAGTGGCCGCCCTTGTGACACTCGCCTCGGTCGCATGCGGAAACACCGGGACGCTGGTTTTCGGCACTCGCTCTTGAAGCAGGAGTATGGCCGCACGAAATTGCGGGTTGGCCATGAATCTCCGTTGCATGGGTTGGTCAAGCAGTGCGTAAACCAGTGCCATCAGGCTCATGCCCGCATGGTGCGCCATGAATTGGGAGACCAAGATCCGCTCTTCACCGGGGGGCAGGCGCGATGGCGTGTAGTCGATTGCTTCGTAAAACCCGAAGGCCCCAAGGAAGCCGTCATCCGCCAATCGTTGCAGGTTCTTGCAGGCGGCATCGGGCGCCACCACCAAGGCCAAGGCGGAGGCATAGGGGGCGACCACCAGACTGTCGGCAAGGCCGCGCTTCAGGCCCGTTCCCGGCACGCCGAAGGCCATGTATTGGTAGTTGTTGAGTTGGTCGAAGGCGTTGTATCCAGATTCGGAGAAGCCCCAAGGCACGCCTCGCTGCCTGCCGTAATTGATTTGTCTGCGGACAATCGAGTGGTAGGTTTGGTCCAGAAGGGTGTTTGAAAAGGTAGGCATGACCAGGCGGGGCATCAAATACTCGAACATGGATCCGCTCCAGCTTAATAGGGCGGGCCCACCTCCAGTGCTGGTGAGCAGTCTGCCCAGCGAAAACCAATGTTCCTGGCTAACCTGACCCTGGGCGATAAGGATGAAGGTGGCCAGCCGAGCCTCTGAAGCCAGCAGATCGTAGCAGCTTGCATCCTGCCGGTTGTCGGTGAGGTTGTACCCGATGGCGAAAAGGTCCCGGGTCTTGTTTTCCAAGAATGTGAAATCCATCGAGGCGAATTCTTCACATTGAAGGGCCAGGCTTTCCAGCTTGGCGACCCGGCTGAGAGCCCGGGTGGATGATTCTGACACCATGCCTCGTGCTTCCTTGAGCCAAGTTTCGAGCATGGCAGGAAGGTGGCAGGTTAGGTTCTGGGAGGTCTTGCTTCCATGGAGGAGAGAATCAATTGTTGAGACCAGAATTTCACAACTAGGGACAAGCTCGGACAGGGTGGGGACAGTGTGTAATTTTGCCAGGTCATTCAGCAGGGCCGTTAAGGGCTTGCAGGTTTCAGCAGCTAGCTCCTTCTGCCATCCCTCTGGCAGGGCGGGAATCGAAATCCAGGGTGCCATTTCGTTCAAATCGGTCAAATGATCTAGGCAAATCCGTTCCCAGGCCGAGGACCACCATCGAACCTCCCCCTCTTGGTGTAATTTTTGGGAGTGGCCTATCGCCTCCGCATGCCACTTGGTCAAGGACCGATGAAGGGCGGTTACTGACCCCCGCGTCATGGCGATATCCTCGAGGGTGCTTTGGAGCTTGCGGAGCGTGTTTCCGTCCGTTTCCATGGAGGCTGTCCCATTCCGGGAACCCGCGGCAGCCTTGGCTTCGTCTAGCAAAATGGAAAGAGTGTCTCGCAAGCCGGATAAAAGGTTGGGCGAAGCGATGGGAGCATGCGTCATCTCGCGAAATCCACTAGCTAGGATCAGCAAATGGGCCGCTAGGTTCCCGCTATCCACCGTCGAGACATAAAGGGGCTTGAGGGGTGCCAGCGAGCGGGTGTCGTACCAGTTGAAAAAATGGCCCCGGTGCTTTTCCAGCTTTGCCATGGTTTCGAAGGTGTTGCAGGTTTTTTTCAAAAGCGTCGTGGTGGAACAATAGCCGAAATCATGAGCGGAAAGATCGGAGGCAAGCGCCATGGCAATGTTGGTAGGGCTTGTACGCGAGGCGATTTTTTGCCCACTGTCGGTTTGGACATTGTCCGGGGGCAGCCAATTATCCTCGGCAGTCACAAAGCTTTCGAAAAATCGCCAGGTTTTGCGGGCTACCTTCCGCAGGAACACCTTCTGGCTATCGACCAGTTTCACTTTCGGAACAGACAGCAGAAGACTGAGGCACCAGGCGATGGCCGGGGAGAAAAACCATATCCAAAGCAACGGGGCCGCGGTCCAAAAAACCGCTGGCCGATAGAGCCACAAATCAGCCAGGAGGAGCGAGGAGACGACCGGGGCGGGCCACATCATCTTGGTGAATCCGGCCAAATCCGACCGGGAGTTTCGGTTGACCTCGCACGAGGTAGTCCATTCCAGGAGCTTTTTCTTCGTCCAGTACATGCGGAAAAGAGTCCGCCCGATCGCATCCAGGCTGAGGATTGCTTCATGGGGCAGAAATATAAGCCAAATCAGGCTTTGTGCAATGTGGTGCCGGGCCATCAACGCCAGTGAATTTCCCCAATGATAAAGCCAGGATGCACCCTTCGGTTTCAGGGCCAGGTCCGTAAGCATGCCCAGCGTGGCCGGAACCACAAATATCGCCGCGACAAAAAGGGTGGAGGCGAGTACCAGCGATGGCGAACCCGCCAGCCAGGCAATGGTCAGGAGGGCAAGAAGGGATGGGGCTACCAAACTCCGACGAAGGTTGTCGAATATCTTCCACTGGGAGGTATCAGAAACGGGGTTCTTGACCCACCCGCCATCACTCCCGCGAACCCTCGGGAATAGCCAGCCCAGGATTTGCCAATCACCACGGATCCACCGGTGGCGCCGACTCACATCGATGGCGTAACTGGATGGGTAATCCTCGTAAAGGATAACATCGCTGATCAATGCGCATCGCCCATGGCAACCTTCCAGCAAGTCATGGCTCAAAATGGTGTTTTCCGGGAAATACCCGCATAACCGTTCGAAAAAATCGATATCGTAGATTCCCTTTCCAATGAAGGAACCCTCCCCGAACAAGTCTTGGTAGACATCCGAAACAATCAGGGTGTAAGGGTCGATGCCCAGATCCCCGCTATGCAGTTTGGAAAACCAGGAACGGAGGCTGGTGGGCAGGTTGGGCTCCACCCGAGGTTGCATAATGGCGTAGCCGTCCTTCACCCGTGAGCCAGTTCCGTCCAGGCAGGGCCGGTTCAGCGGGTGTGCCATCGCCTCGATCATTTCCCGCGCCGCATTGCGGGGCAACTGGGTGTCGGTGTCGAGGGTGATCACATAGCGCACGCCATCCAGGGACCTGGGGTCCCCCACGATGTGCTTGAAACGGTTGGCTTTGCCGCGCAGGACGGCGTTCAGGTCCGCCAGTTTTCCGCGTTTCCTTTCATGCCCCATCCAGATCCCGTCGACCGCGTTCCAAGACCGCTCCCGGTGCATCAGAAAAAAAATGGACCTGCCGGCAACCGGATATTTTTTGTTCAAAAGAGCTATGCCGTCACTCGCTTGCTTGAGTAGTGCGGAATCAGTGGGCATTTCCTTCTGGTCGGCGTCAGAAAAGTCGGTCAGGAGGGCAAAATGAAGGTGGTCTTCCCGGTTGGCCAGATAACGGATTTCAAGCCCCTCAATCAGTTGTTCCACCACAGGGAGGCTGGAAAGCATTGTGGGTACCACCACAATTGTGTGGTTATCCGCTGTGATGCCCTTCCGATAGTCCATCCGCGACAAGGGTTGTGGGCAGATAAGCTTGGAGGAAAGCCAATTGGTCAACGCCAACGCAAGTTGGCTGGCGCCCAGGAAGATCGGGACAACAAGGGCAAGATGAAGAAGCAGGGGCTCTTCCCGCAATCCGCTCCATTTTCCGAAGACCGTTGTTAATAAGATGGTTAACGCAAGGGCCAGGAAAAAATAAAGGCACAGGGGGTACAGTCGCCGAATTTTGTCGAGCAAGACACGGGGAGTGACCTGCATCCTGACAAGGCCCTCGAGGGCCAATCTGCCTCTGTCCACCAGAAAGTAGCCAACATGGGCAGACCGCGTGTTCCCGTGGTTGGATTGCTCGACCTTGGCCAGTTGAATGGCCCGGTGGGCGACATCATATTCCGAGCAAGTTGACCGCTTAGCGATGGCTTCAACCGCCCGGCGGTAACGATTTCGAGTCGCGAAATCCATCAGCATATAAATACCGGTCGGGTCTTCGGCGAGGGTCTGCTCTACCAGACTGTGGGTCGAGACGAATTCCCGCCAATCATAGATATCCAGCATCCTAAGGCTGTTGATGCTGTTGCCGACCGAAACTTGGTGGGCGGCTTGGTCCTGCCCTTCGGCAAGGATGAGTTGCTCCAGGGTCAAACCTTGGTCCGAAATCCGGTGCTCCAGCCAACTGTTGACAAAGACAAGGTTCGAATTGTTACCATGCAGTTGCCTGGTGAAATCGCTTAGGAAGGCGCCTGACATAGGCGGATTGGCCCGTGCCATTTCCGCCAGGGAGATGATCAGTTCCGTGGGCGATTTTTCGATCGCCTCGTTCATGGTTTGGGCCCAATCATTCGCCTGGTCCCGGTGGCAGCGACTTCTTGCCATGCGGATGGCGATACGGCGCAGGTTCTCGATAATTGCCAATCTAAGCATTAGGGGCAGGGCCCATAGCTCCCCCAGTTGCAGCGGTGTAACAGCTTGGTAGGCATGGACAAACGCGTTGAGGCTATCCGCGTCCACCCGACCATCGGTATGGGCGATTAATTCCAGAGCAATGGCATAGATTCTCGGGTAATTGGCCGAAGGACCGTTAGCCAAACGGGGCAGTCCGGTGCTATAAGATTTTGGCAACAGTCGCTTTACGGAGCGAATATTACTTTCAATCAGGTAAAAATTGTCCAGCAACCATTCAGCGGCGGGCGCGATTCGCCGATTATTCGCTGCGGCTGTGGCGATTAAGTCATAAGTTTCAAGCAGCAAACTCTCGTTTTCACCAAGCCTAGGCAGGAGTTTTTCCCCTTTTTTACACGTCGCCAACTGGTCCGTGGCGGCAATATCGCGAGCGTGCTTTTCCAACTGTTCCAAGTTGTACAGTTCATCGCGAAGGGGAATATCCTCTCCGAATTCATTAACGGAAGAGGTGCGGTTGGACAAGCCAGACCATGCGATCGGCTTACGAATCATTGCTGGAAAGGTGGAAAGCATAGGCTCGTCCAATCTACCCCTGCTTGGGGGCTGGTGTGAAGTAAAACCGAAGGCCCGGCCAGTCTTCACTGAGCGTTACTGCCTGATTTCGGTAATGGACCAAAACCGGTTACCGCTTTGAGAGGTGCGGCATAAAAAACTGGCGTTTTAAGACCATTAACACTACGCAAATGAAGTAAATATAAAATCATAAAGATAACTTTGCAGAAAAGTCAATCAGCATGCAAATAGCGCCTACGGTTTGCCTGGTGATTTCGTGGCAATAAAAACCATTAGTCCAGGGCTTAAAATAGATGGGCAACTAATGCTATCCGCTTAACTTTTTGCTCCAAGAGGGCTTTCGACTCAAGGGCTTCACTGGCATGGCATAGTTTGCAAATTCAACCAGATGCCTGTTTTAGGACAGTCCTAATATTCCTATTGCCAAATAAATGTTTCCATCTAATTCTAGAAAATTGAGGCTGGCAAGAGGTAATATTCAACGCAATATGAAACCTTCACTTCAACGCTGAAAAAAATACATTTTCTGGCGCCGATCTTTATGGCAAAAAACAACCCTGTAGCCACCTGGCCTTGGTGGTTTTTATGGCCATTTGCCTGCATTCTTTGGCGAAGGCGTCTATTGTTTTGTCACCTAGCATTTGCCTGCATTACTTCTCGCAAACTTCACAGTAGTTCTCGCAACATTCAATGAGCCATGCTAAATGGGCCCATTCCCGTGCGCATAGGGCCGAACAAGCTTTGCATATTTCAGCGCACTTGGTATAAAGGCCTCCTACCTTTGCATACTAACTCTTCCAAGAAGCAGCCTGTTCTAGGCTATGCTTGAAACGCTGGTTGCAATGCACTGAGCACGCATTGCATTCCTTGGCGCATTTTAAAAAATGCTGATTGAATTCATATGCAGGCGCAGGCGGTAAGGCGATAATCGCCGAACAGGCAAAAGCTGAAAGGCAAATAAATATTTTCAAAACTGTATTTCTCCTGAAGCACCCAAAAACCTTTTAGACAATAAATGCTTACGCTTAGTGGAAATAAAACGAACAAATATGAGTTGTTTTTTTTGGCCATTCCCTGTTTTGCACCAATTTAGCAATCAGAGTTCGCCTTCTGGAAAATAGTTGGTCCATCAAGAAATTTCATGGATAGAGGTTTAAATCGCCTCAATGGAAGTAAATGGCGGTTTTGAAATTCTCGACATTCCTGAAGCCTTCCGCTCTTCTCTTGATGGACATGATCTTACTGTTCAGGCACTCGGCCACCCCGTTGGTGATCGGGTGCTTGCAGTAGGTCAGAACATTCTCCAGCCGTTGATGGATCATGGCACAGACCCGTTTGATTGGTTCCAATTGGCACCGGTCCACCCATTTCTTCCATGAGGCATAAAAACGTTTGGCCCAGGCAACGCTTTTGTAGCTCCATAGCCCCCGAAGCGTTTCCTTGATGGACCATACCCTGGCGGTTTTCAGCGTGCTCTCCTTCAGGGCTGTGAACTTCTCCTGGCGGTGTTCCGGGATGTTTTCCTCCCCATACAGCCAAAGGTATTTTGTTTTGCTCAGGGTTTTGCTTCCCAAGGCCATCAACGCCCGGTGCTCCTCCTTGCGGACCTTGTCCACCCCCTCGTTCATCTTCTTCATGACATGGAACTTGTCGAAGACGATTTTATCCTTGCCCAGTGGCAACTATTCAAGGATGGCCTGGACATAGGGCTCCCACATGTCCATCGCGATTACCTCGATGGCTCGTAATTGCTCCGGTGTGCGGGACTTGTAAAACTCTGCCAAACTAGCTTTTTCGCGATTTTCCGAAATGAATTCCACGGTTCCGCGCTCGATGTCATTGACAATGGTCAGGTAGCGGTGGCCCTTGCGAAACGCTTTCTCATCCACCCCCAGGAGCCGGGAAGGAATCGCTTCCTTCCGCAGGGTGCCCCGCTTGACCGCCCGGTCCATCACATGCCAGGCCTGATCCCAAGAGATGTTCAACAACTGGCAGGCCCCCTTGACCGTTTGGCAAGCCAGAAGCACATCGATGACAAACCGTTCCATAAGAATGGTGAAAGGTCCGTGGGGTTCAGCCCAAGGAATCTGGACTTAAATGACACCATGCTCCTAGCAACGGACCCTGGGAACACTGGCATGGACCAGTGTCTGAAATTGGCAGGTATTCAGATGCCGCCAAGTTCTTCCGGGGGCATGATCGTAGCAACCGTATTCCCGTTCACACTTCGAGCAGTTGAACCGACTCTCAGAATCATGATCGAGGGAGATATGGACGGCCTGGCCTTCCACCTCAAGCCGCACATCCACCACTTTCCAAGGCAAGGATAAACCCAGTATCTGCTGATAGAGCTCGTTGTTGCTTCCCATCGGATTCCTCCATGGGAAAAGCATAATTCATCCGGCCAGCACCCACAAAATTGTCGGAAGGACCACTAAAAATATCACCCAAACCCTGACAGCGTCACGGGCCCCCGAGCAGAACCCCATGCCCTTCACAGAAATCCTACCCCATCTCTCTCAAAAAAAACCAACTACCAACCCCCATACAAAAATCCCCCCTCACACACCATCCCTTAAGTGCCAACCTTAACCCCCTGCCTAGTCACAATCGGTACATACCCTGCTTCAAAACCCTGCGGTGGGGTTAAAATCAGCGCAGGGTCAATATCCGCAAGTTTTCCAATCGTTGGGGGAGGCAGATATTCACGGTCTTTTTTCCAGGTTCGATGTAGCTTTTCCACTCTGGCCTGCAAGGCTTCCCGTTCCTGATCGGTTAAGTCTGCGTTCAGAATAGCAGGCTGGTCCGCAAAACGGTACCAATAATAAGTCAACTCGCTGCCATCTCCCGGATAAGCCTTGAATGGCCCTGCAACAGGGCCAGGCTTCTTCCAAGAGCTTTCAGCCTCGGTGGGGGTGACATACGCTTCGGGTTTGGCTTCTTGTGGCCTGCTGAATTTCACCTCGGTAAGGCCTGTTTCAGCCGGCACATCTTTGGCTTGCACCACCACCCATTCCGGCTTTTTGTCTTTGGCTTTCACCAAATGAAAATATTCAGGCAGTGTCACCAATGGGCCATCTTTCGAGTCGGTCTGGCTCACCATCTCTTTATTCCACCGATAGCCAAAGGTGTTGTCCTCCAAGGCTACAGGCTTGGCAAACGATGCCCATGCGAGCGGTGTCTTTTGCTCCTTCTTGTCATCAGGCTTGTAAATTTTCCATGTTGCACCTCCCTTTCCCGTGAATGGGTGCACGCTCGATTGTGTTGGATCAATTTTGCCGCTAACAGCTTCTCCCCCTTCCAGCCATTGCTTCACACCGTCCCAAAGAGCTTTTTTGTTATAAGCAGTGATCCGGTGCAACACAGCAGAGTCTCCATTGGCATTGCGTGGGAAAGAGGTGGGGGCCACTCGGGCCCAGGTTTCACCCTTCGAATCGGTCACCTGCATGCTGGGAACATATTGCGTTTCCATCTGCACAGCCTTGTTCGGTTTCGCGGGTCGCGAATCCAGAAACATGCCCGCCAGTTCCGGTTTTTCCACTGTGGCCCGCGACCAAAAATAGGGAGTGAAAAAAGCCACCGGGCCCTTGAAGTTGCCCGTGTTCATAAACAGCGTCCAACTATGCTCCCCCGTGGGAACATTTTTACCGGCAGTTGTTTTTTTGGCCGGGGTGAGCGGCAAAGGCAAATACCCGTAACCAACCAGTTCGCCACAAGTCCCCTGCTTGATATTCAACCCATCCGGCGGCCAAAGGACCCAGGGGCTCAGTTGTGCCACACCATATTTGCCCTTCGGCTGATTCCAATTCCTCCCCTGACCTGCCCCCGGTCCGTTGGCCCATTCACTAAAGTTGAGCGCCACACCACCCATGATGAACTTGGGCGTCTCCGTGGCAAACCGCGTGTCGCGCCACCAACCCAATCCGCCCTCAATATCGGTGTAAAAATTAGCCGGATCTTTCCCATCAAACTGAGGAAACATCCAAGTGCCAAACAACCCCGTTTGAAATCGCTGCCCCGGGTATTCCTTCAAGAGGGGCCATGCTGCCGCATAAAGCGAAAATCCCCCGTTAAAAGTATCCGCAACCTTCTCATGGGGAACCAGCAGATACCCAGCCATCTCACCTTGCACCAGCTTTTGGCAATTCCCCAAAGTGGGCCATCCCGCTAATAAAAGTGCCGCCAAAAACCAAGGCAATGTCAGACCGTTTGCTTGCACTTTCATGGGCTCATCTCCACAAAACAGTTTGAATCTTCTCAACCATGCGGCCAAAAGCATTAGCTTGATTTTTAAAAGCTAGTAGAGTTCCATTTAAGGGCGCCTCACCTTGCACCATGATAATCTATTGCCTTCGTGCAGGCTGTTATTTTTTAGGCTAAATGTCCGTTCTAAAATGGGTTCAAACCAAGGGGGCTTTTCAGCATGGCAAAACTAATCTTGGTTTTGAATTTTCTGGTCTTCCCCATGGCTTCTGAGAACCAGGCTGGTTACCAATCCTGGAAACACTCTGGATCCCTGTTCATCCTCACCAATCCCGATGGCGCCAATTTGCCCCAAGGCGCTTCGGTTCATAACTTTCCGGTGCTAATTCGTCTCCACAAAGATTTTTTTGATTTCCAACAGGCAAATAACCAAGGGGCCGATATCCGCTTCTCCACGTTCAGTGGCATACCCCTCGCTTACCAAATCGAACAATGGGACCCTGAAAATGCCCATGCAGCCATCTGGGTGCGAATTCCCAAAATCGAAGGCAACACCACACAGGAAATCAAAATCCATTGGGGCAATCCCGCTGCCACTAGCGAGTCCGATGGCAAAAGGGTTTTCAATGCTGAAAACGGCTACCTGGGTGTTTGGCACATGGGCCAAACAAACCAAGATGAGGTGGGGGCCATGGGCTGTGTCGACACAGGAACCACTCAGGCAGCTGGCATGGTTGGCCAGGCAAGACATTTCCCAGGCCAAAAAGGTATCGTGGCAGGCGAAAAAATCACCACACTTCCAACCGGCTCAAACCCCCACACCACCGAGGCCTGGTTCAGGGCCGAAAAAATCAACAACCAAGTCATGGCTTGGGGCAATGAGCAGGGCCAAGGCAAAGTGGTCATGCGCTTTCGCAGTCCCCCTTCCGTGAAAATGGAGTGCTACTTCTCAGGGGCAGATGTTGGCAACAAAACCCCGCTGGCCATGAATCAATGGATCCATGTGGCCCACACCTACCAAAAGGGGGAATCTCGTGTTTATGTCAACGGGCTTCTCGACGGCCAATCCATCACTCAGTCCGCCCCACTGGCCATCAAGACTCCCGCACGGCTATTCATGGGGGGCTGGTACAACAATTACGACTTTGTAGGCGACATCGACGAGGTCCGCATCTCCAATCAGGTCCGTTCACCTGAATGGATCCGCCTCCAATTTGAGAACCAAAAGGCAAATCAATCTTTGGTTGGGCCCATTGTCCAGTCAGGCAACCAGTTTGCAGTCTTTCCCACAAAGCTCGAAATTTCCGAGGGCAAAAATGCCACCCTGCGGGCAACCGCCCCCGGTGCCCGAAAAATTTACTGGTCAATTCAGCGCGATGGCAAAGAGGAAATAGCCTCGGTCGACCGCCTTTCCTTGGCTTTTGCCCCTGGTCGTTTGGTGGGTGATCAGTCCGCAACCATCCGTTGCAAAGCCGTCTATCCCGACGGGGTAAAAACCGCCGAAATCCCTGTAAAAATTCTCGAAGCAATTCCCGAACCCCATTTTTCTCTCAAACTTCCACCACTTTGGAATGGTCGCGACACCATCGAATTGGCCCCCAATATCCACAACCTGCAAGCCTTGCGCGCCAAATCAGCCGATACTTTGCAGTTTCAATGGAAGGCAACAGGCATGGCCGTCATCCAGCAGGTTGCCCCCGGTCGGCTCATCCTCAAAAGATCCCAAAATAGCGGCCCGCTCACCATCTCTTTAACTGTCAGTAATGGCGGCGCAGAATCCACGCGATCAGGCACCATCCAAGTGACCCAGCCCGCTTCCGATCCTTGGCTAATGCGCTCACCAGAACCCGATGAAAAACCCGAGCAGGGCCAGTTTTTCCCCCGTGATGATAAAAATCAGGGCACTCTGTTTTATAACGGTCGTCTCGATCAACCAGCCGATGAGGTCTATCTCAAACTCTTTGCCAACGATTTGCCCTTTAACTCGCAAACCCAAAAAGTTCCTCCCAACCGTGCCTACAATTTCACCGTCAAACTGAAACCGGGGCTAATCAAATACCGGGTCGAATTTGGCATACAAACCCCAACCGGTGGTAAAATCTTAAGCACGGTCGACGACCTAGTCTGTGGCGACGCCTACCTCATCCAAGGCCAATCTAACGCCCTGGCAACCGATACCAACGAAAAATCACCGCCAGATACCAACGATTGGATCAGAAGTTATGGTGGCAAATCTGGCCGCGAAGACGCCACCACTTGGGTTCATGATCAATTCACAAAAGCTAAAGCCAATGGCACCCAACGCCCCAACCTATGGTGCAAACCAGTTTGGAAAGCCGAGCAAGGCGAAAAAGCCGAACTCGGTTGGTGGGGAATGGTCCTCGCCAACCGTCTGGTTACCAGCCAAAAAATACCCGTCTGCATCATCAACGGCGCCGTGGGCGGCACCCGGATCGACGAACACCAACCAAGCGACGACAAAAATGCCAACCTAAGCACCATTTATGGGCGGGCTCTCTGGCGCGTGCAACAGGCCCGCCTCACCCACGGTATCCGCGCCGTTCTTTGGCACCAGGGTGAAAGTGATCAAGGTGCCGATGGCCCCACCCTCGGTTACGGCTGGGAAACCTACCAATCCTATTTCCTCAAACTCGCTGCTGCCTGGAAAGAGGATATGCCAAATATCCAGCACTATTATCTGTTTCAGATCTGGCCCAACGCCTGCAGCATGGGCAATGGCCAAGGCGACAAGCTGCGCGAAGTCCAGCGCCAACTCCCCCTGCAGTTTTCCAACCTCTCCATCATGTCAACCGTGGGTATCAAGCCGCCCGGCGGTTGCCATTTCCCCCTCATCGGTTGGGCAGAATTTGCCCGCCTCATCCAGCCCCTCATCGAGAGAGACCTCCACGGCTCAAAACCCCAGGCCTCCATCTCCCCTCCCAACCTCCAGCGGGTTTTCTACAACTCCCCAGCCCAAAACTCCATCACCATGCAGTTCGATCAACCCGTGGTTTGGCAAGACTCCCTGCTCACCCAGTTCTACTGCGATGGCAAACCCCAAAAAGAAGTCACCGCCACAGTCTCAGGCAATGCGGTAACACTCAACTTCAAAACTCCACCCGCTGCCAAAACCATCTCCTACCTGAAGGAAATGCAATGGAATCAAGATAATCTGCTGCGCGGCACAAGCGGCATCGCCGCTCTCACCTTCTGCGAGGTCGAAATCAATAAGGCACCCCCTGTAAAATAATCAGCACCTACTATTGTTTTCGATTATTCTCCTGTTTGTTCCACGCGTCATGCCTTTGGTTGGAGTCATTCCATGTTTTCCTTCTCCCGTTACGGCTTTATGGTGTTCCTGCTTGCCGGTTTTGGTGTCGCATCACAAGCCTTGGCAAACCCAGCGGAGCAAGATACCCCTCCAGCCGAAATTGTTTTTGAGAAAAACATCGAATATTCCAACCCCGATGGCCAACACCTCCAGCTCAATATGGCCAGGCCCAAAAATGCCAAAGGCCCCCTGCCCTGTGTTGTCTGCATCCACGGCGGCGGCTTCCGCGCCGGCAAACGCGATGGCTACGATGGCCTCATTCAAAATCTGGCCCGCGATGGCTTTGCAGCCGTCACAGTTTCCTATCGGCTCGCTCCTAAATACCAATTCCCGGCTGCGGTACATGACACCAAGGCAGCCGTCCGCTGGGTTCGGGCCAACGCTGCAAAATATGGTATCGACCCAGACCGCATTGGCGTCACCGGCGGCTCCGCCGGCGGCCATCTTGCTCAGTTTCTAGGCGTCACGCCAGGAGTCGCCGAATTCGAAGGCGATGGCGGCAACCCCAATGTTTCCAGTCATGTCAAGTGTGTGGTCAATGTCTATGGCCCTAGCGACTTCACCAAGTCCTACGGCAAAAGTGTAGATGCAGCAGAAGTACTGCCCCTTTTCTTGGGAGGCAATCTACAAACTGCCCTCCCCGCCCATATCCGCTCCAGCCCGCTTAACTGGGTCACCCCAAACGCTGCCCCCACCCTCTGCATTCACGGCACCGAAGACAAATATGTTGCTCACGAACAAGCAGTCTGGATGATCGACCGCCTCAAAGCCAGCGGTGTCGAGGCCCAATTGCTCACACTGCAAGGTGCCGGCCACGGCTTCAAAGGCAAAGATGCTAATTCAGCCGACCAAGCCCTGATCGCTTATTTCAAAAAGCATCTGGGTCAATAAGTTCCACTATTATCAACCCTCATGCAAACTTCACCAAGTAGTGGGGCCCGCCTAGCCAATCTTGCCAAATATTGCCTAACCGTTTCCGCTTTGTGTCCGCCTCAGGGGCGGATCGAAGCCCGGGGTGTTTTTAAGAATACATGTCCCGGGGGTGTAAATTTTCTGAAATGTTCACACATAATTCCAAAAATGGGCCAAACAACCCGCCATACCTTCCCGGGGCTACTTATCTGGAGCAGCTAGGGGCGCATTCATTAGGTGCTGCAAATTGTTATTTTCATGCTCGGCCAAATTCTATTGATAATCCGCTGTTCTCAAGGCTTGCCAAACTCCGCCGAATTCCGTCTTCAGTATCGTGAAGCGGTTCATATTCAATCAGGTAAACCCCATCAAAACACATATCTCTCAGTAGCTTGCCGTAGTGAAGGTCATCATCACCCACTCCACACGCCACCCACCCTTCCCCCTGCCGGTGCCAATCCTTCAGATGGCAATAATTGATCCGGCTGTTCAAAAGATCCAAATGCAAGCGGCTTGATACACCCTCTGCCGCCTTGATATTCCCGGGATCATAATTAATCCCAATCTCTTTGGGCATTTCCCGCAACAGCCGTTCCAAAGCTATCCGGTCGGTAGTCACAGTGGGGGAATGAACCGCAGACCCATCAGCACTATGCTCAATCGCCCCATGGGTCTCGATGGCTATTTGCAGCCCCAGCTTGCTAGCCATGCTTTGGCATTCAAACAAAGTGTCCAGCAACTGCTTCCAGAGGGGTTCCGTCATAGCACTCAGTGGTGTGAAACCGGCAAATAACCGTACATGGCTTGCCAAGCATGCCTTCGCAATCGCCATCTGCTTTAAAACCTTTTCTACCATCGCCCTGTGCCCCAACCTATCGGTAAGGGTGAAATCATTTTCCAGGCAGCAAAATGGTGTCGCAATCTTGTATTCTTCTCCCAGCCGGATAAATTCGCCTACGTCTTCTGCATCAGGCGCTTCCGAAAGCCGGCCAACCCGCCCACCCCCTATGCCAAATTCAAGGAATTGAAATCCAAAAGACCGCGCAATTTTAAAATGCTGCTCCATGGGCAGATCACGAAAGCCCCATTCTCCACACCCAATACAGATCCTATTATAATCATTATTGGCATTCATGAGGCGCTTCCATCAAATCGTGGCTGTCCAAAAATCATGGCGCTTGGCTCCGCCTTGCCCGAAGGCGTTTTCCCAAACCGCTTTCGCCAAAGGCTTATGCCTAGAAAAAGTACTAACGCCAAATCAAAACTCCACGCTAGCCAGTCTCCCCATTGCACATAAGGAGCGTTCATGCTGCTCAGCGGAATCTCTGCACCTAGCAAAATCGGTTTTGCCTTGAATTCTTTCCACCGCCCGGCTGCCAGCGGTTCTGATTCCATGCCCACACGGTATCCATCCACAATTCCTTCAACTGTAGTCGGCTCTAATACCCTGCCCGCCGGATCAACCAATGCACTCACCCCCATATTCACCGATCGAATCAAACTCTTTCTAGTCTCTACCGATCTGAATCGTGCCACTGCCAAATGCTGTTCATGTTCCTCGGTCCCCTTGAACCACCCATCATTAGACTGGTTCACCAAAAAGTCCGGCGGCTCCTTCCCATCTGCCCCTGCAGCCAACCGTGCCAGTGAAAAATCACTATCTTCGAAGCAAATCAGGGTCGAGAAGGTGTATTCCCTGCCATCCTTCCCTATAAGCGGAAAGCGGGGAAAACCTTCCCCAGCCGAGATGCTGTAATCAAATTCGTAAGGCGACAACAAATCCATTCCTGGAATGATTCCCTTCAGGGGCAGATACTCTCCAAAAGGCACCCGGTGGATTTTGTCATACCGCCGCACAATACCCCGCTTGAAATCCTGTAGCAGCGAGGCGTTGTGCCGCTTGTGAGGCTTGCCATCTTTAATCACCACCACACCGCTCCCCAACAATTGAGCAGGCCCTGAAAATTCCCGGTCCACTTGCGTATTCTCAGCCGCCTCAGGATTTCTTTTCTGGCCCAAAAGTGGACCCTCGGTGCCAAAGCTGACCGGTAACTCAAAAGGAAAGCTTGTTTCAGGCCAGATGATCAGGTCCGGCTCAAACCGTTTCGCTCTGCTCAAAAGGATTTTGTAATCTTCCCAGATAGCGTCAAAATAGGCTGCATCGTTCCTCGCCGATTGTGGATGGCTTGCCTGCATCGCCACAACCAGTGGTCCCCGGCTCAGGGATTTTGCCACCTGATTTAGCCGCCAAACCCCATACCCCCAACCAAAACAAGACAATCCCAAGAAAACCACCCCACACACTGCCAATACGCTTCGCCGGACCGGATGATTGATGGATACCTTGGTGGCAGATTGCGCCCCCCAACAACACAAAAGATCAGCTAGCCAACCATTGCAAACTGCGACCAATAACGAAAGATACTGGGTCCCCGCGAAATCAGCCGTCTGCAACAGGGGCAACACATCATGCTGGGTATGAGCAAGGTAATACCAAGGAAAACCAGTGAGCAAATAGGCCCGCGCATGCTCCAGCGGCAGCCAAACCAACCCAACCGTGAATGTTAAGGGTAAACCGGTCCTTGCATCGAGCAATCGTAATAGACGCCAAGCAAACCAGGGAAATAGCGAGCACCACCAGGCTAGCAATATCCAAGTGGCGATCATCCGTTCATCTGCCACCATCATCCAGCGCAAGCTCGCAAGAAACTGGCAAAAGCAAACGCCCCACACCAACCACCCAGCCCTGCGCTCAACCGCCACCTTGGCTAAAACCAAAAACGGCACCAGCGCAATCCAACCCAAAAATCCAAGGTTTGCTGGAAAGAAGCTAAGGTACTGCAGCACGCTCGATAAAGCTGCTAAAGCCAACAGCCGCCTGCCTAAAATGGAAGCTTCACTTTTTTCAGAAAGGTTGATTTTCATCCAACAGGCACGACTTGAATGACGTCGCCGCTAGCAAAACAATGTTCGCCCGGTTCAGCGCACGCGAAACCGTTGGTGCCAAGCAGAGACAATAAATCAGGAGATCCTTTCCAACCGCCCACTTCCACAGTCATCCCTTCACTTGTCAGCTTCAGCCTCGCCGGCTGCCGCAGCGGCCTATCAGTTTTCACCCGCCAAGCGTTAGTCAATTTCGCTTTCACCGCCTGGGTAGGAATGGCATCCTGCACGCCCCGCAATCGCTCCAGCGCCGGTCGCACCAACAATTCAAAAGTCACATACGAACTCACCGGATTACCAGGCAGTCCAAAAACCACTAATCCAGATGAATGTACTCCAAATAGTAGCGGTTTACCCGGTTTCATCTGGATTCCGTGGATGAATGTTTCCACACCCAGTTTTTCCAGCGCCGGTCGAACCAAGTCTTTCGGCCCTACTGACACCCCGCCGCTCAAAATAAGCACCTGATGCCCCAAACCTTCTCGCACCAGACTTTCCAAAGCGGTAGGGCAATCAGGTGCGATACCTAAAAATCGCGGCACGCCCCCTGCCCGCGCCACCTGGGCCATCAACATCGGCCCATTGCTGTTACGAATCTTCCCCGGTCCCGGCTTCATATTCGGGTCAACCAACTCGTTACCCGTGCTGACTATCGCTACCCGTGGCGAAGAATGCATCCGCACCGCCGTTCGCCCTGCCTGGGCCAAAACCCCATATTCCGCCGGCCCCAAAATGCTGCCTGCCTTCAAAAGCACGGTTCCAGTGCTGAATTCTTCTCCCACCCCAAACAGGTTCTTCCCCTTGTTTGTGGAGACAAGCGGTAAAACAATTTGTGTTCCACCCGCCACTTCCTCAACCCGAGCAAGCTCCTTGGGCAGTACATATGTGGTGTTGTCAGGCACAGCAGCGCCGGTGGCTATGTGCCACGCTTCTCCGGGCATCAGTTTGCCGCCCGGTGTCGACCCAGCTTCGGCCAAACCCGTAACCTTCAAGGCCCCCAGTGGGTCCGCCTGATTTTCGCAAACGGCAAATCCATCCATCATTGCCCGGATAAACGGTGGCATATCCAAGTCTGCCACCACATCCTCGCCCAACACCATTCCCAGTTGGTTGCTCAAAACCGGCCCAAGCTCAATCCGCGAGCAAGGTAAATGCGAGGCGATTGTTTGCCAGGCTGTTTCCAAGTCGACCGTCATCGCACTCCAGCCCCACCAGTGATTGTTGTTGGCAAAGTTAATTAATTATCCCGGATCGTAACCCAAATAAGACTGAAGCCACTTCTCCGCTTCCGCTTGGGCAATTCCCTTGCGTTTCGCGTAATCCTGAATCTGGTCGCGGGTCAAAAGGTCGATGGCGAAATATTTCGCTTTCGGGTGCCCAAAGTACAAACCGCTCACCGAGGCTGCGGGAATCATGGAGAAACTCTCGGTGAGTGTCATCTCCGTGTTCTTTTCAGCGTCCAACAATTTCCAAAGGGTCGCTTTTTCGGTATGGTCTGGGCATGTGGGGTACCCCGCCGCAGGCCGGATGCCTTCATACTTCTCCCGAATCAAATCCTCCTTAGACATTATTCCAGCATCCGCTGCGTACCACTCCGTGCGCGCGATCATGTGCAGGTATTCGGCAAACGCTTCCGCCAAACGGTCAGCAATCGCCTTCGCCATGATCCCCTGGTAATCATCCAGCTTCGAACGGAAATGCGCATCCAGCTTGTCAGCACCTTCACCAGCGGTAACGGCAAAGGCTCCAATGTGGTCAGCCAAACCAGATTCTAAAGGAGCCACATAGTCCGCCAGACTGCGGAAAACCGCTGTGCATGCCTCCGCTTTCCGCTCCCATTGTTCCCGCAGCATGTGGAAGCGTGCCAATTCCGTAGACCGCGTCGCATCGGTGTAAAGAACAATGTCATCACCCGCCGAAGACGCCGGGAAAAACCCGTAAACTCCACGGGCCCGCAATGCTTTTTCGCTAATAATCTGATTCAGCATGTCCAAGGCATCTTGATGCAGCCTGCGGGCCTCCTTGCCAACGATCGCATCATCCAAAATGGCCGGATACTTTCCACTCATCTCCCATGCCATAAAAAAAGGCGTCCAGTCAATGAAGGGCACTAAGGTTTCAATAGGCAGGTCTTCAATCACCCGCACGCCCAAAAATGCCGGCGCACCTCGCGGGGGTTCTTGCTTCCAGTCAATTTGGAAAGCCCTATTGCGTGCAACCTTCAGTTCCACCAGAGTGCGATCCAGTCGCTGCAGATGATTGTGCCGGTCTCTTTCTTGCGATGTTTTAACATCAAGAAGGAACTGTTCCTTCTTGGTGGCATTTAGCAACGCTTCCACCACCCCTACCGACCGGCTGGCATCGGTCACATGAACCACAGGACCAGAATAAGATGGTGCGATTTTCACCGCGGTGTGCCGTGCTGAGGTGGTCGCACCACCTATCAACAGCGGAACAGTGAAATTCTGCCGCTTCATCTCCCGCGCCACTTGCACCATCTCGTCAAGCGATGGCGTGATCAGGCCCGAAAGCCCAATCATGTCCACATCCTTCGCCTTGGCCTCAGCCAGTATTTTCTCGCAGGGGATCATCACACCCATGTCTATCACTTCAAAATCATTGCACGCCAAAACCACCGCCACAATGTTCTTGCCAATGTCGTGCACATCACCTTTCACAGTCGCAATCAACACCCTGCCGCGGGCCTTCCTCTGTCCGGCTTGCTTGCGTTCAGCCTCCATGAAGGGGGTTAAATAACCAACCGCCTTCTTCATCACCCGCGCCGACCGTACAACTTGGGGCAAAAACATCTTGCCTGTCCCAAACAGGTCGCCTACCACACGCATGCCGTCCATTAACGGGCCTTCAATCACATAAAGCGGCCTGCCAAGCAGCGCTCGGGCCTCTTCGGTGTCACTGTCTATGAACTCCTCGATCCCATGAATCAGCGCATGGGTCAGTCGTTCCTTCACGCCGGTTTCTCGCCAAGCCAAGCGGTTATCGGTCGCCTTATCTTTCCTGCCCAGAGTTTTCGCTAGCTCAACAAGCCGGTCTGTGGCGTCCTCACGCCGGTTCAATAGCACATCTTCAACCCGTTCGCGCAACTCAGGTTCAATGTTTTCATAAACCTGAAGCTGGCCGGCATTCACAATGCCCATGTCCAGCCCGGCTCCAATTGCGTGGTACAGAAACGCCGAGTTCATCGCTTCCCGCACCTGCTCGAACTCCGGGCCCCGGAAAGAGAATGAAACATTGCTCACACCACCCGAAGTGCGCGAGTGTGGGTAAAGCTTCTTCAGTTGCCTTACCGCCTCAAAAAATTCCACAGCATAGTTGTCATGCTCACGCATTCCGGTTGCCACGGTTAAAATGTTAGTGTCAAAAATGATATCGGAAGCGGGAAAGCCGACTTGCTCGGTTAGCAGCGTGTAAGCCCGGGAGGATATTCGCACCTTTTCCGAGGCAGTAACTGCCTGGCCTTGTTCATCAAAAGCCATTACCACAACAGCCGCGCCAAGATTCCTGATCTCACGCGCCTGCTTCAAAAACGATTCTTCTCCCTCCTTCAGGGATATAGAATTTACAATCCCCTTCCCTTGGTTGCACTTCAGGCCCGCTAGCAAGATTTCAAACCTGGAACTGTCAATCATCATCGGTGCCTTCGCGACCGCCGGCTCCGCTGCCGACAGGTTG
>Ga0315905_10001245_pt1 | contig 27398 bp, 26 predicted proteins | sample LakEriMetagenome_5_FD_203522 | JGI IMG/M metagenome (GOLD analysis project Ga0315905, IMG submission 203522) | Freshwater fungal communities from buoy surface, Lake Erie, Ohio, United States - Buoy 4 MA121 | ecosystem: Environmental > Aquatic > Freshwater > Lake | place: USA: Lake Erie, Ohio...
GGTGTAATGCTAATGTCCCGCGTCATTTGCCAAACAAACTGGAATACAAGTTTTTAGGTTGTATTTCAGTCCATTATCAGTCACGCATGGCAAGCAACGTCTCCGCCGATTGGCGCGGTCCCCCGGACGCCGCTCGGGTCCCGCCTGTCACCATGAATTTTTCTTGATTCAGACACCTTTTGGTCTCTCGCAACCGGCAGTTGGTTTTCTTGCGCGCACGCATTCGGCACACAAAACTTTAGCGTATACTCAACACACACAAACTCACGGTGTAGTAAAGAGTGGCTACTGAGAACAAAGTCGATGGGGCTCAAAGATGTTCTTGAACTGCTCCCGCAGGAGCTCCACCGCAAGATGCTGTCAGCGAACAGGACCTTTGTGCTGCGCCGGACGTCAAAGACGATGTGCGCAGCCGTAGAAAATGCTAAACTTGACAATGTTGTCGTGAGGAGGAGAGGTGTCAAGTTCCCCAACGGCGCAGGGCTGCAGGACAAGTTGAACTGTTTGAACGCGTGGTACAGGGTGACTGTGTTGGACCTCAACGAGTGTGAACTGCGAGAGGGCGGAGCACAGGCGATTGCAGCGGCACTGCGCGTGAATGCCACACTCACCGAGCTCAACCTCTACTACAATCAGTTGGGAGAGGGCGGAGCACAGGCGATCGCTGCGGCATTGGGTGTGAACACCACGTTCACTGAGCTCCACCTTTACGGCAATCAGCTGGGAGAGGGCGGAGCACAGGCGATTGCCGCGGCACTGCGCGTGAACACCACGATCACCCACCTCAACCTTGACTGCAATGGGCTGGGAGAGGGCGGAGCACAGGCGATTGCTGCGGCATTGCGCGTGAACATGACGCTCACCAACCTCAACCTTTACTACAATCGGCTGCGAGAGGGCGGAGCACAGACGATGGCTGCGGCATTGCGCGTGAATGCCACGCTCACCAACCTCAACCTTTGGAACAATTTGCTGGGAGAGGGCGGAGGACAGGCGATTGCTGCGGCACTGCGCGTGAATGCCACGCTCACCAACCTCAACCTTAACTCCAATTTGCTGGGAGAGGGCGCAGGACAGGCGATTGCTGCGGCACTGCGCGTGAATACCACGCTCACAAAGCTCAACCTTTGCGGCAATGAGCTGGGAGAGGGCGCAGGACAGGCGATTGCCGCGGCATTACGCGTGAACACCATGCTCACCGAGCTCCACCTTGACCACAATCAGCTGGGAGAGGGCGGAGCACAGGCGATTGCTGTGGCATTGGGCGTGAATCACACGCTCACCGAGCTCAACCTTAGCTACAATAAGCTGGGAGAGGGCGGAGCACAGGCGATTGCTGATGTATTGCGCGTGAATGCCACGCTCACCAACCTCAACCTTTACGGCAATAAGCTTGGAGAGGGCGGAGCACAGGCGATTGCCGCTGCATTGGGCGTGAATCACACGCTCACCAACCTCAACCTTGGCGGCAATCAGCTGGGAGAGGGCATAAAGTCAGCTGTTCGTCAGTCTTGGGGCAACAGGGGAGGAAGATTGGAGTTGGGATATTGAATCAGTGAGTGAGATTGAGAGTAATTTTTTTGTAACCATTTAATAAATGCTGATGGAACCTTTGTATAATCCTATTGTGAAGCGGGTTTTTACGGAGGAGGAGAGTAAAGAGATATTGGAGTTCTTAAAGGAAAAGGCCTATATATATCACACACCTTACAAGAGATATAATAAAATGGTAAAAGTACCTCGGGGGCAAGTGTCCTTCACGCTGAATGAGAATATTCATTACAATTACGGTAAGATAGCTGACCGAATGAGATTATGTGTGATAGACTCAAAGAAATAACACAGAGAGTCAATATGGTAATGGGGAGAAATTATAATACTATCCTTATGAATGTTTATAAAAATAATAAAGACTGCTTTGCGGCTCATCAAGACAATGAGAACGGGTGGGTCAAGGGGTCTGGGTTCGCAACATTGGCGTTTGGGTGTGAGCGACCCTTTGTTATATGTGAAATAGCGACGAAAAACAGAGAGAAAATTATTCATAAGTCAGGGGAGATGATAGAATTACCTTATCCTATGAATTTTTTTTTACGCATCAAGTTCCGCCTTGCTCAAAAACGGAGTCAATGGCGGGAGGTTGGCAGACGGAAGAGTGGTGGATATTGCTTACCTTTAGAGAGATAGAGAAGTCCGTACCGTAAAAACCCTTTTTTAGTTTCAAAAAAAAAATTGAGAGGAAACGGGTGTATATAGGATGACTACTATGACTACTTTATATATATATAAGTTATATATAGAAATAAGAGTACGGAGCGGCGGGTACACCCGCCGTCCCGCGTTTCAAAAAACCCTATTTTGAAATCCTTTTTTTTATTCGTAAAGTAGTCATAGTAGTCATACCCGCATAGAATAATCTCCCGCCAATAAAAAAAAGATAATTCGTATGTGTAGTTCGCGCAAATCACGAACAAGTTCGTATGTGGAGTTCACGCAAATCACGAACAAGTTCGTATGTGGAGTTCACGCAAATCACGAACAAGTTCGTATGTGGAGTTCACGCAAATCACGAATGAAATCGTGAGGGGAATTCGTGTGATTTACGAACGCGATCGTGAGGGCAATACACGCAATTAACGGATATATTTAGGAGTACTAAATTAGTACTATAACGGACAGAAACGCTCGCGAGTTTAGTACCATAACGGACAGAAACGCTCGCGAGTTTAGTACCACAGCCGATAAACGTTGGGGTCAGGGAGAGTACTAAATTAGTACCACTATAGCCGTTGTTCCCAACTGCCCCCGCCCTATTTTGGGAAAACCTCTATAAGAGCTCAAGGCTCTCCAAAGGATTTTCCATCAAGCACCTTCCACGCTTCTCCACGCAATGTCTGGCGGTTCTGACAAGGGCAAGGCGGAACGCCATTCTACTCGCAAGGGCGCTGGTAGTATTGACAAGCTCACCTATACCTCCCTTGGTACTAACAAAGGTACCCGTATCGCTCTGGGTGGTACTGCCATCTACATCTCGGACGACGAGGACGTTGCCGCTCCTACTATGACGGTTATCCCGCCCAGTACTCCCATCGGTGTTCCGTTTGACACTGCTACGGGCTTCGGGAAGCGTTTCAAGTGGACCGACGAGGAGGACGTTGCCGCTCCTACTACGGTGGTTGCCGCTGGTGGCTCGGCGGTTGCTCCTACTACTACGCCAGTTTCGTGTTAGTTTCGTCCCCCTCGCCTGCCCCCTACTACGAGAACCCCTTCCGTTGCGAGGCGTGTGGTTATACTCCTATCACGGAGTATGACAAGGAGACCCAGACGGACCCCTTGGTGTTCCCATTCGTGTTCCCGCCCAAGGGCAAGTGGACACTCTAAGAAGTAGAACAGCTTCTCAATAAACTTGTTCCGTAAGAAACTTTTTAGTTTCAAATAAAAAAAATCAAAACGAAACGGTGTGTATAGTTATCCCCTTAGGGTGTTTCCTTCTTTCCTTTATATATATATATATATATATATATATATATAATAGTACGGACCGGCGGGTAATTACCCCCTCCCGTATTTCAAAAACCCTATTTTCAAAACCTTTTTTACCACGAACAATAAAGTTATAAAGGAATCCCACGCATAGAATTTTCTCCCGCCAATAAAAAAAAGAGAAGGGAACATGTTCTCTAAAAATTGTGTCCTGTATCTCGTGTGTTCTCTGTTGAGAACAAGGTGTTCTCATCGTGTTCTCCATAAAACATGGTTTTTACAACTTCCCTAACGAAGAGAGGCGACTTCGCTTTCTTTATAATTGTGTTCTCCCGCGTTTTTCACGGACAAAAAAAAAATAGTTTTTACAACTTCCCTAACGAAAAGAGACGATTTCGCTAACAAAAAACAGTTTTTACAACTCCACTAACTTTACCACTAACATCCCTAACGTCGGGTTTCCGTATACGGTGTAGTAAAGAGTGGCTACTGAGCACAAAGTCATAAAACATCGCAACCCATTGCAGCCGTGATGGGACGGGCGACATGCAGAATTTTCTTCGCGCTGTGGCTGGCCGCGCCGGCGCTTGCATCCTGCCTGCTGTGCTTCGCGCTGCAGCCGTCGTCACAGCCCTCGTTTGCGGCGCCCCCGCTTTTTCTCCGGGGGTCGTTCCTTGGGCGCCGGAACGCGCCGCAATGCGCGCATGAGTCAGGGCTGCCGGGTTTGCCGCTGCTGAGGTGTGTGCGCGCGCACCCTCCAGCAACGCGCGTGACAGCAATGGGCGGGCGTAGCGAAGAACTGCCGGGCTCGACGGGCGATCTCTTCAAGCAGGCTGCGGCTGATCTCGTGGTCGCGAAGGCCGCGCGGGAAAACCAGGGCGCCGTGTGGTCCCTGCTTGAGGCCGGGCAGACAAACGAGGCCGTCCGCTTGCTCGTGCACCTTTGCCTGCAGGGTCAGCTCGATGAGGGGGACATGGTCAAACTGTGGCGGGGCACCAACCTGCAACCGCAGGCGATAGCTGAGGCGCTGGAGGAGGGAGCACTGTCGGGCAAGCACAGCCCGCCAGCTGGCGCCCAGCCTGGCGGCGGGGACACTTTCCTGTGCGACGAGGTGGAGCAGGCCTACGGGCTAACTTCTGCCGCCAAAGTGCTGGGGCTAATGCTAGGACACACCCAGGAGGCGTTGCGCCTCCTCTCCACCGCGCACCAGATCCTGGCGGTCAGCGGCGGGAGAAGCAGCGATGGGGAAACGAGCGACGACCCTGGCCGAGGCGAGTCATTGGCCTTTCCCGCTCTTTCTCGTCAGGCAGGCGACGGTGGCATGGCAGAGGAGATGAAAAAGCGAAAGGGGGAGCAGGGAATGAAGGCTCTGGTAGGCGTGTCTGTAGCCCACGCTGCTGTGTTGATGCGCGGCGGCGACTACAAAGGTGCGTACGAGAAGCAAACGACAGCTGTCGCCCTTCTCAACCTCCTCGCCCAGGCTGTCTCTCCCACCTCCACCGGTGAGAGCGCTGGACCTGCCGCCGATGGCAGACAGGCCAGCGCATCATCAGGCACATCAGGCAATATCTTCGAGTCTCAGGGCATCGACACGGAATTGGCCGAGCAAGTAGTGGTGCAAGCGGTGATGGCGCGAGAGCTGGGACTCTTCGCCGAAGCAGAGCTCATATGCAGAAGAGCCCTCCTGGCGCTGTCGCTCAAGCACTCGGTCGCCGAGCCCAAAATCGAGGCCAAGAATGTAGAGCAGGATTGGTGGGATGAGCTGGATGTATCGAGCCCTTATCGCAGCTTCACCCGCTCTGCAACTCTCTCTGGACCGAACGGGGCGGATGACGGGAGTTGCGGTGGCGGTGAGCTGCTCGCAGGCAAGGAGGGGAGCAGCGGGGCGGGGTCTTTGGAGGTGGCTGGTATCCGCTCTCAGCTTGGCCTCGTTTATCTTGCCCAGGCCAATTTCGACCACGCCCTCCTCCAAATGCGGCAGGTGATGCACATGTTGGCGAACGCGGTGGGCGAGAAGCATCCGCGGACGCTGGATGCCATGCATCAAGTTGGTGTTGTGCTGCAGGCGCAAGGGCGGCATGGAGATGCGGCAGAAATGCACCAGCATGCACTGGCACGGCGAGAGGAGAGCTTTGGCGTGGACAGTGCCGAGGCTGCTCACTCGCTCGTGCACCTGGCGAATGCGCGCGAGGCACAGGGGATGGCGGAGGAGGCGCTTGGGCTCCGGCGGCGACGTCTCGACATGGCTCTCCGCCACTATCCCCCAGGTCACCCTCAGATAGCCGAGGCGCGCATGGAGGTGGCGGGGAGCAGGAGGGTGATGGGGATGTGGAAGGAAGCAAAAGAGGAGCTGAATCAAGCGCACGAGATCCTGGTTACCAACTTGGGCTGGGCGCACCCAAAGGTTGCTGTGGTGGTGGGCAACCTGGCAACCCTGGCCGAGGAGGAAGGTGAGTACGACAAGTCCATTTTGCTCCACCAGCAGTCGCTGGCTCTCAAGAAGAAGACGTTGGGCGACGAGCACTTTTCCGTTTCTACCACCCTGGTCAACATGGCGCGGGTGCACCAGAAACTGGACGACCTCGACGCCGCCATCGCGCTGCGGCAACAGGCGCTGGCAATCGCCAAGCAATCGCTTGGGGAGGAGCACCCGCAGATCGCGGTGATGCTCAACAATATGGGAGTGATAGAAATGCGGAGGCAGCGCTACTCAGATGCCTCGCAACTGGTTCAGCAGGCCCTGGACATAGATGAGAAGGCCTTTGGACCGCAACACCCGCAAGTGGCTTCTGATCTTAACACGTTGGGCACGTTGGCTTTCCACTGCGGCGAAAAGCAGCTCAGTCGCCAACTGTTCGAGCGCGCGTGGAAAATCCGTAGGCAACATCTCGGCGACCTCCACGCGCGCACCTTGGCTTCCAAGAAAAACTTGGATATGGTTTCCTCTATCCTCGACGCCGACGAGGCTCAATAAATAACGCCCCATAAAAAAAGCCCATAGCCCACTGGATACGACGGGATCGGAGACGAAATCATGCCCGCGCACGCCAGCATTTCATACCCGCGCACGCCGGCATTTCACTCAAGATACACTTGTTCAATAAACAAGACAGACCTAACCTCTACTACAGAGTCATCGGCCTCCTCGGACGCCGCCCGAAGGGGAGACGCAACCCCTCCGGCCCCAATCCCCTGAGTTGGATCCCCCCTCTCACAAGCACAAGCGGACTCTTCGTATCTTCCCCTCTCACAAGCACAAGCTCATGAAATTTTTGTCGATTTATTTTATGATGATATTCAATTTCTTAAATTCATGTGCAGATTGAAGATGCATGTGCCGTTTTACTTGTCCGTGTCGCTCCGTGAAATACAACGAGGGAAGCGGCAGGGTGGAATGCGTTCGACTGAGTTTTGCGCCTCACACGACGCGTTGGAGGCCGGAGATACCAGTAACCACCGGATACCATCGGATCAATAATTGGACCGCTATCATAGGGAGCAATAAGGTAGAGAGCCCTCTGTGACTAGCTGACTGAGTCGGCGGCACGCGGGTCCCGCCCCATCATTTCATTGAGGGAGGCCACAGACTGACGAGCGCGATGAGCAGGTCGAACAGCCTGTCGAGCCCTGCTGCCGCTGGGGGGCCGCCATTGTATGCGTTTTTCGCCAGGCAGCTCTGAAAGCAGAGGCTTTGTGAGATTCATGATACCTCGCTTTTGCTTCACGAAATGCGCATCATGACTCTCACGTTGTTACTGCACCACACATTACTGCACGACATGCGCATAATTACTATCTGCTCCTTGCTGCATGCCAAGACCTGGGGGAGTGGAAGAGTTACAAGTTCCCTCCACGGACTCGCCCTTCCTTGTCCTGATTCCCGGAGGGTCGGCGATGGGGTAGGCCCGGCGCATTGCTGCTCAAGGCAGCAGATTGATTAGTATGCTTTGATTGGGGCGAGAAAAAGGCTTGGTCTCCTGGAAGTGAGACAACATGGAGAGATCTGGACGCCGACGGGCAAACCCCGTGGCCTGCCAGTTATGGCCGCGGCCAAGATGCAAAGGAAAGGTACGCAGAGCGCCTCGCAAACTGAGCTGGGTTTGAAAACGGGGGTGTGACCTGTCAAGGTTCACACATGCGTGCACGAGTGTGTGCACCTTCATACACGGGGCAAATAGTCAGACCTTGGTCAAAGACGGCAAGCGGTGTGTCTCGGTGTCGGTCTTCTGTGTCTCGGTGTCGGGTTTCAGCCCTCGAGTGCGTCCCTTGTCTCATCCACTGCCCCTTTCTATCATCTCCACGTGCATCTATTTTGTCTTGAACCCGCTGCAATCGTATTTCCCTGGCCTGTGAACGCGCGCCAGCAAGACAGGAAGCAAGCACCACGCCAAGCGCTCTCATTTTCAGCCTTAATCTATCATACGATTAATGTCTGATCGCTGCGATGAGATTACTACCTAAAGCGCTTGCACGGAGTCAGGAGAAGGGAGTAGAACATGAGTAGAGAAATTGTGGATTCGATGTGTAACACGGTGGAGAGGCCTGAACAGCACCTGGATCTCAGCAGATCGAATCAGTAGAAGAGCCTCATCACGTGCCACTGACCGCAAGAAATCAGCGTCCTCCGTCGTAAAGTATGCACTCATTGCCTGATCTGGGTGCCTATCATGGCGGATATGGTCGGATTGGCCAACGCGTCCCATAGCAGAAGTCGGGCGACTTGGCAGACGACGTCGGGGTTGCCCGGGCACACGCCCAACATTCTCTTTCGCCAATGGCTCATCTTGGACATTTGAGTCTGCGTAGTGTTCCATCTCGCTTCGGTACAGGGTCGGATAGCCTCCTGGCACTGTGGGGTGTGTGTGTCTGCGGCCTCTTTGGGGTATGTGTAAATCATCAACGCGTACGTGTCCGGGTCCATTCTCACGTTCAACGCCCTCAATTCCTTCGCTGTCCCCTTCGCCATGCCCCTTAACAGCACTCCTGTGCCCCCCAACCTCCAGCGGTGCAGTCTCATCGGCCTGCCGCGGTGAGGAGCGAAGTTGGTCATTCACGGACCCTCCCATTCGAGATTTGACGAGCGACGAGGCCACTTTGCCACCCTTGGCTACCAGCGAACCCACAGCGTGCAGGAATTGCTGGAACGTCATCAGGCCCTCAATGTTGCGTTTTGCAAGCTTCAAGTCACGCAAACCCACTGTGTTTCCGAGCAGGCCTTCCCCTTCCTCCCTTCCTCCTCCTCCGTCGTCAGGTGCATGATTATCTTGGAGTCTGTTGACGTGAGCGGTGTCATGAGGGGAGGTGGATGAGGGAACCACATGGTCGCTGACTCGTGATGGAGCCTCGTCATTAGGCCCAGCACTTGATGCACGTGCTTGTGATGAAAGCGCTAGAGCTGACTCAAGAGCCGCCCCACTCCCACCGTTTGTCGCCTCATCTTGGAGCGAGAGGGCAAACTGGTGGCGTGCATCCGCCACAGACACTCCCTCAAAGCCCTGCCCGCTCACGCAATCCTGAGCCAACCCAATCTCATGAATTGCCTTGATGAATGCCGGCGCGTCTAGTCCTGCATCATCAACAGGCCACTGTCAAGAGCTTTCCTTGCCACCTTTCACATCTTCTCGTTACCCCGTCCCCTCCAATTCAGCTCACGATGCAACACTCTAATGCCAACCTCGTCAATCTTCCATTTTTGCCATGCACACGTCATCCGCAAGCGCACGACACATGGACAAGATGGAGGAAGATGGTCAGGGGAGACCAGCAAGACTGCCTTGGGCACAGCATCGCCGAAAGACATGCTTCAACTCTCTCTCCCATGCAACATCGATCTTGAACGGGTCCCTGTCCTTCTCGTCCGAGGCTTTTCTGCTCATTACTGTCCCCTCCCGTCGCGTTTTGATTCCGTCAGGGCATTTGAAGCCATCTGAGGCTCCATGATAACAAGACATGCAACCATGCATCTAGACTAGACACCACCCCACCACACGCCACTCTTCCTGACCTCACCCACCTACACCACTCCCGCGCGCGGCGCACGCACCAGATCGAGGGCGAGGCGGAAGGGCAGAAGCGGGCCTTTTCTTGGGGGCATTATAGATGAAGTCGAGAAATTGCCGGATCTCAATCCGCCCGGTGCTGTGCAGATCAAGGGCCTTGAAAACATCCGATAATTCACGCCACGTCAGCCCCTCCCTACCTGACATAGGCGAGCGTTGTAGTCTCGGTGCCTGCGTTGCGTCATCGCACGGGGGCTGCAGGTCCTTGCTGAACTTTGGGAAGTATATACCGCCCTGAAGATTCCCGCGCTTCCTTTTCGCAAGGTCGATTCGTTTTGGGGCAGGAGTGATGGCGGCAGATCGCAAAAGTTGCTTGGAGGGCATAGCCACTCGCAGCACCCGCGACAGCACTTCAAGGCTGATTTTGCCATCGTGCTCTGTCTGCAGGTCGCCCTTCCATATGTTGCGCAGCCGCAGCCGGCGTTCAAGAGCATCTTTTTCCCCACCCTTGCCCATGACTGCTCTGCCCTCTTGCTTCTCTGCGTCTGCCTGGGGTGAGGAAGAAGAGAGCCGGAGATTAGGTACCGAAACACGCGCCGTCGAGGTGCCATGCGGCAATGGCAGCAGCCCTTGCAGCTTGCTGCGAATCCTTACCTGCGCATTTGTTCCAACGTGATGCCGGGCGTGATCAGCAAAATATCTCAACGTGTCGCCACCTCATCGTCAAGGTGCGAGAGCAAAGGCGACGCTGGGAAAGGAAAGAGGTCGCGCCGACAGCGCCTGCGCAAGCATGCTTCCTGGGATGCCGAAAGCGGCAAAACAGCGTAACGTGCGTTGCAACGCACGTTACGCGGGGAGCAAACGAGCCGCTGGCGCCCGTTCGCCCCCCCGTAACGTGAGGAAGCAGTGTCTGTGCACCTTTCTGATGTCTCGCTTCCTGTTCGCATCACGCGGCGATACCGCGCGTTTTCTAACTCGTGGCTGCTTGCAGACCATCCAAGGAAGCAGCGGCAAACCATCCAATGAAGCATGCTTGTGCCGGCGCAGAGGGACGGAGAAAACACCTGAGCAGAAAGCCACTCTTGAGCAGCCTCCCGGACTTTGACATGATCCATGAACGACACGGATACGGAGGGATCAATGCGGCTCAACTTGCTTTCATCTCGTCTCCTATCATTTGGAAATGCTGGCGAAGCAGTAGAACCACGGGGCACAGCACCAACTGCATAGGCAACCCCATTGCCAGTAGCCCACCTGCGCCCTGCTTCTGCACCGCCAGACCAGTACGGTGAATCGGAGTACGGTGAATCGGAGTAGAAGGAATTCACAGAGCGCGCATCGGGCGCGATGTCATCGTATTCTACTCTCCTGTCGACAATGGGCCGCCACTCGAGCAGGTGAATCCGTCCATTTCGGATCAGTGCCTTGCCGCTTCCCTCGATCAGGGAGCCCTCCATCGCTTCCAAGCCCCCGTTGCCTGCACCCCCTGTGCCAGCAGCTACTCCTGCAGATCGGAGTTCTTCGACGCTCATGTCTCCTTTGCTGGCTCGAGATGCAGGCCGCTCGCAAACACTGAAATCATCGTTTTCTGCACAATTACCGATCCCCGCGTGCTCGGGGCCGAGCGAGCTGGTCATGTTCGAGTGCCCGTTTTGCAGTACATTCTCGGGCAGCCTCCTGCGCAGAGATGCTGCGACCGGGGCCTCGCCCTTGAGCACTGCTTCCACCTGCACAATGGGTGGGGGCATCTTGAGTCACTGTGTCACACTCACAGCGCACGGCGCGGTAGCATCGACATGCCCTCCAACACAGAAACCCTCCAGCGGCATGTTGACGGGTGGCTTACGAGTGGTGCGGCCGCAGAGGCGTGGATCGCGTCCAGGAGCTTCTCGCTTTCGCGCGCCAGCTCAGAGATGCCGCTAGATCCCGATCGCGCGCTCGGCATCTGCTCGTGCTGCTGCACGGGGAGCGGCTTCCCTTGGTAGGACCGCAGCTTCGCTGCCACGGGCGAATCGCTCCTCTGGATAGCCTCGGTCAGGGCTTTCGCGTCAGAGATATCCAATGGCTCCACAAGCTTCTCTTCCTCTCGCTCTAGCTCACATACGTCACTGACGGCACTCGGCGACCGGGACGTCTGCCCCGCGGCCGTCTTCTCAGCATCTCTTCCAGGAGGGGTCCAGCGTAGGTCCAGCGTGGAGTCGTCAGACTCTTGCTCCACGTTGCTCATGCTCGCGGACACCCCCCACCGCACCGCCAGTGCCCTCTCCTGGTCGTACAGACCGGTGTGCTGCTGGTGAGCCCAAGAGCGCGCACACAGGGCGTCGTAGAATCCGTTATTTTTAGTTCGTGAATCTGACAGCATTGTGACAGTTAGTCAATGTCTTTTGGATGGGGCAAGCGTGGGTGTCTGCGCGCTCTGACGCCCCGTGTGCGTGCATGTGTGCTCGTGGCCGTGGAAATTTCGAGACCGTTTCCTCGCAGCTGCGGGTGCCACAGAGCTGTCGCGGGGCTGAAAAGCAGACTCGAAAGATTGCACTGCCTGTGCTCTCTTTTGTTGCAGAGCGGGGCATTGGCAGCCGAGGACATGCGTCCGCTGTGGGGCCTTCGCACTGTGATTACTGGCCCTAATTCACTAATTTGAGCATATTTCAATTTGGCATAGCTGTGGGTGATCTAGAGCTGCTGCGAGGCCGCACAGTAGCTCAAAACATTGCGTTGCTTGCTCTCTCCAACTGTGCAGAGCGGGGTGTCGGCAGGCGATGACGTGTGGTGGCTCTGGGGCCCTTAATGATTATCATGGCCGTGCGCACCTTATGTTTGGAATGCACTCTAATGTGATATATATGTGTGCATGTGACTTCCCCTGCGGTCAGAGAGGCCCCTGTGGCTCCGTAGCAACAATCAGTGCATTCATGGCTCAAATTCCTGGCGTCTCGGATAGAATGAGTTTGTGTGTCGAGTCTCTTGTGTGTCGAGTCTCGTGTGTGTCAAGTTTCTTTTGTGTCGAGTCTCTTTTCGTAGACTTTATCTCAAGGCGCGCCCAAGGGCGACAAGCGCTCGCGAAGATTTTGTGATTTAGTTTTTGCGGCTCCTTGACGCCGTCAAGCACAGAGCGCCGCTCAGGAGTTGGTGCATAGGATATAGTGGTGTGTGTAGTGATTGTCTTGAATTTCTTTACCGTTTTCTCGCTTTAGTTGTTCGAGTAGAGCAGGCTCGAGAGGCGGCTTTTGACAGATCTTTAGTCAATAAATGTGTTTAATTGTCCATTCATGTGTTTCAAAAAAGGATAAAATGAGATGAGTGTATAGAGTGGGCAGGCACGACAGGAGATGATGCGAGTAGCGCACAGGAGTATGATCCGAGTATCGCAACCTCTCCTGATCCCAGTATCGCAACATCTGCCTTCCCCCGCCATAGTGTGTACTAGTATGCAGATGCCAGGCCCCCTCTGGGGGTCCACGTAGCGGTCACGTGTCACGAAACTTGGTAGCTATCTGCATGTGGAGTGAGGGCTCACTGTGGATGCACGGGACGTAGTGAGTCGATCTGAGTCTATCAGAGTCTATCTGAGTCTATGAGAGTCTATGAGATAGACTCAGATTGAGTCTCTCTACCAAGTTGGCCACAGGTTCAGCCTTGAAACAGGCTCTTGAAGCTGCCATTGCCGCCTTGCATGCCGCGAATAGAGAAGGCTGCAAGAAGCGGGCTACGCGCAATGGCGGCACCCACGCACACCCTAGAGGCCGAGGTCCTGCAGAAGGCCTTCGAGCGACTCTTCGCCCACACCGGTTGAGTGCAAGGGGGTCTGGCGACCAACGCCTCGAGAAGCCAGCTCGGAATCGTCGTGAGCGGCAGTTGAAGGGGGTCTACGTCTATACTCGCTCCCATCATGGGCGCAAGACGCCTTGGAGGAGTACCTTGAATCACGCCCTCGCCTTGATGGACGAGCCTGGTGGCCAAGCGACCATCCCATCGTTTCCTCCACAAGGCGGCGCACCTGCCAGCCGCGTACGACTCTCTGGAGGCGCAAGGCAGCAGCGCGCCTGGCTTTGTCCTCTGACACAAGTATCATTTGCGCTGACCCTGACTGCTGCCGACTCCGCCCACTCCCTCGCTCGCTCGCCCCGGAACGGCTGTCATACTTCCTGCTCTCCTGGCTCTCGTACTTCCTGCTCTCCTGCCGGCGGTCTGCCTGGTGCGCATGGGCGCGGCGCGGTGGATGAGCATGCGCCCCAGCACTTGCCGCCTTGCCAGCACGCCGCCTGCTTAGAGCACGTCTGCGCTCGACGCGCGCGCGAGCGACGTGCGCCCTCCACGCATCCTGCAGCGTCTGCGCCGCAGCTCGCTCCAATTGTGCTGCGCCCGAGGCCTCAGCCTTCTGGCGGCGGCGGCGGCTGGCAGGCAACGGGCGAAGGGCGGCGGGGCGCGACACCGACGAAGCCCGCGACGAGTCTGACATGTCGCCATTGCTTGCTGCTTGCTGCTTGCTGCTTGCTGCTTGCTCCGTTGCCACTGCTACCCTGCGTGCCCCGCTGCCTGCATGTTCAGACCATGCAGCCGAGCGATCATGATTGAGTGTGCCAGTTGACGATTGGGCGGGAGGAGGACGCGCTCTCTCTCCCTCTCCTGGACGCATTGCATCGAAGGTTACGTTGTTATGCGCCAGTGTCGACATGATTTTCGAGGGCGGTGCCGGGGGCCTGGCCAGCATGTCGTGCAACCCTGCAGGCGGCTTCCACTGGGTGCTCTTGCCGCTTACTGTGCCGGCAACGGACGACGAGGAGGAGGGTGCAGGTGAGGACGGCATCGAGCCTGAAGACTTGTAATGCGCGGCAATTCGAAGGGAGGCCGTCAGCTCCCGGATCTCTGCGATATCATCCACCCCATCCCCAGCCCCTGTCCCTGCCTTGTCGGCTCCCAGGACGTTGACTGTCTTGGACCGCGCCCGCGACACGCTGTTGGTAGGGCGGGGCGGGAGCGCACGCGATGGAGGAAGGATGGGCTTGTGGGCATGCCCATTCGCCTCGCCTCGCTGCATGCCACCCGCTCCCACAGCGTTGTCATCAGGCGCATCCTCACCATCCAGTACATCCAATCCCGCCTCGGGCAGTCCGAAGGCTGGCTTCTTTCGTGCCTGATTCAATGGCACAGGCTGCAGCGCCTGCTTCTTCTCTCCTGCATGGACTTGGGCGCGACTGTCTTCAAGACGGGAGATTCGATCGTAGAGCTCACGCTCGCGCTGCTTGGACTTCTCCAGCTCTGCTGTGAGCACTTGAGTCTGCTGTAGCAGAATGCCTTTCGTGTCCAGCTCCTCCTCATCGGCCTCATCGTCGCTTTGGCATAGCAACGCTGGCAGGGCAGCGGCCTTGGGCAGCGAGCCCTTAGGCTGCGAGCTGGCCTGTGTCCCAGAGCCAGGGCTAACCCGCTTCACTCGTATCTGCCCGCTGTCGAGGGGCCGCAGTCTCAATCCGGCACCTTCGGGGGCGACAAAAGGCACGCGCCCGCCCTGCTCCGCATCGCTGTCCAATATCTCCTCCTCGTCATCCTCCTCCTCGTCTTCGTCTTCGTCCTCGTTCACACTATCCCGACCAGCGCGTGCGCCACGAGCACCACGTGCACCGGCGGCCAGACGGCCGTCCAGACGCACTGCAGGCGCTGACTGCGGGCGGATCATATGTACAACATTCGACGGTGAATTGAAGGAGACCCCTGCCGAGAGTGGGCGATTGCCACGCCGCTTACCCACTCCGTCTTGCTCCCCTCCGCCTTGATCCACCAGTGCACTCGAGCTCTCGCTCCTCCTCTCGCTCGTCCCGCGCCCGACACGCACCTCCTTCCCAGAGGCTCTATCCTCAACACGCGCAACAGCAGAGCTGCGGTGTGGCGCATCATCATCGCCCTCTGACAAGTATTCGTAGCTGCCGCCATCCTCCGAGGCGCTGCTGAGCACCAGCAAATCCTCCCGGTCCGTTTCCCGCATGCGCTCTCTCCCCGCTGTTCTCGGTCGCGCAGTCTTGCGCGAAGCACGCGTGCGTCCTTGACTCGTGGAGCTCGTGGGGAGGAGGGAGTCAGCAGGACGCGAGGCAGACATTGGACGGCCACTCCGACGCTTGCTCCACGACTCGGCCTCTTGCGACTTACCGCCAAACACGCTGGCGCCCTCTCCTCCCTCCTGCCCGCTTTCCCATGACTTGTTGCCTGATCGCCACGCAGCCTGCGACTCGTTATCCGACAAGGCCGCATCCTCCGCAACGGCCTCGTACTCTCCAGCATCAGAAGAGGACGGATCGGTCATGGCAAGCAATTCCTCGCGATCCTGATCCGCCATTCGCTCCCGCCCGGCCGTGCGCGGTCGCGCTGTCTTGCGTGAGTGTCGCTTCACTCGACTTGGGGGGGGGTATTCCGGGGCGTCGACCGAGGAGGAGGCATCGTTTGTCGGAAGACGCGCAGCTGAGAGCGGCCGTTTACTCCGCTCTCTGCTCGAACCTGACCCGCGCGACTTCTCGCTGCCCAACGAGCTCTCATGCTGGACGGTGACGCGCTGGTCACGGTCCCCTTTGCCTCTTACACTTGCCTCCAACCCTTTCCCTCCAACACTTTTGCCTCCACTTGCCGAGGGCAAGCGATCCTGCGCCTCTTTCCGTTGCGCCCCACCACTGCCAGCCTCGGAGAGACTGTCCATCGACATGCTTTGGATGGTCATGTCGCTTTCTTCTCTGCTCTTGCCGCGATGTTGGCCGTGCTCGCTGCCACTTGTGCGCTCCCTCATGGAGGAAGCGCGTGCCTCCTGCTCCTTCCTTGCTCCACCTCGCCCTGCCAGAGACGCATAGTCCTCGCCCACGGCACGCGACTCGAGTGACGCTACGGAAGTATCGGTATCGAGGGTGGTGGATGCAGCAGCCTGAGCCGCATTGTGAGCAGCAGCAAGCGCCAGGCGAATCTTGCCGGCAAGCTGCGAGCTCGATCCGCATTGCGTCTCTGCAACCTCGAGCGCCTTCCGGTAAGAACCCACTGCTTCGTCAAAGCGTGAGAGATACTCCTGCTCGACAGCAATGTTGTGGTAGGCGATGGCAAGCATAGAGGCTGTGTCAACCTTTTCCATTCCTGGCACAGTAGCTGAGAGCGAAGCTTGAGGGTTTCGCTGCAGCACCGCCTTGAGGTGCTTCAGCGCTTGCGTCGCGCACTGCAGAGCCTCCAGATGTTTGCCCAACAGTGAGTAGACAGCACAGAGATTCAGAAAGGTGGACGAGCGAGACGAGTCTTGGCCCACACGCTGCTCAATGTCATGCGCTTGCCGCAGCCACTTGAGTGCCTCCATCGGCATCCCCTCTCGCCGAAAATAGCACCCCAGGTTGTTGTATGTAAGCCCTTTCAGAGGCTCCAGAGATTGCATGCCTGCACCGCCCTCGGAGATGAGCGACTCAGCGCTCTGCAGCAAGATGAGAGCGAAGCTGTGCTCGCCTTGCTGCAGATACTGCATTGCTATCGAGTTGTACAGCCGCCCAAGCCGCTCAAGGATATCTAGATATGGCTTCGCCGACCTTCCACCACTCGCTGCTGCCTGCAGGGACTCCTCCAATCGCTGGAGCCGGTTGCGGTCCTTCTCGCTCGGCAGCCGTGAGAGTTTCCGTATTCGCTCGGATCGTAGCAAGTAGTTTGTACTGCCGTCGCCCCCGCCTCCGCTCGGGCTGCCCCATTTGCTTTGTTTGTCTGCCTGATTGTCCTCACCCCAGCCCTGGCGGCCCGTGGGCGGCGCGTGAATCGGCGCCACCATCCACACGTCTGTGCCCTTTTTCCTGGAATCGACGTCTGTGCGTCGGCTGCTATTTGTTGACGACACAGACGACGCCCGCGACACGCTGGCCTTCCCCACCCGGTCGCGCAGGCCCTGCACCGCCCCCTGCTGCGACGCTTCGCTCGCGCAGCTGCGAGAAGTCGCGCTCTCCTCGCTCGTCGTGTCTGTCAGCAGGCCCCTGTCCTTGGCGGTTCCAAGCGCCGTGTTCGTGGGCTTGCCGCGCCACACGCCCGCGGACGCGGGACGCAGCATGGTGCCGCCCTCGCGCACGCTCCGCGTCTTCTCTACGGCCGACGTTGGCCGGTTCGCTCTGCCCACGTAAACATCCTCCATCCTCCTCCCGTCGCCACAATTCAACGCAATAACGCAACCGCAATTCACTTACTACCAGTGTTCCCAATGATTCAAGGCCTTCTCAGCATTCATGTCGAGGCGCACGATGGACCGCATCAACGGCATGTCACGCACAGACGCCCTGGCCGCCTTCAAGGCCTGCTGCGGCAGCACCAAGTACGCCGAGGTCACAAGCGCCAGCAGCGCCTCTGCCCGCGTGCGCTCGGGCCTTCCCGGGCGCGTTGGCACAGCGCCTTTGCACGCCTCTCTGCCAGCCAAACTTAAAGGTACCTGCTGGGCGCTGGCACAGGGCATGGTGGCGGCGATGCCATTTGGCAGCGCTGAAGAGCTCAAGCGCAAGTCCGACAGTGTATGGTCCGCCTGTGGGCGGCAGGTGAGCGTGAATAGGCTGTCTTTTGTTTCTGCAGAGCGCAGGGGTTTGAGGTGCTCCGCGTGTATGCACACCGCACAAGCGCCGCTCGCGCCTGCAGCCGCTCACCACGCACAGTTCTGAATATGCATCAGCCTGCACACGGTCGAGTGAGAGACTGTAGGGCGGAGTCGGTAGGAATTCGGCACCACTAAGTGCATCTGCACGTGCCAGGATATTCTCGAGGCATTTTTGGCTCACCCCAAGATTGGAGACTCAAAGGGAGCCAAGGAGCATGGCGGCAAATGGGCTTCGAACGAGCAAAAAGGGATGCAAAACGCCTCGAGTGGGACCGCAGCCGCCATGGCGCAAGGCAACACTGACTATGAGGCAAAGATGGGTTTCAGGTAACTCTCCCTTTGGTTGTGTGCTCTTGCTCCTGTCACAAAGGGTCTTCACCTCCTTTTTGTGCCATGGGCGCGAGACTCGCCACAGGGACCTAAAACCCTAAACCCTAAACCCCAAACCCTCTTCAATCAACGACCCGCCCTCACATTCACGCGATAGCGTTCGTGCATCCCTCCGGCTTGTGATTCCTGTTGTGCGCGTGTATGGTCAGGTACATCGTGTGTGCAACTGGAAAGTCGGCAGAAGAGATGCTGGGCATCCTCCAAAACCGTCTTAACAACACGCCGGAGGAGGAGCTCATCAACGGAGCAGCGGAACAGAACAAAATCACTCACTTGCGGCTCGACAAGCTCTTGACAGAGCTGACCTCCGCTAGTCTCTAGTCCCGCCTCCTTCGTCTCTAGTCCCGCCTCCTTCACCCCACCGTACCAGATCACACTTGTTCATCACAAAGCACTTTCAAAATTTGCCAAACGGAAACTTTGAAACATTTGGAGAGTGGGGGTATAGCATTCGGCGTGATATGCTGGGTCCGTGCGCCCAGAGGCGGTGTTACCCGACAGGGCGTTGTGCTTACCGACCTTCAGTCACTTCTTGATTGTTAATAAAACTTCATTCTCTCTCTCCTCTCTCTCTCTCTCTCCCTCCCTCTAGCGGGTCCTCTCTCTCTCTCTTTGTAGGAATGAGGAATGGGAAGTGAGTGCTTGCGAGCGGAAACTTGGGAGCGGAAACTTTGAATGAGCCAATAGGAACAGAGTGTTCGCGAGCGGAGGAGGGCGAAAGCACTCAGGTGCACGGAACGCGATTACGTAAGCGACTCTGAGCGCCTAAGGGCCTGAGGGAGAGTCTTGAAGGGCAGGTCCACTCCTATTTCCTATCTTGCATTTCGTGCGGCCGCAAGGGTCAAAGAGGCAGACGTCTGCGAGATCTCGCCTGTCTGTCAGGCAAGATAAAAATTTGTTCCAGGATTTGGTTGGTAGCGCTCGAGTCACTGAGTGGCCGTAACCCCACCTGTGCGGCCCCTAATCCTTCGGGAGAGAGAAGCAGGCAACTTGAACACGCTGTTGTCCAGACTATTGTTCACAAAAGGCGTGTTGAAGCTCTTTTGTCACACCAGATGTGTTGTAGCTCTTTTGTAAGCAGACAAACGTGTCACATCTTCGAGTGTTTTTCAACTTGCAGGGAGCAGCGATAGGGACAGTAGATGTTGCTGCCCCGTCTGCTCTCCCCCTGAGAACTCCGGGGGTGGGCGGACACCGCCCGGGTAGGTAGGGCGCCGATCAAAAGGGTCACGTAGGGCGCCGATCAAACGCGCGCGCGCGTTTGCGGATTGTAAGTAAGCAAGGTTCCAGGGCAATCACGCCTTTCCAGAGAGAGGGTATTCATTAATCAGTCTGCCCCCTATCAAGATCACCGCCAGTGAGGCCCCGACGCTTGAATGCTGCTGCGCCCTGTGCTGCTGCGCCCACCTGCGGCGGGAACCCCATGTTCCACTGGCGCTTGACCACCTGCGGCTTACCAGACCCCACGCCCGGACAGGCTGTCTTGATGCTCGAGCCAGGCTGCGAGCCCTCAGCGCAGCCGATAGCAGACTCCAGCGCACCCGAATTGCTCGCTACGCCCGCCTCCATGGCCTCTTTGGCCGCCGGGTCCACCTCGGGGTCCGCGAGCTTCTCCTTGACCTTGGCGTCGGCCTTGTTCATCGCCTGCAGCTCGTAGTAGGGGAAGGTGGCCTTGGTCATGACCATGGGCGGCGCCTTGCCTGCCGCGGGCGGCGGCGCCGGCGGGTGCAGCACGAGGTTCGTAATCTGCCACTGCCGCTTCCCACGGGCGTATCTGATGTCAAAGTCGATCCCCCACGGCTTGGACGCCGCCAGCTCGACGGGGCCCTGCACACGCACTACCTGGTGCCAGACGACCGCCGCCATCGCGCAAGCGCCCAGCAACAGAACCACCACCGAGCCCAGCACCACCGGCATGCGCCGCTGGCTCGGCGACTGCGCCGCCACCAGCAGCACCCGCTCCTCTTCCATTTTCCCTGGCTTTTCGCCAGTGTTGCCAAGGTGTTCTCCGAACACCTGGGAACAACTTCTTTTTGTTACCGCTCCCCCACCATGCCGTGGCGGGCGGGTTTGAGCACGACGATCAAGGAGCTGCGCTTCATGCTAAACCCCAGGGTGCCGCAGTCGGACGGCTGCAGGTGATTCCGCCTTGCCCCGCTCGCTCTGCCTCCTCGATGGGCCGCAGCCTAGGAGCGCCCCATCCTGTCCGTACAGGGCCGTTGCGGAGGCCCGGCGGTGACAACATGAGCCTGTCGCATGCCACAGGGCCGTCATCGAGAACCACTACCAGTTTCTCAAGGGGCTTAACCCCTCTCTGCGGTTTCTGGTACGCGAGCGCTCGGACCCCAACTTTGCGCCCATCATCCAGGCCGAATTTGCAGAGGGGAAGGTGGAGGAGGTCAGCGTCAAAGGCATGTCGGAGAAGGAGGTTCTCGGTGAGTGTGCTTGGGCCGCCGCCCGGCGTCTGCCGCAGGGTCTCACATGGTGGAGAGTCGCGAGATCGGGGAGAGAGTGCGATGGGGGGGGGGTTACGTGCGAGCCTGCCCAAATGTATACTGATACTTGCGCCTCGTGTTGTGTCCCTGTTTCTGTCTGGTGTGTGAACGTGGACAGGTGTATTGAAGAAATTCCAGGCGATGGGCATGGTTGAGAAAGAGAAGTGGGACACCAAGCTTCCGGATATTCAGTAGGCGAGTTAAGTTAGCTAGTGAGATGGCGAGACTATGAGAGAGAAAGGGAGAGAGAGAGATGCGCACATGCCCTCAGTATGCGCGCATGCCCCAGACGCGCCCTGCTATAAGACCTTAAGTGCATTTTTAAATCGCTATTTTTACTCCACGTCATGTCGAGCCTGACGCTGTTAGGCTGCGAGAGAGACAGGCTCCACGAACTAGCATAGAGCTCAAAGGGGATGGTAGATGAACTTGAGAGTCGGGGCGTTTGAGGGCGTGTGAGTGACAGCTAACAGCGTTACCGCTGCGCTGAGCGCTCTGGATACATGCTGCTGCTCCGTAATTCAGGATCACCGCACAATGGTTTTTGACCTGCAACAAGTGTTAACAAAAAACAAGTGTTAACAAACTTGGACTGTAGCGTCCCTGTTTCGCGTGGCCCCCTTACCTTACACCTCTACCACTGTCTGAGAGCGGGGCGAGGTGCCAAGACCCTTTCCAAATTACAGCATTTCCTTTCATTTCATTTGAATTTCAATGGTTCAAGGGCGTTTCCCAAAAGAAGAAATGGTGAACACCGAGGATTGAGCGGGGAAGGAGGACACAGAAAGCACCTCCATCTCCCTCCTCGCCCGCCAGTCTCTCTTGGCCCCTGGCGCCGTCTGCGTTGAGCAATAGCGGACACAAGGCATGAGTGGACACGAACTGGGCTTGTGTGCACTCATGGCGACGCACATGGTCCCGGCCAACCTGCGCTCAGGAGGTATACGTAGAAGCAGGTCTGCTCCCGGTCGCACCTTGCTCCCTCACCTCCCCCCCCTCTTCCCCCCTCCATCCTTCACTTGGCATCGCGCTGCTGCTTGGTCGTGAATTTCCGCCGAGGGCAGACAGCGCGGCAGCGGTGGAGGAGGCCCACGACGACTGTTGCACCAGAGAGCGCGCGCGCGCGAGAGAGCGCGCGAGAGAGCCAGAGCACGCACACACAAGAAAGAGACAAAACGGTGGGAAAACATGGCGCAGACACAAGACGTGTCAAGTGTGGCCAAGTGACGCACGCAGGGAGTCGGAAGGGAGAGACACCGGTCTGCTCTTGGACAGAAACGACAGCGGGCTGATGCGGGTCACGGTGATTGTCACAAGATTCCCGGCTGGCTTCTTGAATATCAGTTCCACCTGCTCCCATCCACGCGCGCGTGCGGACGCAAGCGTGTGAACGCACCCACACACCCTGTAAGTGTGCAAGTACCCAGACAAAAACATGCACGAATGCACACATTAATATCATCATCGCAGGCATAATGTTTACGCGAACACGCCGGCGGAGCCGGCTCCAGAATGCCTCTTTGGATCTGCCCCCAGTCAGGTCTGACCCCAGGCAGGAACAAAAGCGCGGGCTTGTGCCCCATGAAAATCCAAGGAGGTCATGGGCTGGCACCATTTCCGTGGCCCGCCCAACGCTGCGCGACGATTCCGAAACGTTGCGTTTTTATTATGAAAATTAAAAACGCAACGTTTCGTAATCCTTCGCGCCGCCGCTTTGCGGCGCCTCGCGCACATTTCCAAGACGTCCAAGAAGGGCGTGGCCGATCCAAGGAAGCATGCTAGTGCCGGCTCCGCCGGCGAGCATTAATGCAAAATGAATATGTATGCATACAGACAACAGCGGCACTTACGGTGGAGCCAGCGGGCCCCATGATCATGCCAGACAGCTGCGGAAGAGATTTTCGTGCCGCCGACTTGCCGTCGACCTCCCATAGCCTGCCCGCATGGCACATTCAAGTTGGGTGGAAACGTTAGCAGGGTAACGCTCAACTAGTTCACTGTTGCCCAGGGGGTAGCGTGGCGCACCAGAAAAAAAGTACTGGCAGGGCGCTCGAGTTGCAACGGGCTTTACTGCATCGGTTGCACATCGGTTTAGAACTCGCTTCAGGACACAGACTCACAGGTCGCCTTTGTCGAGGACCTTGGACTCATAAGCCTCTGGAAACACAGACAAATGGCGCCGAAAAACACATGTGTCAGCATCGGTTAGCGCCGGGCTGTCCTCACATCGACAACGCCCGCCGTGTTTATCGACAAAGCCCGCCATGCATGCGATTCCTGCGGTTCAGATTGAGGCGGGTGAAAATGTCACCTGAATACTGTGCTATGCCTTCGACTTTACAACACCCGTGCTCTTTGTCCCATTCCGTTTCGAACATGATACCTACCTGGCACCGCAGCAAGCCGCAACCGCCGCCATCAAATGGCAGTGGCATTGCAAACATACCACACAGCTGCTTTCTGCTCAGTGCACACGGGGACAGGAGAGCGCACGCACCCCGCAACGCTCTGTTGACAGGGAAGAAGGCCTGCTCCCAGGCGGGGACATTGTCGGGGGCTTGCGCGGGGACATATTCGAATGTACTGGTGAACACTGGCCATTGGCTGCGCAAACGTCCGCGGACACAGCATACCCAGGGGGCGGGAGCCCAAACGGCGGGCCGTGAGTCAGCCTCACATTAGAATCACTGGCAGCACAGCCAGTAGCCGCAGCCGCATTGCAGCTCCTGTCCGACGCCGAACGGCGTCGCGCCGCGACTCCTGATCGAAGAAAGGAAATTGGGGGGACGGTGGGGGATGCGCGGGTGTGGGAGCGGGGTGCGTGCACTCGGCGCCCTATGCTCACCTCGTTCGGGTTCGATCTTTTTCATGACAGTTTTACTGTTCGAACTGCTACTCAGGCTGCTTGCTGGCGAGCAGCATTTTCCAAAAAAGTCCATGGCCCGCAGAGGCGTAGTCGACCGGCTACGTTGTAGTCGAACAAGAAATTGAAGACAGACGCATCTCTGGCCATCTCCAAATGAAGAACTCGGACATGAGCCCGGTCTTGTTGCTAGTTGCCGCTCTGGCGCTGCAGGTCCTGCAACGCGGATCCAGTCGTCAGCGGAAAGCTGTGCGCCGTACTCTCTAACTTATGCGCCCATCTTAGCGCGTCCGTGCATGCGAGGCATTGCGAGCTCGCTCCGGGGATGCACACTACCTCATGCACGTTGGACAATAGGGAGCGGAGGGATTCGGCCGCAGCTGTATGCCTGGGCGTTCGGCCAGCGCCGCGCGCAGCAGCCGACCTGTCGTCATGTGCGATCAGCGGCCGGCTCTGGCGTCCCCCGAACCCGACAGGTCGTCTCTCAAGAGCAAGGTGGCTGGCAAGGTGGCGGCGGTGCTGGCGGCGGTCGCCCTGGCTTGCGCGTCACCCCAGGTGAGCAGACGTACGGTCTTGCACACTATAGGAATACAGGCAGGTGAGCGGCAGTGGTGATGGGGGCGGGATTTTTGGAGGAACCTCGCGTGGGCATCTGTGCATGTTGCAGAGCGGAGGGTGTCCATGCTGTGCGTGCCTGGCTAGCGATCCAGCGAACTGATGCCATTGGCCTGCGCTGCTTGAGCTGCCCCGCAGCCGACCAGAGCACTCCCAGGAAAGGCCATGGACGCGAAGGAGCCCGCTCAATCCAGCAAGCGCCTGGATGAGGGCAAGGTGGCTGCCACTGTGGGCGGTGTGGGCGTGGCGGCCTCTGGCATCTATTTCTTCCGGCGGTCCAGCGGTCCGGAGAGCAGCGCGACAACCGACAAGGCCGTCAATCCGCTCCTTGCGGCCATTGCACCTAAGCCCAAGCCAGAAAACGCCACAGGCGTGCATCTATTTTTTTTTCTTGTCATGGCGCACGCACGCACCCGCGCGCGCACCAAGAACGAGCACGGGCAATCGCTGACACAGCAAATACAGAGATCACGGCGGTAATGCAGCCGATGCTGTTGGAGTGGGAGAAGGCCCTGGAAGCAGCCGACTCCGCGCAGCTCCAACTCGCCTCCCTCGACCCGGCACAGATTCTCAAAAGTTCTGTATTTAGTGGCTTTATATAGTACATATACTAGGGCACTGACTTTTGAGAATTTCTGTCAAGGCCCGAAACAACTCAGGGCTCGTGTCACTGTGGTACACGTTGGACCCTTTGAAATCTCGCGTTGCCACCATTGCCCCTCTGGAGGTATGTGTTGATACACACTGCCTCTGTCTGCCTCTGGAGGTATGTGTTGATACACAGGTCTCTTTTGCCTCTATAGTAGGTCTCTGTCTGCCCCTGGAGGTATGTGTTGATACACCCTCGATATGTCTGCCCATGTGCTTGCGTATGTCTGCGCATGTGTTTGCATATGTCTCGCGATGTGTTGATACACACAGCATATGTCTGGCGACGCCACGATTCCCCCTCTGGAGATCCCCCTAGAGTACCATTTCAATACAAATCATATACACTATTGGAGTCTCGTCCTCTTCCTCCCCCATCTCCTCCTTCCTACTACTACTCTCTCTTCTTCCTCCTCCTCCTCCTCCTCCTCCTTTTCCTACTCCTCCTCCTCCATTCACACTAAACCCTAAACAATCAACTCTAAGCCCTAAACCCTAAACCCTAAATGGATGTGACAAGGGCGGGCTGAAGTGCACACCCTACACCCTACACCCATGACAGGCGCAAGTCGCGTCCACTGCCCTCGCTGTCAACGCCTCCGCTGCCCAGGTGTGTGTGTCTGTCTCTCTCTCTCTCTCTCTCTCTCTCTCTCTCTCTCTGTGAGAGAGAGAGCAAGGCGGGGCCACCGACATAAAATGTTCTACGATATGAGATAAAAAAGAGAAAAATTGATAACACACAACAAACATACAAGAATTCATAACGCGCGCGCGCGCTCACACACACGCACAAATCTAACCTAAAGCATACTGATCTAACCTACACCCAAACCCTAAACCCTAAGCCCAAAAGGAGAATTGATCTAAACTAAACCCTAACCAGTTGGCCGCGTACATGGACAAGATTTCGAGCAGAGCACTTCAGCAAGAGTGCCAGACTCTTATCCAGGCGGTATATAGAATATGTTCTCTTTACAAGAGAAAAATAAAAAAAATAGCAGAGCAACGGGACAAGAGTGGCAGACGCTTCTGCAGACTGTATTCGGGTTTAGGGTTTAGGGTTTAGGGTTTAGGTTAGCCCAAAGTGCGAGACTCTTGTGCTCACGATATGAGGGTTTAGGCTAATCTTAGGGTTTATGGTTTAGGGTTTAGAGCAAAGCAATGCAGCAAGAGTGCGAGGCTCTTATGCAGACGGTATGTAGAATATGTTCTCTCTATAAGAAAAAGAAAAAAAGAAAATAGCAGAGCAACCGGGCAAGAGTGCCAGACCCTTGTGCAGACGATAGAACATCTTCTCTTTATAAGAATGAAGACCCGACATAGACTCTGTCGATACACACACGATATCAACACCTCTTCAATGAAGACGGTACATAGAATATGTTGAATCACAAGCGAGAAGAGGTGTTGATATCGTGTGTGTAGGAACATATGAAGAGGTGTTGATATCGTGTGTGTAGGAACATATAGGCTATGTCGATATTCACGCGAGAACAGGTTCTTATAGAGAAAAGTGTTGTACAGCATGTTCTCTCCATCTGCAGAACATGTTCTCTCTACGATAATGAAAGGGCACATAGCATCGGTTGAGACACACGCGACAAGCGGAGCGGCAAGCGGAGCAGATGTTGATACACACACGATGGGAGGAGCAGATGTTGATACACACGCCATGCGTTGATACACACGGGATGGGAGGAGCAGAGGTTCGTGAGAGGTTGATAGACACGGGCTGCGAGGAGTCCCGTGATGTTGTAATGACAACAGAGTGTGTCAGTTGGCCAACAGACACACGGACCACGAGGAGCCATGTCAGCACACAGGACAAGAGGAGCCACGTCAGCAATGCACATCCAGTAGAGAACACCAAAGAAAAAACGAACATGACCTGTGACCTGTGACCTGTCACCTGTCAGGTACTGGAGCGGCGGGCCATGGCAGCCAAGGCGCGTGTGGAGGAGGAAGCGCTGCAAAAAGCTGCGCAGGCGGCTAAGGAAAAGGAGGCTAAAGCCATGGCCAAGGCCGCGATGGAGACGGCGGAGCGGGAGCGGGCTGCTCTGCGCAAGGAACAGGCGCTGCTGGAGAGGATGGTAGGAGAGAGAGCGAGAGCGAGCGAGAGAGAGCGAGAGAGAGCGAGAGAGAGAGAGTGTGTGTGTGTGTGTGAGAGAGAGAGAGAGAGAGAGAGATGGTAGGAGATGGAACGGAGAGGATCATGTGAGTTGTCTGTCCCATGCTCGTATGTAGAGAGAATACATTCTATGCAGAGAGAATGCATTCTAGGCAGGAAAAGATGTATATATGTATGTGTGTACACACACATACACACA
>Ga0315905_10001247_pt1 | contig 27391 bp, 12 predicted proteins | sample LakEriMetagenome_5_FD_203522 | JGI IMG/M metagenome (GOLD analysis project Ga0315905, IMG submission 203522) | Freshwater fungal communities from buoy surface, Lake Erie, Ohio, United States - Buoy 4 MA121 | ecosystem: Environmental > Aquatic > Freshwater > Lake | place: USA: Lake Erie, Ohio...
CGGCGGCGGCGGCGGGGGGGGCGCCGGCGGCGGCGAGGGCGGCGGCGAGGGCCGCGCTGGGCTTGGCGGCGGCGGCGGCGAGGAGGGCGTCGTCGGAGGCGGCGTCGGCGGCGGCGGCGGCGTTGGGCCAGCCGATGCGGCACTTGGGGTCAAACTCGGCCGCGAGCTGGGGGGCGGCGGCGGCGGCGGCGGCGGCGGCGGCGGCGCGGGGCGACCGCGCGGCGAGGAACGACGAGCGCGGGGGCGACAGCGCGGCCACGACGGCCGCGGCGACGGCGGCGGCGGCGGACGGGTCGGCGGCAGACGGGCCGTCGATCGGCATCGCGGCCGACGCGGCCAGCTCGAGGCTCGGGCGCGCGGGCAGCAGGCAGGGCCCGCCGCCGCTGGTGAGCGGCGCCGACGTCGTCATTTTTTTTTCCTCTTCGGGGGTCGGCGGGAGAGGGGACTAAGCCCGGGGCGGGGCTCCTTCTTTGCCGGTCGGTCACTTTTGGCGCGCGCGCGCGGGCGCCGGTGTGCAGGCCTATTTTGTGTGTGTGTGTGTGTGTGTGTGTGACGAGAGGGAACGAGGGGCAAGGGGGCGTCGGGAGTTGGCTCCATGCGAGCGGGGTGCGGGGAGCGCGCGCGGCGGCCGCCGATTCCGCGCCGCCGGACCGCCAGCGCGCCCGGTGTTGCGCAATCAGTTGTTGCCTCCCTCGCCGCCTTTTTTCCACCGCGCCGAGGGCGCCTCCTCCCGCCGCGAACGCCCAGAAGGTGCCTCTCAGGGTCGAGTGAGGGCCCATCGCGGCCGCGCAGTGTCGTGACGGGTCGGGCGCAACGAAGGACCGCGGGCGGAAGGCGGGGAAAAGAGCAGCACCCCAAAGAGGGATGGGGAGCACAGAGGCCCTCACGCGCCGATGGCCGCCAAACGCAGCGCACGCGCGATCTCGGGATGGTGCGTCAGGCCCGGGGTGCTCCTACGGCCCAGGAAGGGCCCGTAAGCGACCGGGAGGGGGTGGTCTGGCGTTCCCGCGGCGCGAACGGAGCCGCCGCGAGCGCGAGGCCACACTTCGCCCCCTCTCTCTCTCTGAGAGCAGGGCTCTCCCTCTCTGGCAAACGCACCTCGGCGCTTGTGGCGGCGGCCGCTGAGGGCTGTGGAGTGTGCCCCCCGTGTGCGGGTGCGGCGCTCGCGTGCGTGTGAGTTCGGAGTGGGCAAAGATGTGGGTTTCTGTGTTGTGGGAGAGTCCTCCGGGACGATCGGGGGCTTGCCCCTTGTTGTTGCCGCGGCGCGGCCCAGGCCGACGCGGTGCGCCGCCGCTGCCCCGCCCGACGCGCGGGCATCGGGCGCCTTCCCCACCCTCCCACCCCGGCCGTGCGACGACGAGTTTTGCCGTCGCGCCCCCCCCCCCCCGAGGCCGCGCCACCCCCACAGGCTGCCCTGCTGATGAGGGACTTGAGGTGAACGCCGAGCTAGCTACTATCGCCTGTTCTTGCCTTGCGGCGGCGGGGCGGCGGTCCAGGCCGACGCGCCCCCCGACGTGCCGGGCACTCGGCGGCGTCGACGGAAACGCGAGTTGGGTCGTCGCGAGGCCCCCCGAGGCCGCACCAAGCCACCCAGCCGGGTCAATTTGGCTCGGCCCGTCGTTATCGAGCTTTGTCCGGGGGGTTTGGTGCGTGGGCTGGCGGGCGCGGACTCTCGATAAACCTGTGGTGCTCTCCTCTCCAAAAAGCGACATTCCCTCAAATCGCCGCGCGCGCCAGCCGAAACGACGCCACTTGCACTACACAAAGCGTCGATCCAAAGCAAATAGCTCTCAAACTCACACACAACAACTCAGCGCGTTACCAGCGAACCCTATCGAGACCACGGTGAGTACGAATTTTAGCGAACATCAACCAAACCTTTCGATTATTCAATATGCGCACGCGCGGCAAAGGCCTCACTAGCCACGCAACGAGGCGCGCGCTTAGCATGCGTCATACCTTGGCAGCCAGAAGCCGTGCGCGCGTCGGGGGCATCGCGACCGCCGGCGCCGAGGACGCGATAGGCGAGTATCGGTAAGCCCGCCGCCGCCGATTCGATCGGAAAGCAAATTCACCGCGCGCGCAACCACCAACCCCGTCCATAAAAAAAACACAGATGGCGCGCTACGCCCTCCTCGCGCTCGCCGCGCTCGTCGCCTGCCTTGCGCTCGCCACCACGGCCGACGCGCGCGCGCTGTTCAACTGGGGCGGCGGCGGCGGCTCGTACGCCTCGGCCTCGGCCTCGGCCTCGGCCTCGTCTTACGGCGGCGGCGGGGGCTGGGGGGGCTATCCTTCGTGGGGCGGCGGCTGGAACAACCCCGGGTGGGGCGGCGGCTGGTACAGGCCTAGGTACAACAACTGGAACGGCTACAATAACTGGGGTGGTGGTTGCGGTGGTTGGGGCTACGGCTGCTATGGCAAGCGCAAGTGAGCGCCTTGTTGACGAGAGGCGGGGGGGCGCAAGCGCCGCGTCGACGATCAAGTCGTGGCCCCCACCGTCCTGATCCCCCTCCATCCGCCCCCCCCCCCCCCCCCGCCTGCGAGCGCGGTGAAGTAGGCCCCGTCTATCTATTGGGCCGGTGCGCGTCTTCGCGGCGGCGGCGGCTGTTGTAAAAAAGATCGTTTGGGATCTCATCCTGCCGCCTTGCCGCCTGCCCAACGTCGCGCGCGAGAGTCGTCCCCCGTCGAAGCCGGCCGGAGCGAGGACCAGACGTTCAGCCGAACGACGCAGGCGCGACTGCCGAGCGCACATCTCGCTCTTCACAACCCAATCGTGACTCTCCTCACAAATTACCTTTGGCGCCTCAACAAGCCTGCCAAGCACGCGCGCACAGGCCGCTCTCTTCTCTCTCGTGTGTCGCGTGAGAGGGAAGGCGCCGAAGCAGGTGCCTTGTTCGTCTTCCGCTTGCACGTGCAATCGCCGCACGCATACGCGCGCGCTCGCCTATTCGCGGGCTCACCCAACGCAACCTGATACCTCCCCGTGCCCTCACCCCATCCAAGCGCGTTTGCAAGAATGCTGCCCGCTGCCCGCCTCCTCGCGGCCGCCGTCCTCCTCGCGCTGCTGCTGCTGCTGACGGCGCCGGCCCGGCCCGCCGAGGCGCGCCGCCTCCTCCAGTGGTCCGGCCCCGCTTACGCGGACGCCGGCCGCGGCACCTTTGCCTACAGCGGCATCTCCGGCATGGTGGGCAGCCCGAGCGTGATCCGCCCGCCCGGCTTCTTCGTCTCGGGCTTTGGCCCGCGGTGGGGGTGGGGCCGGCGCCTTTGAGGGGCGCGAGCGGTGGGCAGCCCGAGCGTGATCCGCCCGCCCGGCCTCTTCGTCTCGGGCTTTGGCCCGCGGTGGGGGGGGGGCCGGCGCCTTTGAGGGGCGCGAGCGGCCGGACGCCCGCCGGGGCGCGCGTCGTTGGGCCCCGTTGGCTCGCGCGTCTCTCCCTCTCTCTCTCTCTCTCTCTCGAGTTCTTTGATCTGTAACACAGAAAAAGTTGAGAGAGGAAGCAAACATCGAGCATTCGTACCTGAGAGAGATTTCAAAAAAGAAAAAGAAAAAGCCGTCGAAACACCCGCGCGCGCGTCGAAACACTCAGCCTCGCCGCCGCCCGCGCAGCGCGCTCGCGCCCTTGCACAGGAGCGGGTAGACCTCGCAAAAGGTGCCCGTCGGCGGCTCCCGGGGGGGCGGGTCCTTCCCGCGCGACGTCAACGAGACGGACGAGGAGGACGAGGAGGAAGAGGAGGGGCGACCGCCGGGCGCCGGCGCGCCGCCGCCACCGCCCGACGTCTTGCCGCCCCCCGCCGCTTTGCCCTTGTCGTCCTCCTTTTTCGGCGCAGGCCTGCGCCGGCGCACGTACTGCCCGCGCCACGGCGACGCCGCCGGGTCCGGAATCGCCGGCGTCGCCCCTCGCACCAGGTCCGTAACGTTGCTGCTGCTGCTGCTGCTGCTGCTGCTGCTGCTGCTGCTGCTATTGCCGCCCGAAGAGGAGGAAGGAGAAAACTCCCACGGCAGCGCGCGCAGCGCGTCGAGCGGGCCCGTCCCGAGCCGCTGCTCGATCCGCCGCACCTCGGCCAGCACCGCCCTGCCCGCGGCCTCGAGCGAGAAGCGCTCGACCACGCGCCGCCGCGCGGCCCGGCCGCGCCGCGCCGCCTCCTCGCGGTCCGTCACCACCTCGCGCATCAGCCGCCGCAGGTGCGACGCCGACGGCGACGCCCACCGCTGCCCGCGGAAGAACGCGCCGCCGTCGTCGCCGATCGGCTCGAGCGCGTCGACGGCGAGCGGGTAGGCCACGCGGTCGTCGATAAAGGCGGTCGGGCCCGACCAGTTGGTCGTGATGAGCGGGCGGCCGAGGGCCATCGCCTCCATGTGGGGCCTGTGTGTGTGTGTGTGTGTGTGTGTGTGTGTTTGTGTGTTTTGGAGGTGGGGGGGGGGGAAGGGGGGGATGTATTGTGTGTGTTTGGGGAAAGGAGGGAGGGGAGGGGGGGAGCGCCACCGCGCGCGCGCGCGACGGTCGAAACGGCGCCCGCCGGCCAGAGGGGGGAAGAAAAAAAAAAAAGGACGACCAGGCAAGCCAGCAAGCCAAAACAACTCAAAAAAAAACACACGCACCTCCCCCACCCCTCGCCGCGCGTGGGCAGCACGATAGCGTCCGCCGTCACGAGCGCCCGCACGTACTCCCCGTCCGTCAGGTGCTGCCACCGCACGTACACGCGCGGCCACCGCCGCGACTTGGCCGCCGCCCGGGCGCCGCCGTCGCGATCGGGCACGTGGCGCAGGAACCGGCCGGCGACGTGGTCGGCGATGCGCTTCGGAAAGTCCGTCCCGGACCCCGCGAACGGGTGCGTGAGGATGTGCAGCTCGACGTCCGGCTCGGGCAGGGGCACGGCGTCGAGGGTGAGGCGCGCGGCGCGCAGCTCCTCGGCGGAGGCGGGGCCGGGGGGGGCCGGCGCGGGCGACGGCGACGCCGAGGCCGCGTTCTTCTTTGCCGCCGCCTCTTCGGCCGCGCGCGCCATCGCGGCGTCCATCGCAAAGTCGTCGTCCATCATCCCGCCATAAGGGAGGGCGGGGGAGGGAGAGGGCGAGGGCGACGGCGGCGGCGAGGCATGGCCCGACAGCACCGCGCGCGCGCGCGTCTCGCGGGAGATGGCGCGGACGAGCGCGGCGGCGCTCTGCGCCGAGAACGGGTCGGAAAACGCCTCCTGCGCCGCGCGGCGCCACTCGCCGGCCGCCGCGAGGCGCGCGGCCGTGGCGTTGCCGCCCGCGCCGGCGGCGGCGGCCTCGACGACCGCCTCGACCGGGGGCGCGGGCTCGAGGTCGCCGCGGGCGACAAACTCGGACACAAAGGCGTCGAGGAGGACGTCCCAGCCCTTGCGCTCCTCCCACTTGAAGACGGAGAGGAACACAAAGGGCTTGTCCCTCCTGCTGTTTTTGGCGCCGCCGCCGGCGCCGCCGCCGTCGTCGTCGTCGCCCGTCGGGGGCCTGAGCGGCGGCGGGCGCTGCAGCTCGGGCAACGGCTGCTGCTGCTCTTGCTGCTGCTTGGGCGCCTCCTCGGCCGCGGCGCCGCCGCCGCCGCCGAGCAGGTGCCGCGCCGGCGCGCCCGGACGCCCTTCCTCCGCTTCCTCCCCCGCCTCTGCCTCCCCGACCTCGACCACCGCGTCCACCTCGCCCGGCCGCCTGCGCCTGCGCCTGCGCCGCGCCGCCGCGCCCTCGTCGTCCGCCGTCGGCTCCCACCCGAGCACCAGCGTCGAGCCCAGCTCCTGCAGGCCCCGCGCAAAGGGCTCCACGGCGTCCGGGTCGAGCTCGTCCGTGTCCACCCCCTGGGGAACGACGCGCAGCTTCTCGGGCTTGACGCCCGCGGCCGCAAACGTCTCGGCGTTGAAGGGGGTGGGCACCCAGACCTCGTCGAGCGCGTTGCAGTGCGCGACGAGGTGGGGGGGGAGGCCGTCGGACTCGAACATGGTGCGCCCGACGCGGTAGGCGACGCCCGGGTCGCCGCCGCGAAAGTGGGGGCGCGGGAGGAGCGGCGACGTCGCGTTGCCGCCGCCGCCGCCGCCGCTGCCGTTGCCGCCGCCGCCGCTGGTGCTGCTGCTGTTGCCGCCGGCCACCGCCACGTCCTCCCAAAAGTGGTCGCTGTAGTCGCTGGCGGGCGGGCACGGGCACATGACCGGCACGCCGCTCGGCAGGCGCGCGGGCGGGGGCGACCCCCCGCGGTCCTCGAGCTCCTTGCGCCGCGCCGCCACCAGCTCGGGTGTGTCGTCCTCCAGGCCCCCGTCGCGCTCGGGCGGGACCGCGAAGCACTCGGGAAAGGTGTGGCACACGGCGATGAACGGGCGCATGGCGTCGGCCGACGCCGCGCCGCCCAGGCGCTTCGCGAGCTCCGGGCCGTACTCGTGCGCGCGCAGGGCGAGGCGCTGCCGCCCGCTCATGCCGCGCACGACCTGCGCCGAGGCCGTGTCGCCGCCGTGGGCCACCCACAGGTCCTCGGGCGGGACCAGCAGGGGGGCGCGCGCCATGCCCTCGAAGTAGGCGAGGGCCTCGGAGCCGTAGCCGCTGCCCGTGTAAAAGGGCGCGAACCACAGGAGCGGGTAGACGAAGCGCTCGGTGCCGAGCTTTTTGGACGGCCGCCGCTTTCTAGGCGGCGCCGCTGTCGCCGCCGCCGCCGCCGCCGCCGCCGCTGTCGCAGCCCCTGCAGCGGTGGCGGCTCCTGCGCCGCGCGGCCTTGTTGTCTTCGGCAGCAGCTGCTGCTGCTGCTGCTGCTGCTGCTGCTGCTGCTGCTGCTGCTGCTGCTGCTGCTGCTGCTGCGGCGGCGGCGGCGGCGGCCCCTCCGCCACCACCTCCTCGGCCCGCGCCTGCTCGGCCCGGGCCGTCTCCTCCTCGGCCCGCGCCTGCGCGGCCCGGGCCGCCTCCTCGGCCCGGGCCGCCTCCTCGGCCCGCACGCGCTCGGCCTCCTCGAGCCGCAGCGCCTCGGCCGCGTCGAACGCGGCGTCGGTCGCCGCCTCGAACGCGCGCTGCAGGGCCGCGTCGGGGGTCCCGCCCTGCTCCTCGTGCCTGCGCATGGCCTCGGCGATCACGGCCGCGGCCGCCTGCTTCTCGGCGACGCGGGCGGCCGCGGCCATGCGCGGGTCGGCATCGGCGGCCGCCGCCATGTCGTTGCTGAGGACCGAGGGCAGGTTGGTGGCGGAAGTGGTGGTGGTGGTGGCGCCGGGCTTGGGCTGCTGCTGCTGCTGCTGCTGCTGCCAGTCGGACGGGCGGGCTGCCGCCGCGGCGCCTTGGGCCTTGGAGGCCACCGAGGCGGCCCCCCCGCCGTCGCCGCCGCCGCCCTCCTGCCGCTCGCGCCGCCGCTGCAGCTCCCGCTCTTCTTTCAGGTGGTGGTTAGTCGGGAGCGCCGCGCCGCCGCCGGCGACGACGCTGCCGACCTTGCCGACGGCGTCGACCGCCGACCCGGAAGCCGCCGCCGCCTTGGCCGCGTTGAGCAGCTGCTGCGGCGTCTTCGGGGTGGCGCCGCCGAGGGCCGTCACGGCGCCACCGCCACCACCACCACCACCACCACCACCACCACCACCACCACCACCACCACCACCCCCCGCCATGACGAGCGACTCGGGCTGCTGCTGCAGGGCGTGCAGCTCGGCCACGCGCGCGGACGCGCGGCCGTACAGGGAGGCGGACGTGTAGACGGCGGCGAGCGCGCCGAGCGCGATGACCGCCCTCAGCAGCAGCGTGTGGCGGCGGTTGTTGCCGTGTGTGCCGCCGTTGCCACCGCCGCCGTAAAAACCGCCGCCGCCGCCGTGGCCGTTGGAGGAGCCGTAGCCGCCGTTCCCGTGGCCGCCCCCCACAAAGGAGGCCCGCAGGGCCGAGACCATGGTCGCGAGAACGCTGCTGCTGCTGCCTGACGGGGGGGAGGAGGGGTGCCGCCGGTGGTGCTTGGGCTGCGGGCGTCCGCTGCTGCCGCTGCCGCTGCCGCCGGCTCCGGCTCCGCCCGGTCCCGACGCGGCCCGCTTGGCCGCGCCGGCGCTCTGTGCCTGCCCCACCGTGTGCGTGTGTGTGTGAACCGCCGCGCGCCGAGCCTACGCTCCTCGTCTGCGGATCACGAGGCTGTCGCCGTCGTCGGTCGCGCGCGAGCGCGCGCGCGGGGGGAGCGGCGCCCACCGGCGGCGGTTTGCGCAGAAGCCTCGCGCGCGCGGGCACGGATGATGCGAGCACGTGCGCCGCGACCAGACGGCTGCGCGGAGCGTCTGCAGCCCGCTTGGCGACCGGGTTGCGCGGGCCTGCACAGCGCCTGCGCGGCGCCTGGAAGGGCGGAGCGGCGGGGGCTGCTCTTTTCCGCTTGTTGCTTGCTCTCTGCCGTCGACAAGCGCCCGCCCGCGCAGCCAGGCGATTCGCCGCGATGCTCGCGCGGGTCCGTGGCCACGGTCTCAAGCCGCCATGATCGGGAGGGAGGCGTTGGGGCGCGGCAGAAAGAGGGCGCGGGGGTGCAGTTGAGGGTCGCCAGACGGTTGCTGCTGTCTGTTCTGTGCGCGCGCGCGCCGCTCGAGGCGAGCCGAATCGATCAGTACAGGATTATTTGGGTGTCGCGGTCTGTTCTCTCTCTCTCTCTCTCTCTCTCTAAGAAGCGTGTGTCGATGTGGCGCTGGCACCGGGCGGGCGCGTCCGGCGGGAGGAAGAGAGGCGCGGCACGGCGGTGCGGCAGCATCGCTCGCACCTGGCGCGGCGGAGGCGCCCATGTTTCGTGCAGGGCCGTCGAATGGGTATGTAGTGCGCGCGCTCGCAACAAAATCCGTCGTGGCCCTCTGCGTTCTCGCCCCCTGGACTAAGCCTCGTGCGCGCTCATCATCACGGGGACGCATCGACTGAATAAACCGACGACCTCGTCGCGGCACGCATTATTTTTTCTGTTTTGCAGCTGGATTATTCGGCGCGCGCGCGACGGGCCCGTCCCCCCTCCCCCGCCCAAAACACAACCTCTTCTTCCCTTCACTGCCCCCCAATCTCCACCTGCCTGATCTGGTGCCTCAGCTCCGGCATGAGCGCCCCCAGCAACCCCCCGAGCAGCGCGTACCCGATCTGCAGCAGCAGCACGCGGCTCTGCAGCACGCCGTGCACCTCGGCCAGCGCGCGGCAGTAGCCGTGGCGCCCGACCAGAGCCACCAGCGCGCCAGGGGCGGGCAGCGCGAGCAGGCGGCGGCGCGCGGCCTCGGCGACGGCGGCCTCGTCGGCCGGGCGGGCCAGGGGGTCGAGGTAGCGCTCGGCGGCGAGGGGCGGGGCGCGCGCCGGGGAGGGCGGGGCGCTGGTGCCGGCGGGGGCGGGAGGGGCCGCGCCGCCGCCACCGACGCCCGCCCCGGCAACCCCCGCTTGCCGCCCCTGCCCCTGCTGCTGCTGCTGCTGCTGCTGCTGCTGCGCCTGCGCCTGCGCATGCGCCTGCGCTTGGGGCTGGTGGTGGTGCGCATAGTACACCCCCCCGGGCCACAGCGCCGCGTGAAGCGCGCTCAGGTGCCCGGCCAGCTGCCCGGGCGACAGCGCGCGGCTCAGCCGCCCCGCCAGCGCCTCCTCGATCGCGCCGCCCGCCGCCAGCGCCAGCGCCTGCCTGGCCATGGCGACGGCCTGGCGGCGCAGGAACCCGCGCGAGCGCAGCTGGAGCAGGTCGTCGACGAGCTCGAGCAAGGGGCCCACGAGCGGGCCGCTGGCGCCGGCGGCGGCGGCGCCGTCGCCGCCGCCTGCCCCCGCGAGGGCGCTGCTGTTGCTGCCGGCGGCAGCGGCGGCGGCGGCGGCGGGAATGGCGGCCGCGGATGATGAGGCGGCGGCCGCGCTGCCAACGCCGGCATTGGCGTCGCCCTCGGGGAGCGCGCGCAGCGCGTCGATCGAGGCGTCTAAGCCCCCCATGCCGCCGCCGCCAGCGTTTGCCGCCGCCACGGCCAGCGCGAGCCCCTGCGGCAGGCCGACGAGCGAGGGGTGGCGCGGCCGGCCGCGCCCCCCGGCTGCGGCCGCGGGCCCGGGCGTCGGCGTCGGCGCCAGCGAGCCGCCCTCTGGGATCGTGCTGACGCGCAGGTTGAGCGGGGGCGGGCGCCGGAGGTGATGGGCGGGCACGACGGGCGGCTGCTGCTGCTGCGGCGACTGCTGCTGCTGCTGCTGCTGCTGAGGGGACGTCGACGCGTGCGGCATGGGCAGCGGGGACGACGCCGCCCCCCCGTCGGCCGCAGCAGCAGCAGGAGGGGCGGCGGCGGCAACGACGGCGACCAGCGGCCGCGGCGGCGACGACGAGAGCGCGGGCGGAGGGAGCGGCGGCGGAAGGGTGCCGCCAACGCCCCCGGCGGCGGCGCTGGGCGGCCGAGGCGGCGTCAAGGCCGCGGCCGCGGCGGCCGCGGCCGAGTGAAAGGCGCGCGCGTCGCCGGCGGCGGGGGGGGCGGGGGCGGCGGTTACCAGCGCCACGTCGCTCTCGCTGCGCCACGAGAGCGCGCGCACGACGCCACCTCCGAGCAGGCCGGAAGAGCCGGCGCCGCCGGCCGCCGAGCTCAGCCTGGCGGCAGCAGCCCCGCAGCCGATGATGCCTGCCGCCGCCGCCGCCGCCGCCGCCGGCGCGCCGCCCCCCGTCGTCATCGAGCGCGCGCGCAGCGCGACCATCGCCACGGCGGCGCGCGCCATGTCCCCCGCCCGGGCGGGGCTGCCGCCGGACGCCGGCGTCGGCAGCTGCGCGGGCGGAAGAGGGCCGGGCGTCGCTCCGGCAGCCCCAGCGGCACTCCTCATCGCGACCAGGATGCGGGTCCCTTTGTCGTCGTCGGCGGCGGCGCTGCCCGCCCGCCGCAGGTGGCGGCGGCGGCGGCGGCGAGTGCCGCTCCCCCCGCCCGTCGTGTGGCCGTGCGCCGCGATCAGCCCACTGCCGCTGCTGCCGCTGCTGCCGCTGCTGTATCCGCCGTCGCTGTCGCCATCGTCGCCGTTGTTGCGGAGGCCAAAACCGCCGACGCTGCTGCTGCCGGCCTGGCGAGAGACGCCGCCGCCGCTGCTGCCGAGGAGGACGCTGCCGCCGGCGGCCGCGCTTTCTTGCTTGGCGGCGATGCGCTCGGCGTGCAAGGGGGAGGTGGCGTCGGCCGCGGCCGCGATAGACAGGCGCAAGGCGCAGGCGGAAGCCGGGCGGGGCGCTTGCGGCGCGGCGCCAGGAGCAGCAGCTGCTGCGTCGCCAGCGGCTGCCGCAGCCGCAGCCACCGCGGCCGCCAGCGCGGCCCCAGACGCGCCCCCGCCGTGCCGCCGCGGCGACGGCTCGCCGTCGCTGTGCGCCCCGCGCTCGTGGTGGGCGTGCTGGCGGCCGCCGCCGGTCCCGCCCACCCTTGCGTCGTCGTCGCAATCGTCGTCGTCGTCGTCATCGTCCCCGTCGTCCGCGTGCGCGTACCTGCTCGACGCGGGGCCCGCCGCGGAGGCGCGCACCAGCCGCAGCAGCGACGCCTCGCTGTGGCTGCGGCGGTGCGTGCGCTCGCCCGGGGCGGCGTGGACAGCAGCTGCTGTCTCGGCCGCTTCTGGGGCTGCCGCTGCCGCCGATCCCTCGGCCGCGCCCAGCAGGGGGAGGCGGGGGGGCGCCGGGCTGCCGGCAGCAGCACCAGCAGCGGCGACCGGCACGGCAACGGGCAGCGACGCCAGCAGCCCCTCGTCGTCGGCCACGGCGTAGCACCCGGCGCCCACGCCCGTCGGGGACAGGCGCGCGTCGGGCGTCGGCGACAGGAAGGCGGCCACCTCTCGGCAGCCCGCGACGAGGGCGGGGGACGTCAACACCGCCGCCGCGGCCCCCTCGCCCTCGCCGCCCCCCGCAAGCAGGGCGCACAGATAAGCGTCGAGCGCCGCGCGCCGCTGCGCCAGAAACTCGAGGTCGCGCGCGGCCATGGGCCGCTTGGGTGGCGGGTGCAGGCCCGTCGCGCGGTAGGCGGCCGAGACCGCGGCCGCGGAGGGAAAGGCGGCGGGCGAGAGGCCACCACCATCGGCACCAGCCGCCGCCGCAGCAGCCCCACCACCACCACCACCGCCCGCCTCGCTCGAGCCGCCGCCGTTGCCGACGAGAGCATCGGACGCCCCGTCGCGCAGGCGCTTGTGCAGCGTCTCAAAGTGGCGGTAGCGGCGCGTGACGGTCCAGGACTCGGCGGGCTCGGCGCCGACCGGCGCCGGCGCCGGCGGGGCCGCTGGCGACCCGGGGCGCGGCGGCGGTGGCTCCGTCGCGAGGGCGGCGGCGGCGACGCTCTCCTGCGGTCCCTGCTGCTGCTGCTGCTGCTGGCCGTCCTTTCCGAGCGACACGCGGATGGTGTAGGCGAACACCTGCCGGCCGCCGAAGACCTCGAGCATGCGCGCGCCCGTGACCTTGGCGCGGAGGCGGCGCGGGGCGTGCGGCAGCAGCGCGGCGGTGGTGGTGGCGGCGGCGGCGGCAGCAAGCGCCGTCGTCGTCGTCGTCGCGCTGCCCCCGCCGCTGGTCCCGCGCGCGACGGCCCAGGGCCCGCGCGCAAAGCTGCCGCCGCCGGCGCGGGTGCCGGACGGTGGGTGGTGGTTGTTGCTGCTGCTGCGCAAGGCCAGGCCGACGAGCGCCTCGTCCGGCGGGGGCTCAGACACGGCCCGGGCGCACGACGACCGGGACGACGAGCCGCCCGCTGCTGCTGGTGCGGCCGCCCCCGCCGTCGTCGCTGCCGTGGACGGGGGGCCCGAGGCGGCGGCGCCAGGCGACGCGGAGGGGTCCCCGGCAGCCGCCACCACCGCCACGCTCCGCAGCGGGGGTGTCCGCTGGCGCGCGGCCAGCACGACGCCGCGGCCGCTGCCGCTGCTGCTGCGCAGGCTCGCGTCGCCCGCCGCTTGCTGCTGCTGCTGCTGCTGCTGCTGCTGCTTTTGCTGCTGTTGCTGAGGCGAGGGCGGCACGGAGGAGATGGGCGTCGCGGCGTCGAGGGCCCTCAGGCTGCTGGACTGGCGCGAGGGGGGCATCGCCGGGGCGGGGCCGCCGCCGAGAAGAGGCGGCAGAGGCGGCGTCGCCACCGGCGCCCCCGTCGCCGCCCAGCCCACCAGGCCCGCCGGCCGCGGAGACGGAAGCGGCGAGGGGCCCGAGGCCGCGCCCGCGCTGCGCCCGTCGCCGCCGCTCCTCCCGTCGTCCGGCCAGCCCGAGACCGACGCCGCGGCGCTGCCGACCGCCCCGGCGATGCGCTTGACGCCCGACCCGGCCGACTCGGCGGCGTTGGCGACCGCCCGCGCCGCCGACGCGCCAAAGGCGGCCGCCGCGTCGAGCGCCGCGCTCGCGCCCGCCTTGATCGTCGTCCCGGCGGTGCTGCCGCCGCCTCCGCCTCCGCCTCCGCCGGCACTGCGCTTGCGGTGGAGGTGGTGGTGGTGGTGGGGCGAGCGGCCTGATCCAGAAGCCCCGCCGCCGGCTTGGTCGTGGCGAGCGTGGGCGCCGCTGCTGCTGACGGCCTTGCGGCAGAAGGGCAAGGAGGACGAGGAGCGCGCCGGCTCGTCGCCCGCCGCCGCCGCCGCCGCCGCCAGCGCTGCCGCCGCCAGTGCCGCCGGCGCGCGCTGCAGCAGCGCGAGCCGCTGCCTCTGCTGGCGCGCCTGCGCCTGCGCCTGCGCCTGCAGCACCACCGCGCGCAGGTGCTCGCCGACCCCCCCGCCTCCTCCTCCTCCTCCCCCGGCGAGCGAGGGCGGGCGCTGGAGCACGCCGCTGCCGCCTCCGTGCGTCTTGCTGCGGGAGCCGAGGCCGCTGATGCCGCTGCCGCCGCCGCCGCGCCCGCCGCCGCCGAGGCTCGCGCCGCCGCCGCCGCCGCCCCGGTTCCGAAGCAGCCTGCCGCCGCCGCCACTGCCCCCGCCGCCGCTGAAGCCACCGCCACCACCGCTCGCGCTGGCGCTGCCGACGCTCACGACGGTCGAAAGCATGCCCCCGACGCCCGAGGCCCCGAGCCCGCCGGCCGCCGCCGCCAGCAGCGCGGCCGCGCCGCCCGACGCGCGCGCGACCGCCAGCCGGCGCCTGGAGCCGGAGGCGGCGGCGGCGGCGGCGGCGGCCTGCTGCTGTTGCTGCTGCTGCAGCTGCTGCTGCTGCTGCTGCTGCTGGTGCCGCCGCTCGCGCTCGAGCTGCGCCGCGTCCAGGTGCCGCGCCTCAGCCTCGGCGTAGCCCCGCGCGCGCGCGACGTGCGCGGCCATGCCCGTGTCGAGCCGCGACTGCTGGTGCTGCTGCCGCGCCTGCTGGGCGGCCGCGGCCACGGCCGCCGCGACGCGGCCGGCGGGGGTGTTGGTGTTGGCGTTGCTGCTGGTGGGGCGGGCCGACGGCGGAGGAGGGGGGCCAAAGCCCGGTGCTGCTGCTGTAGACCCTGCCACTGCTGAGATTGAGTACGAGGGCGGCGGGGGCGTGGAGCAGGCAGAGGGCGCTGCTGCTGCTGCTGCTGCTGCTGCTGCTGCTGCTGCTGCCGCGACGGCCGTCCGTGGCGGCGGCGAGGCCGGCGCCGCCGCCAGCACGACCGACGAAGTCAGGGTCGCGTGCTCGGCCGCCAGCAGCGCCCCAATGGTCGGCTCCGTTGACGCAGAGGAGGAGGGCGCCACCGCAGCTGCAGCCGCTGCCGTCGCCGCCGCCGCGACTGCTGCCACCGACGCGGCGGCCGCAGACGCCGCCGCCGACGACGGCGGCGCCAAGGAGGGCGGCGGCGGCGGCAGCAGCGCCACCAGCGCGCAGTTGACGTGGTAGGGCGAGCAGTACATGAGCGCCGAGCGCAGGGCCGTCGACGCAAGCAGCTCGCGCAGGGCCGTGCGGGCCAGCGCGCAGCGCGAGTCGTCGTGCGGCAGCACGCGCGCGAGCACGGCCTCGGACAGGCGCCGCAGCGCGCGGTGGTGGCCGTCGGGCCGGGCCAGCGCGGCGTGCAGGCGGCCCTGCGAGGCGAGCGCGTCGTGGATGGCCCGCTCGCGCGCGTCGGGCGCCATGGCCGTGAGGGCCTCGTGCCCGCCGACGGCCTCGGCCGCGCGTCGGTAGCCCTCGAGCGCGCTGCGCACCGCGCTGACGGCCGTGCGCACGAGCACCGCGGGCCACGAGGACGGCACGCTTGCTGCGGCTGCGGCTACTGCGGCTGCGGCGGCGGCGTTGTTGTTGCTGCTGCTGCTCCCGGCGGCTTGGCCGAGGGCAGCCGCAAAAGGCAGCCCCTGCACCGCCCCGAGCGCCGCCGCGTGCCGCCGCCGCGCCCGCCGCGCCACCTCCCCGAACGCCCCGTGCAGCTGCCGCCGCACCTCGGCCGGGAACTCGACGTCGGGGCTGAGCGCCGACCACCACGCGTCGTACACAAACTCCTGGACGACGGAGCCGGCCAGGCGCTCCCAGGCGTCGGCCAGGGGGGCGTGGGAGACGTGCTGGCGCCAGGCGTCGCGCGAGGGGGGCGGGGGGCCCGACGACGACGACGACGCGGCGGGCGGCGCCCACTGCGGCTGGCGCTCGTCGTCGAAGCCAAAGCCGCCGTCGTCGTCGTCGGAGGAGGAGGAGCTGCTGCCGGGGCGGCGGCGGCGGCGGTGGTGGCGCTGCAGGAGGATCGAGGCCGCGACGGCCGCCTCGAGGGCGCGGGCGCGGGCGGCGGCCCAGGGCACGCCGAGGCGCGCCAGGCCCGACGCGGCGAGCTCGAGCAGGGGCGCGAGCGGGTTGCCGCCGGCTTTGGGGTCGGCGCTGGCGGCGGCGCCCGTGGCCGCTCGCCGCCGGCGCCGGCTCGGGTGCTGGTGCTGCTGCTGCAGGTGCTGCTGGTGCTGCCGCCGCTGGTGCTGGGCGGCCGCCGCCGCCAGGGCCACGATGAGCAGGGACACGGGGAGGTTGCGCAGCGCCAGCGTGGAGGAGGACCCTGTGTTGGTTGTGTCAAGGGGAGCGGTGGTGGTGGTGGTGGTGGTGGTGGCGGGGGGGAGGGCGTCGTGAGCGGCGGCGGGCCGCCGTCGCGCGCGCTCGCCGGCGCCGGCGCCGCGGTAGCGAGGACTGTGGCTTGCGCGCGCGCGCGCACGTCGGTCAAGCAAACTCACACGTCAGGAACCACGCGAGCGCCCAGGTCGCCAGGACGACCGCGAGCGCCGCCCGGAGCGGCGCGGCCGCGGCGCGCAGCAGCAGGCGCGGCAGGCTGCTCTCGCTGCTGCTGCTGCTCGTGCAGGTCGTCGCCGCAGTCTCGTCCTCCTCTTCTGGAGTCGTCGTCGTCGTCTCGCTGTCGCGGGTCGCGCGCGGGCGGCGCCGGGGCGGCCGGCGCTCCACGGCGCTAGCCCACGCGCGCCTCAGGGTCTCCATTCGACACGCGTGGATTCGACGCTCTCAAGGACGGGGGCCGCTGCTGCTCCGCGCGTCCATTTGGTCTTCGGTCCTTTGGCGGGGGGGGGTGGGTGGGTCTGCTTTAGGGCGTCGTCGTCGCCCGTGTCGGTTTTTTTGTTTCGCGGCGTCCAAGGGGAGGAGTAGCGATTACTAGAAGCCGAGAGGGATCACGTCGACGTGGTGGAGGAAGGGTCGCGTGTGATGAGGCGCTTGGCGACGCGCACGCGCGCGGGACGTGAACCAGCGGCGGCGCAACCGCCGCCCGCGCTCGCTCGCCGCTGGACAGCGGGGCGCGGGGCGCCGACGGCTCGATGCGCCGACCGCCGAGCGGCCCCCTTTACTTTCTTGCCCCCTCGAGATCCGGCCGAGTTAACAAAAAGGCACGTCTCTAGCTGTGCCTCCTCCCGAACACCCCGACCATCCGCCCGAGCGCGTGCAGCTTCTTCAGGCCGAACACGGCCGCGAACAGCGCGACGGAGAAGAGCGCCAGCGCCAGCAGCGGGTTGCCGCGCGCCTGCCGGCTGACGACGGTCAGGCGCCGCGACGCGCGCCGCAGCACGAGGCGCGCGCGCTCCATCGACGCCTCGAGCGCCTTGATCGCCTCGCCCTGCAGCGTGCGCTCCTCGTCGATCGCGCGCGCCATGTGCTTGAGCCGCGCGACGTCGCCGCGCAGGCCCGCGATTTGCTCGTCCACGTCGGCGTGGCGGCCGCCGATCGAGATCTGGACCTGGTGGGGGTCGCTGGATGAGGATGAGGCGGCTGCTGCTGCTCCGGCGCGCGCGGAGAGGCCCGCTGCGCCGGGCGGCGGGAGGCCGTACATTGTTGTGCGGCGACGATGGGCCGGGGGGGGGGGGGGGGGGGGGCGCGCGCGCGCGCCCCGCGCGACGGGGGGGGGCGGGGGCGGGAGGGGGGGCCGCCACCCCCGCCCCCGCGGCGTCCCCCCCCCGGCGCGGGCACTACAGGGGGAGCGCAGGGACCTGCTCGTGGGCTCAGTCGGCTCAGGCGATCGTTTCTCGGGCGTGTCGGGCGTGTCGCGCGCGCAACTGACTGTTGCTCGTTGTTGGCGATGGGTCGTCGCGGGGGGGCTCGATGCGGTGCACGCGTGGCAATCGCTGGCTCAACAAAGGGTGTTTCCTCGATCGTCGTATTGTTATATTTCTTGTCGTCGCCACACGCCCCGCGCGCTCTCCCAAAATTGCGTCTTCCCTTGCGACGAGGAGAGCCACCAGCCCCACCACCACTCCTGTCCACCACTGTCCTCAACCGAGCCCCCGGGCACCCGCCTCGCCTCTTCGTCAATCCCACCTCGCATCGATGCTGCGCCACGCAGCGATCGCGACGGCGCCCAGCGGCGGCGGTGGCACCCGGGCATCGACCAGCTCAGCGGCGCTGCGCCGCACCACATTGGCGGCGGCGCCGCGCGCCACCGCTCGTGGCGACGGCGACGCCGCCGCCGCCAGCACCAGCAGCAGCAGCAGCACCAGCAGCAGCAGCAGCAGCAGCAGCAGCAGCAGTGCCCCGTCGACGTCGCCATCCCCGAAAGTCGTCGCCGACAACAGCGCCGCCTACTACGCCGGCATGCTGACCAGCGGCCTCTCCGAGGACAACGGCGCGCCGCCGTCGGCCATGCTCGACCGCTCGGTCAGGCTCGGGGCGGCGGCCGGCGGGCTGCTGGTCGCGCTGACAGCCGCGTTTGTGCTGTCCAACGCGCCGCCCCCGCCGCCGGGGGCGCTCGCTGCTGCGGCAGGTGGTGCGCGCGTGGACGTCGTCGCTGCCGCCGCCGCTGACCCGTGACGACGACGACGACGACGACGACGAAGACGTGTAAAAAAAAAGCTATTCAGCCGCCCCCGTCTCTCCCTCTCTCGCCATCGAGCCCGAAGCGCCCCCGCTCGCTCTCTGTCGGACGCCGGCCCGCCGCCCGCCGTCGCCGCCGACGACGACGCCGCTTGAAACCGAGCCCCCCCGCTCCGCCTTGCCGCTCCGCTCGACACACAGCGACGCTCTGAAGCACAGAGTCCTCTCTCTCGCGACCCCCCTGTCTCGGACCCCCCGTTTCGATAGCACACACACCAAGGCGCGGCGCACGACGACGACGACAGCCCTCCATTCAACGACCTCCAACCGACTGTCGCGGCGGGCAACAAGAAGACCCGCCTCAAAACCCATCTCGCCGCCCTGCGCAATGGCGCGCCGCATGCCCGACGTCAAGGGTGCGTCCTGCTGTCCGCCAACCTCAGCGGATTGGAGCGGAGCGCGCTGGAGGAGGAGGCGTCGTGGGACGAGAGCGGGAGCAAACCAACCAGCAGGCTGGCTTTGCTCTCTTCTCTCTCTCTCTCTGTGCTGCTCTGCTCTTCGGCCCCCTTGCGCGCGACTTTCCTTATTTAGCGGCGCCATTTTCCGGGCCCGCCGCGCCCTCGCGAGGCGCGCGCGCGCCATGGATCGTCCGTGCGCAGCTGCCCATGCGGCTCGCGGGGGCTGCCGCGGGGCTGCCGCGGGGCGGACTCGGCGGGGGCCGAAAGCCGAAAAGAGCCAAAGTCGAAAGACTCGAGGGAGGCAAACCGAGCCGGGCCCTTGCTCCCGCAGCGCGCCCCTCCCGTGCCACGTGTGCCCCCTCCCACCCCGCGCCCGCCGCCGACCTCCCGTCGGCCCTCGGCCTCCGATTGCGCCCAACCCCCTTGCCGACGGGCAGCAGCATCGGCCGGGGCGAGGCCGGAGTCCCTCTTGCTTTCGCCGCGCGCGGCCAACTGTCGCGGATCGCGCGCGCGCGCGCGGCGCGTCCCGATCGGCGGGCGACGAGGCAGCGGTTGGCGGGGCGGGGGGGGGCGGGGGCGCTTGCTGGGCCGCTCCTCCACGCTCGCGCCACGCCGCCGCGCCCGCGCGTGTGGTCGCCCGACCCGCCGCCGAGGAGACCCGAGACACTCGCTCGCTCGCTCGTTTTGCGCGCGCGCTCTCTCTCTCTCACCGCGACCATCATCACGCCCCGCCGCGCTGATCCCCCCGCCCCTCCCCCGCGCTCCCCTCGAACAAAAAAAAACCATCACCAACAAACAAACCCACAGACACCGACAGAGCCGCCCTCGGGTGCAGCATCGCGGCTTGAAGACCCTCTACCAACAGGCGCGTCTTAGCCCCGCGCGCCCGACGACGACGAAGCGCCCCTGATCGATCGATCGATCGATCGAAGAGCAGCGCGCCACACACGCGCGCGATGAGCGCGCAGCCGCCCCCGTCTGCCGGCGGCGGCGACCCGATGCAGCAGTCGCCGCCCTCAGCGGCCGCGGCAGCGCCGGCAGCCGCCGCGCCCGCGGCCCCGGCCGCAGCCGCCGCCGCCCCCGCCGCGGCCGCGGCCGCCGCCCCGGCCGCAGCAGCCGCCGCCCCTGCCGCGACGGCGGCGCGCCCGGCCCTCCCGCCGCACAAGTCGACCGCCATCATCCCAGGGTGGAGCCGCCCGCTGTCGTCGGCGGCGCTCGTCGTCGAGTGCCAGCGCATCGGCCAGCCGTCGCGCCTCGCGCCCGCGCGCGACTGCGTCGGCGTCATGGAGCTCGAGGTCATGAAGTTCGTGGCCTACTGCGGCGGCCTGACGCTGCGCCTGCGGATCGACGAGCTGCCGGCCGCGCCCGCGGCCCCGGCCGACGGCGACGACCCGGCCGCCGCCGCCTCGGCCACCCCCGAGCCCGTGACGTGGGGCCTGTCTGCCTTGCGGCCGTGCCCGCAGCTGGTGACCGTCATCCAGCAGCAGCAGGCCGAGCTGCTCGCGCGCCAGCAGGCGGGCGCCTCGTCCCCGCCGCGCCCCTCGTGGGCGCAACCAGGGCCCGGCGCGACGCGCGCATCGCCCGCCACGCCGACGGCCGTCGACTCGCCCTCGCGCAAGCCGCTCTACAGCGCCGCGGCCACGTCGACCCTCGCGCGCCTCCAGCGCGGCGACGTCCTGTCCCTGGACCTCGCGCCCCGCGAGGACGGCCAGCCCGTCATCGTCGCCACGTTTGGCCACAACGGCAGCGTCGTCCACCGCGCGTCGCTGCCGTGCGCCGCCATCGCCGCGCTGCAGATGTACCCGTTCGTGACGGTCCCCTGCGGCGCGACGGTCTCGCTGCACGAGGCGCTCACCCCCTCGCCGCTCTTCACGTGGTACTCCCCGTCGTCGGCGACCGCGGACATCTCCATGGCGGACCTGGACACGTGCGTCAAGTACAGCTCTCCCAACGGCAGCACGCCGCCGCCGCCCGCCGCGACGGCCGGGCCCAACGGCACGCCCGGCGCGGCCGCCGCCGCCAACGGCGCCACGTCCGACTTTCACGGGGCCACGGCCCTGGCGGGCGGGCGGCACCGCTGGACGGTCCAGCTCGACAACCTGGGCGCGGCCGCGGGCTACGTGTTCGTGGGCCTGGCGACGGCCGACCCGTCGCCGCCGCCAAGCGGCAGCATCCTCGCGCCGACGCTCCCGGCCCCGCTGGCCGGGCGCATGGCGATGATGGGCGGCACGACGGGCGTGGGCGGGGTCGGGGTGGGGGCGCCGTGGGCCAACAGCCCCGGCGGCGCGTCGGGCGCGGCCGCGGTGGCCGCGCAGGAGGCAGCAGCAGCGGCGGCGGCGGCGGCAGCAGCATCGGGCGCGGGAGGAACAACAGCAGCGGCGGCGGCGGCGGTGGCGGCAGCAGCGGCGGCGGCATCTTCTGGCGCCGCGCCCATGGCCGGCGTCGTCGGCGGTGGCGGCGCCGTGGCGGGGGGGCTCGCAACGCCCCTGGCCGCCGCGGCCGCGGCCGCAACACCCCCGCACTCGACAGCAGCAGCAGCAGCGGCGGCGGCGGCGGCGGCAGCAGGAGCAGGAGGACCAGCGGGCGCCGCCGTCGCGGTCGCCTCCTCCTCCCGCCCCACAGCAGCAGCAGCAGCAGCCACCGCCAGCAGCCCCCCCGTCGTCACGTCGATCAATGGCATGGACATGCTTGCGCCCGGCTCGGCCGCCGCCGCCCAGCGCGCCGCGCAGCAGGCCCAGCGCCGCTGGGGCGTTTGGGTCAAGCTCCCGCCCTCGGGCGCGGCCGCGGCCGCCGCCGCGGCCGCGATGCAGCCCCCCCCGAGCCCCCCGCCGGCCCCGCAGGCCGACGGCGCGCGCGTGCAGTCGGTCGAGTCCACCAGCCCGCACTGCTGCATCACCGTCGACCTCGACATGGTCTCGCGCTCGGCCAAGCTGTTCCGCAACGGCCACCTGCTCGGCTCGGGCGCCTTCACGGGCCTGGTCGGGCCGATCTCCCCGGCCCTCGCGTTCGCGCACGGCGCGCAGCAGCACCTGCAGGCCGGCCTCGTCAACATCACCAAGCTGCGCCAGCTCGATCTCCAGTGGTCCCCCGAGGCCTGCAGCGGCGACCTGCGCGTCACCGGCGCCCGCACGGTCGCCAAGGTCAGCGAGGTCTTTGGCGACTACTCGACGGTGCTGGCCGACCGCGGGTTCATCTCGGGCGTGCACCTCTGGCTCGTCAAGGTCAACGCCCTCACGGAGCCCGACTCGATCTTCATCGGCGTGTGCCGCGGGGTCATGCCGCTCGACCAGGACCCGCAGGACCTCCGCGACCGCACCTACTACCTGTCCAACGGCGTGATCCGCGTCGGCGGGCGGCGCGTCGCGACCAACGCGGCCAACTTCACCAAGGGCGACGTCGTCGGCGTGGTGCTCGACGCCGACCAGGGGGAGATCGTCTTCTTGCGCAACGGCGTCGAGCAGGGGCGCGCGCGCGGCATCCGCGGGCGCCTCTACCCCTTCGTGTCGTTCGACAGCGAGGGCGACCAGGCGACGCTCCTCGGCTCCTACACGCTGCCGCTCAACCGCACGCCGCGCGCCCTGGCCGACATGGAGTGGGACACGCTCGGGCGGCCGGCGGACGTGGAGCTGTCGTCCAACTGCCTGACGGCGACCAAGGCCGCGTCGTCCGAGCCCGCGACCGTGCGCGGCACGACGCTCTACGCGCTGCCCTCCGCGTCTTCGTCCTCGTCGTCGTCGTCGTCGGCCGTCGGCCACCAGCACCACGTCGTCGCGTCGGGCGCCGTGCACGAGTTCCACGTCATCCTCGACGCCCTGGGTCCCGACGGCGTGTGGGTCGGGGCCACGCGGCCCGACGCCGGGGCGCACCTCACGGTCGGGGACGAGGGCGCCGGGTGGGCGCTCCACTCGGACGGCGACCGCCGGCACGGCGGGCGCGAGGAGGAGTTTTGCGCCCCGCTGCGCGGCGGCGACGTGCTGACGGTGCGCGTCGACCTGGCGCGCGGCGAGATCCGCTTCAAGCGCAACGGGCAGCCGCTCGGCGCCGGCGCGACTGGCGGCGCCGGCGGCGACGAGCAGCAGCAGCAGCAGCAGCAGCAAGCGGGCGCCGGGGCTGGGGCCTCGTCCTCCGCGGGCGGCGGCGCATCAGCAGCATCAGCAGCATCAGCAGCGGCAGCAGCATCGGCCGCGGCCGCCGACTGGTCGTGGCCGCCGGCCTTCACGGGCGTGACGGGCCCGCTCGTCGCCGCCGTCACGCTCGCCTCGGAGGAGTCCAAGGTCACCATCCAGAACCGCCCGACGGTCCTGCACTCGGGCGAGTACAAGGGCGAGCTCCGCTGGGACGAGGTGCGCGCGGGGCGCGACCTCCACGTGATCGACGGCCTCACCGTGACCAAGATGAGCAACGAGGGCGGCGACTACGCGACGGTGCTCGGCACGCTCTGCCTCGCGAGCGGGCAGCACAGCTGGAACGTCTACGTCAACCACGTCGAGGACAGCAACCTGTTCGTGGGCGTGACCGTCGGCGGGCACGACCTCAACGCCGACCCCCAGGAGATGAAGAGCCGCACGTACTACCTGTCCAACGGCACGATCCGCGTCGCCGGCAAGCTCGTGACGCGCTGCGCCGAGCCGTACGCCGAGGGCGACCTCGTGACGGTGCAGCTCGACATGGAGTCGCGCAGCGTGGCCTTCCTGAAGAACGGCGCGCTGCAGGGCGCCGGGGACGCGCTCCCGGAGGAGGTGTGGCCGTACGTGTCGCTCGACAACATCATGGACAGCGTGACCCTGCACTCGTCGGCGATGTTCGCCGACCTCGCGCAGCAGCTCAAGTGGTCGCCCGCGCGGTGCTCGCCGCACGTGTGCGTGTCGGCCGACGGCGCGAGCGCGGCCGTGCGGCCGTCGGCGGCGGCGCTGGCGGCGGCGGTCGCGGCGGCCTCGGAGCACCGCGGGCTCCCCGCGGCGGGCGCCGGGATGCTTCCGAGCTTCGAGGCGGCCATCGGGCAGGCCACCGTGCTCGGCGTGCGCGAGTACGCGCGCAACGAGGCGCACTCGTGGGTCGTGCGCGTCGAGGAGGAGGGGCTGGCGCTGGCGGCGGCGGCGGCGGCGGGGGCCGCTGGGGGCGCGGCGGCGGCGGCGGCCGCGGCCGCAACGCCGGCCAACTTTTTGGTCGGCGTCGCGCCGCCGGGCATGGACCTGGCCGCGTCGCTCGGGCAGCAAGGGTGCGGCATCGGCCTCGACTACTACGGCTACATCTACGTGGACGGGCGCTACTTCCACGTCAGCAACCTGGCCACGTGGCAGCTGACGGCCAAGCCGTGCCGGGGGTCGACCGCGCGCCACAAGGGGCGCGCGGGGCCCTTGCTCGTCTTTCACGAGGGCAAGTGCGAGGTGACGGTCACGCTCGACCTCAAGGAGGGCACGCTGCGCTTCGCCTCGGGGGGCCACGCCATCGGCACGCTCGCCAACGTGCGGGGCCCGCTCCACGCGGCCGTCACGCTCACGTCGTCGCGCCAGACGGCCTCGCTCGCCGCGGGCCCCGTGGGCAAGGGCGAGCACACGGCCGAGGAGCTCGTGGCCGTGCTCAAGGCCAAGGGCCGCCTGGCCGACGGGCGCGTCGAGGCGGCCATGCTGTGCGTCCCCCGCGACGCCTTTGTGCCGCGCGACCGCGCGCGCGAGGCCTTCCGCGACCAGCGCGTCACCGTGCGCACGCCCGACGGCTCGGCGCTCGTCCTCCCCCCGCCCGGCTTCGTCGCCGCCGCCCTCGAGCGCCTCGACGTCGCGGCCGGGTGCTCCTTCCTCGACGTCGGGTGCGGCTCGGGCTACGTGGCGGCGCTCGCGGCCGTCATGGCCGGGAGCGGCGGGACGGTGCACGCCGTCGAGTGCGTCTCGTCGCGCCTCGAGCGCGCGCGCGCCAACCTGCGCGCCCTCGCCGCGCGCCTGCCGCTCGAGCACGCCGGCAAGGCGGCGCTGGGCGACGCGCGCGACCCGCTCGCGCGCCTGGGCGCGTCGCTCGCCAGCGTCAACGTGCTCGTGCCCGAGCCGACCGACGGCCACACGTACGACTGCCTCTACTGCGACACGACGCTCGGCGAGGAGGACCTGCCGGCCTTCCTGGCCCTGCTCAAGCCGCGGGGCGGGCGCATGGCCGTCGTCGTCGACGACGAGCTCGTGCTCTTCGCGCGCACGGGGCCCGGGCCCGAGGACTACGCGCGCGAGGTCGTGCTCCCGAGGCCCGCGGGCGCCGACTTTGGCGAGCTCGAGGACCCGACCCCTTGGGACGTGCAGCTCGGCATCGCGCGGCTCAAGCGGCGCGAGGAGGCGCGCGGGAGGGGGGCGGCGCTGGCGGCGGCGGCGTCCCTGCGCGCGCACGAGGTGGCCGACCTGCAGGCGCGCGTGGCGGCCGCGATGGCGCGCGTCGCCGAGCTTGAGGCGTGCGTGGCGGCCGCCGCCTCGGGCCCCGGCGGCGGGCTCCCCGGCGGCGGCGGCGGCGGGGGGGGCGGGGGCGGCGCGACGATGGCGATGGCGGCGGCGTGGGGCGGGGGCGCGGCGCTCGGGCGGCGCGCGGGCGGCTTTGGCGTCGGCGACGACACGCGCGCGTCCATCCGCGACGCGCGCCCCTCGTCGCGGCGCACGCCGCGCGCGGGGTCGCGCGGGCAGCAGCAGCAGCAGCCGCCGCAGTACGGCTCGCCGCGCTCGCCCGGCGGGGCCGCCGACGCGAGCGGGGGCTCGGCAGGGGCGGACGACCACGACGGCGGCGGCGGCGGCGGCGGCGACGACGACGACGCGGCCGACGGCGGCGCTGGTGCTGGTGCTGCGGCGCCTGCGGCCGACGCCACGGCCAGCATCGTCGTGGCCGGGCCGTCGTCGGCCGGCGCTGCCACTGCCGCCGCCCAGGGCGGCGGCGCGTCGGCCGCGGCGCCCGGCCAGGGCCTCAAGGTCCGCACGCGCCAGGCCCTGCTTTTGCAGCAGCAGCAGCAAGAGGCGGCGGCGGCCGCGGCTGCGGCCGCGGCCGACGCCTCTGGCGGTGGCGGCGCGGCCAACCACGGCTGCGGCGACAAGGCGCTCGCCGCCGCCCTCGCGGCCTCGTCCGCCGCCGCCGCCGTCGACGCCGCGGGCATGGCCATGCCCTCCTCCCCGCCCGGCAGCGCGCGCATCGGCACGCAGGTCGTGTCGATGTGCGCGTTTGCGGCGGCGGCCGCCAACGGCGGCAGCGCCGGGGGGGCGACGGCGGGCGGCGGCTTTGGGCCGTCGTCCGGCGCCGGCGCGCCCCGCCACCCTCAGCAGCAGCAGCAGCAGCAGCAGGGAGATGCCGCCGCGGCGGCCGCCGCCGCCGCAGCTCTCGGTGTGCTCGTGCCCCCGTCGGTCGTGCGCGCGGCCATCGAGGCCTCCTTGGGAGGCCGCGCGTTTGCCGCGGGCGCCGCGCCGATCCGCGCGCCCTGCGCTCCGGCGGCGCTGGCGGCGGCGACGCCCGCCGCAGCAGCGGCAGCGGCTCACCGCGGCGGTGGTGGCTACGAGCTGTGGCCCAACGCGTCCTTCCGCGGCACCCCCGCGCGCGTCTGGCGCGCCACCTTTGCCGCCTCGCGCGCGCCTCTTCCCCTTGGCGCCGCGCAGGCCGCCGCCGCGCTCGCCGCCGACCGCGTCGCCGCGCTCGCCGCGCGCTTTGCCGGCGCGAGCGCGCACCCGTCGGTCGCGGCGGTGCTGGCCGTGTGCGTCGAGCCCTACTGCTGCGCGCCGGCTGCTGAGGCCGCCGACGGAGCTCGAGGCGAGATGGACGCCGAGATGGAGGACGGCCCTGGCCTCGCGGCTGGCGCTGCTGCTGCTGCCGCTGCTGCTGCTGCTGCTGCTGCCTCGTCGGCGCCGATGGACGGCGTCGAGGAGGCGGCGGCGGCCGAGCCGCCGGCGCCGCTGCTCGGGCGCGGCCGCCGGCGCCGGCAGCCGACCGCGGCCGCGGCCGCGACGACGCAGCAGCAGCAGCCGTCGCAGCAGGCGGCGTCGCAGCCGTCCCAGGCGCCCTCTACCCCGGTGGTCCAGAACCAGCAGCAAACGGCGACGCTGCAGCAGCCCATGCTGCACGTCTGGGTCGTGGAGGAGTCGTGCGGCCCGGCCAACGGCGGCTTTGGCGCGCCGCCGCCGACGAGCGTCGAGGGCGCCCCGGCCTCGGCGTCGCCGCTCGCGCCGCCGCCCGAGTCGCTCGCGGCGCAGCTGGCGCGCGGCATGTTGAGCTGGCAGGCCGTGCTCGGCGCCTCACGCGACCTCGCGCGCGGCCTCGCGCACCTCGTCGCGCCCGGCGGGCGCCTGCTCGCCTGCGGTGGCGGCCCGCCGCTCCTCGCGCCCGCCGCCGTCGCCCACCTGCTCCACCCGGCGTGCGTGCAGGCTGCGGGCGGGGGGGCGCACGCCGGCGGCGGCGGCGGCGGGCGCGGCGGCGGCGGCTTTGGCGGCCTCGGCGGCAGCGGCCTCGCGGCCAAGCTCGCGCTGGCTCCCGCGCTGCTCGCGCAGGCCGAGCACGGGGGGCTGGGCCTCGTCGCCGCGCCCGCGGCCGGTTCCGGCGCGGGCGCCGAGGCGGTGCTGCCCTACATCGACCCGGCGCGGATGTTTGGCGGCGGCGGCGCGGGAGTCGCGCCGTCGTCGTCGTCGTCCTCCTCGCCGGCGGCCGCCGCGTTTGCGGCCGCCGAGGCGGCGTCCGCCAGCGCCCTGTACGGCTACGGCGTGCTGCTGCTGCAGTTGCTGACCGAGTCGGAAGCCCCTGGGGGCCTGGTCGGCGCCGTGGCCGCGTCGGTCGCGTCAGGCGCCCTGCTGTCGACGATGGTGCCGCGGCCGGCGCCCGCGACGGCGGCCGCGGCGGCGGCGGGCTCGGCGCTGCTCCCCGCGGGCGCGCCGGCCGCAGCCGTCG
>Ga0315905_10001248_pt1 | contig 27387 bp, 22 predicted proteins | sample LakEriMetagenome_5_FD_203522 | JGI IMG/M metagenome (GOLD analysis project Ga0315905, IMG submission 203522) | Freshwater fungal communities from buoy surface, Lake Erie, Ohio, United States - Buoy 4 MA121 | ecosystem: Environmental > Aquatic > Freshwater > Lake | place: USA: Lake Erie, Ohio...
CCGCCGTGTCGCACCCGTCGCAAATGAGCGCGCTGCACGCGCCGCTGGCCGGCTCCACAGCCCCGATGACGCTGAGTCGCACATGCGCCCCGGTCTGCAGATTCCCCGCGGGGTGCCCGTGGAGCTTGACGGCCGTCCAGTGCTGCTGGCCCGCGGCGGCCGGGTTTTCCAGCAGCGGAACGACTTCAGCGCGGAACCGTTCCGCCGTCAGCAGACGGGGCCTGCCGCGGCGGGCCTTGTCGGGCAGCGCATCGATCCCGCCCTGGTTGAGGGCGCGGATCGCGCTCAGCACGGTGCCCTCTGTAACATTGCAAAAAAGAGCCACCTCAGCCCGCGCCGTGCCGGCTACCTGAGCGAGGATGGCGCGCAATCGCAGCGCATGGTGCCGCTGCGTCGTGCGGCGCATCGCCGTCTCCACCTCGGGCATCGAGGCGTTCTCGAAGTTGGGTATGGCGACCGGGCGGCTCAATCTGCCTGGTAATTAACGCCGGCTGTGGAAAGCACGAACGTTAGGAATGGGAACTTCCGAAAATGGGTCCAAGCCGCTTCCCATCTCTTTGTTGGCGCAGCAGGAATTGGCGGGGGGGGCATCAGGGATAAATGGGGCAGAGATCAGGCATGGAAGAACTGAAACTTGAGCAATTTTATGGCCAATCGCTTGGGCTGGCAGCCCTGTGGCGGATGGCCCATGTGGTGATCGACGGCGGGCGCAAAGAGGTGAGAATCCGGGTGGATTACACATCCGGAGAGGCATAGCTGGATCCAGATACGCGACAGAGAGCGCCGATCAAAGACTGGCAGGAGCGGACGTGGAGGCATCTCGGCACCTGTGAGTATCAAACAGTCATCAGCGTACGCGTGCCCCGGGTGGTGCTCAGCGACGGGCGCACCATGACGGTGCGGGTGCCCTGGGCGGAAGCGGAGGGACGCTTCACCAAACGTTTTGAGAGCCGCGTCATCGCGCTTTTAGAGCATTACCGCACGGTGCGGGGCGCGGCGCGGTTGAGCGACGATCAGGTCGAGGGAGTGATGTACCGGGCGGTGGCCCGGGGAATGCTGCGGCGTGAGGATCAGCCGCTGAGACATGCCGGGCTTGATGAGAAAGCGATCGCCAAAAGGCACCGCTATGGCGTCGATTCTCAACGGTCTGGGAGACGCCCGCGTGATCGATCTGGTGCCTGAGCGCACCTGGGAGGCGGCCGCGGCCCTGCTTGTCCGGGATCGCCTCCGGTGAATATCCCGTCTGCGCGATCAATACGTCGAGCGCTTCATCCAGCGCCCGCGCTTCCTTCGTTTTGCTTCTTCTCATGCTCTCTCTGTGCTTGTAGTTAACCCTTCACACAAACTTTCTGACAGGCTCAAAGCCCCTACACGGACGCGTGGCCGCTCCTCGTGCCTGGTGCCGCAGAGGTGTGGGAATACCGCCTGCGCTTTTGGGACTGTGTGCCCATGGACAACTACACAGCCGTGGAACGCGCCACCGTGGGCCAGTTGTAAACGCCGCCCCGCACCCGCGTCTTCCCGCTGCATCCACTCACTCCTAACGTCACCCCAGCGAGGCCATGCCGTTCGATCCTGACAAACCCGTGGAGGGCACACTCTGCGACGCCGTCGAAATGCGCGCACAGCTCACCGCGCTCTATGATCTCATTCCCAAAGCCGCCACTCTGAATGGCGTGGCCACCCTGCCTCCCGGCAGCAGCGCGGGGGCCACGGTGAGTCTGGACAGCGACGGGACGCTGCACTTCAGCTTCGATATCCCGCAGAGAATACCGGGGGAAGTGACGACGCTGCAGCTCAATGATACGGTCACTTCAGCCACAGCCGCAGCAATGAGCACCGCCCTGGCCGCGAGCAGCAATAAATCGAACGCCGTGGCGGGGCTGGGGATTTCGCCGGACGATTCGGACCTGAGCATGGTGGCGGCGAAGCTGAATGAACTCACCCAAGCGTTGCGGAGGTGACAGGCGGGAAGGTGAAAAGTGACAGGTGGCGTGGTGAAATCCGAAACGCGAAATCAGAAATCCGAAGGGGCCTGGGGCGCAGTCAGGACATGGTATACACATCAGGTTCAGGACATGGTATACACATGCAGTGAGGTTAGGTTTATGGTTTAGGGGTTTTGGGGAGGTTCAAGGCGGGTTTTTCCGCGATGGGGCACGTTTTGAAGGCTGCCGCCGGAGTGCTGGAGCATGCGGCCCGGGCCGCATGCTCCAGCGCGGAGGCGGGAGCCTTGATCTCTTGAGGTGCCTGCGTCCGCGCCGTTGCGGCCGCAGGGTGCGCTGGCAGGAAGCTGCCGGTGGAGGGCTCCAGTGTTCCGAGCATCAGCCGCGCAAAATACACCTCATAGTTTTGATCTTTGCGCCGCTTGAGTCCCACATCCCATCCCACCAGTGCCGTGGTCAGAACGTAACGCTGGTCGTGTGCCCGCAGGACTCCTCCCGATGAGACCCGCCGGCGTGTCATGCCCGGATACTCCAGTTGCTCCGGAGTGCCCTGCCAGCGCCGCGGCGAGGGCGTATACACGGCAGCGGGACAGCGTAGCCCCAGTGCTTCGTGCGGGCGCTCTTCGTTGTACTCTTTGCGCCACGTCTCCAGCTCCGCCTGCCGGTGTTCATAGGCGGTCCCCTCCAGTTCGGTGCGGATGTCACGGTGCATCCGTTCGTGTGCTCCGTTGTCCTGCGGACATCCCGGCCGGCTGCGCTCCAGTTCGATCCCGAGGGCCAGCCACCATACGGAAAACTTCGAAAGCCCGAAAAGTGCCCGCGCGGTGGCAAACGGTGCCCCGTTGTCGCTCCGGATCACCTCCGGCAGTCCATACTCCGCAAACAACTCTTCAAAGCACTGCCGTACCGTCGCGGTGCGCGAGTCCGGCAGCGATCTCACCGCCAGTACGCAGCGGCTGTATTCATCGCGCACGGTCAGGGGCTCGCATCTTCCTGTGCTGTCATACCACCACCCTTTGAAGTCCACGCTCCAAATCGCATTGGGCGCCTTCGCCACCCGCGCCCCCTCCCGCAGCCGCCCGCCGCTCTCCGCCCGCCGCACTGGTCTTTTCTCCGTCAGCCCCGCACGCTCCAGGATCCGCTTGAAGGTGCTCTCGCTGGGCGCACTGCCGTGATGCCGCAGATAGACCTCACGGATCTTGCGCGGCCCCCAGTGACGGTGCGCCATCTTGATTCGCACCATCTGGCAGATCTCCTCCTCAGCCACTTCCTGCGGGCTGCTTTTCGGCTTGCGGCTTTTCTCCACAAGACCCTGCAGGCCACCTTCCACAAGCCGCTGCCGCCACTTGTAGCCGGTACGGGCGCTGATGCCATATTCCCGGCACAAGGCCCGGAAGTTCTCCGTCTGCTGCGCTCGAAGCGCGAACTCTTTTCTCGTATCCATCAGGTTTTTAGGTTGCCACGGCATCCCGCTTTCATACTTCGCGGGACAAAGTGTTACCTATGTCCTGAACCTCGAGTGTATACTATGTCCTGAACCTGCACCCTGGTCGGAGGATGGGACTAACGTCCCTTCACCGGGACGCCGAAGAAGGTGCCCCGAACGACGGGTTTCGCGCTGCTCTTTGTCTTCTTCGCGGCGGTGCCGCGGACGGCGACGGCTTGTCCTGTGCCGGGGGTGGTGGCTGGTTTGGCACCGGGTTTACCGGTCTTGAGGTGACTGTAGGTGACGGCGAGGGGCTGGCTGGTGGCGGGCACTGCGGTTTCCAGGCCGGGGAGTTTCACCGGGGCGGGAATGACGGGCGGGTCGTCATCAATGGGGCCGCTGAGGGTCTGCGGCTGGAACCGTGCGGTGCGGATCTCAAAGTTGGCGCCGGCATTGGGACTCACTGCAGTGAGACTGCCGAAGGTCTCATTTTGCACCGCGGGATCGAAGGGGTGCACGGTGTCGAGTTTGATCTGAGAGGCGGTGATCTCGCCGCCGAGGTAGAGGCCGGGTTGATCGCCGCAGAAGCCGAATTCGCAGAGGTTGGCATCGTAGTCGGGCACGGCCTGCATCTCGACACGGAAGCCGCGGGCGATGCCGAAGTGCTGGACGATGTTGTTGCCGCCGTCTGCGATTTCGGCCGCGGCGATGCTGCCGTTTTGCACGGTGCTGTTGGGACCGGAGAAGACGCTCACTTTATTCCCCGGGGCCTCCAGCTTGCCCTGCTGGCCGACCTGAACGAGACGGGAGCCGATGAGTTTGATCGCACCATTGGTGGCGCGGAGGTTGCCATCCACTTTGAGCAATGGCTGCGTGGCGGGCACGGCATCGAAGCGACCGCCGCCGGTGCGCAGATAGGTGAGGGAATCGGCGGCGCGCTGGGTGGTGAGGGTGATGACGGGCGCGGTGATGCGTCCGGTATCGCCGACGGTGATCTGCCCGCCGGCGGCCTGCTGCAGCGTGAAGGCGCCGTCGGCGGTGACGATGCCATTGATGACCGCAGGGGCGGTGCCGATGACGTTGTGAAACGAGGCAAAGCCCGCGCCGGCGCTGCTCACGATGCCGAGTTGCGAGCCGGCGCTGACTTGAAACGACTGCCAGTCAAAGAGGGTGGGTGCCTGAAGCGTGATGGTGGTCTGGCTGCCATTTACAAGACAGGACGGGAGGTGCGCTGCGGGGTTGGGGTGATCCACGGTGATGAGCGGGCTGCCAGGCAGCAGCGCACAGTCGTTGGCCGCGGCAAACGCGGTGAGGAGGAGGAGGATCGGGAGCGCTTTCATAACAGTGGTGACGCTAACGGGAACGGATGAGACGGAACGGGGCCGCACGAACAAGGGCCTGGGACAGCCCGCCTTCCCTAACGGCGGTGTGCCACATGCTCTGCTGCGCCTGCCAGGCCGCGGCGGCGGGATCTGTGCCTGCGACGACGGCGTGATAGAAGCTTTGGAAGAAGGCGGGAGCCGCGGCATCGTGCAGCGGCCAGAGGGAAACGAGCACATCCCTAACACCGGCAATGTGCGCGGCGCGGGCGAGGTTGTAAACGCCTTCGCGTTCCTGCACCTGACCGGCGCCGCTGTAGCAGGAGGCGAGCGAGAGCAGTTGCGTGCGGCTGAGGTTGAGCGCCGCGAGGTCCGCAGCAAACAGGCACTGGTCCGCCGCGGCAGCGCCAGGGAAGAGGAGCGCGGCATCCCAAAGCTCGGGCGGCTGCACGGTGGTATCGGGCACTTCGGTTTCCTCCAGCCTAACCACACCATGACCTGCGAAGTGGCAGACGGGCACGCCAGTTTCGAAGGCCCTGACAAATGCCGAGCGCGTCACGCTGTCGCCTTTGATGACCTGCACGGAAGTTGACTCCGCCTGGAGCAGCGAGGCTTCGCGGGCGGCTCCGGGCAGCGCATCGCGGCTGGCTTCGGCCAGGATATTCAGCGGCCATTCGGAAGGCACTGATGTGGCGGCGCCCTGCCAGGTGCTGCCGGCATCGGCTGCGAGCCAGCCCTGGGCGTTGACCTTGCCAGGCTCGCCGGCACCGCGAAAGAGAGCGCGGGGCGTGGACAGGAAGACCAGCTGCGGCCCCTGCTCCAGCAGCGTGCGCGCCGGGGTGCCGGTCATCAGTGCGGGGAATGGCAGCGCATGCAGCGGGCCATCGAGGCAGACGAACACGGTCTGCACTCCGGCCGGCAATGAAGGCTGGATGGGCTGCCAGAGGAATCGCCCGAGCCGCGTGAGGTCGCGCTCCATGGTGTCAACCGTCTGCACTTTCTCGCCGCGCCAGTGCGGCTCGGCGGCACGCAACAGGCTGTCGCTGAAGCGCTCCATGTCTGCGGCGAAGTCGAGCTGGTGCAGCACCGGCGGCTGGTCGCGGGTGAGGACCGCGGCAGCGTAGCGGGGCTCGAAGTCGCCCTGCCCGGAGTAGTCGAGAAACCACACATAGACGACGAGGGCCGAGTGCGGCGGGAGTTTCGCGGAAAGGCTCTGCCATGTGACGGGAGGCGGCGCGGTGTCGCGGCGGGCGGTGCGCAGTTGTGCCTCCAGGAGTGTGCCCTGGGTGTTGAGCAGCAGATCAATGGCACGCTGCGTGCGCTGCGGGCTGGACTCCGCCCGGTAGAGCGCCGGAGAGATCTCATCCACCAGGGAGCGGAATTTCGCCCGCTCATTCTCTGTCGGCATCGCCAGCACCGCCGGCAGCAGCGCGGCCGCACTGGCGGCGGCATCATCAGCAAAGGCCGCAGCCTCCGTGGATTGGCCGGCATCAATGGCGAGGCACCAGCGGTTGAGCGCAATGCGGCGGCGCAGTGGATGTGGGAACGGCAGTGCCCGGGCCGCGATCGTTGCGGCCTGGGCGAGACTCGCCGCAGCCGCTTTGAGATCACCAGTAAGGTGCTGCGCGGAGCCGAGACTGTTCAGCGGATTGATGAGCAGGGAGCTTTCTGCGCCGTGCTCTTTTGTCAGGGCTTCCACCAGTTTGGTGAGGAGCGGCAGCGCCTCGCCAGGGCGGTGCCATTCGAGGAGCCCGCCGGCCAGCGTTTCGTCGAGCTGGCGCAGGGCTTTGCCGGACTTCAGCCGCGCTCGCGCCTCTGCGGCGGCTTCCATCGCTCCATCGCGATCGTGCAGACGGATGCAGGCGGTGGTGAGATCCGTGTAGAGATTGCCGGCGTCAGCCGAGTCCGGCGGCAGCAGGTCGAGCGCTTCGCGAAAGCAGCGGGCGGCCCGGGCGTATGCGCCGATGCTTTGTGCGACGTGTCCCTCCGCCTGCCAAACCGCGGCCAGTTGCTCGCCGGAGGCGATGGCACGTGCCGCAGCGCACTGACGCACCGCCATGTCCGGCGCGCCCGCACTAACAGCGGCGCGGGCCCACGCGAGGTGCACGCCGGCACGGGCGGCTTTGTCTGCGGAGGCATCCACGGCCTTTTGATAGAGCGGCCATGCCTCAGCACTGCGGCCGAGCTGAAGGAGGGCTGCGGCGAGCGACTGCGCGACTGCGGCGGCGTCTTCCTGATGGCCCGCCTGTTGCAAAGCCGTCCGCAGCACGGGTTCCGCCTCTGCGGCTTTGCCGGCAAGGCGCAGGGCTTCGCCGTGATAAAGATGCAGCCTGCCCAGCCGTGCGGCGTCTGCGTCCGGGCTGTTCGCTATCTGGGCGGCAAAGGCTTCCGCAGCTTCTGCATAGCTGCCGGCCGCCATCAGTGCGCCAGCCTCCTTCACACTGTCCGCATGAACGACGGCCAGTGTAAGAGCGGGGAAGGCCAGAGCACAGAGTTTCACAGCTTAGGGAATACTGACATACACACGGTAGAAGAGCCGCGACGCCGGGGCCACGAGCGGCGCGGTGCTTTGGTAAACAGTACCGTCGTTGTCGCGCGTTTCCGGCAGCACCGGGGCGAATTGAGAAGTGACATCCGTCCACAAAAGCAGGTTGGCACTGCGCTCAATGCGCCAGGTGACTCCGCAGCCACTGGTGAGCCAGAAGGCCTTTGCCGCGCGGAGATAACTGGTGCCTGCGATGTTGTGGATCCACAGGCCTGCGGCCGGCGTGCTGGCGCGGGGATTGGACCCGATGCCGTATTCCAGCACATTGCTCAGCCCGTCCTTGTCGAAATCCGCCGCCGCGAGGGCTGCAGCTCCGACCATGCGGTGCTGGGCAGTCCACCCGGTGTAATCCAGACAGCATTCCACCGCGGTGCGGTTCGACAAACTGAGACGATAGCGTGTGCCCGAGGGACTCACAGACAGACTCACGGGCGGCGGTGCTGTCGTTTGCGTCATGAGCCAGATCCGAACCTCCTCCGGTGCCGCCCACGGACGCTGCGTGAGATAATAGGCCGCCATGCCCGCAGCATAACCGGTGGAGTAGCTGGTGCCGCTCACGACATGAAAGGCATTAAGGGCCGTGCTGCTGGCTACCGGAACCTGACCGGCGGGCGCAAAGACATCGGTTTCACTGCTAAAGTTGGATCCATTGAGCGGATCGGACATCCAGCGGGTGTCCGTGGCATTGGATCCACCGACGAACAAAAAGTAGGGTGGACAGGGCCCCGGGGGGCATGCCGGCGAACGCGGCACCAGTGGACCGAACCGCGCCGGTGAGCCGGGCACCACAGGAGGCGAGGTGTAAGTGCAAACCTCATCTTCATTGGGGTCCGCAGGGGGATAGGAAGCCACCACGCCCGGCTGGTTGGGGAAGTTGCTGTTGCCCGATCCACACACCACCAGCGCGCCGGCCCGGGCGGCTTTCCAAATCTGGTGGTCGATGGCGTAACTTACGCCGCACACGGTGCGGTAGGGAAAGAGAATGACGGCGGCATCATTCCCCAGCGAGCCGTCCAACTCCCGCAGGGCCTCATCCTGCGCGGCCCGCGCGAGCGCCTGCACAGCGTCCGAAGTCAGTGCGGCACAGGCTCCGAGTTGATGAATACGAAACGACTGCACCACCGCCGGGATGGAGGGCACACGGCCCAGAATGCCAGCCTGCGTGCCGACTGCGCAGGAGAGCACGCCGGTGCCGTGGTCCAGTTCATCAGCATCGGCAGAGGGCAGGCCCATCCAGGTGCCGGGCAGAAATGGCACGGCTGGACCGCCTGAGGGAGACAGCACCGTAGGCGGCATGTAGGGCGGGTCGAACACCACCCGCGAAGCCGGAAAATCCCCCAGCGGATAGCGAATGCCGGAATCGATCCCGACGAAGCGCACCGGGCTGCGGCAGGGCGGCGCCGGCAGGTTGGGGCCGGCCACTTTATCGACGGCGTAGTTGGTAGGAATAGACGGCCCGTAAGGCCCGGAGCCGGGACTGCCGTCCGGCTCCAGCGGCTGATTTTCCTCAGCGACGACGCCGCCATTGAATAAGGCCACGACATTGCCCATGCCTGCCGGGGACATGGAGGCGATGACGAAGGAGGTCCGGGCCTCGGGGAAGTCCACGGTCACCCTGACAGTTCCGCCGCGGTTGATCACGATCGCCTCCAGAGTGCCGGCCTCGATAGTCCCATAGTTCACAACGGTGAAGATGTAGGTGCGCGGCACGGTATCCTGAGCGTGAAGCCGGGCACAAAGAACAGCCCAGATGAGGAGGCCGGCGAGCCATGCGGCAGGATGTTTCATAGGCGCAGTGAGTGTGGTCAGAATTGAAGCTGGGCGGCAACATGCAGGCGCGGCCCGCTGTCTTCCTGAACGTCATGGAGAGGCCAGGCCACGTCGGCGGTGAGGGTGAAACTCCGGCCGGCCACAGCACGAACCCCAAGACCGGCGGAGGCCAGCCAGCTTTCAGGCTCCTCTGTGGAGGAATAGGCCCAGCCGCCATCGGCAAACGCTGCGAGCTGCCATGCAGCACCGGCACCCCTCCACGCAGCAGGCACCGGCAGTGCCGGCGTTAGGATCTCCGTGGAGAGGAACGCCGCATGACGGCCGCGCACCCTGCGCTCCGGGTAGCCGCGCACGGCGGAGGCACCGGCGATGTTGTAGTCCTCACTGGGAAGCAGCGGGGCGCTGGCCGCCTGGCCCCCTGCCCTGTTCACCCAGGTCCACCCGCCAGCGATTCTGCGGCGGCTCTGCCACGCCCCCCGCACCAGAAAGCAGCGGGCTTCCGCCTCCGGATTGATCGCCTCGTAGGCTGCGTCATCCCCGTCGGCAAACATCCCGCCCGGGCTCCATACAAGTTCCAGACTGGCGCTGTCGGTGCGGGCAGCCGTGGTCTTTTTCCATCCGGCCCCCAGAAGGAACGCCCCCACCTCCACCGCACTGGCAAAGCTGCTGGTGCCGCCGAAGGCATAGTCGTTGTCGAACTTCCGGTAATCAAAACCGGCGAAGACTTCCGCGGTCTGGGTATTCGTTAGCCGGAATGGAATGACGTAGCGAAGCGATACCGCCCAGAGCCCGCCTTCGGTGTCCACCGGCGGGCTTTGCGATTCATCTTTGAATTCAGTGGCGGCCCACGCGGCAGCGACCCTGAGTTCATGCCGCCACGCCAGCGGGATGACCCATTCTCCGGCCAGAGAGCGGTAGGCATCCACATCGTCGCCGCTCATGGCCTGCAGGGCGATTTGCTGATCGAGCCCAAAGGCATTGCCCCACTGGAAGGCCGCCCGGGTGCGCGACTGCCCCAGGGGCTCCACTCCCTGATTGTCGCAGCCCAGCAGGAACCGCACCGGGCGATCATCCGTGAGCTTAAACGCAAGATCCGCGACGTCTGCCGTCGCTCCGGGTGAAGCCGCCAGGCTGGCTTCATGAAACGGGTTGCGCTGCAGCCAGTCAAGTTCCTCCTGGAGCCTGCGGCCATTGAGGGGTTCACCGGATGTGATGCGCAGGCTGCGCAACAGGCGCTCTGCGGGGAGATGAGCTCCGCCTTCGATGGTGATGTTGCCGGCCTTGCCGTCCTTCAGGAGAACAGTGACGACACCGCGGCGGTCCGGAGCCTCCACACTGGCGTAAAACACCGGGTGATCGTGCGCATTCGCCCAGCGGACGATGGCTTCGGCCAGCGCGGCGCGGTTTGCATCATCCGAAAGGTCGCCCTCCGGGCTGGAAAAGGCCGCTGCCACCGGTGCCAGGTATGCCGGCAGAGGACCGCCATCGCCGTTGAGAAACAGCAGGTCTGCTCCATGCGCAGACGGAAACGCCAGCAACAGGACTGCGCACCAGCGGCGGCTCATGGGGCGGCGGTGCGCTGGGCTTTACGCAGCGCCTCGAGGAGTCCCTCCGCACCGGCAGTGGCACCAACGCGGAGCGGATGGGTGGATTGCCCGGTGCCATTCACCAGCACCGACACTGCGCCGGCTGCGGCATCCAGCGCATAAACAACCGCCGCCGGATTCTTTTGGGAAAGCTCCTTCGCCGCCTCCGCCGAGGGGGCATCCAGCAATTCCGGCACCCGGTCCGCCACCGCGGCACGGGCGGCATCGGCCGGAGAGCCGATCCAGACGAAAAGCGCCCCCGTCCGGGCCACCGGCGGAGGATTGCCCCGCCAGGCGTCCTGGTTGCCGCCGCCTTCGCCTGTGGGAGGTGAAGGCTTCAAGAGGAGCACTCCCAGCACGACCGCCAGACAGGCCGTGGCCAGGCCGCCCCATTGAAAGGAAGGCATGGCGAACAAACCGCGCAGCTTTTCCATAAAGCCGGGCACCGGAGGAGCCGCCTTCGCTTGAGCGACGACAGGCTCCACAGCAGCCTGCTCAGCAACACTGCCATAAAGTCCGCGCAGGCGATCCAGCAGATCCGCAGGCATCGGCGGCACTTCGCCATCGGCGGGAGGCGGTGCCTGTTCGTTGAACAGCGCGAGCAGGTCCTGCTGGGCCTTGGGGGCGCTGGCAAACTCGCGGGCGATGGCTTCGCGCTCTGCCTGAAAACTGGAGGAAGGAGGAGTCATGGGTTACCTAGAGATCAGTCGGTGAATCTGGCAGGCGGTGTCAGAAATAGTTCAAATTTCACACGTCGCGGATTTGCAGGCACTCTGCGAGATGCGTGATGGCGGCTTCCAGTTGCGCATTGATGGCCCGGCGGCGGGTGGACTCCGATGACGCCGGAGAGACATCCAGCTGGCGCAGGAGGTCCTCATCCGAAGCCAGGTCCAGACGGGTGGCCGTCTCCTCAATGTAAATCGCGGTGATGATGTGCCACTGAATAGCGGTGAGACACTGCCCACAGGCCCGGTAGATGCGGTCGAAGGTCACCCCGTGAAATGAATCAAAAGTGTTCCCCGGTGATGCCGGGTCCCGCAGACTCTCGGCCAGATGCGAGTCCGGATCGTCGAAGGATGTCTGACGGGCGGAGGCATTGGGCTCATTTTTCCGCTGCCCTTCGCGGCGCAGCCAGTCGATGCCGCGCCGCTTGATGATGGTGTTAAATACTGCCGGGACATGCTCCCAGAGCGGCAGTTCATCAAGCAGCGTGCCCTTTTCCGGACGCTCCCGGATGAGTTCCGTCAGTGCCTCCATGAAGACATCGTCCGCCGCGGATTCCGGAAGGGCCATGATGCCATGGCGGACACCGGGCAGGATACGCAGCGCCCGGCGCTTCAATACATCGTGCAGGCGCTGCCATTCCGGGCTGGAGTAACCGCCGCGCGCATCCCGCCGGCGCAGTGCGGCCATATCGAGCACCGGCTCGCCAGGCTGCCATGCCGGGTCGTGCCAGAGGTCGGCTTTTCCGGACGCCACACGCTGCGCGGCAGTGCGCGCGATCGCCCTCTGCTGCGCCTCCCGCTGCAGCCAGCCGAGCAGTTCCGCATGGCCCGGCAGCCTCGGCCACACCCGGGGCAGGTCTTCAAAAACCGTGACCGCCACCTGCCCCTGCTCCGCGGCTGGCAGGATGACTCCGCCAAACGGCCGGCCGGCCCACCGGGTAACCAGTTGCCAGAGGTGGGGCCAGTCAGGGGATGCGGCGGGGCCGGGGAATGAATTCATCAGGAGTCTTTAATCCCGCAACTAAAGCCTCCAGTGACAGGACACAAGAGGAACAGCCTGCGCCGCACGACCCCTAGCGGCGCCGCAGATTCCCCATGAATTAAGACCCGCTGGAAAAGCAGCGCAGGCCGCAAAGGCAGCACTCTATAGCTGACGCGCAGCCGGGGGAAAGAGGCGGTCAATGACTTCCTGACGATGATCGAAGATGCGCTTCAACTGCGGTGCCACGAGCCATGGATGAACCATGTTGCCGAGGAATCCGAACGGCAGCGCATAGGTGATAATGTCCGACATGATGACTCCGCCACCGGGAGCCGGCGCAAAGTGATGCTCATGGTGCCACAACCGGTAAGGGCCTACCCGCTGTTCATCGACAAACATACAGCCATCATCGACGTGGGTAATTTCCGTGAGCCAGGTCGCCGGAATTCGCAGCATCGGGCGCACCCGGTATTCGATCATGAGTCCGGGGTAAATTTTCGACGGGACCGGGGAGATTACCTGAAAGCCGAGGGACGGCGGAGTTATTTTGGCAAGATTGCCCGGATCAGAGAAAAAACCCCAGGCTTCGTCCAGTGAGAGGTGCAGATGGGTTTGCCGGCGGAGAGTGTGGATGGGCATGCAGCGGAGCGTTGCCGGGAATGGACAACTGCCGGAACTACGCCGGCTCTGTGCCCAAGGGACGCCTAGAGCGCATCTCATACATGATCCGGGCCGGGTGTCCGTGGAGGTTGATCCCCCAACGATCTGGCCTCGTGGCAGATCGTCCATCAGCAAACGCAGCGGTGGATCGACGCCGGCTGTTTTGAAAACATGGTGCACGAGCTGCGGGAAATGCTGCGCGAGCTGGCCGGGCGCAATGCCCAGCCCACCGCTGCGGTGATGGATGGGCTCACGGTGCAGTCCACTCCGGAGAGCGGATCCCGCGCCGGCAGCGACGGCAGCATTGAGCCGTTTCGTTTGCCCGAGGGCACGGTGTGGGGTTCGGGGGGCGACGGGGAAATGAACGACCCGCTGCTTTCTCCCGATGGAAAGTCCGTGGCCTTCATCGCAAAGGGCAGCCTTACCATCCGGTCGGTGGCAGGCGAAAAAGGCACCGTGGCGGTGAGTGGCTATCCGCATGAGGAATTCCTCATCACCGGCTGGACGCCGGATGGCTCCGCCATCGTTTACTTTCTCGGCCCCCCGCAGGCCGAGCATCCGCCGCCTTCCAAAAACACGGAGCCGCAGCACTTCATCTATGATCTGAAGACGAAGCAGTCGCGCAAAATCGCCGTGAAAGGCCAGCTCGCCGGATGGCTGCCCGGGGGCGACATGCTCCTCTGGCAGGACGAAGGTCAGCGCTCTGTGGTGTGGTCCCTTTCGCTTGAGCCAGGAGCGCAGCTCAAAGAACTCCTGTCGGATCCCGACTCCTTCAGTCAGGTCGTTCTCAGTCTGGACGGCACCCGCATCGCTACAGGCATCAGTCCGCGCAACGAGACCACTAGTGATCAGCTGATTTCCATCGAACTGGCGACCGGCAAGCGCACTCCGCTGCGCGAGCCCGCCGAATGGGCGGATATTCAATAGCCGCGCTGGAGCACCTCGGGCAAACACCTGTCGTGGGAAGCCAGAGTCGGGATGGAGTTCGACATTCCCAGGACCGTCATCATTGTGGCCGGCAAGCCGGTCACCAAGCCCGCCGTCATGGGCTCTCACTACTGGCTCACGGATACAGTCATCGCGTTCGCGGGACTGGATGCGCTCGCGGTCATCGAAGCCACCACCGGCAAGGAACTGGGACGCAAAGCGCGCAAAGGGAAGCCGTCACCGCAGTGAAGTCACTCGCAGCACCTGCTGCGAAGATGCCCCCATCGCTGCGTCACCCGCGATGATTGCCTAACGCCGCTTGCTGCGGGCCGCGGGCGCAGCTTACCGTGAGCGCACGGACTTTGCCTCAGGCTTTTTCACACTGGTTGCGCGGGATACGGGCTTCTTCGCACTGGATGCCTTGGGTGCCGGCTTGTGGGCAGGCATCTTCTTCTGTGGCCCTGCGGGTTTTGCTTTGCCTTTAGCTTTGGCTTTGACCGGCAGCACCGCTTTCTTTGCCGCAGGCTTTTTCACGGGGACGACTGCGGGCTTCGTCTGCTTTACCGGCTTCACAGCGGCCGCCGCTTTCACGGGAGGCACGGGCGGTTTTTTGCTCTGCCTGGCTGGCACCACTGGAGGCTTTGACACCGTCCTGGCCGCCGGAACCGGTGCCTGTTCCGGCTTTTTCGCCGGCGTACCAAACAGCGACGAGGGCCGGGCCGCCGAACTCTGCATGGTCAGCGCGGCTTTTTTGCGCGCCGCAGCGAGTTGTTCCCGCAGCTTGCCAATCTGGCGCGCGGCGGCTTCGGGGTCGGGCTCGACCGGAGCCTCCTGAGCCGCAGCACTGACCACTGGTGCCGCCACTGGTGCTGGCGGCACGGGAGGCACTTCCGGAGCCGGTGCAGCCACCAGCTCGGTGTCAGTAACTGTGGCTTCTGCGGTCGCACGAGCAGACCGCAGGGACTGGATTGTCTCCTCTGCGGCCGCGAGTGCCGCAGTGAGGCGCTGAATCTCACCGGCCTGTTCCGCCGCGATGCGCTGTGCCAGCTCCGCGGCGGCGAGACGCTCACGCAGGGCGCTCACTTCAGCCGCACTGGCACCGGCAGCTTCCTGCGCGGCACGGCACTGGCTTTCGAGACTGGCCGACTTCTCAGAGGCCGCCTGCACGGCTGAGCGCAGTTCATCGACTTCCTTTTTCGCCGCAGCGAACACCGCATCAAGCCCGGCGGTGTCTGCCACCGGTTCGGCAGCAGCAGTCCCGGCTGCGGAATCATCCAATGACTTGAGCCGGAGGGGCCCAAGACGGCATCCGGCGCGCTCCCGCAGCACCCAGCCAAGGCCGGTGCAAAACACTCCGGTGAGAATGACCCAGAGGGCTGCCGCGGAGCCAGCTTCCGCGGCACTGAAAACAAGAAATGATAATCCAGTCATGAATGAACGATTTCCTATGTTTCAGCCCGGAGTCCCCCGCTTGTCAATCCCCCGAAATTGCGCGCCTGGGGATGAAAGAGAGCCCGCGGGTGGCTCAGGGAATCTGTTCCAGGATGGAAGGCACCAGCGCGGCGTCGCCGTCGAGCGCATCGAACCAGGAAGGGAACTCCGGCTGCCAGCCGGTGCCGCACAGCCGGGAATTGCTCACACGCTTGTGCGTCCAGCCGCGTTTCCGCGAAGCATCCGGGCCCCCCTCCGGCGGCAGCGGACGAGAGAAGCGGCCGCTCAATTCCTCATAAATCCTCCGCTGGAGCATCGGCGTGGAATCACTGGCATTGAAAATGCGGGCGGCGGGTTCCGGCAAAGTCAGCACATGGAGAAGCGCGCCCGCGGCATCGCGGCGGTGGATTTGATTCACCCAGCGGCCATCGGGCGTGCGGGGCTCCTCCAGGCGCACGTCGATGATGGATTCGCCCATGAGGAAGTTCTTCAGCAGCACGGAACGTCCCGGCCCGTAGATCCCGGCGAGCCGCACCACAAAGCCTCCTGCGGCGAGGGTTTCCTCCTCAGTGGCCCGAAGGATGCGCCCGGTTTCGCGGTCGGGCAACGCGGGGGATGCCTCAGACACCCAGGAGCCGTCGATTTGCGGATACACACTGGTGCTGGAAGTGAACAGCAGCCGCGCGGCATCCGGAAAAGCAGCGCGCAGTTCCGTCATGCCCTGGTAATAGACACGCCGGTAGGCATCCACGCCACCGCCCCGGCCGCTCGCGGCGCAGTGAACCAGCAGCGTCTCACGCGGCCAGCCGGCAGCGACCGCGGCGAGCGATGCCGGATCGACCAGGTCCGCCGTGCACGCCGGGATCCCCTGCTGTGCGAGGGTGGAGGCTGAGGATGCGCTTTGGCAGAGTCCCAGCACCGGGTGTCCGGCAGACATAGCCTGACGTGCGAGTTCCTTACCGATGTAGCCGCACCCGGCGATGAGGAGCGGCAGACGTGAAGCGACCGGCTCCATCATGGTGTGCCAGGCTCCAGCCGTTCGAAGAGAAAGTTGAAGACCCGTACATCACCGTCTGTGACCGCAGTGGCCCGGTCTGGGCCGGTAAAGCGAAGCGTCCATACTTCCGCTCCAATGCTCAGGATCCCGTCGTTGACGCCGGTGCGCAGCCAGTTCCAGCGGCCTTCCATGGTATCGGCCATGGTTTCATTCCGGGAAATGCTAACAAAGCGGCAGCGCCGGTCGGGGAAGAGCGTGGCGGTGTAGCGCCCGTGCAGATCCTGATAGCGAACCCGGCAGCCTCCCGGGCTGTCAAAAATGGCCTCATGGCCCCACTGCGGCGGCTGCCCCCCCCCCCAGCCGGCTACACCCCGGCCGGGTGTACTACCGGGCATGGCCGACTGACCGTTAGTATCCACAGCACAGCTCTGGAGCAGGCCTGCCGTGAGCACGAGGAGCGGAGTATACCGTTTCATAGAGAATGGTGGATGATCCTGCGGGGCACGGTGCCGTCAATCCCGTTCAATGCACGGCAATGAGGTGATGCACCGGCTGGTGGGCCAATTGAATCGCGGGCACCTGCGGCAGCTCCCGGGAGGGCAGGAACTTCCCGCGGTCAGCCAGTTCGGCGCGGCAGACAACGCGGAGACGCTCCCAGCGGTCCCACACGATTTCCGGCGCATGCACGATCTGCCGCAGCAGGCTGAGCCATTCCGTGTAGGCGCGTTCAATGTCGCCCTCTCCGACATGAACCGCCGGCTCCCGGCGGTGACGCGAAGGATGGCACCAGCTGTCGATCACTTCCGCTGTTCCTGCCCCGTAGCCCAGAGGCAGGCCGCCGTCGAGATAGCCTTCGTAGTTCGCTGCTCCATAGGCTTCGAGACAAACGGAGGCGAGGCGCTCGCTGCCGCAGGGCTCGGCGGCATCATAAAACTGCGAACCGCCGCGCAAATTGGCAAGATGCACCACCAGTTCGTCCAGCGGATAGTCTTCATCCTCCAGGGCCGCCGCGAGAGCCAGACCTTCGCCTCCCTTGAAGCAACTGAAGATCACACCACGCCGCGTGGGTGTGCCATCCTCTTCGATGAGGCCGAGCTTCCGCCACGCATACACCGCAGTATTCCCGGCCGCCATGGCCGCGGTGCCTCCGGCGGTGATGCGCGGCACATGCTCAATGGCCGCGATGCGCTCATCGGGCTCGACGAGCGCGACGCCGTAGCGGTCTTCATACACCGGCCAGGGAGTCTGCGAGAAGTCGATCTGGAGCACGAGGATTTCCTGCCGCTGCACCATGCCCGCGACCTTGCCGCCCAGCAGATGCGGCTCCAGCAGCGGAACCAGCGCGTCGTCCAGTTGATCGATGCTGTATTCCTGATCCGCGCCGATCCCGGTGAGTTCGCGGATGTTCTTCGTCAGGGTAAACCGCCGCGGCCTGCGCTCGATGGCCATGGCCATTTCCTTGCCGTAAATGGGATGCCCTTCGCGTTTCAGCTTACAAACCCGGCCGATGGGAAAGGCGCTGGCAACAAAATCCCAGGCCTCCAGCGCCGGATCGAGGTGATTCTTATAATAGATCCACGCCACACTGAGCGGGTGAGTCGTCATGTTCTCACGCTTCCGGATTTCCCATTCGCCACGCGAGTTCAGCACCTCCACTCTTGTCGGCCGCAAGCCGAAGAGCGTGTTCTGATCCGCGCGTACCGCCTGCGGCACGGCGGCCGGCTGGACGGCAGCAGTGGCCGATTCAAAACCGAGGAGCAGTTTCTGCTTGCTGAACAAAGCGCCGCACAGCCTCGCCGCCGCCTCGAACGGGGACTCCCCGCGCAGCGAGGCCCCGTACATCACGCGCAGCAGCGTGGGCCAGTCCAGCTGATTGGTCCGGCGCAGATAGCGCTGATTGGCTTCACTCAGGCGCGGGCTTTTCAGCGTGCTGATGACATAACCAATGTCATCCATGCCCCGGCGGCCGGCGCGGCCAAACATCTGAAGCAGTTCATCCGGAGCCAGGTCGCGCTCACGCCTTCCGTCGAAGATCCTCGTGTCGGTCACCGTCACGGAGCGCATGGAGAAGTTGATGCCCGCCGCCAGACCTGTGGTGGACACCACGACACGCAGCTGCCCGGCCTTGGCCAGCGGTTCCACCACCCCGGCTCGCTGCTGGTAGTTCATGCCGCTGTGATGAATGGCGATGCGCTGCTGCAGCAGCGAGGAATACTGCGCCCCCAGGATGTGCTGCTGCTCCCGCGTCAGCGGCAGCGTATCGGCGGTGGGCACAGCCGCAGCGATTTGCCTGGCGATTTTCTCCGCCTCCTTGCGCTGCGGGGCAAAGATGAGAAGTGGCCCCATGCCTGACATGAGAACCTCCGCCGCTAGCCGCGGCCAGAATCCGGTGATCTTTTTTGGCGCCCGGCGCGGCAGCTGTTCCACGGGCATTTCCTCCAGCGGCACCGGCCGGGTGGCACTACTCACCACCTCCACCCTGCGTCCCAGTCGCTGTAGCCACACAGCCACTTCCCGTGCATTGCCCACACTGCCGCTCAGCAGCAGCAGACGGGTTTCCGGCGGGGCGAGGGCCAGTGCGATTTCATAAGCCAGACCGCGCACGGGGTCGCCGAGCATTTGGTATTCATCAATGACGAGCAGTGCCGGACCGTCGCCGTGCAACAGGCGCTCACGCTGCGTTTCCAGTGTGGCCACCACGACGGGAGCGTCCGGATGATCTGAAACATCTCCGGTAACAATCCCCACATTCCAGCCTTTCTTCAGCCACTCGAGACGCTTGTCATTGGCCAGCGCCCGGGTCGGAACGGTATAGACAGCCTGCCCCTTCAGCCCCTCCTCCGCGATGATCTCAAAGATCCTCGTCTTCCCAGCCCCGGTCGGGGCATCCACGATCACATCGCGCCCGGCACGCAGGTGACGCACCGCATCCTGCTGCCAGAGGTCAGGCAGACTGAGATTGATAGAAAATCCGGAGCCGGTCATAAATGATGCGGGTATGTAGAAACACTCCCGCGGGTGCAAGCGCCACCATACCACAACCCGGAGTTACCACCTCCGCGACAGGAGATCAGAAATATCTTTACACTTTGGTGAAATCCTCCAAAAAGAGGGCGTCACCCTGCCGCAACTCACCCTATGCTGCTATGCCATCCCCCCTCATCACCAGTCTTGCCTTTGTCATGCTTGCCCCCAGCGCAAGCTTAGCTGCAACTACCGCCTTCAATCTGGGCTCCCTCAGCTCCGGTGCCAGCGGGTCCAACACCGACAGCGTTGTGCTCAATGGAGCCAGTCCCACGGCTTCCCCAGGCGACGTCTCCAGCGGCTACAGTGGCGGGCAGCGCACGACCGTTCCGTTTAACCCGGCGCTCAATCCCTCCGCAAGCAGCCCGTTCACGATTGAGTTCTGGGCGAATCCCTCCACCAGCGACAATGACGACGCCGTGGTCTCGAACCGCTTCGCCGGCACCAACCGCTCCGGCTGGACGTTCTTCCAGCGCAGTGCCGCCGTCGGCTGGAACTTCCGAATGTACAGTGGCAGCGGCGGTGCTACGGGCTGGGACCTCACCGGCGGCACGGCCACGCTGAATGACTGGAGCCATGTCGTCGTCACCTGGAACGGCAGCGCCGCCCAGCTCTTCGTGAATGGCTTCCTAGCCGACACGACCAACGGCGCCACCACCGGTCCGTTCACCTACAATCCGAACAGCGCGCTCAATTCCCCTTCCCTGAACATAGGGGCCAATTTCGATGGCGGCAGCCCGTTCAACGGCCTGATTGATGAAGTCGCCTGGTATCCCACGGCACTTTCCTCCTCGCAGATTTCCAATCACTTCAGCCTCGCTGCCAGCCCGGTGCAGGACGCCTACCGGAATACCATCCTCGCCGATGGAGCCGCGCTGTATATCGCCAATGCCCCGGAGCCGTCCACCGTCATGGCCCTCGGCCTTTGCGCTGCTGCTGCGGGGCTCCGCCGCCGCCGCACGGTCTGAGTAAAAGACACACCGCTCAACTGGCGGCCAGTTCGCGAATAGCTGACTGCAGGAATCCCGGATCCATCCCGAGGTCCACGCAGGCCCGCAGTGCGCCTGGCATTTTCCAAACCTCCAGCGCATGCCTGCCCAGCCGGCGCAGTGTGCGGCGAATGGCCGGATGACTGCCCGCCAGCGTGAGTGATTCATGCGCTCCGGGAGCGTTGTGCTGACGCAGCGTGATCTCCGACGGCCGGGCCTCCACGGCCCATTCATCCCCATGCTTCAGACGCGTGCGCAGCAGCATCGCCAGCGCCGCCGTGTCCCCGCCAAGAAACCTTGCCTCTTCGGCAACCGCACTGGCTGCGCGCATGGCCGCAGGCAGACGGATGGATTTCATGCGGCGGTCCAGCACCTCGACCAGCGGCCAGCACAGCGCCGTGAATGCCGTGAACCCCGCGTCCGTGGGCACCGCGAAACATTCCAGCAGCGCCGCCAGGTCCACCGGCTGGGCATCGCTGCCGCCGAAACGCAGTGGCGCCGTTAGGGCCGAGAGACATTCCGCCATCAGGAGATTCGCCTCGCCGTAGCCGGGTGACGCCATGCGCCAGGCCTTCGATGCGTGGTGAATGAGCAGATCGTTACTGAAGAGCAGCGCCGCCGACGCATACCGCCGGACCGCCTGCAGCGCCATTGCGGTATGCCACGGCGCATGCACCACCGGACTCACGCCCGCCAGCGGCAGCACGCCGATCACCAGCAGCGGCACGGTCGGGAAGCGCGCGCGCAGTTTCTCCAGCAGACGGCTGCTCAGCGTGCTCGCCGTCGCGCCCTCCAGAGAGGCAAAGATCAAAATCCCGGCCGGGCTTCCTGCATCGGCACTGTGGGCTTCGATGAAGTCCATGGCAGCAGTGGAAAGATCCGCCCCCGCCGTCAGCACACTGCCCGGGGCAAAGAGGTCCGGCAGCACTTCCTGCCGCTCCTCCGGCTCCAGCCCAGCCAGCACCGCATGGGGTTCACAGCGACCGTCCCGCTCGCGGAAAAACCCGCGCCAGTTGCCCGTCGGAGAATCCACCGCAGGCCGCCCGGTTTGCGCATCAATCCCGTGCTCACGGCACACAGCCGCCCAAAAGGCCCCGGCCGCACGGCACCCGGCACTGCCGGCTGCCACTGTAAAACAGCACGGAGGAAACAGCTCCGCATTGCCCGCTGCGATCCCCGGGGGCGCACCGGACGGATTCCATTCCGGCACGTGCTGCACCGACAGCGTCAGCCGCTGCAGCGCTGCCGCTGCGGGCAGATCCCGGCTCCAGCCGCAACTCTGCTGCACCGCCTCCCCGGCCTTGCGCCAGTCCTTCGCCGTAGCGGAGTGAAACTCACAGATCTGCCAGGGCTGGATCGCGGCCTCCAGAAAGTCACGTTCACCAGCCGGCTGCGCTGCCGCCTCCATCCACAGCCTGGCCCGGCGGTCATGGCGGCTCCACATCGTGCGGTGGAGTTCCACCAGCCCTTCCCGGCGGCGCTGCTCGGCCTGTTGCGCCGCCGAGCCCTGCCACGCGGACCACGCCGCTTCCGTGTAGCGTTTGCCTGACAAGGTCAGCACCTGCCCGTCCGCCCCGCGGAGCAGTTCCACATCATCGGCTCCAGTCATTTCCTTCACCCGCGCCGCCAGCCGCGGGGTCGGCCGTGCGCGTCCACTTTCCACCGCCTGAATCACGGAAACCGGCACGTCCAGCAGCGCTGCAAATGCCGCCTGCGTCCGGTGCGGGGTCAGCGCACGGAGGGTTCGCAGCGGATGCTTGGGGGGCTTCATGAATTCGGCCGCCAACACCATCCATTCCCCTGCCCTGCGCAATTCGATAGTTCACTTTCCACCCGCCTTTTCCGGCGCCGGCCCGGGCGCGTCCGCCGCATTGGCCGCGCGCCATTTCGCCAGCTGCTCCGCGGCATTCTCCGGGACTTTTCCGTCCACAAACGTCCCCGCCGGCTGCCCGTCCACGAAGAATTCCGCATGAATCCCCGCCAGCGTGTTCTCCGCATACTGCACGGCATCAAAATTCCCGCTCCGGATCACATTCTCCGCCTGCTGCACAAACAACTTCGCCGTCACCCCCGGCGCCGACTTCCCCGCAGGCATCGCCGCCACCGCCGTCCGGCCCGCGAGCGCTTCCCCGCCGACATTCGCAGGCGCATACAGGATATACTCCACCGTCAGCCCCGTGAGCGGATCGCCGGATTTGTTCTTAAACTCCAGCACATACCAGCACTGGTTGCCCTTCACCTTCTTTCCTTCAAACCGCCCCGGCCGCTCCTCCGTGTTGTTCTTCCGGATGAAAGCGGCCACGGCCACCTTGAAATGCCGGTGCGTTTTCCGCCACTCATCCACATACTTCCGGTCCTCCTCCGACAGCGAGGCCAGCGGCACGGAGAACGTTTTCCCATCGGCGCGCCTGAGTTCCGCCCGGCTTTCGGTCGCCCCCGTGAGTTCCGCCATGATCTCTTCGCCTTTGGTATTCTGGAAACTGCGCAGGTCGGCGTGCGCGGACAGCATTCCGGCGGCCAGGATGAGAAGCAGCATGCGTTTCATGCCCGCAGCATACCGTGTGAAGCGCCGGACTGCCAGCCTGTAGTTTTCTGGTGTTCAGGCGCTTTACAGACCGGATACAGGTCATGGCTGCCGACGCACCTCTCCGCGCTTCCTCCGCAGCGGAAAAACGCATCCGGCAGCCACAAACGCGAAGAGCAGCGCATCGTGACGGGGAGCCGCTGCGATGAACTTTCGCTGCATCGACCGCTGACTGGACGCGCGTGCGAAATACACATCCCCCGCAGCCCTCTCATACGGCCAGCGATCTTCAAACTCTGTCAGCCACCAGTTAGCAGGCCCCGTCGTCGCAGGAAGGCTCAAGTCTCTCAGCAGAGAAGTGCGATGCGCGGTGATATCGCCAGACCACACTGTGCGTCCGCCCCAGTGTTCACCATTGCCGATCTGTCCTTCATATCGTGTATTTGAGATGAAATAGATGCGGAGCAACCGGGGTGGCGCGCCCAACTTCCCCGCTGCTGCCGAGGATTCCGGCTCACGATAGGGAAAGAGCGGACGCGTGGCGCGGAACGAAATGCGCAGCGCCGCTGCCCGCACATCCTGACCGGCACGGGCCGTTGAGTCTTTCGCGACTTTCAGGGCCGTGAAGTGCCAGTCGCCGCCCAAATAGGGAGCAGCCCACTCTGCGGCACCGGGCGAGTAAGGGTAGCCATTCGCGGCCAGCCAGCGTGCAAGGTCAGCACCAGTCCGCGCAGTTAGCACTGTAGCGTCAAATCCGGCCACACGCTTCTTCTCCACGACTGTGATCCCGCTATAGCCGTTGCTCTCTGCCGGCATGGCTGCGCATCCCAGCGCAAACCCTCCACCGCCGCGCACCGGCGGCGCGGTTATAAGGGCGAGCGCGGGGAACGCTTCATTGCCTGCCTCAGCCAGAGTTGGACGCGCTGGCGAGGGCACGACAAATCCCACATCGGGCGCATCCGTTTTGAAATCCGCCTGTCGAATGAAGTGCTGCATCTGCGACTCCTCGTCCCAAATCATGATGACCGTCTGATCTGCGTTCACTACGTGCGCGGCCTCCCGGGCGATCGCCATGCAGGCCATTGAACGACAAGGAATCACTAGCAGGAAAAGGGCGGTAAACAGGCGGCGCATAGCCCCAAGAGATGCCGCAATCCCTCCCCGTCAATCTTCTGATTGCGCAGCATATATTACGAAGCAACTCCGGCCCCGCCCAGATTTTAGCCATTTCGCCCGGCGGGCGCACAATCGGTACGCAGCAAAATCCGGGAAATGTTATGGCATCCTCCGGGCACTCAGGGTTTCCTCACGCCATTCTGCATGAAATCTCCCGCCCTTCTCCTCACGCTTTCCCTCGCCGTTCAGTCCTGGGCCACCGCCGCCCCGCAAGTCACCGATCCCGTCGCCACCCTGCCGGAAGTCATCGTAAGCGCCACCCGCACTGAGACCGCGCCGTTCGAGGTTCCCTACGCCGCGAAGGTCATCGGCCGCATGGAGATGGAAACCAGAGGCGTGCGCTCGCTGCCGGACGCGCTCAAGGACACGCCCGGCGTGCTCGTGCAAAAGACCGCCGCCGGCCAGGGCTCGCCCTTCATTCGCGGCTACACCGGCTTTCGCACCCTTGCCATGATCGACGGCATCCGCCTCAACAACTCCACCTTCCGCGAAGGCCCCAATCAATACTGGAACACCATCGACGCCTGGGGGCTCGACGCCATCGAACTCACCCCCGGCCAGGGCTCGGTGCTCTACGGCAGCGATGCCATCGGCGGCACCATGAATGCCCGCACCAAAGGCCCCGGGTTCGCCGCCACCGCGCCCGCCACCGGCAAGAACGCGCCGCCCGCCGCCTCCAGTTCGCTCTACGGCGGCCAGCTCTACACCCGCTATGCCTCCGGCGAGGACGCCTGGGCCGCCCGCGCGGAAGCCTTCACCGGCGACGGCACCACCTGGGGGCTCTTCCTCGGCACCACGGTCAAGGAATTCGGCAACCTCCGCGCCGCAGACCTCGGCCGCCTGCCCAAAACCGGCTACGACGAATTCGACTTCGATGCCAAAGCCGTATTCCAGCTCAGCGACACGCTAAAGCTCACCCTCGCCCACCAGCAGATCCGCCAGGACGACGTCTGGCGCACCCACCGCACCATCTACGGCGTCCCCTGGGAAGGCGCCACCATCGGCAACGACAAGCGCCACGTCTTCGACCAGGACCGCACCCTCACCTATGCCCGCCTCGAAGGCACCGATGCCGGATTCGCCGATACCTGGCAGTTCACCCTCTCCCATCACCGCCAGGAGGAACTCCGCGAGCGCATCCGCAGCAACAACCTCCAGGACATCGAAGGCGTCACCGTCGATGCCTATGGCGCCGCGCTGCAATTCACCAGCACCACCGGCATCGGCCGCCTCACCTGGGGTGCCGACTACTACCAGGACCGCGTGGACAGCTTCCACGATGACTACAATGCCGCCGGCGTCTATACCGGCTCCGCCATTCAGGGCCCCGTCGGCGACGATGCCACCTACCACCTCTTCGGCGCCTACCTCCAGGACGTCATCATCCTCAGCCCGCGCACGGAACTCACCATCGGCGCCCGCTACACCTTCGCCAGCGCCGACATCGGCACCGTCGCCGACCCCGCCGTCCGCGGCAGCACCATCTCCATCGAAGACGACTGGCACAACCTCGTCGGCAGCATCCGCCTCATTCACGACCTCGACGACACCCGGTGGAAACTCTATGGCGGCCTCGCCCAGGGCTTCCGCGCCCCCAATATCTCCGACCTCTCCCGCCTCGACATCGCCCGCTCCGGCGAACTCGAAACCGCCGCCCCCGGCCTCGATCCCGAGCAATACCTCAACTGGGAAATCGGCCTCAAGACCGAAGGCGAGCGCCTCCGCGGCGGCCTCTCCCTCTTCTATTCCGACATCACCGACATGATCGTCCGCGCCCCCACCGGCAACACCGTCAACGGCCTCAAGGAAGTCACCAAAAAGAACGCCGGCAACGGACACATCTACGGCATGGAATTCGCCGCCGCATACGACCTCACGGAAAACTGGACTGCCTTCGCCACCGTTGCCTGGCAGCGCGGCACCGTCGATGGCTACCCCACCTCCGCCCCCGTCACCGCCGAGGAACCCGTCAGCCGCCTCCTCCCCTCCACCGGCACCGCCGGCATCCGCTACACCCCCAACAGCCGCAAATGGTGGATCGAAGGCCAGGTCACCGCCGCCGACCGCCAGGACCGCCTCAGCGCCGGCGACATCGCAGACACCCAGCGCATCCCCCCCGGCGGCACCCCCGGCTACGTCATCTTCACCGCCCGCGCCGGCTGGCACGTCACCGACAACCTCACCCTCACCGCCGCCGTCGAAAACCTCACCAACCAAGACTATCGAATCCACGGCTCCGGCCAAAACGAACCCGGCCTCAACGCCATCGTCACCGCCGCCCTTAAGTTCTAGCGACCCAGGCTGAGCGACCCGGCGCAGGGGACGCAGGGATTGCAACCGCGACGCTCCCGCCGGGTTCGCCGGAGCTCCTGGCTAGGCCGCTGGTGTGCACTCACGCATCCTGCGCCTCCTCTGTGCAATGAAGAAGCCGCTCCGAACAAGCAAGACGACGATACTTGCTATCGGACAAATCATGCTCCAAGACATCAGCGGCATCGTAGCGGGATGCTCCATGCTGTCTGCACCCAAGAAGGCGAGAATCAGCGATGCAGCGAAAAGTGCTCCGGCACAGACGCTCAGAAGTTTGATGAAGGTGTGCATAATAGCCTAACATCGAGGTCCTCTCACACCTGCCCGGGAGCGAGGCATCGCCTGTGGGTTGAATCTTGAATGGTCATGGCAGATTGGACTCGCGGCGGGGCAGGTGTTGAGATCGACGCCTTGATCGGTTTCTTCGTTTCAATCATGGTTGAGGAGCTATGCCGTATTTCTCCCATGGGGCAAGAATCGTCTCTGCCTGCTTCTCGTAAAGAGTGCAGTCGACGCACAGATCGATGTTCAGACCAACTGATTGATCCAGTATCGATGAAAGCCTATTCCAGTATTCAAACAACCATCCATCAGCGCCGAAGCGCGTACCAGATCCATCGATAGGACTTGCATGATCGAAAACCGCCTAACCTCCCATCGGTAATCTGGGCAATATGGGTGGCGGTTTCAAGTTCCAAGTGGAACGTGAGGCGGACCCCGAAATTCGGGCCAGGAGCCAAGCTATAGTTTGTGGAGGTGGGGAGCGGGCAGCAACCCGAACCCAACCACACCAAATGAAAGCCAAACGCTGAAGACACGATCCCGAATTCAAGGCCCGCGTGGCGCTTGAGGCGCTCAAGGGCGTCAAATCCATCCAGCAAATCGCGAAGGACTACCAGGTCCATCCGGTGCAGGTCTCCGAATGGAAGAAGACCATGACCAAGGCCGCCACCGGCGTTTTCGGACCAGGCAAAAGCAAGACGGAGGGCGAGGACTTCGAGCAGGAACGCAGCGCGCTGCACTTCAGGATCGGGCAGTTGACCGTGGAGG
>Ga0315905_10001250_pt1 | contig 27369 bp, 27 predicted proteins | sample LakEriMetagenome_5_FD_203522 | JGI IMG/M metagenome (GOLD analysis project Ga0315905, IMG submission 203522) | Freshwater fungal communities from buoy surface, Lake Erie, Ohio, United States - Buoy 4 MA121 | ecosystem: Environmental > Aquatic > Freshwater > Lake | place: USA: Lake Erie, Ohio...
CTTCTTGCAGTTGTGTAACCCCAGATTTCAATTCAGTAACCCAAGCTTGAGCTTGAGCTTGCCGTTCTTCCGGAATACTTGCTAATATTTGGGAAGGTTTATCGAGTATCCGCGATGCTTGCTTTAGATCATTATTAACCGCGCTCCACCGCTTATTCGCTCGCAGTTGGTTAGAAATGTCTTCTAAACTGGCTTGTAGTTTACGTACAGGTTGATTATCTATCGGGAGTGCATAGCGTAACAAGGCCTTTCCGTCGGTAATTGCGTTTCCCGCTGGTAAGCCGGCGTTACTAGTGGGAGTCCACCCAGCCGTACTTATGCCTAAAAATATTGTTAATAACAATATTAGTTTGAGGCTGTTCTTCACCCAGGACCTTAATAAGTTCAACATCAAATTTCTCTTTCTTTAGTATCAAAGTGTTGATTGGCAGTAACTTATTGATTATCTTCCCACATTGGGAGTCTGGAGATTGAAGAGGCAGGAGAGTAAGGGGCAGGAAGCAGGAAGAATATCTGTCTATTGCCTCTTTCTTAACAACTGACAACCAACAACTGACAACTGACAACTGACAATTAACAACTTATGACCCTAGAAGGGTACAATGAATGCCGATTGTCTTGCAATATTTGAAAGTTTCATGATCTCTAGTAACGACTTTCGACCTGGTGTTTCAATTGTATTAGATGGTTCGGTCTGGCGCGTGATAGATTTTCTTCATGTTAAGCCAGGTAAGGGTTCTGCTTTCGTGCGGACAACCCTGAAAAATGTCCAAAGTGGTAAACAATTAGAAAAAACTTTTCGGGCTGGGGAAACTGTCCCCCAGGCTACTCTGGAAAAGGTAACGATGCAACATACCTATAAAGAAGGTGATGAGTTTGTCTTTATGGATATGGAGACTTATGAAGAAGGTAGATTAACTTCAGCGCAAATTGGCGATCGCGTCAAGTACCTTAAAGATGGTATGGAAGTGAATGTGATTCGCTGGGGCGAACAGGTGCTAGAAGTTGAACTACCTAATTCTGTAGTTTTGGAAATTGTCCAAACAGATCCTGGTGTTAAGGGTGATACTGCTACAGGTGGTACTAAACCTGCAATTCTAGAAACTGGAGCAACTATCATGGTTCCCTTGTTTATTGCTCAAGGGGAGCGCATCAAGATTGATACCAGAGAAGATAAGTATTTAGGCAGGGAATAATTTTCCTACTTTTTTGATACCAACTGGGAGTAGTGAAGACTAAAACCCAAATTGGTAATCATGATTTGAATCCCTTTTTTATAGAGGGATTAAATCCCTGCCCTACTTAGAATTTTAATTTAACAGTTAGGTCGAGGTAAAATAATTGTGACATTAGACTTTAATGAAATCCGTCAACTACTGGTAACTATTGCTCAAACTGATATTGCGGAAGTTACACTCAAAAATAATGAGTTTGAATTAACGGTACGCAAAGCTATCAGTTTTAGCAATAATGGCCAAGCACCAATTAGTAATGTAGTCAGTGCCGGTGTCACCCAGTTGGTATCTACAACTTCACCAGAAATGGTCATAAATAAAGTTGTGGATAATTCCATAATTCAACCGGCTGTTTCTCCTTCACCAATTAATCAAAAGTTGGTTGACGTATTATCTCCTATGGTGGGGACATTTTACCGCGCCCCAGCACCAGGAGAAAGTCCCTTTGTGGAGGTGGGCGATCGCGTCAAATCTAGTCAAAGTGTGTGTATTATTGAAGCTATGAAGCTTATGAACGAAATTGAAGCCGAAGTCTCTGGACAGGTGATGGAAATTTTAGTTCAAAATGGTGAACCAGTAGAATATGGTCAACCTTTGATGAGAATTAACCCTGATTAAATAGGTAATGGGTAATGGGTAATAGGTAATGGGTTTGAAACTGTAACTGACAACTGACCACTGACAACTAACAACTGACAACTAACAACTGACTAAAGGGGATAATTTTTCTGAAAACTTTCACGGGTGAGTGGTTGTTCTAATTCCACACCTTCACCACCTAAAACCTCTAAGGGTTTACCGTTGACTTCAATATAAACTTTAGCTTGAGGGTTTAAACTAGTAGCAGTATATACAACTTGTCCAATCCGTCCGATCATGGAACTGCTACCGCCACCAGTGGTAAAGTTTTCAGATAAGTTGACGTGAACATCATTATTTTCTGCTTTGAGTCCCAGTAATTGAGTCCCCTGGGGAATAGTAGTAGAGTCTGTTCCTTGAGGAGGTCCGGCTAATAAAGTTTTAAACGCTGTTTCTAAAACTTGGTTGGGTTGGGTAGCAGCAATTTTCAGAGGTTGGGGAACTAAATCAAAACGATTTTCTTTAGACCTGAGCCAATATATACTAGCAGTTTGTTCATTACCCTGTTGGCTGTTCGATTGCTCTATTGGCTGTTTAATGGTTTCCGACGGGTTGGTAGGTGTGGGAGTATTGGCGCTCTGGGAAGAAAACCAAGCTACTCCACCGCTTACCGCTACCACCGCTACCGAAATGGCTGCTACTAGACCGGAAGAAATCCTGTTAGTTCTTTGTTGGTCATTCATATCTAAAACCTACTTGACTAAGGACTGAAATAGTATTTGTAATATAAGTAGCCTGTTTATAGAGGTTATATCTCTGGTACAAATCTTTAGTTTTGATTTATACATAAACTGCTCTTGCTGGTTTTGCCCCTTTTCACTCTAATTGTAGAGTTATCCTTTGGGGTCTGTCACCTATCTCTTGATCTAAATCCCATAATTTCTTGAAAAAAGATTTAAATTAAAATTGGGCAAAATGTGGTAAGTAGGTTGGCGTGAAAAATTGTCGTTATGACAAGGGAATAGGGAATAGGGAACAGGGAACAGGGAATAGGGAATAGGGAACAGGGAATAGGGAACAGGGAAGAGGCTTCGCCGTGAGCGTCAGCCGAACGGTTTTGGACAACTTTACTTTTCGTTACTTATGTCGGTTTTTTCCGTTCACCTACTTGTACAAGTCAGTTGGTGACAAATATTAGTTATTTTACTAGCTTAAAAAGTATAATTTATGTTTTTTTCACCCAGGGGCGCAGAGACGCGGAGGGTAAGAGTTAGGGTAAAAGTTTAAGAAATGTAATTTTTGCAGGTTTCCTGAAAAATAAGTTGATTAGTTATAGTATAATTCATGAATCCCTCTGATGTGGTGGCTATGGTTGTTACTGCTTCGACCTGCAAGATTACCTGGGAACTCTTACCTGAAGATTTTGTTTTAGAAGATGAACCTGTGGATAATGTCAATCAACCCTCTTTAGCTGCGGCGCTAACCGAAAGTCTACAATTGGCGGGGAAACTACCAGAAACAGCCCTGGCTACGACTAATTATGGCATCTGTGCTACAGTTAATGACGACATTGTGGTCAAAGCACCTGATTGGGCTTATATACCGAAAATTACCGTATCTAGAGAGGAAGTACAACGCAGTTATACCCCTCACAAACAGGGTGAAATACCGATTGTGGTGATGGAATTTCTCCCTGATATAAATGGGAGTGAATATTCCAGTAAACGGACTTTTCCTCCTGGTAAATGGTTTTTTTATGAAGAAGTTTTAAAAGTTGCCAATTACCTGATTTTTGACCCTAGTACGGGTATTTTTGAGGTGCATCGGTTACAAAATTCGGGAAAATATGAATTACGTTCTCCTGATGAAAATAACCGTTATTGGTTAGAGGAAATGGATTTATTTATTGGTGTGTGGTCAGGAAAGCGCGAAAACCGTGATGGTTACTGGTTGCGCTGGTGGGATAAACAGGGTAATTTGTTATTGTGGGGGTTTGAGTTGGTTGAGCAGGAACGACGAGAAAAGGAAGCTGCTTTACAACGTTTAGCAGATTTGGAGAAACGATTGCTAAATGCAGGAATTGAAGTTTAAACTAGAATTCTGTTTCCCAGGATAATCCTCAAAAAAAATTTTTAGATCGCTTCGTTCCACTACCCTCTCAAAGGTAAAAGAAGAAGAGCAAAGAGCAAAAGCGCAAGAGTGCAAAGGGCTACTAAGTTCTCCCAACAACGCAGACAACACGAAAACCAACAAGGATGCTGTCGTTGTCGAGGCCGCTGTAGATGCGATAAGCAGAACGGCAATATCCAGGATAGTTGCTCCACGAACCACCGCGCATCACCTTATTATTACCGCTTCGACTTGTCCAAACACTACCATCTTTAGGCGCATCTATATAATTATCATGCCAATCGTCTTGACACCATTCCCAGACATTCCCGTGCATATCGTATAATCCAAAAGCATTAGGGGGAAAACTACCTACATCTGTTGTTTTTTGAAGATATTTACCTTTTGGCTCAGAAGCATAGGTGTAAGTTCCTTTATAATTAGCTAACTCAGTTGTAATCGTTTCCCAAAAATGAAAGGGTGTAGTCGTCCCCCCACGACAAGCATATTCCCATTCTGCTTCGCTGGGTAGACGATATTCCCGTCCTGTCTGTTGACTCAACTTTTGACAAAAATCTACAGCATTATTCCAAGATACTTGTTCCACAGGACGTTTTGCTCCTGAGAAACCAGAGGGATTGTTACCCATGATTTGTTGGTACTGTTCTTGAGTCACAACAAATTTACCCATAGAAAAACCAGGTACATTTACCTGATGTTGTGGACTTTCATCTTGAGTCCGACCTTTTTCTGATGCTGGTGAACCCATCATAAAAGAACCACCAGGGATTTGTACCATTTCCAGGGTGATATTATTCCCCAAATCTTCTTTAAAATATTTAGCTTGATGATTCTCTTGATTAACTATTTTTCCTGTTTTGTTAACTGTTTTAGTTGTAAATGTAAATGTTAATAATTCAAGTAGTTTAGGTTGTACTTGTTTAGGTTCTACTTGTTTAGGTTCTACTTGTTTAGGTTGTACTGTAGGCTTCAATATCTGACTAAATACAACAGTAGTAACTAAACCTGTTCCTCCTAAACCAGCATAAATTAAAAATTGTCTGCGTTTTATAGGAGGTGGGTTTGACCCTGAAGGATTTCCAGATATTTTTCTATTTTCCTCCTGAAGTTTTTGATATTCAGCTTCTTTTTTAGCAATAATTGGCTGTTCTATTTGCAATATTTCCTGTTCACTGAGTTGCAAAGAGTTTTGTAGTCTTTTGAACTTATTTCTACTTGCTTGATGAAGGGGATATTCTCTCTCAATTTTTGCTGAAAATTCCCGTTGATACTGCTCTAAATTTTGCTGATGTTGTTGACGAATTCTTTCAGCCTGTTGTTCTCTTCTGATTCTCTCTTCTTCTTCGCGTTTTCTATATTCTGCTTCTTTCTGAATAAAAATTGGTTGTTTTATTCCTGATACTTCCTCTTCACTGAGTTGAAGGGATATTTGTAAATTAGATAAATTATCAATACTTTTTTGATTCAGGGGAAACTGTTGTTCAACTTCTCTAGATGAACCAGGAGATTCAGGATTACGAACAGGTTGAGGAATTGGTAATAGTGTTGAATTATTCTTTTTAATTGCAATTCTTTTAATAGCCGATATTGCATCTAAATCAGCAGGAGACACGCCTAAAACTCTAATCCATATTTGTTCTGCTAACTCAAAATTTCCAGCATTTTCAGCTTGAGATGCCTTATACCTTAAAGGCTCAACATCTTTAAGAGTAGCAAATTGCGCTAACAAAATATAATACATTTTATATGGCGGTTCTGCCTTGAGATAGGGATTTTGTATTGGTTTTTGATATGTATTATTTAATTCAGGAACGGAAGAGTTGAGATATCTATCTAATCGTTCCACAGTTGCACAATTAGCTTCACCATGTAATCTTAAACCTGTTAATAATGTATGTGTAAATGAACCATGTTGTAATTCGGCAATTTCCCAAGATTTCTGGTTAGCAGCACAGGAATAAAAGGTAATTACTCCTTGATGCTTTTCTTCACCTATTCCTAAACCACTACGACTACTTTCTTCTCGACAAGCATCTAATAACAAAACTACATTATCAGCACGACTACGACGCAATCTTTCAGTAATATATTCAACGGAAATAGCTGTATGTTCAATATCACCAGGATCACTATCTGCAAGCATTAAATAATCTTTGTCAGCATGACGCATACCATGTCCAGCAAAAAAGAACCATAAATTATCCTCTGGTTCTAATAGAGGTTGTTCAAATTGTCTTCGTAAAAACCCCCGCAACCCTCCGAAGGTTGGTTGGGTGGGAATTGGTGGACTGGTGTTAATAGCTGGAGAGTCCTCTGTAAACAAAAACACCTGATCAAATTTGGCTTCTTCCCGAAACCAAGCGGCCATTGCTTCTGCGTCCCGTTTAGCAAAGTTGAGGGCTTGCAGGTTATCATATTGATTAATGCCGATACTAATTGCCCAGTTCTTACTCATTTTCATCTATGATTGTCGCTTGAATTTAAAAGTCAGACTGCCTTTACCGCCTACTTTTCCCCCGGTTCCGAATAAACTCAGTTGTCCTTCTCCATTGACTTCTACAGAAACTTCCACTTCCTCTAGGCGGATTTTAGAGTCAGGATCATCTGCTTCATCTAAACATTCTCGCATAGCTTGTACAAATCCCCTCATTTCCTGCTTGAGTTTTGTGACTTCAACTTTACGCCTAGTAATTACTAATTTGTCTTTTTCTTTGGTAACTATTATTTGTTCTTCTGTAGTTTTACCTCCTAATAATCCACCTGTATCACCACTACTTCTAGCACCGCTAATGGTCGTCGTTGAGGTTTCTGCGACTTCTTCAGTAATAATCCATAAACTGTCTGGGGTAGAAAATTCTGCTGACATAAAACTTACTACTTGTATGGTTGAAAATAAATTACCACAGATGGTCATATTTATCAAATTGTTCTTTTTCCAATTCATGATTTAATGAATCTAGATAATCTTGAATTTCTGGAGATTTCTTAGCAATTGCTCACATTTGAGCCATTATAGAGTTCGTCAGCTTTTAAGCACAATGAAAATTTCTCTCAAGCAAGCAGCTAATATTGATACCTCTGATGACATGGACTCCCCTTCACGCTAAAATACATCGTACCATCCACCGCCGTGATCTATTTGAGCGCGACCAACGGCTATTAGTGGCAGTTTCTGGTGGACAAGATTCTTTATGTTTAATTAAATTATTATTAGACTTACAACCTAAATGGGGATGGAATTTAGCTATAGCCCATTGTGATCATTGTTGGCGCGAAGATTCCCAGGCTAATGCTCATCATGTGCAAAATTTAGCACAAAGTTGGCATATACCTTTTTATTTAGAAACAGCCCATGAACCTGTTAATAGTGAAGCTACGGCTAGAAATTGGCGATATCACGCTTTAACTAAAATTGCTCAAACTCATCATTATCAATATGTTATCACTGGACATACTGCCAGCGATCGCGCAGAAACTCTATTATATAATTTAATTCGTGGTACTGGTGCTGATGGTTTACAAGCTTTAACTTGGCAGCGGCCACTCACTGATGATATTATCTTAGTCCGTCCATTGTTGGAAATTACCCGCTCCCAAACTGAGCAGTTTTGTCAAGATTTTAATTTACCCATTTGGGAAGATAGCACCAATCAAAATTTACAATATCCGCGCAACCGCATTCGTCAAGAATTGATACCATACTTAAAAGTAAATTTCCACTCCCAAGTAGAGACAAATTTAGCGCAAACAGCGGAACTGCTTCAAGCTGAGGTAGAATATCTGGAACAAACAGCCCATCATTGGCGGCTAGAAGCCTCAGTAAAGGGTGAGAAACAGGATTTACAGCTAAATCGTCAAATTCTAAAAACATTACCTTTAGCGCTGCAACGTCGGGTAATCCGTCAGGTACTTCAAAATATCTTACCTGAGTCCCCCAATTTTGAACACATTGAGAAGTTAGTAGCTTTAATCACAGCCCCCAATCGTTCTCAAACAGACCCTTTTCCTGGTGGTATGACAGCAATTGTACAGGGAGATTGGATTTGCATTATTGACAGGTAATAGGTAATAGGTAATAGGTAATGGGTAATAGGTAATAGGAAGACGCAAATAAATATATTTCTTTAATTCTGTATTATTGTGCCTGTAATTAGGGATTGCTGATAGCGTAGCGTGGCGTTAGCCATATAAACCTAAAACCATTTATTAACAAAGGGTTTCGCGGATTTTTAAAACAAAAAAGCGCCAGGTCTTGGCTAATGGTGTCTCAAAATGAATTGCATTTTTCTTTATCGGATTTGGAAAATTGAGGATATCTAAACAGTTAAAACTGTTCCCTGTTCCCTGCCCTCACAGACAACTTTTTCAGCAAGCCCTAATTAATTTTTAGATGGGAGTGGGGGGACTTGAACCCCCACGACCGTTTAAGGTCAACGGATTTTCATTCTCTTGCAGTTTTCACTACTACTCAGTTGCTTAAGCAATTCTAAGTTTTGAGAATTGGACTCTCTCTTTACCCTCGTCTTGACGTTAGGGTAGCTCCCGTCGAGTCTCTGCACCTTCCCATGGTCTTTAACTTGAGAAATTTTTATCTCAAATTTTAGATTTTCTGGGCTTGGCTCAGGATTGCCATATCTATAAACTAAATTTAGGTTATGAGATTTAGGTTTCCCTGAGTTTGAGAGCTTCCACTTGAAAGGTTTCCCGATCAAGGCTCAATTCCTTAAGTCCGTAGCGTCTACCATTCCGCCACACTCCCGAAGGGTTTTTAGTTTTTTGTGCAGTTTTTCGCCTGCTTGTCTGTTATACCACTAATTACTTTTTTTTGGCAAGTAGATTTTGAAAAAATTTCCAAAAAATTTAGTTTTTATTTTTCTAACTTGAATATTTGGGACTTGACCCCAAACAAAACAGGAAGTTAGGCTTTTGCTTGCTCAAGTTTCCAGTTTAATGGCTCTAGACGATTATATCATAAAGTTGAGATTTTGAGCAAATTAAATTTTTTCCGTGTTGATAAATGGAGATTGATACACTAAATTGCTGATTACTGATTCCCTTAATCCGGGCATTCAGCGTATTATGAAGTGAATACACCAAATATAGTTTTCTCAAATTGCGGTAAGGAATATGGTTGTAGCACTACTGTATCTGAGTTTGGCTGGCGCTTATCTGCTGGTGATACCAATTGCTGTCTTGTTTTACTTGAGTTTAAGATGGTATGCGGCTGGTTCTGTGGAACGGGTGTTTATGTACTTTTTGGTGTTTTTCTTCTTTCCGGGTTTACTCGTTCTCTCACCATTTGTAAATTTGAACCCCCGTCCGCGCAAAATTGCTTAAATTAAGATTTGGTAGGTCATAAAACTCATGCGACGTATTGACGCGATTGGTATTGGTTTCGGCGTTTTCGTAGCCGGTGGTTTGGCTTATGTGGGTTTGCAGCTAGTAGGTTTAGATAGTCAAAATGCTGGTATCTGGAGTCAGGTATTTTTGATAGCGGGTCTAATTGGCTGGTTATGCACCTATATTTTCCGAGCAATGGGGAATAAAATGACCTACCATCAACAACGAGAGGCTTATGAAACAGCTTTTTTGCAAAAGCGTCTTGATGAACTTTCTCCTGAAGAATTAGCCGAACTACAGGCGAAAATTGAACAAGAAAAAGAATCTCAGGTTTAAGGTTATCATTGTTCAGTTGTCAGTTGTTTGTTTATAAATAACCACTGACCACTGACCACTGACCACTGACTACTGACTAGGTGAAATGACTGCTATTTCTCGTTGCTTTGAAAGTTTGAGACAGAACCAGGGGTGCGCTTTGATTCCCTTTATTACCGCTGGTGATCCCGATTTAGAAACTACAGCTAAAGCTTTACAGGTTCTAGATCGTTCTGGTGCTGATCTGATTGAGTTGGGTGTACCCTATTCTGATCCCTTGGCCGATGGTCCAGTGATTCAAGCTGCTGCTACTCGTGCCTTGCAACGGGGGACAACCCTAGAGCGGGTATTAGAAATGCTTAAATCTATTAGCCCAAGCTTGCGATCGCCGATCATCTTATTTACATATTACAATCCGATTTTACATCGAGGTATTGATAAATTTCTCCAGCAAGTTCAGGAGGCTGGAGTAGCGGGGTTAGTAGTTCCTGATTTGCCCCTAGAAGAGTCAGCAGGGCTAATAAAACCTGCCGCCAAGAGGGGGATAGATTTAATCCTATTGGTAGCTCCTACCAGTGATCATGAGCGGATAAAAGCGATCGCTCGTGCTTCCGGGGGCTTCATCTATTTGGTCAGTGTTACTGGTGTCACCGGTATGCGAACCCAGATACAAGGACGGGTTTTTGATTTACTCCAAGAAATTCGTCATGTTACAGATAAACCCATTGGTGTGGGTTTTGGTATTTCCGAGCCGGAACAAGCGCGGCAAGTAAGGGAATGGGGCGCGGACGCAGCAATTGTGGGTAGTGCTGTAGTCAAGCGCCTAGCAGAAGGAACGCCAGAACAGGGACTAGAAGCCATTGGTCAGTTTTGCCAAAGTCTCAAGACAGCCCTCAACAATCCCATTTAAACAAAAATAAAAACAGTGTATTTTTTTGTGATTTTCTACTGGACAATTTGACTGTAATAGCGTTAAATAATAACAGCATATATTAGAATAGACCAAAAACTAACTGATACACTGTTTTAAAACTTGAGTTTTACATATAATACGGACGAAGTAGGTAAAAATTATGGGTGTGAGAGTACATCGGTTACATGAGAGTTACTGTTCAGTAGCATTCGGGGGGTAACAGCAATGAGTGAAAGTATGGCATTTATTGGCGGAGTTGCTGTAGCTGGGTTAGCGGCTCTAGTCTTGCTTAAAGGGACAAATACCCCTCTATCATCAAATTTTGCTGTCAGTCCACAAATACCAGGAACGGTAATGGCACCCCAGGTAATGCAGCCTTCTATGCAGTATCCGCCTAATTACGGACAACCAGTATATCCTAATCAACCCCCAACTGCTCCCACTTCTGATCAGCGTTTAGAAATGGAAAAGCAGAAGATGCAGATTGAGAAGTTTAAAAGTGACTATGAACAACTAAAGTTACAAAACCAACAACTCCAACAACAACTGCAAAGTGCTACTCAACAGCAATGGCAAGCCCAATTAGCTAGTCAACAACAAAAAATGGCTGCGTTACCACAACCGGAGCAAAATGATTGGCGAAATTCCCCCATGCTTTGGGCTGTGGGTGGTGCAACATTGACCATTGGTGGGGGTATTGTGGTGGCTGGGGTATTGTCCTTATTTGCGCCAAAACAGCGTCCTGTTCGTACCGTCCAAGTACTTCATCCTTACAATGGATCTACACCGCCTTTAGGTCCTGTTCGTCGCGCTGAGTTTTTACCTTCTTCGCGTATGGAAGCAAGGAGGGTAGAAACGGCAGAATACGACGAAATGCAGTAATAGAGGCCAAACAGCAGAAATTATAAGAAGGTAGAGACGTTTCCAGAAAAGTCTTGGCTCGAAACAAGATCCATAGGGACATGATGTAACACCGAAATTCTTTTACCCGGATTTTTTACTGCCTTGGTCAATAAAACCCACCTAAACTGTCACACAAGGAAGATTCGTAATTTGGGGATTTGAGATTGGCAAACTGCTTGCAGCAGCGCTTCGCTATCGCCACCTAATATCTCAACTATTTTGTATCAAAATTATCTTCAAGGTGGTTAAAAATCCAAAATTACCGATTGTGACACTGGGGGATGCGGAATGTGGGATAAAAGTAGGGGGGGAAACTCCCCCGTAGTTGCCGAGAAATGGAATTTTTGATTTTCTCAATTCACTAACCCCATTTTTCGATGTTCTCTACTTAGAGGGAACACAAGCCGAATTAAATCCGTAAGTTTGTGACCAATTTTCAACTGTACCCTTACCAATAGGAACAATCCTGGTATCACCATTTTCAAAGACTAGTCGCATACGTATTTCTTTTTTGGGTGCATTTTTTAAAAAGTTAGCAGCCGTACCATCAATAGCGAAACTAGTATCTGTCATATACCAAGTGCTAGAACGGTTAATTTCTTTGCCGTTTTGAAAACCTTTATAGATATAATTACTTTTAAAGCTTCTCACTTTGGTAGCTTCGTTGCGAGATAATTCTAAAATCTGATTATTTAGTCCTAGTTGTATAGTTTTAGGAACTAATTGTTTTAATTCTGCTTGACCGTCGTTAGGTGATGATTGGATAACCATTTTCACAAAACACCCTTCTATTTTACTACCCCAGAAAGAAACAACAACAAATCTACCGGGAAAAGGACTAGAAAATGGACTACCAATAAAGCCACTTGAACCTTCACCGTGTCTATCTATCACAACTTTGCCTAGTGGAGCATCAACCAAGGTATCTTTGATAATAGCTACTTGGCTAAATGGAAACCCGCTACCAGCCCAATAAATGCCCTTGTTGGTATTCAGTTTATCTTCTTCAATGACAGTTTGAGCGATCGCTTTTTCTGTCCATCCATTCAAGCATCCTATTATTAACAACACAGCCGAAAAACTACCTAAAGACATTTTCCGCATAATAATTACCCCATGATTTTTTTAACAGCTATAACCTGGACAAACATTTACTGGCAGACTCGGTGCAGTGTATTTAGCAGGTCTTCGAGGAACACCATTAGCTGGTACTACTGGGTCAGGTGGTATAACGGGGGAAGTTCCAGTTATTATAGGAGGTTTCTGGCCAGTGAGAGAGTAAAAGGTATTAATGGGAATTGCGGCATTAAATCCTGTTTTTCCCTCAGCGGATGCTCCTGTTTCTTTTTGTCTAAATGCTGGTTTTTTTACAGGTATGATTGGTTTCCGTTTTACTATAGTTTCTGAACCTCTGGGATCACTTTTATCTCTATCACCTTGTCCATGAATACCGATAACTTTACCAGAATTATCAAACACTGGTCCGCCACTGTTACCAGTTTTTGTAGCTGCATCATATACTAGGGTATAACCGTTATTCTCTCCTCTAGCAAAGGTAACTACTTTACCTCGTGTAACAGTATATGTTCTCTCCGTCCCCTTCCTGCCAAAAATAGTAGGAAAGCCGGCAACTTTAATATCTGTCTCAAGTTTTACCTCGTCAGAATTGCCTAAAGTGGCGACGGGATAATTTTCCTCTGCTTCAAAGGTTACCGTAGCCAAATCTGGGTCATTGTCATTTTTCTGTAATACTTGACGGTCTTTAATAGGATAATCTTTACCGATGTGAGTACGAATTGTGTAAGTAATATCTGTACTACAGGTAACTTTTTTCCTTCCTATTATTGCATCACAAACGACATGATTAGCGGTTAAAACTGTGTAAGTTTTTCCTTTTTTGTCAATAATCACACCTGATCCACCGGGAGAAATATCATCTTGGGTATTGATTTGTACTGTAGTTTTTTCCAGACTGTCCTGAACTCTTTCCGCTTGCACTGGTGTCAAGGCTGTGACAGAGAAAAGTATGGAAATTGTGACTGAGAAGATAGAGTAATTATTTTTCAGTAGCTGGTAGGATAAATTCATATCTACACCTTTAATCACCTGAATACAAAGGTATCACACTTATTGTAGAAGATCAACAAATCAGGTAATTTATTTCCTGTTTGATAGTTAAAATCCCTTAAAACTGGCTGCTTTTAGGGAAAAGATTATCTTTACTGATGAGGATTTCGCTAATTTATGAGACACAAGCGTGAGTAAGGAAATTTACAGCACTTCCCGGTGTTATGAGGTACATATTTAGCGGGCAAGATGCCCGCAGCACAAGAGTTTCATCATTCAACTTTGTACCTCATAAGAGCAGAAACCGCTGTATTTTTGTTATTTTAATGCTATAGTAATTCCTCAAAAACAATATCCTCATAAACCGACTCAATGGGAAAACTTAAATCAATACTTCGTAGCTCGATATTATCCCCCGACTGATAATTAAAAATCTCCCAATTACCGCGATCATTTTTGCGGTATAAATCAATCGCTATTTTCTCAGCATCAACCAAAACATAATCTTGCAAACGAGGATTGCGACGATACAATCTAAATTTATCCCCTCGGTCATAATTGGCTGTACTCGGAGATAAAACCTCAACAATTAAACAGGGATATTGAATTGCTTGGGTTGCAGTGCGATCGCTATCTTCGCAAGTAACGCTCACATCAGGATATACATAATCTTTTGTTTCCAAAATATTTACACGACAATCGGAATTACCAACCTGACAACCACCACCCAGTAAATGACCTTTAACAAGAAAAATAATATTACTAGCAATTCGTCCATGATTTTGAGTTCCCCCACCCATAGCGTAAATTTCACCATTAAGATACTCATGACGAAGCAATTGTTTCTCTTCCCAGACAAAATATTCTTCGGGTGTTAACTTAGGAAACTTATCTTTTACAGCAATCATTTTTTGTTGCCCCATCTGTAATAGACTCAAAGTAAAATCCCATTACCTGACTTTCCTTAGCAGCCAATCAGCAGACCCCCGCCCATTGTTGCTGTTAGGCGATCGCTAGTAATATTTCTTATTTTTAGTACAAAATACAACATCAATAATAGAAAAAAAATAGAAAAAAGCGGAATGTGGGTTTAATCATCATCCAAACTACTCAAAAACAGGGGACCAAATTTCAGAAATTGCCACTTCCCAACCAGGTAATAAATCAGGAAGAGTTAAAATATCACCATCTTTGAAAATTACTGTTTCTCCATGACAAGAAACCTCTACAGTTCTTGTTTTGGGATTAATTAAAATCCCAACTTTTGCACCTAAATTCATAAAATCTTCAATCTTTTTTCTCAGTTTATCTAAAGAATCAGTTTTGGATTTTACTTCAACTACTAAATCAGGAACTAATTCTGCATAATCTTCCGTTGATTTTTTCAGGCGATTAGCACAAACAAAAGATACATCAGGCGCACGTAAATCAGAATTTGGTAATTTAAACCCCGCACTTGAACCAACTACACGCCCTAGTTTACGAGGTCTTACCCAGTTACCCAAAATTCGCGCAAACTCAGTACCTACTTCTTCCGATTCATAACCCGACGGACTCATAATAATGATACTCCCATCTACTAATTCCAGGCGATAGTCAGGATATGCTATCTGTATTTCTTCTAGTTCTTTGACTGTAAAAGACATGATCGTTTTCTCCTGAAATACTACGGAAATACTATAAAGTCTCTATTCCCCGTGATATTATTCATCATGCCAAATTTCTTCCTTTACCCTCACAGGCAATTTCGCTAAATCTGGCAACTCCACCGCCTCCACATCTGTGATTTTATCTTTAATATTAATAGGTATATTCACTGGTTGGCGTTCTTCCATCCAGCAACTAGCCACAGGTAAAGTTTCTTCTAACTCATCTAAAGGCCGAGGAATCACCATAACTGCATTTAACTCACCAATGCGTTCCGCTTCAAACATTCCTGCTTCTACTGCTACAGCTACATTAGCCACCGAACCACGAATGATGGCAGTGCATAAACCAGCACCAATCTTTTCATAGGAGGCTAAATGTACATCAGCAGCTTTCAGCATGGCATCACAAGCCCCCACCATAGCGGGAAAGCCGCGAGTTTCCACCAGCCCAATGGCTTGATTACTCAAACGGCTGTATCTACCATCTCCCATAAATCGAGTCAGACGGTTAATAGGTAGAATTATATCCAAATTAGGATAAGGACGCGCAATCACCAAACTAGACACCAACTGTCCAAACTGTTCAGCAGTTTGTACACCTGCTTCTACAGCCAAGCGTACATCAGCGATACCACCTCGGACAATAGCGGTACAATGACCACTACCAATTTTTTCATAGCCAACTAAGTGGACTCCAGCCGACTTTAACATCATGTCAGCCGTGCCAACTATAGCGGGGAAACTGAGGGTTGAGACTAAACCTAAAGCAGTATCTTTGAGGCTATCACGGCGACGTTCTGCATGAATATTGCTCAAAGCACTTTCATTATATGTTTCCATCTGCATTATTTTCCAGGATAAGGTTCGTATAGCGTCTTCAATCACAGAAGAATGAAAACTAGCATTTGAATATGGACTTGGGTTCACACTTCATACTTAACACTTAACCTGAAGAATTGTCAGAGTTTTGATTGCCCAAAGATTGTCTATGGGGGAATAATGTACTCAGCAGCCTATTTATGCTACCTTGTCCATAAATTTGTGTACCAAAAATATTGTGAGTTTCAAGATTCGACTCACTGGGTTTTAAGTGATCAGAGCATTCTTCTGTAGACTCCGGGAGCGTAGTTTCTTCAGATGTAGAATCACTTACTACAGCGGTTTCTTCTACCGGAGGAGACTGGCTTTTCGGTGTGGGTGAAGGTGGAGATACGGGTGTAGATTGGTGTTGAAATTCCAGAAAAGCCGCTACCGAGAGTTGAGTTGAGGAAATTACTTGTTCCTGTTTCTCTGGTTTCTCTGGTTGAGAATTAGAAGACTCCGGTTCTTCCGCTGACGCTTCAACAACCTGCCGACTAGTATCCCCCAAAATTGAACCAGAGGCAATCACTTGTCCTGGCGCTACGGAATAGTTAAAAACCGTTGTTGCTGCACCAATACAGGCATTAGCCCCAATTTTACCTTGACCAACCATCAAAAAACCGGCTCCCAGGTTTGCTCCTGCTTCTATTTCTAGGATACCCTCGCTTACTTGGAGAATTGACCCCATACCCAGGCATACCCCAGCACCAATTACAATTCTACTGTTAGTAGCTGCTTGGAGAATTATTCCCGGGGCTAATACCGCACTGGGATGAATAATCACGTCGCCATAAATATGTGTATCAAATCTATCGCTCAGTTGTAGCAGCGATACTGACATGAAATTTATTACCTCGGAAGCCGGAAATGGACGATATATTAGCTAATGGGTAATGGGTAATGGGTAATTGGTAATTGGTAATTCTTGCCTCTTGCCTTTTCCCTCTTGCCCTTTCCCTTTTACCTACTCCTATGGACGCTGAATCATTGCTTCTAATACGCGGCGTTTTGCTTTGGGGTCTGTACCCACTAAACGCACATACTCGCCTGGATATTCAGAAACGTATCCTTCTAAAGCTGCGATCGCTTCTCGTTCAGATGTAGTCTGAATTTGACCCGCAACTGTCCAAGTACCTGTGCGGAAGCGGCGCTGATCTACGTGTTCAACCGCAATTTTTGCCCCACTGGACAACAATTGGCGCAATTGATCTACTGTTTCTGCGCTTAGACGGGTGCTGGTAACTGTCGCTGTCGCCGTTGCAGAATTTGTACTTGTAAATGATTTGCTGCTACCAGCAGACGCTACCATTCCGTTTGGTCTTTGGATAATTGCTTCCAATACGCGACGTTTAGCTTTGGTGTCAATGCCTATTAAACGTACATAATCACCTTTATGGGACTCTATACACTCTTCTAAAGCAGAAATAACTGCTTGAGTAGATGTAGATTGAATTGGTTCACAACTATTCCAAGAACCTGTACGGAAACGTCTCTCATCTACGTGTTCTGTGCCAATCTTGTAACCACTGGCCAAAAGTTGACGAATTTGTTCTAGGGTTTCGGCACTCAATTTCCCACTACCAACGGCATTCCCGTTACCATTACCATTGTAACTGCCAACGGATGCAGCAGCAGGTGCTTTAAAGCTAGATGTACCAGCAACTACACCATCAGGACGTTGAACAATTGTTTCCAATATCCGTCTTCTGTTGTTATCAATACCAAATAGACGCACATATTCACCGCTATGGTCTCGCAAACAGGATTCTATAGCAGAAACAGCCTCACCTAAAGACCGGGTTTCAATGGCTTGACAACTTTGCCAAGAACCTGTACGGAAACGTCTTTGGTCTACGTGTTCTGTGCCAATTTTAAATCCTTGTTCTAGTAGATAACGTAATTGATCTACTGTTTCTGCACCTAAGCTATAACTGGCCACGTCACTGCTCCTTTCTAACTCTTCAATTTCAATGCTTGTATAAGATTTATCTGCTGCAAGATTAAGTTCATCCCGAATGGGTGCAATACACTTGCTATCCGCAGCACAGTGATAACCAGCCCGCAAAGCCTGATTAATTCCGACTACATGGTGAGCAAATTCTTGATCTTGCACCTGGACATCTGGTAATCTATCCGCTTGCTGCTGAGTAGTAATTATTGACCCAGAAGCCACGTATTTACCCGGTGGAATTTCCACATCTTGAATTAAGGCGTGCATCATAATAATGCACCCTGCACCCACTCTGGCATTAAATACCGTAGAACGAAAGCCAATAAAACAACTATCGCCAACGTAAGCAGGTCCATGAATTAGCGCCATGTGGGTAATGGAAGCACTTTTGCCAATCCATACTGAGTATTTCTGGCCATCATCACCAATAACTCGGCCTTGCTCCAACCCATGAATAACTACACCATCTTGAATATTAGTATTTTCACTAACACAAAAAGGTGTACCTTCATCTGCTCTAATGGAAGTTCCTGGAGCAATTATGACATTTGCACCTATATTGACATCACCAATTAGGTTACAAGAAGAGTGTACAAATGCAGTTTTATCAATATTGGGTTCGGCTAAACTCCTTGACCACGGGGTTGGGGGTGCCGCCGTGCTGCGGACTACCATTGCGAGATTCCTCCTGAAATAAGCTTTTTGTCAGTTGTCAGTTGTCAGTTGTCAGTTGTTAGTTGTCAGTTGTTAGTTGTCAGTTGTCACCTATTACCTGTCACCTATTACCTGTCACCTGTTACCTGTCACCTGTTACCTGTCACCTGTCACCTGTTCCTGACTATCTATAACTGGTCTTTTTTGCTGTAAATGACACGATCTTCAACATAAATGGTATCTATAATTGCCACCACTGCTGCATCTAAGGGTCGTTGTTCATTGCCCAGCACTTGACGAGCAGCACTGCCGCGACTGACAAGTACCCACTCATTCACTCCTGCCCCCACACTATTATCGGCTGCTACCTCGTATACTGGCAGGAGATTGCCATTTTCATCTACCAATTGCAACATCAGCAGTTTCACACCCCGCAGACTGGGATCTTTTTGGGTGCTAGTTACTGTGCCACGAACTCTGGCAATTTGCATGATTAATTATGGTCTTCTACCGAAAGGGCGAATTGTGTTTACACCTTCCCGGAATTGTTCTACATCTTCTGTATATCGAATTGGTAGAACATATTCCAAGTTTTCGTGAGGACGTGCAATGATGTGTGTAGATAGCACCTGTCCACCGTTAACACGCTTTACTGATTCTACCCCAGCACCCACTGAAGCTTGAACTTCAGAAACGTCACCACGGACGATAACTGTCACCCGACCACTACCGATCTTTTCATATCCTACCAAGGTAACACGCGCAGCTTTCACCATCGCATCAGCAGCTTCTACTACTGCGGGAAAGCCTAAGGTTTCTACCATTCCTACTGCAATTGACATTTTTTTGTCCTTAAATTAAATTTTTACCTGTACCAGATTTAATTTCAAACCACCAGTCTCGTTAATGATTTTCCTTTAAACGGTCAGCACTTCTACAACTAGACTAAGCGCGAAACTGTTCTACTGCTTCTGTATAACGAATTGGCAAGACGTATTCTAGGTTTTCGTGAGGACGAGCAATGATGTGTGTAGACACTACTTCACCACCGTTGACTCTTTTGGCCGCTTCAATACCAGCCGCAACTGAAGCTTGCACTTCAGAAACATCTCCCCTCACAATCACTGTAACGCGAGCGCTGCCAATCTTTTCATATCCTACTAAGGTTACACGGGCAGCTTTTACCATGGCATCAGCAGCTTCTACTACTGCGGGAAAGCCTTTAGTTTCAATCATTCCAACTGCAATTGGCATCGCAGAACTCCTCAAAAATTAATCGTTTTAGAACTAGCGGTGGAAATTTTGGCCGGGGATGCTCACTTTCCAAAATACCGCCATATTTAAGCTTATGAAACCTTGGCATCCTTGGCAACATAAATTACTATAATAGTTTGTCATAAAATATATTTAAAAAACTTAACAAAACTTTATACTGTCTTTTGTGATCTTCAAATTCACTGATCCCTAGAGTGACAGCTTATGCTTTATAATTTCTTTATCACTTTTAGAACCACTACAGTTTACAGCCTCAGCTAATTCTTTGATCAGGAGGATTAGCATAGGCTGGGTATGAGATAGATGGGCTATTGGCTAGATATTTTACTTGGCTATTTTCATAAATACTGGGTGAAAATTCGCAAATTTTACAAATGTACATGAAAAACTAATTTAAAACAGCAGGAAGGAAAAAATGTTCTTTAGAGAATATCTAAAATGTGACATCATTATTTAATGACTCGATCAAAGGCTATTTTCAGGCAAATATGCCTAAGATATTTAGCTAAAAAGTTAAGAAAACATGGATTTTCTCAGAAAATTTTGTTTTTGAGCAAAGGATTATTTTAAGGGTGTTTAAGAGAGTCGAAACTCAGTTGTCAAGGAAGATTTTAGATGAATGAATTTCTATTTTTAACAAGTTGGTTCGTCCCTCTTTATAGTTTAATAGGGGCAATTTTAACTTTGCCTTGGGGCATAGGAATTATCCAACGCACAGGACCTAGACCTGCTGTATACTTGAATTTGCTGACTACCATCTTAGGTTTTATTCACAGTCTTTTAGTATTTAAAGATGTTTGGAATCGAGAACCAGAACATCTACTGATAACTTGGTTTCAAGCTGCTGATTTCCAATTATCTTTCGCTTTAGAAATTTCTGTGGTCAGTGTGGGAGCAACTGTTTTAATTACCGCACTAAGTCTATTAGCACAAATTTACGCTCTAGGCTACATGGAAAAAGACTGGTCCTTAGCCAGATTTTTTGGTTTATTAGGATTTTTTGAGGCGGCTTTGATTGGTTTAGCAATTAGTGATTCTCTCTTTCTCAGTTATGCTTTGTTAGAGGTTCTCACTCTTTCGACTTATTTACTTGTAGGATTTTGGTATGCTCAACCTTTGGTAGTCACAGCAGCGCGAGATGCTTTTTTGACGAAACGGGTAGGCGACCTATTACTATTAATGTCTGTTGTCACCCTTTCTACTCTGGCTGGGAGCTTAAATTTTTCCGATTTGTATGAATGGGCGCAAACTGCTGATTTAAACCCAGTTACATCTACTTTACTTGGCTTGGGTTTAATTGCAGGTCCTGCTGGTAAATGCGCTCAATTCCCACTGCATCTGTGGTTAGATGAAGCCATGGAGGGTCCAAATCCAGCCTCGGTAATGCGAAACTCCTTGGTAGTAGCTGGGGGTGCTTATATTCTCTACAAGATTCAACCATTATTATCTTTATCCCCTATTGCTTTAAATACTTTAGTGGTGGTGGGAATAATGACAGCAGTGGGCGCAACATTGGTATCTATAGCTCAAATTGATATTAAGCGATCGCTATCCCATTCTACTAGTGCCTACATGGGATTGGTATTTTTAGCAGTGGGTTTAGAACAAGGTGGGGTAGCTTTAATGTTACTCCTCAGTCATGCTATCGCCAAAGCCCTATTATTCATGAGTTCTGGTTCTGTTATCTATACCACCCAAACCCAAGACTTAACAGAAATGGGGGGGTTATGGTCAAAAATGCCAGCGACAACTACTGCTTTTGTGGTTGGTTCAGCAGGTATGGTGACTCTACTACCATTAGGCAGTTTCTGGGCAATGTTAGCATGGGCTGATGGACTGGTCAGAGTTAGCCCCTGGGTAATTGTGGTTTTAATCTTAGTTAATGGCCTCACAGCTTTGAACTTAACTAGGGTATTCCGGTTAATTTTCTGGGGAAAATCTCAACCAAAAACCCACCGCGCCCCAGAAGTCGCCTGGCCAATGGCATTACCAATGGTGACTTTAACTATACTAACATTATTGTTACCATTAATGCTACAACAATGGTATTTATTACCTAGCTGGGAAAGTTTAGATAGGTATATAGTTGGTTCTCTATTCGCTTCCACTCTGGCTGGAGTAACTCTTGGCGCTACCATTCATCTTCACAAGGCTTGGTCAAGATCCAGAATTTTAATCTGGAGATTTTTACAAGATTTATTGGGCTATGATTTTTACATAGACCGCATTTACCGCTTAACGATTGTAAGTGCTGTAGCGCTGTTATCCAAGATATCCGCGTGGAGCGATCGCTTTTTGGTAGATGGTCTAGTCAACTTAGTCGGCTTTGCGGCAATTTTTAGCGGACAAAGTTTGAAATACAGCATTTCTGGTCAATCCCAAGGCTATATGCTGACAATTATCTTCGTTATTAGCGTTCTGGGTTTTTTCATTAGTTTCTCATTGGGCTTATTCGATAAGTTGCCTTTTTAGGTCAATTGTCAGTTGTCCGTTGTCGGTTGTCGGTTGTCAGTTGTCAATTGTCAGTTGCAAAAGAATATTTCTCTTCTGTGTTCCCTGTTCCCTATTCCCTCTTCCCCTATGCTCAGTACATTGATTTTACTGCCGTTAATTGCTGCGGCTTTCTTTGGTTTTTATCCTTCTACTATTTCTGGTAAACTCGCCCGCATCATAGCTTTAGTTTTTAGCGGTATTATTTTTCTATGGAGTATTTTCATAGCCATTCAGTTTAACCCCGGAGACGTTACTCAACAATTTGCAGAATCTCTACTGTGGGTAGATGCCATTGGCTTAAATTACAATTTGGGCATAGATGGTTTATCACTACCGTTATTACTTCTGAATGGACTATTAACTTGTATTGCTATTTATAGTAGTGATGAATCTCAACAACGTCCTAGATTTTACTATTCCTTAATTTTTCTCTTGACCACTGGGGTAATTGGAGCATTTTTAGCACAGGATTTATTATTATTTTTCCTGTTCTATGAGTTGGAATTAATACCCCTGTATTTGCTAATTGCTATTTGGGGAGGTGCAAGACGAGGTTATGCAGCCACGAAATTTCTCATTTATACCGCTTTTTCGGGAATCGTCATTTTAGCTAGTTTCCTGGGTATAGTTTGGTTAAGTGGTTCTTCCAGTTTTGCACTCTCGACCTTAAATAGTCAAAATCTGCCCTTAGCTACCCAAATTTTACTCCTTGTAGGCATTTTGGTCGGTTTTGGCATTAAAATCCCCCTCTTTCCCTTCCATACTTGGCTACCAGATGCCCACGTTGAAGCTTCTACACCTATATCTGTTCTCTTGGCTGGCATACTATTGAAGTTAGGGACCTATGGCCTACTGCGATTTGGCATGAATTTGTTACCAGATGCTTGGGCTTATTTAGCCCCTTACTTAGCTACATGGGCAGTAATTAGTGTCTTATTTGGCGCTTCTTGTGCGATCGCGCAAACGGATATGAAAAAAATGGTAGCTTATAGTTCTATCGGACACATGGGCTATGTTTTGTTGGCGGCTGCGGCATCTACACCTCTAAGCGTATTAGGGGCAGTTATGCAAATGATTAGTCACGGATTAATATCCGCTATGTTATTCCTGTTAGTAGGAGTTGTCTATAAAAAAACTGGTAGCCGAGATTTAAACGTGGTTCGGGGACTACTCAACCCAGAACGCGGTTTACCCCTGATTGGTAGTTTAATGATTATGGGAGTCATGGCCAGTGCAGGTATACCCGGAATGGTGGGATTTATTTCGGAATTTATCGTTTTTCGCGGTAGTTTCGCGGTTTTTCCTGTTCAAACATTGTTGGGAATGCTAGGAAATGGTTTAACTGCCGTTTATTTCTTAAATCTTGTCAATCGTGCCTTTTTTGGACGGTTATCAGAGGAAATTTACAACCTACCTCGTGTTTACTGGAGCGATCGCCTTCCTGCTATTATTTTAGCTGTATTTATCCTCATTTTCGGGATTCAACCCACTTGGCTGGCACATTACACCGAAACCACAATTACCACCATGGTAAAAACCCAAAACGTAATAGCCAAAGTGTCTTGGGATAAAGCTAAAATCAAACTTTAAATGATGGATATTGGAGACTGGGAAAACTCACCCTATATTTTAATCCCAATCTCTAATCATGAATGAAAGTATATATCTGAACAACAAGTTTTCGATATGATATAATTAGGAAAGTAAATAAATTCGCACAAATTACGCGGTTCTGTTCAATAAAAATCAAGGGTATTATACATGAAAGCGGATAACTTAGAAATATATGCTGATGGAGCGGGACTGATGGTTGGACCAACTATAAGTAAGCTAAGTTTTTACTCTGTAGTAGATATTTCAGAAAATAATGGAGAAAAGGAAACTCAAGAAGAATTGAAAGTACAAATAGCTATTCCAACACTTACCTTACTGAAATTATGCGCTAGATTTTTAACACAAGTTAAAACTGACGAAAAGGGAATTATTGATACTATAGAGAGTCATAAAGAGGAAATTATGAAGACATTGGCAAATTTAACTTTAAAAGAAAGTGACGGAGAATAAAAATGTTAACCATAAAGTTGGAAAGTGAAATATCTTCTTTTATTCAAGAAAACAGCAAAAGAGATAATTATGAATTCTTGTATAAAACTAAAGTTTCAAATCCTCCCATTCATATTAAGCAATGGCAAACAAATCAATACTCTTATAAAGTAGTTGCTTTTGAAAAAGAGGAAACCAGACATAACAAATTACAAAAATTAGTTCAATTAATTACAAAAATACGTAATTATCTTTCTTTACCTGATGATTGGGATGGTTATGAAGGAATTGCACCTGAATCAAAAACAATTGAAGAAACTATTTCTGTAGTTAAACGTTTGCATGATTATCACATATCATTACCTAAACCAATGGTAAGTGGTGCGGGAATAGTTGGTTTATATTGGGAAAAAGACAGTATCTATATTGAGATATGTTTTGAAGGTGATGGAACATTTTGGTACTATGGTAAAGATGGTAATTTAGAAATTGGAGAAGAATCTGTGTCTCTTAAACAAGAAACTGAATTTCCCAGAAACTTAATTAATTTAATCGCCAAAATTTAATTTTCTATGAGTTGTTCAGAGATTTATACTGTTACATCTAATAGATGTAAGTTTACCCAACAAAACGACCCTCAATGTAATTGTGAAAATGTATCAGTTAGTCAATTTTCTCCAGGCATTGTAGAAGATAATGAAATATTAGTCAGGCAAATTTATTCACCAATTCATATAGATGAACAAACTGGAAGAGTAAACACATTTGCCTTTACTGATGCTCAAGATAAAGGTATGTCAGTAAATCGTAAAACCTATTCCTCAATAGAAGAATTAAATAAAAAAGTTGAATACAAGCTAATGTCAGATGAGAAACGGGGTAAAGGTAAAGGTTTTGAGGGTGTTATTTATGCAACTTGTCACGACATTAGAGCAATAAAAACTAATGATGGTCTAAAAGCTTTTTGTGTTTATGATACAGGTAATAAAAATGATATTTCTCATGCTGATATATGCCAAGCAACATCTAGTCGTGTATACGGCAGTAAAATGCGTTTAAAATTAAGGGAAATTTTTTCAGACACACCCATAACATTAGATATTTTATTTACTAATTAACTTCTATTTTAGTTTAAATTGAATTATGACCTACCCTTCAATCCTTCCTTATACTTTCTGGAGAAACACTAATGATGAAAACTGAAAAAAAGCCCGCTTACAATCCCCTAGCTGAGTATCTTCAACGCTTACAAAATGGTGGTGCATTACTCAAAGATAGCCCCGAAAACGTTTTAGAAGTTGTTGGCATTCTCAAAAGTTATGGTATAGTTTTAGATGCCTATTCTAAAAACCTCATTTACATCGCTGAACATCAATTTTTAGTGTTTTTTCCGTTCTTTAAATATTTTGATGGTGATGTTTCTTTAGCTAAATTAATCCGTCATTTATGGCATGATCGGATTAATTTTGAATATGCTGAATATTGCATGAAAACCATGATGTGGCATGGTGGAGGCGGTTTAGACGCATATTTAGATACTCAGGAATTTCAAGATAGAGCAAAAACCGTTATTGCTGCTAAATTTAAATATAATCCCCTGCTGTTGGGATTAAATCAACTATTTCCTGAATTTTTAACCGAACAGTTACGAGTTTCAGCTTATTACACTGGTTTAGGTCAATTTTGGCGAGTTATGGCTGATATGTTTCTGAATTTATCAGACCGCTATGACAACGGCGAAATTAAATCTATTCCCCAAGTTGTAGAACATATTAAACTGGCTTTAGTGGCAGATGCAATTAAACCAATTACATACAGCGTCAAAATTGGTGGTAAAGTCTATGATATTATTCCTAAATCAGTTGGTTTAACTTTCCTTGCAGATACCGCAATTCCCTATGTAGAAGCAGTATTTTTTAGAGGAACACCATTTTTAGGAACAGTTTCCTTAAACGCCCAAGCATATCAAGTTCCTCCAGATCAATCTCGATTCCAATATGGTGCATTATATGCCGATCCTTTACCTATTGGTGGTGCAGGGATTCCGCCAACTTTATTAATGCAGGATATGCGTCATTATTTGCCAGAATATTTACATAGTATTTATCGTCGCAGTCTCAGGAGTGAAGATGATTTACGAGTACAAATTTGTATGAGTTTCCAAAAATCCATGTTTTGCGTCACCACGGCCGCAATTTTAGGACTTTTACCTTATCCATTAGATACTCAAGATCCATCTGAGAAAAAAGCCATTCAAGTTTATTTAGAAAAGTGGCTGTCAAGATTAGAAAACTCCCGGTTATTAGAAGTCAATAAATAGGCTAATATAACTACCCTATCATATTGCCAAAAAATAATTTTTGCGGATTTAAAAGAAAGAAATCTCTTGACACTAAGCTGGGACTATGTTATCATAGTACCGACGAGGAAGAACCATCTTCGCTGCATAAGCAATTTTAAATACCATCAAATAAAACAAGACTAATTGAGAGTTAGTTATAGATGACTCTTCTGGTTGTTGTCTGAGTCTGGAGTGGTTAGTTAAAAACCGCTTCAAGACTCAAATTGGTGTAGCATCAGCAGTTGCCACAAATACGTAGTATGAGTTATCATACTAATATTGTCTTTAAAAGTATTATTACCAGCTTGGATTCTTAAATTCCAGATTGGATCTGAATAACAGTCACTTATTGATAAGACTGGTTTTTGCGTCATGAGCTATTGTATCAACCCGCACTGTCCCAAACCGATTGACCTAGCAAATGCAAATAATCCTATTTGTCGTAACTGTGGGTCACAATTACTGCTGCAAAATCGCTATCGGGTACTTAAACAACTAGGACAAGGTGGTTTTGGGAACACCTTTGAAATTGACGACGGTGGAGAAACCAAAGTTTTAAAAGTGCTGACTGAAAATAACTCAAAAGCGGTGGAATTGTTTCAACAAGAAGCCAAGGTTTT
>Ga0315905_10001251_pt1 | contig 27356 bp, 19 predicted proteins | sample LakEriMetagenome_5_FD_203522 | JGI IMG/M metagenome (GOLD analysis project Ga0315905, IMG submission 203522) | Freshwater fungal communities from buoy surface, Lake Erie, Ohio, United States - Buoy 4 MA121 | ecosystem: Environmental > Aquatic > Freshwater > Lake | place: USA: Lake Erie, Ohio...
TGGGCCGCAAGCCCCAACGGCCCAAGGGCCCCCAGCCGCGCAAGGGCAAGGTGCCCATCACCCTCCCCATCACCGTCCGCTCCCTGTCCGAAGCCATCGGCATGAAGACCGGTGAGCTGCTGATGAAGCTGATGGGCCAGGGCATCATGGGCCTCAACATCAACAGCAATATCGAGACCGACCTCGCGCTCCTCATGGCGCTCGAGCTCGGCATCGAGCTCGAGGTGAAGGCCAGGGAAAGCTCCGAGGACGAGCTGCTGCGCCAGTTCGCCATCGAGGACTCCCCCGAGCAGCTCAAGCCGCGCGCGCCCATCGTCACCATCATGGGCCATGTCGACCACGGCAAGACCTCGCTGCTCGACAAGATCCGCAAGTCCAACGTGGTTTCCACGGAAGCCGGCGGCATCACCCAGGTGCTCCGCGCCTGGCGGGTCGAGCACAACGGCAAGCCCATCACCTTCCTCGATACCCCCGGCCACGAGGCGTTCACCAAGATGCGCGCCCGCGGCGCCAATGTCACCGACATTGCCGTCATCGTTTGCGCCGCGGACGACGGTGTCATGCCCCAGACCGAGGAGGCCATCAGCCACGCCAAGGCCGCCGGGGTGAAGATCGTCGTCGCCATCAACAAGTGCGACCTGCCCGGCGCCAATGTCCAGAAGGCCCGCCAGCAGCTCTACGGCCTCGAGCTCATCCCCGACAACATGGGTGGTGATGTCCCGTTCGTCGAGACCTCCGCCGCCACCGGCCAGGGCATCGACGAGCTCCTCGAGACCCTCAGCATCGTCGCCGAGCTCGAGAATCTCCGCGCCAACCCCGACAAGCCAGCCAGCGGCGTCTGCCTCGAGGCCCACATCAGCGAGGGCCAGGGCGTCACCGCCACCATGCTCGTCGAGGATGGCACCCTCAAGAAGGGCGATGTCGTTCTCTGCGGCACCGCCTTCGGTCGCGTCCGCATGATGTACGACGACCAGGGACGCCAGCTCGAGAAGGCAGGCCCGTCCATGCCGGTCCGCCTCATGGGCCTCGACACGGTTCCCAACGCCGATGACCCGTTCCTCGTCGTGCCCGAACTTTCCGTCGCCCGCGAGATCGCCGAGAGCCGCCGGGCCGACCAGGTGGACGAGACCGTCGTCCGCCGCCCCGCCCTCAGCTTCAACCTCCCGGGCCAGACGGCCGTCATGGAGCTCAAGGTCATCCTCAAGGCTGACTTCCGCGGCTCCCTCGAGGCCATCCGCAAGGAACTGGAGAAGCTGGAGCATGACGAGGTGAAGGTGCGGGTTCTGCACGCCGCCGTAGGCGGGATCACCGAGTCCGATGTCACTCTGGCCCTGACCAGCCCGCAGGACACCCTCATACTGGGATTCAACGCCGTCCCCGACAGCCGCGCCAGTTCGCTGGCCGAGGAGAAGGGCGTTCAGATCCGCGAGTACAACATCATCTACAAGCTCACCGAGGACTTGAGGTCCGCCCTCGAGGGCAAACTCAAGCCTCGCGAGGAGGTGGTGCACCTCGGTCGCGCCCTGGTGCGCGAGGTCTTCAAGATCAGCAGGGTCGGTGCCATCGCCGGTTGCTTCGTCACCCAGGGGGTCATCGAGCGCAACGCGAAGGTCCGTCTCATCCGCCGTGGCGTGGTGGTCTTCCCGCCCGCCGAGCGCACCGTCGGCCTCGAATCGCTCAAGCGCTTCAAGGACGATGTCAAGGAGGTGCGCGAGGGCATGGAATGCGGTATCAAGATCGCCGGCTTCGACGATGTGAAGGTCGACGATGTGATCGAGGCCTACCGCATCGAGCAGGTGCAGCGCACCCTATAATGCCTTGCCCGGCCGCCATGGGGGCGGCCCGGCGGGACACCTCCCACGACGGGCGGTGAATTGTTCATGTCAGGAAGCATGGATCGGTCTGAGATGTTCGTCGGCGGCCTGAAGGTCCGTCTGCTGGTCCGCGAGGCCCGCAGCTTGAAGGACAAAAGGCAGGTCGTCCGCGGCATCAAGGATCGCCTCCACAACGACCTCGGCGTTTGCGCCGCGGAAGTGGGGGCCCTGGAGGATCATCGCCAGGCCATCCTCGGCTTTTCCACGGTTGCCAACGAGGCGGCCCAGGCGAGGCAGGTGCTGGAGCAGGTGGTCGCCAGGCTCAGGGCGCATCCGGTCGCGGAATTCTGCGGCCACGAGCTGGAAGTGTTGTCGTTCGACGAGTTGGGCGGCGGGGAGTTTTGACCGGCATGAAGAAGCATCGGGTTTCGCGGGTGGCGGAGATGATCCGCGAGGTCGCCAGCGAGACGATCCTGTTCAAGCTATCCGACCCGCGCGTCAAGCGCGTCACGGTCATGAGCGTCGATGTATCCCCCGACCTCCAGCACGCCCGCGTCAATGTCTCGGTCATGGGCACACCCGCCCAGCAGAACACCACGCTGAAGGGCCTCCAGCACGCCGCCGGCTTCATCCAGGCTCAACTGGGTGACCGCATGCGGTCCCGCTACACCCCCAGCCTCCGATTCGTGCTCGACCAGGGCGTGAAGCATAGCGTCGAGATCACCCGCCTCATCAACGAGGCCCTCGGCAACTCGGCTTCCATGAACCCCTCCCCCGCGGAAGCGGCACTCGAGGCTGATCTCGACGACGCCGACCTCGATGAGGATGACGATTTCGAGGACGAGGACGAAGACGGGGAAGAAGAAGTAGAGGACGAGCAAGAAGACGGGGACGAACAACCGCCCGCCGGACGGGCTGACCAGACCAAGCCCGGTTCCTGAAAACCGGACCGGGCAATCGACTCCGCCTGGCGCTTACCGGGCGGGCCGTGGTGGAACCGCGGCGCTTTTCCGGGTGGGTATCCCGGGCACAAGGGAGTGTTGATGACCATGGCTACCGCAGCTAGCAAGCAAAAACTTCTCACCCAGGTGTTGGGCAAGGGCAAGAAGGCGCCCGCCCCCAAGGACGCCGTAGAGCCGGTCGAAATCTCGGCGCTCAATGTCCTCGAGCAGGTCCTCTACGCCTTCTGCCGCGAGGACGCCACCCCCGCCCAGGCCGACCGCGCCTTCCAGCAGTTGCAGGAGCGCTTCTTCGACTGGAACGAGGTGCGCGTCAGTTCCAGCCGCGAGATCGCCGAGGCCTTCGAGGGCATGACCAAGTCCTTCGACCGCGCCGAGCGCATCATCTCCTTCCTGCAGGAGCTCTTCGAGACCACCTTCTCCTACGACATGGACCTGTTGCAGAAGAAGGGCGTGAAGGTCGCCGCCAAGCAACTCGAGCGCCAGCAGGCCGTCAGCGACTTCATCGTCGCCTGGGTCACCCAGCGTTCCCTCGGTGGCCATGCCGTTCCGGTTGATTCCGCCACCGCCCGCTGCCTCAAGCGTCTGGGCCTGGTCGAGGCCGAGCTCGAGAAACTGCCCGACATTCGCGCCGCCCTCGAGCACCTGGTGCCCAAGGCCAAGAACATCGAGTTCACCGACACGGTCAGCCGTGTCGCCGTCGAGATGTGCCACGAGAAGGCACCCGCCTGCGGCTCCTGCCCCCTCTCGGCCGACTGTCCCGGCGTCCGCACCGCCAAGGCCAAGAAGGCCAAGTAATCTTGGCTGAAAGCCATTTGGGCAAAGGGCCCCTTCCAACCGGAAGGGGCCCTTGTTCTTTTCAGTATGTCGATTTCGGCCGGGCTGCCTAGCGCCCCCCCATCACCCGCGCCAGCACCGGCTTCAACTTCGCCATGTTCTCCGCCGTCACCACCGCCGTCCGGGGTCCCACCCGCTCGCCCAGCAATCCGGCGGCCGGCGCCCACTGGTACAGCCCGTCCAGCATCTCCTCGGTTTCCAGACGCAACAGCAGCGCCTCCTGGAACAAGGGCTCGCTGTCCATGCCGTCCAGAAACAGACGGATCGACGGCGGCGGCTCGCTCCCCGTCCGTTCAATGAACCAGCGCCGCGTCAACTCGGCCGACATCCCCGCCTCGGCCGCCGCGCGCAGGCTTTCGGGCGTGATGGCGATCACCTTCCGTTCCGGCGTGCTCTCGTCATCCAGCCGTGCCCCCAGGTGCGGCAGCTCCGTCTCCAGCAGCAGGTCGCTGCGGGTCTGGTCCACGATCAGGCGCGTCCCGTCTTCCGAGACCTCCACGCACGCTTCGCGGGGCAGCGAATAGTCGCGGCTCCCCGCCAGGCGAAAATGCCGATAATCCAGATCCCGCTCTTGGACAATGGCGAACCGCTCCGACAGCCGGATCAGTGGCACCCCCCTGCCCTGCGCCTCCTCCATGTCCGCCGGGTCGTCGAATTCAAGCAGGGTGGCTCCCGAATGCACCGCCAGCCGCTCACGCTTGCCGGCCCACCCGCGCAACTGGTCCCACACCGCGCCAGGCAACGGCCGCCCGCTGCGCCCTTCCAGAAAACCCCGCAATCCGTCCAGGCTTTCCCCGGCTTCCAGGGCCCGGTAGACCGTCTGCGGCGTGATCACCATCTGGCACGCGGCACCCAGCGTCTTCCAGGTCCCCAGTCGGCTCAGCCGGGCGATCTGCCCGGGCGTCAGCGCCTGCCGGTACGCCACAATCTCAAGGTTGGGCTGCACAAACAGCGATTGCGGCAGCGCATGGTCCTCGGCCGGTTGCTCCCCCATTCCCAATATCCACCGGCCCCAGGCCGACAAACGCACCGCCAAGCCGTCCTTGGCCTCAAGCCCCAGCCGACCGCTTTCCACCAGTCGAAGCGGCCACGCGATCCCGGTCAGCCAGGCTTCCAGCCAAGGTTCCCGCGCGCTGGGCCGCTGGTTGGTCTTCCAATGGGGGTGGTTGCGTCGCAGCCATTCCTCGATTTCACCAGGCAACACCCAGACACCCTCGGGCAGTTGCCCCAGCACCAGCAACGCCAGCAGACACGCCGACGGGTACGGATTCCCCGCCGATGCCTCCGGTGTCATCCAGCCTTCCTTGGGCCCCCAGCGGGTGACCGATTGGTTGGCCTCAAACAGGCTGCCCAGCGCCTCGCCGGTGCCCAGGTCCCACAATTTGGGAAAATCCCCCGCCGCCCAATCATTCTCCTCGGCCCGCAACACCCCCAGTTGCCGCCCCATCGCCGCGATCAACGGGCCGAAATCCTTCGGACAAGCCTGGTTCTCTGAGATGGCCGTGGCAAGAAGCGGGTCACCGGTCAGCCGGTCCCAGTCTCGCTTGTAGAAGTCGCCCGCCTGGGTCAGGCGGAAGGGCGATTCCGTGGCAGCCTGCCACAACGCCCCCATCCGGGTTGGAAATTCCAGCCCATCGGCCAGCATCGGCCCGCCCTTCACTTCCAACTCGGTCAGGGGAACCGCCTCCGGCGCCACCAGCGGCGGCAGGTCGCTGTCCCGCTCCTCCACCTCGGCCGCGTGGGCTTCCACGGCCGCCCGCGGCGGATCCAGCCTCCACGCCTTCGCCGTGGGAACCGGCAGTCCCAGAGGGTGCGGAATCGCCCGCGCGCGCACCGCCTGCGGGCAGTGCAGCACCAGCCGCTCCCCAGGGCTCAGGGTCAGCCACGCCGTGAAATCTTCCAATGATTGCGGCTGGCCCGGCGTGTTGACCAGGTCGGGGGAGACCAGCCCTGTCTCCATCAGCGCCAACAGCGGGGCCAGGCCGTCCCGGTGCCCCAGCGCCAGATGCGCCTGCAACAGATCCGAGACGGGGAAAAAGTCCCGCCGCATGTGGCCCGCCAGGGCCAGCATCCCGCGCGCCGCCGGATCCGCCTTCTCCAATACCTGCAGCCGCCGCGTCAACTTCACCGGGTCGGCCAGAAAATCCAGCGCCCTGGGCACCAGCTCGTCAGGCTCCAGGCTGCCGCGCGGCTTCACCAGCCCCACCACCACCCGCTCCAGCAGGGCGGGCTCGTAACGCCCGAGGATCGCCCCCGTCAGGTGCAGGTCGTCCACGGTTGTCTCAGGGGTGTTGTTCATGCCGTGGCCGGGCCCCCGTTCCCGTTCCGCTTGCCCTTCACGGGTTGCGGTTCAGGCTCGGCGCCACCCACCAGCTTCGGGGTGTGCCCCATGCGGGCCAGCTCTTCCTGCACCGATTCCACCCGCCCGGGCCGGATCAGCAGCGCCGTGGGCGTCAGCCGCCCGGCGATGTCCGAGGCAAGCTTCTTGCGAGCCAGCAACTCCTCGGCCAGGGTCGTGTCTTCCACCAGCACCAGGCTCACCCGCCGGTGCACCTTCACGGGAATGCGGGCGCCGCTCATGGCTGGGCCCCCGCGCCGCCTGGACGGTCGGTGTAGCCCGGGGCTTCCATCGGCCCCTCCGCCTGGATCGCCGCGATCAGTTCATCCCCGTCGTCAATTCGGTAGGAATACCCCTGCTCCGTCAAAAACAATTGGCGGTGGTGGGCGAAATCCTGCTCACGGCTGTCCCGGCTCACCAGCGTGTAGAAGTGAGCCGATTCACCGCCCGATTTCGGCCGAAGCACACGCCCCAGCCTCTGGGCCTCCTCTTGCCTCGAGCCGAAGGTGCCCGAAACCTGGATCAGCACGCTGGCATCCGGCAGGTCCAGCGCGAAATTGCCCACTTTTGACAAAATCAGATGCCGCTCCTTCCCCTCGCGGAACCGCTTGTACAGGTCCTCCCGCTCGGGGGTCGGTGTAACACCCGTGATCAGCGGGATCTTGAAACGACTCTTCAGCCGCCGCAGTTGCTCCAGGTACTGCCCGATGATGATCACCCGGTGGTTCTTGAATCGCTCCAGCAGCGCCGCCACCACATCATCCTTGGCCGGGTTGTCGCTGGCGATGCGGAACTTGCTGCGCCACTCCGCCACCGCGTACTCCAGCCGGCGCTCGGCGTCCATCGCCACCCGCACCTCAGAGCACGCCGCCTCCGCGATGAACCCTCGCCCCTCCAGCTCGCGCCACGGCACATCGTATTTCTTCGGGCCCACCAGGCTGAACACATCCCCCTCGCGCCCGTCCTCGCGCACCAGGGTCGCCGTCAGCCCCAGCCGCCTACGCGCCTGGATTTGCGCCGTGATCCGGAAGACAGGTGCCGGCAGCAGGTGCACCTCGTCATAAACCACCAGGCCCCAGTCCCTCTGGTCGAACAAACCGAAGTGCGGATAGTCCCCGCTCTTGTCCTCGCGGTGCGACAGGATCTGGTAAGTCGCCACGGTCACCGGCTTGATCGTCTTCGTCTCGCCCGTGTACTCCCCCACCAGCTCCTCGGTCAGGTCCGTCTTGTCCAAAATCTCCCGCCGCCACTGCTTCACCGCGGTCACGCCGGTCGTCAGCACCAGGGTGTTGCGCTTCATCAGGCACATCGCGGTGATGCCCACCACCGTCTTGCCCGCGCCGCACGGCAGCACGATCACGCCGGATCCGCCCGACACATCCCCGCCAGCGTAGAAAACCGCCGCCGCGTCCTTCTGGTAATCGCGCACATGAAAGGGCAACCCCTCCCGCGATGTCACCCGCAGCTCCATCTCCAGCGGGGCGCCATCGGTGTAACCCGCCAGATCCTGCGCCGGGTAACCAAGCTCCACCAGGATTTGCTTCAGCACGCCCCGGTTCGCCGGGTCAACCAGCCGGGTCACCTCGCTGATCGGCTCACCCAGCAGCTTCTTCAATTTGGGCTGACGCCCCAACTCGTCCAAAAGTCCCTTGTCGCTGGCCACCAGCTTCAGCATCGCCATGCCCGGGATGCTCGAGGGGAACTCCTGGCCCGTCGAGGCCGTGATGCGGTCCAGTTCCTCCTGCGTCGCGCGTTCCAGCTTCAGCCGACCGTACCGGCTCACGATCTCGCGCAGGTCCGTCAGCAGGTTCCCGGGCACCGGGAACTTGCTGTGCTTGGTCAGCGCCTCCACCATCGACTCGGCCGTCAGGCCGGCCGCGGCCGCGTTCCACAGCGACAGCGGCGTCAAACGGTAGGTGTGGATATGCTCGGGGCTTTTTTCCAGCTCGGCGAACGGCGCGATAGCGTCCCGCGCCTGCGTGTACTTCGGGTTGTCTACTTCCAGAAGAACCGATCGGTCGCCCTGGACGATGAGTGGGTTGCTCGGATCGAACTGCATGCGGCGCCCCGGTGAACCCGGTCAAGCGGGGACCACCGCCCGTACGGGCGGCCCTCCGCGAAGACCAACCGGTATCTTAGGTCCACACGGCACCATGCCACAAGCAAAAATGCCGTTTTTCGAGCCGCCTCCGCCACTTGGTTTTCACGGGCAAAACCTTTCATTCTACCCTAAGTCACCCGGCCCGAGGAAGCTCGTTCGCCGAATAAAAACAGGCGGCCCTTTTGGGGCCGCCTGTCCTTGCTTTCAGAATCAATGCCTGGCGTCACCGCGCCGGGGCCGCCACCTCCTGGATCAGCGCCCCGTGCTTCTCGTCCAACACCAAAATGGCGAACTTCTCCACCGGCGGCGGGGGTGGCCCGCTGACGCTGGCGTGGTCGAACCGCCCGCGGATGTCCGTGTACCCGTCCTTGTGGAACCGCACGCGCCCGTCGGCGTGGCGCGCGTACACCTTCACATACGCTTTCGCCAGCGGTTTGCCATCCTGCGTGGTCACCTTCAACTGACCATTGTTTTCCATCGTCGCCACATTCATGGTGCGTGCGAACCGCGGCAGTGAGAAGGTCTTGCCGCCGCCCTTCAGCTCCACCAGCGTGTTCACGCTCGCGAAACGGGCAGGCAACTCGATTTCCGTCTGCGCCTTGTCCCCGGGCAGGTCCACCTCCACGGTCTGGTTGGGCCGAACCAGCGCGAACCGGTCGCCGAACTGCTGGCTGAACGGGTTGCGGCTGAACAGCAGCTCCACATCCATCTCGTACAGGTTCATCGTCACCCGCTGGATGTTCCGGTGGCTGATCCGCAGTTTCCCGCCGACCAGCTCGGCGGTCAGGGCAGGCTCCTTGCTGGCCTGGGTGGCCTGCCTCAGCAGCGGATCGTCAACGGGTTTTCCGTCGGCCCCCGTCGGCGCCTTGCCACGGGCCTCGGCCACCTGCTCGCCCACCAGGGCGAACGCGGCGCGCCAGCGATCCACCGGATACGACGCGTATTTCGCGGCGATCCCCTCGGCGCCGTCCAGGTCCTCGCGTGCCATCGCCAGCCAGGCGCCCATCAGGTCGTGCTGCATCGCCGTCGCCACGGCGTTTTTCGGCACGCGCTTGTGCGCCTCGATCGCCTCGGCCACCCGGTCCTGCAGCAGCAGGTAATAGGCCACCTGCAGCCAGTCCTCGTTGCCGGGTGCCGGCTTCAGCGCCAGCATCCGCATCAGTTGGTGGTACTGCTCCAGGATGCGGGCGTTGACAATCTGGCGGTTCTTCCCCAGCGCGTGCGCCCTGGCATGCACCAGCGGCTTGTATTCCAGGTGCTCCAGGAACTTCAGCGCCACCGGGTCGTAATCCACCAGGCTGCATGCGATCCAGCCGCCGGTCTCCCGCGCCAGTTGCTCCTGATGCGACAGGAACTCGCGTGCCGCCTCGGGCGAGTCGTGCTTCAGCGCGTACGACCACAGCACCGGGTGGTAGGTCTTTCGCGCCCGCAACAGGCCCAGCACCCGCTCGAAATAGGCCTTGTCAGCCATCCGCCAGGCGATGCGCCCCAGGTCGGTCTCCTGCAGGTTCGCCTTGTCTAGGTAAGCCACCACCTCGTCGGCGGTCCCCATCTGCGACACATGGTCCCAACTGCCGGTGTCCACCTTGCTCAGCTTTTCCACCACATTGAGCGGTTGCGCCGAGCCCGAGGCCACCACGCGCTCATCCTTGGCCACCTGGGCCGGGCACTGGTTGAACTTCCCGGTCTTCGGGAAATAGAAGTAATACTCCAGCGTCTGCGTGCGGAACGGCTCCAGATCCACAGGCGTCGCCTTCGTCACCTGCCCGCCATTCAGCGGCATCGCTCCCTCGGGGATCTGCGTCAGCACGCTCAGCCGCTGCCGGCTGCTCGACGGGTTGGTCACCACCACCTGGCAACCCAGCACCCGCTGCACCAGCGCCTCCTCGCCCAGGAAGTGGTCCACCTTCTCCCCGTTCTCCGTGCGGAAACGGTCCGCCGGATCGAACAGGTTCTGGCTCACCAGGATCGGCAGCTTCCCCTGCGCCGCCTGCGATGGCCGGATCTCCTCGTGGTAGACGATCGCCGGCCCGCCGGACTTGTGCGTCATCCGCGCCCCGTCGAACTTCACCTCCGCCTTGGCCGCCTCGAACGGCAGGTCGATCATCGCCAGCGCCAGCAGCGCCTCATGCACATTGTGCGACGCGTCGGCCAGATGCTTCGACAAGAACGGCGTCTTCCCGTCGTGTTTAGCCAGATCCAGCCAGAACGGGCCCGCCGGCACCAGCTCCGGCTTCTGCTCGCCGATCGGCATCCGGTCGTAGTTGTTCTCCGCCCACTCCGTGGTCGGGGCAACCGGTCGGTACAGTTGCTCCAAGGCCGACTCCCTGCGCCGGTTGTCCCTGAAAAACAGCGCGTCATTCCCCGATTCACGCCGGGCCATCCGTGAACCAAGCTGGGCCTTTTTGTCGGCCTCATCCAGCCTTTCCGATAGTTTGCGCGACTCCTCGACGGAAAGATCCGACTGCTCTTTCTCCGCGTCCATGAACCTCGCCTTGGAATCCTCCTTGGCCTTGGCAATATCCTTGCCCGCGCGTGCGGTGCTTTCCCGTTTCAGCTCAGCGCCATCACCGGGTTGGCCGGGCTTGTCGCTACCAGCTTCGCCTCCCCTGCCACTGCCTCCCGGCCTGCCAGCCATACCGCCCAATGCGCCGCCCAATCCTCCCGTGGGCCCACCGGGCCCACCCATGAAGCCGCCGCCACCTCCTCCCGGTGCCATGCCGGGGGCGGCCGGCATGCCAAAGGCCCGGCCCATGGCGTCCACCCCCCGTTGCCCCTCTCCCATTCCCTGAGGTTTAGCTCCGGAGCGGTCTTCCAGCCGAAGCCCCAGCGCCTCAACATTCTGCCCGGCAGCCAGGCCGCTCAGGCTCACCGCGGTGTCAAAAAGCTGCCATTGCCGTTCGATCTGCGGCGGGATCAGCTTCACCCGCTCCTCCAGCAGCCGCGTCGTGCCGGCCATCTCGGCCTGCACCGCGCGCCCCAGCAGCACGCGCTCCAGCGTGTTCAGCCGGCTCTGTCCCCACACGGTCCTGTCCTGCGCCAGATCGGCACCGGTCAGATAACGGTCCAGGAAGGTCTTCTCCTTCTTCTGGGCCAGATGCGGCTTCACTACCGCCTCGAAGAACGGCAGATCCTTCCGCGCGATGAACAGCGCCAGCTCATGGCAGGCGTGTTTCGAGTACAGTTCCTTCTTCTCGGCCTCCTTCAGCTTGTCCCACCGCGTCAGGAAGGCGAATTCCGCCCACCGCCCGTCCGGTGCCAGCGTCCCCAGCATCTGGTGCGCCTTGGCGATGGTGTCCACCACCTCCAGCCGCGAGCTCGAGGCGTCCTCCAGCACCAGCTCCTGCCCGGCCTGCAATAGCGTCACGCGCTTCTGCTTGGTCGGCCGGGTCGCCGCATCCAGGCTTTTGGCCAGCCGCAGGTCCCGGCTCCCCACCGCGCTCCCCGGCAGGTCCACCACCACACCCACCGTGGTCAATGGATCCACCAGCACCAATTGGGTCAAGCCGTGCCGTCCCAGCAGGTTCCTGGGGATGCGGATCACGCCATTCTGGTCCGGTGCCAGGTTGGTCAGCACCCCTGCCTGCGCCGCCAAAAAGTCCAGGTCAGGCGACCCGTCTCCCGCGGCGCGGCTCATCGGGTCCGGGGCCGGCGCTGCCGCGGCAGCGCTCGGCGGCGCCACACCCTTCGGCGCGAATTGGCCGCCTTCGGCAGCCTCCTGTACCCCCGTTTCCGTCGGCCGGATCGACCACGGGTTCACCAGCAGGCTCGGCCGCTCCATCATCACACCGGCGAACTTCGCCTGCGTCCGCCGGTCCAGCACATACCGGTATTCGTCTCCGATGTCCCTTCCCGTCACGTAGGCCGATTGCTGATCCGACAGGTTCACCGCGTCCAGCGGCGCCGGCCTTATCCCCGAAAGCGCCTCGTAGGCGCCCCGGTCGGGCACATAGCGTGTGGCCAGCACATGGGCCCGGCTGAACTGCGTGGCGTCCGCCAACCGCACTTCCACCGCCTCATCGCCCACCTTCACCTCCGCCACCCGCGCCGGTTTCAGCCGTTCCAGCAGGCCCATCCGCTTGCGGCCCACCACCCAGCCGTTCACCTCGCCCCCGTCGATCACCCGCACCAGGGTCTTCTGACGGCTCTCCAGGAAAAAAATCTCATGGTCGCCCGCGGGCAACCCTTCCAGAACGATCGACCCTCCCTCCACGCGGGACACCTTCCCGGCAACCCTGCCCCGCAGGCTGTCCGCGCGGAACACCCCGGCGCGGGTTTCCAGCACCGTGATCTGCTGGTCCACCGGCTTCGCCCCGTCGGCTGGCATCACCACGGGCTCCCCCGCCCGCGCGTGCACCAGCACCGGCCGAACCGAATCCGGCCGCGGCAGGCTCCAGCGTCGGGTCGCCCCCTCCTGGCTGGTCGCCTCCACCCAGTCGATCAGCTCCAGCGTTTTCAGGTCTCCCAGCCGGATCCGCCCCTCGGCGTCCGATTGCAGTTGCGTGTCCACCGTGTTCCGGAAGTCGCGGTGCTTGATCTTCAGCCGCGTCGGCATGTCCGCGATCGGCTCGCCGGTGCGCCCCAGCAACTCGATCGAGTAACCCGCGGCGTCACGGACCAGGTGCAGCCCGCCACGCTGCTGCGTCCGCCGGGTGCCGTTCACCGTCAGCCCGCCCGTCGCCTCCACGGCGTGCTCGCGCGCCTCCGACTGGTTCCGCACCTTCCCCGTCAGCCGGAAAGACAGACTAGCCAGCCGGTCCGGCGTCTGGAACAGGTGCGTCGCCTCGCGGCTCTCACCCAGCTTGAAGTCCTTCACCTCCTGCGTGGTCGAGATCCCGTCCAGATTCACCGCGGTGATGTGCAGCCGCACATCCTCCAGCAGGGCCTTCGAGACCGGCTTGCCCGCCAGCGTCAACTGCGCCCGCACCAGCAGCTCCGCCTGCCCTCGCGCCAGCAGCGATTCCCGCTCCACATGGAATCCGGCCGACAGCCCGTACGATTCCGCCAGATGATCGATCATCTCCAGGCTGGCCTGGTTGCCCCGCTCCAGAACCAGCGGCTTCCGCCCCGGGCTGCTCGCGTAGGGCAGCAGGATCACTCCCGATTCATCCCCCTTGTATTGCTTGCCCGACAGCCACACCGTGGCGTCGTTCACCGCCTTGCCCGCCTCGTCGATCACCCGCACCGCCTGCCCGGCGGGGGTCACAGTCACCTGCGGACGCAGCTTCCCCTTGCGGATCAGCGCCCGGCTCGACCGCCCCGCGCCGATCAGGTCCACCACCCACACACCGCTGCCCTTCAGCTCGGGCAGGTCCAGCCGTCGGTCCACCCGCTTGAAGGGCGATTCGGTGAACTCCAGCTTCAGCGTCTTGCCGGCCACCAGGCCGTCCAGGGGCAGGTCGGTGTCGATCTCCGTCTGCCGTGTCTTGTAGTGGTGGACCGCGTTCACCTCGTACACCTGCACCAGCAGGCTGGGCACGTTCTTCACCGTCAGGTCCAGGCTCACCGCGTCCCCCGGGGCGAATTGCAGCGAGCTGTTCGGCGCGAAGTCGATATCCACCCGGTCCCGCAGCTCCCGGTAAAACTCCGGGCTCACCTCGCTGGCCCACCGCTCCGGGTCCCCCAGCCCCCGCGTGATCTTCGCCTCCGCGAAAAGGATCCGCAGGTACCCCTCTTCCAGATAGGGCCTGAACTCCGCCGGACTCTCCGCCGTGGCCAGGATCTCCAGCAAAATGGCCCGCACCAGCCGCTCGTCATCAAACACCGGCGGCAACTGGGTCGAGGGTGAGTAATCGTTGCCCAGGGGCGCGGGGTACCGCTGCGCCGCCTCGCCCTCCAGGAGCCGGGGCGCCATGTACGGCCGCTGCCGGGGCAGCGTCAGGTATTCCAGCAAAAGCGCCTTGTCCAGCTTCCCCGTCATCCGGTTGTGCTGCAGCTTGTGGAAATACGCGTTCGCCTTCAGCGGGTTCATCACCGGGTCCAGCGGCCGGACAAAAGCCACCAGCCGGTCCAGGTACTCCCCCATCACCTTCAAGTCTTCGGGGAACGCCGCGTCCGCGCCCGGAAGAAGCCGTGTCACCCGCGCCAGCACCCAGTTCTGCTGCCGCCGCAGGTCCGGCTTCCGCCTGGCCAGTTCGTCCAGTTGCTCCGCCGTCAGGTTCCTGTGGATCCCCAGGCTGCCAAACCCGCCCGAGTGCGGCGCGTCCAGGTCTGCGACAATCAAGTCAACCAGGTTCGGCAGATCCGGCCGCTGCAGCCGGTTCAGGAGCGACCTCCGCTGCTCGTTTGACAACTTTGCCGGTTCAGCCGCCAGCCAGCGCAGCGCCCCGTCTTCCGCCAGGTCCACATGCGCGTGCGGCGCGATGTCCCGCTGCCGTAGTTGGTCGCGGCTGATGCTGGCGCCATCCAGCGCCGTCGGCAGCGTAGTCTTGGCCCCAGGCACCTGGCGCTGGTGGTCGTAGGTCAGGCCCAGGTGGCGGATCAGGTAATCCAGGCTTCTGCGCGGATCCTTCCGGTAGCCCAACAGGGCGTGCCGGTGCTGGATCTGACGCCACAGCGGCGTCTCACCCAGACGCTCCCGCCATGTCTTCGACAGCTCCGCGCATTTGTCCAGTTGCTCGGTCTGCAACAAATGCAGACAGTTGTAGTAGTAATAATTCTCCGTCCCCGGGATCAGTTGCCTCAGCGCCTGCGCCCGGTCTCCCGCCAGCGCGTACGCCTCCACATAATCGATCTCCCCCCCCCGGGCGGAAATGGCGGGGGCCTGCGACCAGCCCGCAAGCCCCAGACCGAAGACACGCAACACCCACCCTGCGCGAGATGAGGAAAACTTCATAAGTCACCCGTGAGAAAGGGGTTCGGGCATGATCTGTCAAAGATTGGACGGACATCCAGCATAGCCGAAAACACCCGGCTTGCCTCGTGGGTAATAACGCTAAAATCGGCCAAGTCGTTTGCAAACACCCCAGTCGGGGTCCAGACAGTCCGTGCGGAAGGGTTGGGAGGGGCGCTTTTACCGGCTCACCACGCCCCTTCCAGAATCCCCAGCACCTCGCCCTCCTGGGGCCGCCGTGGATTGGTCCGGTACAGCCGCTCGATCCTCGCGCGCTCCGCCACCACCGGCAGTTGCTCGCGCGTCATCCCCAACTCCCGCAGCCGTTGCGGGATGCCGATCTGTTTTGACAGTCCCGCCACCAGTTCCACCGCCAACTCGGCCGCCCGGCGCGCCGGCATGCCCGTGGTGTCCGCCCCCAGCAGCCGGGCGATCTCCGCGAATCGCTCCTCCCGCGCCTCCAGGTTGTAACGCATCACATGCGGCACCAGCAGGCCGTTGCCTGCCCCGTGGCTCACATGCACCTCGCTGGCCACCGCGTATTCCATGCCGTGCACCAGCGCCACACCCGCGTTGCTGAAGGCCAGCCCGCCCAGCATCGCGGCGTACGCCATCTTTTCCCGCGCCTCGCGGTCTGTCCCGTCCGCCACCGCCCGCGCGAGGAATTTCCCGCACAGCGCGATCGCCTCGCGCGCCGCCAGGTCCGCCATCGGGTTGGCCCCCTGGTACACCGAGTGTTTCCCCGCGAACGGCTCGAAAATGCCGAAGTCGGTCGCCGTGAACGCCTCGATGGCGTGCACCAGCGCGTCGATGCCGCTGTCCGCCGTCACCCGCGCCGGGCACGAAAGCGTCATTTCCGGATCCACAATGGCAACATCGGGCCTCAGGTGCTGGCTCAGGCAGCTCACCTTCATCCCCTTGCCCGGATCGGTGAACACCAGCGCCGAGCTCACCTCGCTCCCCGTACCCGCCGTCGTCGGCAGGCAGATCACCGGCAAGATCGGGCCAGGAATCTTGTCTTCCCCCGCGTAGTCGGGTGGGTTCCCCCCGTGCGCCAGAACCGTGGCCACAATCTTGGCCATGTCCATGTTGCTGCCGCCGCCCAGGCCCACCACCCCGTCCGGCTTGCAACCCTTCGCCACCTCCAGGGCCTGCAGCACCGCCGCCAGCGTCGGCTCCGCCTCGCCGCCGTTGAACACCGTGTGCCGTATCCCCTCCGCCTTCAGCGGGCCGATCACCCGCTCCACCAGCCCGTGGCTTTCCAAAATCCGGTCGGTCACCACCAGCAGGTTGCCCAGGCCCATCCGCCGGGCCACCTCGCCGGTCCCCCCCGCCGCGCCCCAGCCGAAACGCACATGCCCGGTGGTGTGATAATTCCAGATGCTGTTCATGTCTTCCCGCCCACAGTGGGGGTGCTTGTTTTGGATTCCTTGGCAAAATGGTACCAAAGGTCCCAGACCGGAATGCAGGAGCCCCGCAAGCCAATGGCCCAACCAAGCCCCACCGCACGCATCGGCGTGGTCACCGTCAGCGATCGCGCCAGCGCCGGCGTCTACGAAGACCGCGGCGGCCCCGCCATCGCCGCCTTCCTGCAAAAAACCATCACCAGCCCCTACGAACTGCTCGCCCGCGTCATCCCCGACGAGCGCCCCCTGGTGGAATCCACCCTCAAGGAACTGGCCGATACACAGGGCTGCTGCCTCGTGGTCACCACCGGCGGCACCGGCCCCGCCCGGCGCGACATCACCCCCGAGGCCACCCTGGCCGTCTGCGACCGCGAGATGCCCGGCTTCGGCGAACAGATGCGCGCCGTGTCGCTGAAATCCGTCCCCACCGCCATTCTGTCGCGCCAGGTCGCCGGACTGCGCGGCTCGTGCCTCATCATCAACCTGCCCGGCAAGCCTTCCGCCATCGAGGAATGCCTGCTCGCCGTCTTCGCCGCCGTCCCCTACTGCATCGACCTCATGGACGGCCCCCGCATCGAGACCAACCCCGCCATCGTCAACGCCTTCCGCCCCAAAAAGGCCTGAACCCCATGCCCGCACCCACCATCGACCTCAATGCTGATCTCGGCGAGGGCGCCGGCCAGGATGCCGCGCTCATCCCCCTCGTCAGCTCCATCAATCTCTGCTGCGGCCTCCACGCCGGCAGCCTGGACACCCTGCAGGCGGTGCTCGACCTGGCCCGGGCCGAAAGAACCCATCGCCCCCTGGCCGTTGGCGCCCACCCGGGCCTGCCAGACCGCCACGCCATGGGCCGCACCCAACTGAATTTGACTGTTGAAATGGTGGAAGAGATCACCCGCTACCAGGTGGCCGTGCTGGGCCGCCTGGCCCAATCCACCGGGGTACCACTGGCCCACATCAAACCGCACGGCGCCCTCTACCACCTGGCATGCTCCACCCCCGAGATGGCTGAAAAAATCGCCACCATCGCCGCCGATTTCAAACTGGCTGTGATGGGCCTGCCCAACAGCGCCCTGGCCCTGGCCTGCGCCGGCAAGGTCCCGTTCCTGCCCGAAGGTTTCGCCGAACGCGGCTACCTGCCCGATGGCCAACTCATCCCCCGCGGCCAACCCGGCGCCCTCATCCACAACCCCGCCGAGGCCGCCACCCAAGCCATCCGCCTCGCCCGCGCCGGCCTCCACACCCTCTGCATCCACGGCGACAGCCCCCAGGCGGCAACCATCGCCACCACCGTGCGCGAGCAACTTCAGCAGGCGGGCTACACCATCCAACCACCTTTTTGAGATCCAAAAAAAACAACCCGCCGGGCCCCAAAAGGCCCGGCGGGTTGCGATCATTCAATCCGCCGCGAATCAGCCGCCGCAGCAGCCGTGGGTGCGGTGATGGCCCAGACGACGGCCACCGGCCTCGCCGCCGCAGCAGCCCTTGTTGTCGAGCTTGTCGTGCAGGCGGGTCATGATGCCTTCGCGACCGCCGCAGCAGCCGTTGCCGACCACTTCGCCGCCGCAGCAGCCCTTCTTGTCATGCAGACGGCTCATCAGCCCTTCGCGGCCGCCGCAGCAGCCATGGCTGACCACTTCACCGCCGCAGCAGCCCTTCTTGTCAGCCTTGTCATGCAGGCGGGCCATCACACCCTCGCGGCCGCCGCAGCAGCCCGAGCAGGAGGAAACGACAACGGGGGTGCCGCAGGACTCGGCCTTGTTCTTGAAGAAGAACTCGGGGGCCTGCACGCCGGTGGTCATGGCCACCATCAGGATTGCGCTGAACATCTGTGGAAATCCTTCCATCGTTGAACTGACGATTCCAAGGACGGAGGCAACCCAGCCACGCATCCCGCGAATCCAAACCAACATCCGAATCTGGGCAGACTCGGAAGCATGAAGGTTAAGGTAAAGCTTGCCAATCAACGGTCAATACACCGACTGGAAAAATTTTGCCGGTTATATCGATTATTCATGCACCAAGATGGCCAACTATAGCTTTAAATATTTCCCATATTACCCATTTCTACAGCAATTTCCCGCCGAAAGCCCGCACCCAGGCTGACTCCAAGCCCCCCTGTTTCCGGCCCTCCAGAGCGGACATACCTTAAGGAGAGCAGGTTTGCTTCCACCGCCCCCCTCCAGCCCAGGCCGTGACCATCCATGCCACAAAACGGCCTGAACCTGCTGAAAAACGGCCCGCTCGACCTGCTCATCGATTCCTCACGCCCCGGCCTCCGCGACCGGGGCGTGGGCCCCGGTGGCCCTGCCGACAGGTGGTCGTTCAGCCTCGCCAACGCCCTCGCCGGCAACCCTCCCGAGGCAAACGCCGCCGCCCTCGAGTTTTCCCTGGTCGGCCCCACCGTGCGGGCCACCGCTGCCGTGGCCTTCGCCGTCTCTGGTTCCGTTTTGTCAGCACGCATCCACCGTCCCGATGGCACAAACCAGCAGCTGGCCCCTTGGTCCAGTGGCACCCTCGAGCCCGGCGATACCCTCGCCCTCGGCCCGGTCACAGGCAGCCTCCGCGGCTACCTGGCGGTCCACGGCGGCTTCGACACCCCCCGCATCGCCGGCAGCCGCCAAAGCCTGGCGCCCCTGCACGCGGATGCCTTCCTGCCCGCCAAAACATCCCGCCTCCCCTTCCGCCACATGGAGGCCGACTGGGCCCTCCCGGCCCCGCAAACCGCGGCCCTCCGCGTCCTCCCCGGCCCCCAGTGGGGTCTCCTCGGCTGGCCAGAAAACCTGCCACCCTCCGCCACTGTCGATGACCGGATCAACCGCATGGGCGTGCGCCTCCGCCTCAATGCCCCCGCCCCGTCACCCCCCACCGGCCTCACCAGCGAGCCGGTCTGCCCCGGCATCATCCAGGCCCCTTCCGCCAGCGAATGGATCATCCTCGGCGCGGGCTGCCAAACCCTCGGTGGCTACGCCAAGGTCGCCCAGGTGATCCAGGCCGACCTCGACCGCCTCGGCCGCCTCCGCCCGGGCGATCCGGTGCTGCTCCAGGCCATCGATCTCCCCCAGGCCCTCGAGATCAACCGCGAACACCGCCTGCGGCTCGCCCGCCGTTGCCAGGCGGCCTTGCTGTCGCTGGCGGGCGGGTAGAATCCCAATTCGCAAGGCTCATTCAAAACCAGTTCAGGAACACACCAAGATGGCAAGGGTATTCATCGGACCATCGCACCTCTGCTCGGTGCCGGATTGGGAATTCTCCAAGGTGCTCCGCTCCGCCGGTCACGAGGTGGTCTACAACCTCATCCCCCGCCAGTTGGTCGAGTCCGAGGTGATGGAGCACCTGAAGGACATCGACGCCGTCGTCGCCGGCAGCGAGCCCTACACCCGCGCCGTGCTGCAGGCCCACCCCCGCCTGAAGGTGGTCGCCCGCGTGGGCGTGGGCTTCGACACCGTCGATGTCGCCGCCGCCACCGAGTTGGGCAGGTTCGTCACCATCGCCCCCGGCACCAACCACGGCTCCGTCGCCGAGCACGCCTTCACCCTCATCCTCGGCCTAGCCAGGCACCTCGTCACGCAGGATGCCGGCATGCGCAAGGGCGGCTTCCCCCGCGGCATCAACACCCCCATCCGCGGTCGCACCATCGGCATCGCCGGCCTCGGCCGGGCCGGCAAGGCCGTCGCCGAGCGCGCCCTCGCCTTCGAGATGAAGGTCATCGCCTTCGATCCCTTCCCCGACACCGCCTACGCCGCCGCCAGGGGCATCGACCTGGTCGACTGGAACACCCTGCTGGCGCAAAGCGACTGGCTCACGCTGCACCTCCCCAGCACCCGCGAGTCGCACCACCTCATGGACGCCAAGGCCTTCGCCTCCATGAAGAAGGGCGCCTACCTCATCAACACCGCCCGCGGCGCCATCGTCGACGAGAAGGCCCTCAATGCCGCGCTCGAATCCGGCCACCTCGGCGGCGCCGGCCTCGATGTCTTCGAGGAGGAACCCCCGGGCATCCTGCCGTTCTTCCACCGCGACAATGTTGTCCTCACCCCCCACGCCGCCGGAGTGGACGAGCAATCCCTGGCCGACATGGCCCTCTCGGCCGCCCAGGCCGCGGTCGACATCCTCGCCGGCCGCCTGCCCATGGAAAAAATCGTCAACCGCGACCTCGTCCGCGACGAGTGATCCCGCCTCCACGATTTCAGGCCACCCGGCCCACCCGGCCGGTTGGCCTTTTTTTTTTGTTGGCCCCCGGCTATCCGCCCACCCTGAGTGGAGTTGTGTCCACCCTGTCCCCAGGGTGGGGAATGGACCGCCGGAGCCGTCACATGATCCGTAAGAACGCCTTGCTGGGCCTGGCCGCCATGGCCCTGGCCACACCCTGGGCCACCGCCCAAACCCGCAAGCCCAGCCCGGGCCCCGCGGCCCCCGTGCCAGGCCAACCCCCCGCCGCCGCGGGCGTCGCCGCCGTGCCCAACCTGCCCGCCGGCACCAGGGAAGCCACACCCGTCGCCTCCGTCAACGGCCAGGTCATCACCGCCGGCGACCTCCAGCAGGCCATGCGCTGGATCGCCCCCGCCCCCGCCAACGCCCCCTCCACCATGGAGCGCCAGCGCCAGCTCGAGGCCCTCGGCTTCCTCATCGACAACCTGCTCATGGAGCAGTTCATCAAGGCCAGCGGCCCCGCCGTCCCCAAGGCCGAGCTCGACGCCAAGCTGGCGGAGCTCGCCGGCGAGCTGAAGAAGCAGGACAAGACCATCGAGTCCATGTGCAAGGAACAAGGCATCACCTACGACCAGTTGGTGAGCAATGTCCGCACCAAGCTCTCCTGGGGCGCCTTCGCGGCCCCGCGCATCACCGACAAGCTGCTGAAGGACTACTACACCGGCTACAAGGACTTCTTCGACGGCACCATGGTGCATGTCAGCCACCTGGCCCTGCGCGTCTCGCCCACCATGCCGCCCGCCGAGAAGGCCGCCGTGCAGGCCCGCGTCGCCGCCATCCGCGAGGAGGTCGCCTCCGGCAAGATCACCTTCGAGAACGCCGCCAAGAAATACTCGCAGGAGGCCAACGGCGCCCAGGGCGGCGTCATCGGCTTCATCCCCCGCAAGTTCGCCGTCGATGAGGAGGTGGCCAAGGTCGCCTTCGCCATGAAGGCCGGCGAGGTCAGCCAGCCCATCGCCACCGAGTTCGCCATCAACCTCGTCAAGGTCAACGAGCGCCGCAACGGCCCCGGCTCCACCTTCGAGAAGGCCAAGTTCGATGCCCAGGAGATGTTCACCGAGGAACTCTTCCAGGCCGTCCTCGCCCAGCAGCGCAAGAACGCCAAGATCGATGTCATGCTGAAATAACACCCGATTTTATCCAAATGGGTGAACGGGCCGGGGCCTTCCCCGGCCCGTTTCGTTTCACCCGTCCCCGGTTTTCGTTTACCCTGAAACCAGTCAAACAACCGACGGACCCGCGCCATGCTGCACCTGCTCCCCCTGCTGGCACTCTGCCAGGCCCCGCTCGAATCCGTCCCCACCGATTTGGAACCCCTCACCCGCCAGGTCAAGGCCCTGGCCCCCCACGCCGCCGCCAACCCCGCGCTGAAGCAGGCCTTCACCGCCGCGCTCCAGGCCCCCGATGCCGAGGCGCTGCAGGCGGCGCTCGATCCCGCCGCCCTGCTCGAGGTCCGCATCAATCCCGAGGGCCGCGTGAAGATCGCCCGCGGCCCCGCCACCACCCAACTCGCCACCGGCAAGCCCGTCGCCGTGCTGGTCAAGGTGGTCAACGGCTCCGGCGGCCAGCAGCGCCTCAAACCTATCCTCAAGTGCCCGGGTGAAGACCGCCCCCCCGTCTCCGCCGCCTGGCTCGACAAGGCCCCCGGCCTCGGGCAAGACCTCAACAGCCTGCTCGTCGAGTACCGCCTGCTGCTGCTCACCGGCCAAAAACCCGGCCTGTTCGAGGTCACCTGCGCCATGGAGGCCGGCCAGGGCACGCAAGACCTTGGCTTCCGCGGCGAAACCCCGCTGCTCGTCCGCGTGAAGCCCTGAAATCCCCATACAATGCCACCATGAGGATCGCCTACATCACCGCGGGCGCGGCCGGCATGTTCTGCGGCTCCTGCCTGCGCGACAACACCCTCGTCACCCACCTGCGCAAGCTCGGCCTCGATGCCCTGCTCATCCCCACCTACACCCCCATCACCACCGATGAGGCCGACGCTTCTGAAAAGCAGGTCTTCCTCGGCGGCATCAATGTCTACCTGCAGGACAAGTCGTGGCTCTTCCGCCACACCCCCCGCTTTCTCGACAAGCTCCTCGACGCCTCGTGGCTGCTGCGCCTCGCCGGCAAGCGCGCCGGCTCCACAAAATACGAGGATTTAGCCGGCCTCACCTTCAACATGCTGCAAGGCACCGAGGGTCACCAGCGCAAGGAGGTCCTGCGCCTGGCAGACTGGCTGGTGGATCTGGCCCCCGATGTAGTCCACCTCTCCAACGCGCTCATCTCGGGTGTCATTCCGGAGATCCGCCGCCGCCTGCCCAAGGCCAAGGTGGTGCTGCAATTGCAAGGCGACGACATCTTCCTCGATGCCATGCCCCCCGCCGCCCGGGCCGAAATCATCGCCCAGATCCGCCGCAACACCGCCCAGGCCTCGGGCTTCCAGTCCACCTCCACCGCTTATGCCGATGCCATGGCCACCTACTTCGGCATCGATCGCGCCCGCATCCATGTGGTGCTGCCCGGCATCGATGTCACGGCCTTCCACCCCCGCCAGCCACGCCCCGGCAACCCGCCCACCCTGGGTTATTTCGCCCGCATCTGTCCGGAAAAAGGCTTCCACCACGCGGTGGATGCCTGGCTGACCCTGCGCGCTCGGCCCGAAACCAAACACACCCGCCTGCTGGCCGGCGGCTGGCTCGGCGCCAAGGACAAACCGTTCTTCAACGACCAACTCGCCCGCATCCGCCAGGCCGGCCAGATGGACGGCTTCGAATACCGCGATTGCCCCACCCACGCCGATAAAGAACGCATCCTGTCCGAAATGGATGTCTTCACCCTGCCCACCGTTTACGCGGAACCCAAGGGCCTCAGCGTGCTCGAAGCCTGGGCCACCGGCGTGCCCGCGGTGCTGCCCGCCCATGGCTCCTTCCCCGAACTGCTCGAACAGGCCCTGCTCGTCTCCGCCGAACCCGGCGTGCGCTATCCCCCGGGCGACCAGGAATTCCTGGTGGAACAGCTCGCCCGCCTCCTGCTCCACCCCAAAGAGGCCGCCGAGCTAGGCCACCACGGCCGCCAAGCCGTGGAACGCTTCTTCAACGCCCCCCGCATGGCCCAAGAAACCGCCCACTGGTACCACTCACTGCCAGAACCCGGCTGATCCAACTTGCAAAACCGTCCAACCCCCAAGGGTTCGTTCTCCCCACGGTCACCCGCCGACCCCAGTCCGCGCCAGCCCCCGCCCAAAACCCGCAAGCACCAGTAACCGAAAACCCACACAGTCACCCGTCTGCGCCAAAACCCGTGCACTCCCGCGCACGGCTCGCCAAATGGAAAAAACCCTACAAGTCCGAATTGCAACCAAAAAATCCCCCTCACTCCACCTGCTTCCAATTCCCCGGCACCCACGGCTTATCCCCCCAAGCCACCGCGTCCAGGCCGCGTTCCAGGCGCAGTTCGTTGATCGTGCGCACGCCTTGCGCCATGTCCAGTTCCTGACGCCGCAGGGCGTAGTCCCGCTCCACCGGCGTCGGGTCTTCGCTGGCAAAGAACAGCCGGCCCGTCGGGTCCGCGCGCCGGGCCAGAGTGCGCGTCAGCCGCTGGTCCCGCCGGCGCAGCCGCGGGCGGATGGTCAGGCCCAGGTGCTGGCGGTCCGACGCCTGCAGGTTGGCCAGGTTCGTCTCCTTGGTCAGGTACGCCATCGGCACGCCGAAGGCGTTGGCGATGTCTTCCTTCGTCGCCCCCGCCTCCGCCAGCGCCGCCAGATCCGCCAGGCTGTTCTGCACCACCGATACCTTCAGGCTGCTGTCCGCCACCAGCACCCGCCCGTTGCCCCCCTTGCGGAACTTGGCGTTCCATTCCGCCTCCAGCCGCTCCCGCTCCTCATCCCCCAGTGGCGCCTCCGGCGTCAGCACCACCCCCGGCAGCGCCGCGTTCTCCCACAGCCCCCGCTTGTACGCCACAAACTGGCTGGCCAGCCGCGCGCTGGCCAGCACCGCCTGCAGCGGCCCCAGCCCCTTGCCGTAGCAATCGCGCGGATCGGGGTAGCGAAAATGAATCACCTGCTCGGGTGACAAATCCACCAGGCCCGCCGGCCCGCCCACACGGTAGGCGGTCATCAGCGCCCCATCCCGCTCCAGCTTGACCCGCTCGGGCGCCAGCACCCACACCGCCGAAGGCACCGGGCCATCCCCCTCCAGCAGCCAGAACGCGCTGCCCGCGCACTCCTGGTGCAGCGTGGTCAGCTCCCACAGCTCCTGCGCGTCTTGCTCCGGGTTCACCTCCGCCAGCAGGTCCAGCAGCGGATGCTCCTCCACCTGCCTCACCTCCACCCCCTGTGGAATGCCGCCGCCCGGCCAGGCCAGCCGCTCCAGCGCCTCGCCCCGCAATCGCCGCGTCGCAAGCCGCGGCGTCTCCCCCGTGCCCACCAGCGTGTACAGCTTCGGCGGGTACGAGGCGCACACCGCCGCGTTCAAACTGGCGCAGGCATACGCCGTGTGCCGCAACTCCTCCAGCGGGTTGCCCGGGCCGGCCGAGTGGCTGTCCCTGCCGGCAAGCGGCGTCCACCCGGCAGAGCCGCCCATACCGCCCCAGCCACCGCGCCGCTCCGCGCGCCCGCCCCACCAGCGTTTCCACCACCCCGTCCATCGCTCCGCCATGTCATACCTCCTCGTTGCCAACACAAACAAAACCATCACGCCCGGGCCACACGGCCCCGGTCCATGCCCAGCACCAGGTAGCGCAGCGCCGCCAGCGCGTGGTTGTCACGGTCGAGCGGGTTCTCATCGTGGTTGTCGGTGTCCGGGTCGTACCGGTACCGCGTCGCTTCGGCCGCCAGGTGCGGGCATGCCCCCCGCACCACCTTCAGCCGCCCGCTCTCCAACCGTCCATGCACCGCCGCGATGCCCGGCCGCAGCGCGTTCGGCCCGGGCCACACGCGCAATCCCGCCCACCTCAGCTCCTCAATTTCCGTCGGGCCAGACGGGTCGGCGTACCACCGCGTGCCCCGCGGCAAACCCTTCGCATGCTCACCAAGAAGTGTCCGTGTGGCGTACCGCTCGCCCGTCAGCCACAGCTCATCCTCCCGCGTGCGCGTGCCCCACACGGCGGCAAACGGGTTGCGCCAGCCAAAGTCGATGCCGCCCACCGCCTCGCCAAAAAGCGGCTCCGGCGCCCGCTCCACCAGGCACTGCTCAAAAGTGGGGTAAACCAACCCCTCCCCCGCGCCGAACGAGCAGCCATATTCCTGATCCACCCACGCCTGCCCCAGCGCCTCGCGTTCCGAGTCGATGAACCCGGCATCGATGCGCGGGCACAGGTTCCACGGCACGCGGAACCGCCGCCAGCCGTTGCCCGTCTCCCACTCCCGCCAGAACCACCCCCGCCGGCCAAACGGCGTGGACAGCGCCACCAGCCGTCCCCGGCTCACCGCCAGCATCGGCCGCACCGTGGCGTACAGCGCCTCGGGTATCCGCGCCGCCTCATCCAGCACGATTAGCCGCGGCCCCGAGAATCCCCGCACCCGCGCCTCGTTGCCCGGCAGCGCCACCACGCGTGACCCCTGCGCGAACACCGTCTCCACCGTCGTCGCCCACACCGCCCGCGCCCACGACCCCAGCACACCCTCCACCGCCGCGTGAAACGCCCGCAGTTTCGCCTGCAGTTCCAAAGCCTGCCGCAACCCCGGCGCCAAAATCAAAACCAGGCTCCCGGCATGGAACAGCGCCGTGTGCAGCGCCAGCGCCGCCACCACCGTGCTCTTCCCCGCCTGCCGCGAGCAGCAGACCAGTAATTTTCCATCCGTGCAGCCCAGCAGCTCCCGCTGCCAGCCATCCGCCACCTGCCCCGCGCGCGCCATCAGCCAGGCCGGGTCCAACGCCCCCCCCCCACCCGCCCGCGCCAACTGCCCAACCCAGTTCCCTTCCATCCCCCCGAACCTAAGTGCACAGGCACCAATGTTCAGAGCCCAATCCGGGAAAATTTTTCTTCTGTGTTATTTGCCTTGGGTGTGCCGTGCGCGGAAGTGCACGGGTTCAGCCTCCCCACGGCCACCCCGCCCGGCCCAGTCAGCACCAGACCCCGATCAAAACCCGCAAGCACCAGTCGCTGAAAATTGTTTCAGTCACCCGTCTGCGCCAGAACCCGTGCACTCCCGCGCACGGCACGCCTGAAAACTTGGCCTCACAGGCCGGCCAAACCCGGGTTGTCTGACTGGTAAACCTTCAACGCACCAGGTTGCTCAATCACATACCGCATCGCGGCGTTGATGGATTCCAACGAATCCAACTTCCGTGTCGAACCCCGCGCCGTCCACCAGTCTTGTCTGCCAAAGGCTTGGTTCAACGACCGGCTCGCGTAATTTTTCAAACGCAACACCAGCGTCCCCGGCTCTGGGTCACCATCCACGGTCACCACCAGGTGGACATGATTGGCCATCACCGCCGCGGCACCCAGCCACCACCCTTGCAACTTGGCGGTCTCCTGAAAACTTTCCATCACCATTTCCGCCTGCTGCTGCGTCAGCCAAACAGGCATCCCAACCATCTGCTGAAGGCTCCATGTCCTCAACCCGCCATCACCCGGTTCAAGGTCGCACCCCGGCAGGTTTCCCGGCGCGCCCTTCACCCAACCCCGCCTGTCCCCGGGCACCCAAGTCCCCTTGGTGGTCCAGGTCAACAGCCAGCTCCGTTTGACGGTTTCCACTTCCACCGCGTAACCCCCAACAACCAGCCAGCCATCATCCGCAAACCATCGATCAAAAACCAGCAACCAACAAGTCACTTTTCCCAAACCCCATCCCCGTCCAACCCCCAAAGGTGTGCCGTGCGCGGAAGTGCACGGGTTCGTTCTCCCCACAGTCACCCCGCCCGGCCCAG
>Ga0315905_10001252_pt1 | contig 27307 bp, 24 predicted proteins | sample LakEriMetagenome_5_FD_203522 | JGI IMG/M metagenome (GOLD analysis project Ga0315905, IMG submission 203522) | Freshwater fungal communities from buoy surface, Lake Erie, Ohio, United States - Buoy 4 MA121 | ecosystem: Environmental > Aquatic > Freshwater > Lake | place: USA: Lake Erie, Ohio...
CGCCATTTTTGGTCACTGATAACAGGCTCACACCTTCATCAAGGTTAACCAAACGAACTCCCATGCTGTCGCGGCCGGTCTGACGGACCTCAGCTGCAGGGGTTCTCATGACAGTTCCCGCGGAAGTAATCGCAAGGATCTCATCCTCATCACGAAGAACCAATGCGCTAACAAGGGATCCGCGTGAATTCTCATCGATCTTGGCGGCTTTGATTCCGATTCCGCCGCGACCTTGTAATCGATATTCATCGATTGGGGTTTTCTTTCCATAACCACCATCGGTTGCTGTAAACACAAATGAATCTTTTGCAAGATCAGCATTAACTCGAGCCATCGTCAATAAATCATCTCCTGCACGGAACTTCATTCCGATAACACCACTTGTTGAACGTCCCATAGAACGCAGTGATTCATCATCTGCAGTAAATCGCAGTGACATTCCCTTTGTTGAAACCAAAAGAAGTTCATCATCGGTGTTAATTAAAGATGCAGATACAACTTCATCGCCGGGTTTTAATGTAATTGCAATTAAGCCACCAGTACGTGGTGAGTCGTATTCGCTCAAAGGTGTCTTCTTAACTAAACCATTGCGAGTTGCAAGGACTAGGTATGGTGAAATTGTGTAATCCTTTACTGACAAAACTTGTGCAATTTTCTCATCTGGCTTAAACGCCATCAGGTTTGCGACATGTTGTCCGCGCGCATCACGGCCTGCATCTGGTAACTCGTGAACCTTTGCGCGGTAGACGCGACCTTGGTTAGTAAAGAACAACAACCAATCATGGGTAGATGCCACAAAGAAATGATCTACAACATCATCTTCCTTTAATGCCGCGCCCTTTACGCCTCGGCCACCACGGCGTTGTGATCGGTAAAGATCAGCCATAGTGCGCTTTGAATATCCACCGCGGGTAATAGTTACAACAACATCTTGATCTGGAATCAAATCTTCGGCACTGAAATCGCCTTCACTTGCAATGATTTGGGTGCGTCGCTCATCACCATACTTTGCAACCAAATCAGCAAGCTCTGTCTTAACAATTTCGCGTTGTTTTTCCGGGCTGACCAGGATCTTGTTGAGTTCCACAATGTCAGCCATTAAACCGTCGTATTCGTCGTTGATCTTTTGACGCTCCAACGCTGCAATACGACGCAACTGCATATCCAAAATAGCGTTAGCTTGAATTTCATCAACCGAAAGCAGTTTCATCAAACCTGTGCGAGCTTCTTCGGGAGTTGTTGATGCGCGAATCAAAGCAATAACCGCATCAAGTGCGTCTAGCGCTTTGAGATAACCCTGCAAGATATGTGCACGCTTTTCTTTTTCAGCTAAACGGTACTTGGTGCGGCGAACAATTACTTCTACTTGGTGTTCGATGTAGTAGCGAATAAATTCATCAAGACGCAAGGTGCGAGGGACACCATCAACTAGTGCCAACATGTTTGCACCAAATGTGTCCTGTAATTGTGTCTGCTTATAAAGGTTATTAAGAACTACCTTTGGAATTGCCGCTTGTTGTAAAACAATTACCAAGCGTTGACCTAAACGTTCATTTCCTTCATCGCGAACATCTGCGATTCCCTTGATTTTTCCATCTTTAACCAGCTCTGCAATCTTTAATGCCAGATTGTCTGGGTTAACTTGATATGGCAATTCACTAATAACTAAACATGTGCGCTTGTTGATTTCTTCAACTTGTACAACTGCTCGCATTGTGATCGATCCACGGCCAGTTCGATACGCCTCTTCGATTCCAGTGCGACCAACAATTAACGCCTTAGTAGGAAAATCTGGACCTTTAACAATCTTGATTAAGTTGTTAAGCAACTCATCTTGTTTCATCTCTGGGTTTTCAAGAGAGAAAATTACTGCTTCACCAATTTCGCGCAGGTTGTGTGGCGGGATGTTTGTAGCCATTCCCACTGCAATACCGGCGGAACCATTAACTAAAAGGTTTGGTAGGCGGCTTGGTAAAACAGTTGGCTCTTGCGAACGGCCGTCATAGTTAGGAATAAAGTTAACGGTGTCTTCATCAATATCCCGCATCATCTCCATTGCAATCGGAGATAAACGAGCTTCGGTATAACGCATCGCAGCAGCTGGATCATTACCAGGAGAGCCGAAGTTTCCATTTCCATCAATTAGTAAGTAACGAAGCGACCAGTGCTGGGCTAAACGGACAACAGAGTCGTAAATCGCAGTGTCACCGTGTGGGTGGTAATTACCCATAACATCACCGACGATGCGAGAAGACTTGTAGTAACCCTTATCTGGACGATAACCCGCGTCATACATTGCATATAAAACACGACGGTGAACTGGTTTTAAACCATCTCGAACATCTGGCAACGCACGACCGACAATAACTGACATAGCGTAATCAAGATATGAACGCGCCATTTCGACCTGAAGGTCGACAGTTTCAATCTTGTCGAAGTTTTCTAAATTATTTGGGTTTAACTCATCCATTAGATATCCAAGAACCTAACATCCTTAGCGTTGCGCTGAATAAACGCGCGGCGCTTTTCTACATCTTCACCCATTAGAACCGAGAACAAATCATCTGCTGCGGCAGCATCATCCAGAGTTACGCGCACAAGCACACGGTGTTCTGGATCCATAGTTGTATCCCACAGTTCCTTAGCTGGCATCTCACCCAAACCTTTAAAGCGCTGGATTCCATCATCTTTAGGTAAGCGCTTTCCTGCGGCCACACCTAGTTCAATCATTCCATCGCGTTCACGGTCGCTAAATGCATATTCAACCGGGTCTTTACCAGCCCACTTCAACTTATACAAAGGAGGCTGGGCAAAGTAAACAAAACCTTGTTCAATCAAAGGGCGCATGAAACGGAATAGCAAGGTTAGTAACAGTGTACGAATGTGTTGACCATCCACATCAGCATCAGCCATCAAAATAATCTTGTGGTAGCGCAGTTTGTTGATATCAAAATCATCATGCACACCTGTACCAAGTGCGGTAATTAACGCTTGTACTTCATTGTTTTGTAAAACACGATCAATGCGTGCTTTTTCAACATTTAAAATTTTTCCGCGGATTGGCAGAACTGCTTGGTTGCGTGAATCGCGACCGCCTTTAGTCGAACCACCCGCTGAATCACCTTCGACAATGTAAAGCTCGCACTTAACTGGGTCAGTCCATTGGCAGTCAGCTAACTTGCCAGGCATTCCACGACCTTCTAGTAAACCTTTTCGGTTACGACTTAGATCGCGAGCTTTACGCGCTGCAACACGGGCGGCCGCTGCATCAATGCTTTTGCGAACGATTTCTTTGCCTTCTGCCGGGTTTTGTTCAAACCAAGAAGTTAACTCTTCATTAACAATTTTTTGCGTAAAAGTTTTTGCTTCAGAGTTACCAAGTTTTGTTTTGGTTTGACCTTCAAATTGAGGCTCAGCCAACTTGATGGAAACAATGGCGGTTAAACCTTCACGCACATCATCACCGGTTAAGCGATCTTCTTTTTTGCGAATAAAACCTTGTTCTTCACCAAACTTATTAACAATTGAAGTAAGCGCGGTACGGAAGCCTTCTTCGTGAGCTCCACCTTCGTGGGTATGAATTGTATTTGCGAAGGTATATACAGATTCAGAAAAACCCGCATTCCATTGCATGGAAACTTCAAGTGCGATTTTGTTCTTTTTGTCTTCAGAAGCAAAATTGATAATTGATTTGTGTGTTTCACCGCGGGTTGAATTAAGGTGCTTAACAAAATCGGAGATTCCGCCTTGGTATTGATAGCGAACTGTTAATTGTTCACCTTTTTCATCAACGTGACCTTGGCGCATATCGGTTAAAGTTAAAATTAATCCTTTGTTAAGAAAAGCCATTTCGCGAAAACGAGTTGATAGAACTTCAAATGAAAAATCAGTGGTTTCAAAAATTTCTTTTGATGGCCAGAATCTGACTGTTGTTCCATTGGATTGTGATGGATCACCTTTTCGAACTGGTGTTGTTGGTACACCTAATTTGTAATCTTGGTGCCAAAAACTGCCATCACGTTGAACAATCACTGAAAGATCTGTACTAAGTGCGTTAACAACCGAGATACCAACACCGTGTAGTCCGCCAGAGACTGAATAACCACCATCGCCAAACTTTCCACCGGCGTGTAAAACAGTGAGAACTACTTCAAGTGCTGGTTTTTTCTCAACAGGGTGAATATCAACTGGAATTCCGCGGCCGTTATCGATTACTTCAAGCCCACCATCAGCTAATAAGGTCACATTGATTTCGGTGCAATGGCCAGCCAGAGCTTCATCCACCGAGTTATCTACAACTTCATAAACCAGATGGTGTAGGCCGCGTTCTCCGGTGGATCCGATGTACATGCCGGGGCGTTTGCGGACGGCGTCTAGGCCTTCCAGGACGGTGATGTTGGAGGCGTTATACGAGTTCTCGGCCATCAGAAATCCTTCCCTTTAGATCCTGCAAATCGCCTGTAAAGGCTTTTGGAGAGGGTTTGCCTCTCGGAATGGGATTATCCTAGTCATAAATGGTGGGAATACATAGCCGAAAAAAGCCCTGTGGACGGGCATAGACGAACTTTGAGCGTGGGGTTGAGGGTGCCTAGTGGGTGGGCTCTAGTTGTAGGTGTCTCTGGGGCCGCGGGCGTTGCGGATGGAGCGGATGCCTTTTTTCCAGGTTGGGGTCTGTGGGCCAATAATCGCTAGCCGCTCAATTAAGACCCCTGTGGCATCTTTTTGGATCGTTGTTAAAAGATCGGCTGCAATTAAATTTAATTGGGTTGCCCAAGCAGTTGAAGAACTTTGAATTGTTAACACATTATCTAAAATTGAAATTGGTTGTGCGTGTTGTGCAATTTCATCACCAACAATTTTTTGCCAGTTAACAAAAAGGTTTCCTTCAGCAAGTCCGGAATCCCAATCTCTGTCTGAAATCAAATCATTTAGAACTCCGCCAATTAATTCTGGATCACCTGGTTGACCTACACGTGGTGTTGGTGCTGGTTTATTTGGTTTGCGGGTTACACCAGTTTTAAATGTTTTAAACAGATCCAGAGCTAAGTCACGTTTAGTCATTAACTCTTTCCTTTCTTAACAACACCTGGTGTTACATAAAACTTTTGTGTTAAAAGCTCTGTGGGTAAATCACTTTCGACTGCTGCGGTAATAAAAGTTTGTTCGGCTAATTGGGTGGCGGACATTAGTTGAATCCTGCGCGATGTATCAAGTTCGGCGAAAACATCATCTAAAATTAAAATAGGTGAGGCGCCTTCGGATTTGAGTAAATTGAAAGATCCAATTCGAAGCGAAATAGCCATCGACCATGATTCGCCGTGGCTTGCGTAACCTTTTGCTGGAAAATCGCCTAGTTGTAAATGTAGGTCATCGCGGTGTGGCCCTATTAAAGAGACACCACGTTCAATCTCTTGATAAGCAACTTCATCTAAACGAGCGGTTAACGCTGTGATGTTTTCCTCGATGTTTCTAGTAACGGCTTCAGTACTGCATTTGTAAGAAATTGATGCTGGTTTAACCTCGTTTAAATTGGCATAATTTTGTGCCACAAATGGATTGAGTGCATCAATTAAAGCGATGCGCTCGGCGATTAGTTCAGCCCCAAGTTTAATAAGTTGTTCATTCCAAGGAGCCAGGGCTGCAGCCGACGTTCTAGTTTTTAAAAGCGCGTTACGTTGTTTTACTACCCGCTCATAATCAGCAATAACCCCTGCTAAGCGCGGGGTTCTGGTGATCAACAAACGATCCAAAAAGTCCCGTCGGGTGCCTGGTTCACCACGTACTAGATCTAGATCTTCGGGTGAGAAATAAACGATTTGGATTGCGCCAAGGATCTCGCGTTGGCTGCGGGTTGGATTTCCATTAATACGTGCGCGATTAGCTTTGCTGGTGTTGATCTCTAAATCAATTTGCAGTGTGCGATCTTCGCGTTGGACTTCAGCTCGGATTATTGCTTGTTGGTTCCCAAGAGAAATTAGTGGAACATTGTTCGACACTCGGTGGGAAGAAAGAAATGCTAAATAGATAAGTGATTCGGCGATATTGGTTTTTCCGGACCCGTTGTCTCCGATAAAAGTAATAACACCAGGCTCAAGATTTAATTCAAAAGAGTTATAGGAGCGGAAGTTAGTTAGTGCTAACTTGTTAATACGCACTAGACACCCCTAAGACTTTTAAAATAAATTTATGAGGCGTAACGCATCGGCATTAAGAGGTAACGGTAATTTTCTTCCAGTTTTCCGTCTTTATCGCTTTTGCCCATCAAGATCGCGGGTTTGTTAGATCCAGTAAATGAAATCTGCACAAACTTAGTTTGTACCGCATTCAAACCATCGGCTAAAAATGTTGGGTTAAAAGCGATTGAAATTGGTTCGCCGGTTAAAAGGATTTCAATTGCTTCAGTCGCTTGGGCTTCTTCGCCAGCGCCAGCCTCAAGGGACAGTGTGTTGTTAGTAAAATCAAGGCGAAGTGGAACTGTTTTATCGGTAACAAGTGCTACTCGGCGCACAGAGTCCAAAAGTGTTGCAACTTCAATAAGTGCTGTTGTTGTTATCTCTTGTGGAAGTAAGTGACGGTATGGAGGGAAGGTTCCATCCAACATACGTGAGGTCATGGTTTTTCCGTCACCTGCAAAACCAGCTAAACGATCATTACTTGTGTTCGGTGCAAAAGAGAGTGAAACATCCTTAGAACCAGTTAATGATTTAGCCGCATCTGCGATTGTGCGGGCGCGCAACAATGCTGTTGTTGTTGTGTTTGGCGCAGTTGGCGCCCACTGAATTTCACGAACCGCTAAACGGTAACGATCGGTTGCGGCAAAAGTAATTGTGTCTTCATTTATTTCTACATGTACACCGGTAAGTGTTGGAAGTGAGTCATCGCGCCCTGCAGCAATAGCAACTTGTGCAACCGCAGTTGCAAAAGTGTCACTTGGAACTGTCCCGGTTGAATCTGGAAGTTCTGGCAAGTTTGGATACTCATCAACTGAAAGTGTTGGCAGGGTGAATTTTGCGCTTCCGCTAGTTACTAAAACACGTGTTCCATCTAAAACAAAAGTAATTGGTTTATTTGGTAAGGATCGTGAAATTTCAGCTAACAGTTTTCCGGAAACCAAAACCTTGCCTGGCTCTTTTACTTCAGCTGCAAAGTGCGCTTTGCTTGCGGTTTCTAAATCAGATGCCGACAAGAAGACTTCATTGTTTGTCGCATCAATAACAATTCCGAGTAGTTCGGTTTTAATTGGTCGGGTTGATAGTGAACGCGAAACCCAATTAACTCCATCGGTTAACGCTGACTGTTCGACTGTAAATTTCATTTCTATCCCCGACTCTTCAGATCTTTGTTTGTATAAGTGTTTGCGGAAAGGTTATTCGTGTAACTGGATGCATGTATATAAAGGTAGTCGTAGTAACTAGAGCTTTTTCTTGTTGATAAACCGTAAAACCCCTGTTCAGCGCGGGGATTGGCTTTGTATAAGTTGTGGGTAACAGTAGGGAAAAGATGTGGATAAAAATGGGTAGTAGGACCGCTCATTACCAACCACACCCCTTCCACTTTATCTCTACCGTGGTTATCCACGGATTTTCTTTAAAACACCCACGTTATCCCCAAGTTATCCCCAACTGGGGGTAAAGAGTGGCAATTCGGACATATAGCCCAAATCGACCGCGGGTTATCTCGCCTGTTGTTTGATACGGGTGGTGAGCTCGTTGACCTGGTTATAGATCGAACGGCGCTCAGCCATTAATTGACGGATCTTTCTATCGGCGTGCATAACCGTTGTGTGGTCACGCCCACCAAATGTTTGGCCGATCTTCGGCAAAGAAAGCTCCGTGAGCTCTCGGCACAAGTACATCGCGATCTGTCGAGCATTCACCAAAACTCGAGACCGTGAAGTTCCACATAAATCATCAATTGTCAGACTGAAATACGCCGCGGTTTGAGCCATGATCGTCGCGCCAGTGATTTCTGGATTAGTTTCATTAGGAATTAAATCCTTCAAAACAATTTCCGCAAGTGACATGTCAACACTTTGACGGTTTAAAGATGCAAAAGCGGTAACGCGAATCAAAGCACCTTCAAGTTCGCGAATATTTGTTGAGATTTTACTTGCAATAAATTCCAGAACATCATCCGGTGCATTTAACTTATCTTGGGCGGCTTTCTTACGCAGAATCGCAATACGAGTTTCCAGCTCTGGTGGTTGAATATCTGTAATCAAACCCCATTCGAAACGAGAACGTAAACGATCTTCAAGAGTTGTTAACTGTTTTGGTGGGCGGTCGCTCGAAATAACAATCTGCTTATTTGCGTTGTATAAAGTGTTAAATGTATGGAAGAACTCTTCTTGTGTACGTTCTTTATTTTCTAAGAACTGAATGTCATCCACTAACAAAATATCTAGATCGCGATAGCGGCGTTGGAAAGCCGATGCTTTATCGTCACGAATTGAGTTAATAAAGTCATTGGTAAACTCTTCGGAAGAAACATACTTAACGCGCACATTTCCGTATAACTCTTGGGCATAAGCACCAATAGCGTGCAACAAGTGAGTCTTACCTAAACCAGATTCGCCGTAAATAAACAGCGGGTTGTAAGCCTTAGCTGGTGCTTCAGCAACGGCCACCGCAGCAGCGTGTGCAAAACGATTTGAGGCACCAATAACAAAAGTTTCAAAAATATAACGCGGGTTTAACGCTGATGAATCTACTGTTTTAGAAACAGGTGCATCGTCTCGACCAGTGCCAGACTTTGGTGCAACGAATTCAACTTCAACATCTGGTGCAGGTGATGAGACAACTTCAAGAGTTTCATCAACAGTGACTGCGATATTTGTGGTCGAACCAAGTTCGCGGGTTAAAACTTCACTTACAACTGTGCGCAAACGACTCTCTAAAACATCTTTTGCAAAAAGATTAGGCGCTGCAACCAACAAAGTTGTTTGATCATCATTGTGAAGAAGCCCAAGCGGTTTTGTTAACTGAAGAAAAGCTCGGTGTTGAGGGGCGTTGATCGCAACCTCTTCAATAACCCGGCCCCAGAGCGTGGTTAGCTCGACTTCCTTAACGCTCACCACGGCCTCAATTCCTGGGAATCACCCCAATGTGTTCATCCACAGGGTTATCCACACCCTGTGGTCTAAACCCCAGGTTGAGCCCTGCTAAAACCCCCCAAAAGCGGTTTGCCTGTGGACGGGAGTGAAAAGTAGAGGGGTTTGCCAGAAAAAGCAACTGGTTATCCACAACTCAGACTAGTCCTCACCCCCTACGCCGGCCAGTTTGACCCGCTTATCCCCAGACCTCTACCGTTACACCCTTGCTTCCCCCGTATTTCTGGCCCGCAGTAGATTTTTATTATTAGGAGTTTTTCATGACAAAGCGCACCTTTCAACCAAACACACGCCGTCGCGCCAAGAAGCATGGTTTCCGTGCTCGCATGGCTACACGTGCTGGTCGTGCAGTTCTCTCTGCTCGTCGCGGCAAAGGTCGCGCCAAGCTCTCTGCATAAAGGCTCATAACCGATACCCGTGCTTGCCAAAAGCGCACGTCTTACAGAGAGCGCCGATTTCGCGCGCGCAACAAAGAGTGGTTTGAGATTCTCAACTCCAAACTTTGTCGGATATCTCTACCCAACTCAACTAGATCAGCCTGCCCGCGCCGGATTAATCATCAGTAAAAATGTTGGCGGATCTGTAACACGTCACCGAATTGCCCGCCAGATTCGTCACACACTTCGTGAAATTTACCCACAACTTCCAACTGGCGGTTTGTTGGTAATCCGGGCGCTCAATAGCGCAGATGCAGCCGATGTGTCACAAGAGGTAACAAAGATTGTCGGACAACTTCTAAAAAAGTTTTCCGAGAAGGCTGAACAAAGGTGAGAGCTTTGTTGATCGCACCAATCAAGGTGTATCAAAAATGGATTTCTCCGATGTTTGGACCGCGTTGTAAGTACTACCCATCTTGTTCTTCATATGCAGTCTCTGCGATCGAAACTTACGGAGTAAAAGGAGTTGCAATGAGTGCCTGGCGTTTGTTGCGTTGTAATCCATGGTCACACGGTGGTGTTGATTATGCAGTTCCGAAAGAGAAGGTAGTGATTAATGGATAGCATCCTAAACCCCTTATATATAGCGGTTTCTTGGGTAATTGTGACGATTCACAAAGCGCTAACCCCAATCTTTGGAACTGACAGCGGAGTTTCTTGGTCACTTGCAATCATCGGTCTTGTAATTATCATCCGTATTATTTTAATTCCGCTATTTGTTAAGCAGATCAAAAGCCAGCGTGCATTAACCGCCCTTCAACCACACATGAAGGAGATTCAAAAGAAGTACAAAGATGATCGCCAAAAGCAATCAGAAGAGATGATGAAGCTGTACAAAGAGCACAAGACAAATCCTCTTGCATCATGTTTTCCGATTTTGGCACAAGCTCCAATCTTCTTTGCTTTGTTTACAGTATTAAACGGAATCGGAAAAACCCCAATTGATACTAAGGGTGTTCTTACAGAAGCAGATGGAGTTAGTGCAGCACAAGCCGAGTTCTTTGGCGCACCAATTTCACAAACATTTCTAGGTTCAGATAGTGGAACTGTAAAACTTGTAACAATTTTCCTGATTGCATTTATGTCACTAACGACATTTACAACCCAGCGTCAATTAATGACAAAGGGAATGCCAAAGATGGATTCTTCAAACAATATGATGTTGCAACAACAAAAAATTATGTTGTATGCATTCCCAATTATTTTTGCAATTACAGGTGTTAACTTTCCAGTTGGTGTTTTGATTTACTGGTCAACAACAAACTTGTGGACATGGGGTCAGCAGTACTACGTAATTAAGCGAAACCCAACACCAGGATCACCTGCATATGAAGAGCTCCAACGTAAACGCAATAAGAAAAACGGCGTAGTGGAGACCGAAGGAACCCAGAGTTCTGAAGGCACGACCATGGAAAAAGGTCAGCGCCAACAGCCAAAAAAGAAGAAAAAGAAAAAGTAATAAACGGACATATCTACCCAAAAAGTTTTAATTCACTACAATCCCGACAAAGGGGGCATCATGGCAAAGGCTAAAGCAGAGACCGTAGAAGCAGTTGTTGAAACAGGCGAAGACACCAAGGCTACAAAAGCCCCAAAAGGTGTGGCAAAACTTGAGGAAGAGGGCGATATCGCCGCTGACTACCTAGAGGCGCTGCTGGACATCGCAGATCTAGATGGCGACATCGATATTGATGTTGAAAACGACCGCGCATCCCTAGCGATCGTGGGCGGCAAGCTCAACCACCTAGTTGGCCGCGATGGCGAAGTTTTGGATGCGATCCAAGAGCTAACCCGCCTAGCGGTACAGACATCTACAGGTGACCGCAGCCGTTTAATGCTGGATATCGATAACTTCCGCGCTGGCCGCAAAAAGGAGCTCAAGAAGCTTGCCGAGGACATGGCTGAAGAGGCAAAAACCACTGGCAACTCAATCAAATTGAAGCCAATGAACGCTTTTGAGCGCAAAATCATCCACGACACAATCCAGGATCTTGGCTTGAGCAGCGAATCTGATGGAGAAGATCCAAACCGTTTCGTAGTTATCTACCCCGCGTAAACCGATGCAGGTTTCACGTGAAACCCTGATCGCGAGACATTTTCCAGATGTTGAGCGGGTTCACGCCTACGCCAAATTCCTAGAAACCGCCGGAATTGAGCGTGGATTAATCGGCCCACGCGAGGCTGACCGCATTTGGGAGCGTCATATCCTCAACTGCCTGCCTGTGACCACCCTTTTCACTGAAGGGGCCACGGTCTTTGATATCGGCTCGGGGGCAGGTTTGCCTGGAATCGTGATCGCCCTGGCTCGCCCAGATTTGAAGGTTACCTTGATTGAACCCCTGGAACGCCGGGTCGAATTCCTTCAGGAAGTGGTCGAGGGCCTAGATATCCAAGTTATCCGCGGCAGATCCCAGGATGTGAAGCTAACCGCCCATTATGTAACCGCTCGAGCGGTGGCTCCCCTAGAGAAGTTAAAGAAGATTAGCTGGCACCTTTTGAAAACCAATGGCTCATTACTGGCCATGAAGGGGGAAAAAGCCCAAGAAGAGATGCTCGCCGTACCAAAAGCGACCCTTCATGAGGTAAATCTGGAAGGAATCGAGCTCGGCCGCATAGTCGAGGTCAAAAAAGGTGCTTAACTACCCACGTGGATGATTCACGTGAAACAAAGAAGGTTGTAGGCACCCGTCGCCTAAAAGAGGCGATGCCAAAACCAGCCTCCCTTCGAATCCTGACCGTGGCCAACCAAAAAGGCGGGGTCGGCAAAACCACCACCACCGTCAACCTGGCAGCAGCCCTATCTATGGGCGGCCTGAAGGTTGTTGTTATTGATCTTGATCCACAAGGAAACGCATCAACTGCTTTAGGTGTTGAACATCTTGATAATGCAGGAATTTACGAAGTGTTGATGGGTGATTCAACAATGACGCAAGTAATTCAAAAAGTTGCTGGTTTTCCTTCACTGGAATGCGTTTCATCAAATACATCTTTAGCACAAGCTGAAATTGAATTAGTTCCGATGGTTGCACGCGAAATGCGTTTAAAAGAAGCAATTGAAGATTTAGTTACAGAACGCGCAGCTATTGGTGAAACAATTGATTACATTTTTATTGATTGCCCACCATCACTTGGTTTGTTAACAATCAACGCATTTACCGCAGCTAAAGAAGTTTTAATCCCAATTCAGTGCGAGTACTACTCACTTGAAGGTTTATCACAATTACTAAAAACTTTTGAATTAGTAAAGAAGCGTTTGAATCCAACATTAAAACTGTCAACACTTGTGTTAACAATGTTTAACAACACAAACCTTGCAAATGATGTTGCTAATGAAATTAGAAAACATTACCCAAATGAGTTAATTGATATTCCTATCCCCCGCACCGTACGTGTGTCAGAAGCTCCCGGATTTAAACAAACAGTTATGACGTACGATCCTGTTTCACCGGGCGCAGTTGCATACATGTCCGTTGCCCGCGAATTGGCGGAACGCGGAAAACCATTTGATTCCAATGTTGTTTCAATTAATTACAAACGTGAAGGTGAGATTGCTTAATGGCACGTCGCGGCGGATTAGGTACAAACCTTGATGCATTGATTCCAACCTCATTAACTGTTGGAGACAAAGAAGTTGGTCAACAAAACGAAGTACCCATCTCTTCAATTTCTCCTAACCCACGCCAACCACGCACACATTTTGATCCAGTTGCGTTAGATGAATTAATTGCATCAATCAAAGAGATTGGTATTTTGCAACCACCGGTAGTTCGTCAAACAAAACCCGGTAAATATGAATTAATCATGGGAGAGCGCCGTTTTCGTGCAGCAAAGGCGGCTGGCTTAACAAGTATTCCTGTCATTATTCGACAGACCCCAGATAATGAACTACTTCGCGAAGCTTTGATTGAAAACATTCACCGCAGCCAACTCAACGCGCTAGAAGAAGCTGCGGCGTATTCACAGTTATTAACTGATTTCAATTGCACACATGATGAATTAGCCGCCAAGTTGGGACGATCACGCCCGCTAATTTCTAACACAATTCGTTTAATGAACTTGCCGCCATCGGTTCAACAAAAACTTGCTTCTGGTGTTTTATCAGCTGGCCATGCACGCGCATTACTTGGCTTAAGCGATGCGGCGGCGATTGAAAAATTAGCTGCCCGAATTGTTAGCGAAGGTTTATCTGTTCGTGCAACCGAAGAAATCATTTCTTCCGGTGCACCAAAGGGGCAATCCGCCAAGAAGCCAAAGGGTGCAAAATCGGCCAGCCCAGAACTACAAGAGATCGCAGATCAAATTGGTGATGTCCTAGATACCCGTGTGACAATTCAAGGCAGTGCGAAAAAAGGAACAATTGTTATTGAATTTTCAGGAGCCCAAGATTTACAACGAATCACAAAAGCGATTCAAAACTAACCTTTAAGTTCAAAACCTTTTCGGCTAGCCATTTCTTGTTTGATTACTCCACCCAATGCTTTCACACCTTCGCGAATACGTTCTGGTGTTGGGTAGCAATAAGACAAACGCAACGACCAAGAACCAAAACCATCGGCATAAAAGGCGGTTCCTGGAACATAGGCAACTTTTGCCACAATCGCCTTTGGCATTAAAGCGGTGGTATCAATTTCAGGTGGCAAAGTAACCCAGACATAAAAACCGCCGCCCGGCTTGGTCCACTGCGCAGTTGCTGGAAAATGCTCTTCCAATGATTCCAACATCGCATCACGACGTGTTTTATATAGATCGCAAAATGATGCGATTTGATCCCGCCATGGTTGATCAGCCAAATAACTAGAGATCGTTAACTGTGTGAAGTTTGATGGGCACAAAATTGATGATTCGCTAGCGATTACCAACTTCTCTTTCAATGATGGCGGAACCAGCGTCCAACCCACCCGCAAACCAGGTGCAATTGTCTTTGAAAATGATCCTAAATAGATCACATTTTCAGAATCCTCGGCGCGCATCGCATTTGGTGATGGCTTATCAAATCCCAACAAACCATATGGATTGTCTTCAACTACAAAAATGCCAGCTTCACGACAAATTTTTAGAATTTCTGTTCGTCGGTTAGCTGGCAACAAAACACCACTTGGATTTTGGTAATTAGGAATTGTGTACAAGAACTTAATTTTTCGCCCAGCTGCACGCACACTCTTAATTGCCTCTGCCAATGCTGATGGAACTAAACCATTGTCATCGGTTTCAACATGTACAACCGATGCTTCATATTGATGGAAAGTGCCGAGAGCGCCAACATAGGAAGGCGCTTCACACAGCACAACATCTTGAGGATCTAAAAAGATGCGTGAAATAAGGTCTAGCGCTTGTTGTGATCCAGTTGTAATCAAAACATCATCTGGGTTTGCGCGAATTCCTTCAAGTGCCATAACTTCACAAATCTGCTCGCGCAATTTTGGATGTCCTTGGCCATTTCCATATTGCAACGCTTCTTGTCCATTGTCACGGATTAAGTTTCCGACAACATCGGCCATCATTCCCATTGGTAGCGCAGAAAGATTTGGCATTCCACCAGCTAAGGAAACAATTTCAGGTCTAGATGCCACCGCAAACAGTGAGCGAATCTCACTTGGCTTCATGTGCGCGGCTCGGGAGGCAAATCTTTCTTCAAGATTTTGTGGAGCACCCGTAGAGAAGCGTTGCGTGATATCTGACATGTCGTAAGTCTGCCACACCCAAGGGTTTGCTTGAGCGTTATTTAGCGGCGAATACCAGCTTTACGCAGATCTGAAATTCTTAATGTTCCTGTTTTCGCATCATCTTCTGCGGCTAAATACAGCCGCTGGATTGCAATAACTAAGGCTTCGGCGATTACATCACGAAAATCTGGACGAGATAACCGCGACATATCCCCCGGATTACTGGTGTACCCCAAATCAATTCTTACTGTTGGCGCAGTTGTAAGGCGCAACAAATCCCATGTTTTTGCATGAATTCTGCAGTTAGCCAAATCTGTTCGCGCACAAATTTCACGTTGTACTAATGAAGCAAATCGTTCACCAACAATTGAATGCACACCATGAGCATCGCTGCCGTAAAAATAAGTAGCCACACCATGTGCTTTTTCATTTCCATAAGAATCAAGATTTAGCGAAATCATTAAATCTGCACTGCTTTTATTACTAAATTTGATTCGATCCTGTTCAGATGGGTTATTTGAAACTCCACGCGTAAGAAAGACTGATGCACCCAAGGCAAGCAGACGACCTTCAGTGCGTACTGCAACATCGTAAACGATCTGATCATCCGAATCAGGGTTTAGAACAATTACTTTATTTGCAAGGGCTGGACCACGACTTTGCTGAGTCGCGTTTTGACGCAAGGTAGAAGGAACTCCACCCGAAACAATTTTAGTTAAACGAATCAACGCGATGATAGTTGCGGGACCACACTTGCCATCAACGGTTGCACCTACAGATTTTTGAAACTCTTTAACCGCTGATTCTGTACGGGGACCATAAATTCCATCTACCCGTCCGCAATCAAACCCCATTTCAGTTAACCGAGTTTGCAACGCGGCAACATCATCACCGCGGACTAAATCCACAGCGTTAAGATATAAAGAGCGATCACCAAGTTTCCAACGCGCTTCTTCTAACGCTCGCGCAGTGACCGCATCAACAAAACCCGTGACATCGAGGCCACGGGCTTGTTGAAATGAGCGGATCTCCGACTCGGTTAAATCTGACATGGTTTTATGCGAGGAAACTTTCAAGATCCTTCAGTAGTGCTGGCTTTGGCTTCGCACCAACAATTTGTGTAACTACTTCGCCGTTAACAAAAACATACATTGAAGGAATTGATGTGATGCCGTACTTGATCGCAATTGCTGACTCTTCATCTGTGTTCAACTTTACGATCTTGATCTTTGAACCATATTCATCTGAAATTTCTTCAAGGATTGGGCCGACCGCGCGGCATGGGCCACACCATTCAGCCCAAAAATCAACCAAAACAGGGGTGCTGCTCTTAAGAACCTCTGCATCAAAGGTTGCGGTCGTTACTTTGCTAGTTGCCATCGTCGTACTCCTCTTTTTGTCGGTGTTAAATCAGGGAAAACTTAGTGAGCTAAAAACTTTTCAGCATCCAACGCTGCGGCGCATCCAGAGCCAGCTGCGGTAATTGCTTGACGGTAGGTGTGATCAACTAGGTCGCCGCAAGCAAACACACCCTTTTGATTGGTGCGGGTCGAACGACCTTCGCAAATCACATAACCTTCGTTGTCTAAATCAATTTGTCCCACGATTAATTCGCTGCGTGGAATATGACCGATGGCAACAAACAAACCAGTAAATGCACGCTCTGATTCAGTGCCATCAACAGTGTTACGCAGTTTAAGTGCTTCAACTTTGTCTGCACCTAAAACATCAATCACTTCGGTGTTCCACAAAAATTCAATCTTCGGATTAGCTTTTGCGCGCTCTGCCATAATCTTTGATGCACGCAATGAATCACGACGGTGGATCAAGACAACCTTGTCAGCAAAACGAGTTAAGAATGTTGCCTCTTCAACTGCGCTGTCTCCGCCACCAACTACCGCAATTGTTTGTCCGCGGAAGAAGAAACCATCACAGGTTGCACACCAAGAAACTCCGTGACCAGATAAACGCTTCTCATTTACCAAACCAATTTCGCGGTAAGCACTGCCAGTTGCAAGAATTACAGACTTTGCCTTAACAGTGTTTCCTGAGCCATCCTTTAACACTTTGATGTCGCCAGATAAATCCATTTCAACAATGTCATCAGTAATGAGTTCTGCGCCAAAACGCTTTGCTTGTTTGCGCATGCTGTCCATCAAATCTGGGCCCATGACTCCATCTGTAAAACCAGGAAAATTTTCTACTTCAGTTGTGTTCATCAGGGCGCCACCAGCGGTAACGGAACCTTCATAAATAATAGGATCTAATTGCGCGCGCGCAGCATAGATCGCAGCTGTGTATCCAGCCGGACCTGATCCAACAATTACGACATTTCTTACTTCACTCATGTGTGCTCCCTAGACCCCGAAATCTAATGGTTTTCTTCAGGTTTTGTTGAACGGCGCGAGATTGAACTACCCAAATGGCGAATCATGGAAATCTCCTCAACCCGAAGCGCCTTGGCCGCAAAAATGTAGCCAAAAAATGCGACAACCATCACAAGCAGTAATTGCCCAGCACGAGCTGCAGGTTCTAACTTAACCCCAACCCATGTGATGTATTCGACCATTGCAAACAATGGAAGCATCACAAGTAACGCCGCAGTAAATAAACGCACATGTTGTGCGAAAAATTCCCGAATCGCTAGTTTTCCAGTGTGCTTCCTTAATAGTCGAAGGGTTACAACTAAACCAACTAAGTAACTGATTGAAAAAGCTGCACCCAAACCGACAGTAACCCATTGATTCTTCAAGGAATACAGGAAGAAGTAAGAAAGTGCCACCGAGATAATATTGATGATCAAAATAGAAATCACTTGTGTCCGTGTATCTTCAAAGGCATTAAAACCACGGATCAAAATTAAGTTGATAGAAAAAGCAACTAATCCAAAACTTAAAGCTGATAAAACATAACCGATGTAGCGAGAGTCTTCTGTTGGAACTCCAATAAAGATAACCTCTGTAATCAAAGGACCAAACAACAAGAATGCAACCGCACTCGGAACTGTAATTACGCCGACTAAGCGGATCGCACGAATAAGTTGTGCTTTTACTTCTTCGCGCTTGCCATCAAGTGCTAACTTAGAAATGTGCGGCAAGATCGCGGTAATAATTGAAATTGTGACAATCGAATACGGCAACAACATTACATAATAAGCAAAAGTGTAAGGCGTATAACCAACACCGGTTGAAACACCCTCTTGTGCACTTCGAACCGCTGCCGATGTTGCAACATTTACTGTTACTAAATAACCCAACTGTGAAATCAAAACATAAACCAAAGTCCAACCCGCCAAATTAAAGGACTTACCCAAGCCTTCAACACCAAGTTTTGGTTTGATGCTGATTCCTAAGCGTTTGATAACTGGCACTAGAACTAACGCCTGAACAACAACACTTAACGTGGTTCCCCAGCCTAGAATTTGAACCTGAAGTGAAGTGATATTTGAAATGTTTACGCCTGGAGAAAAGATCAAAAACCCACCAAAAAGGGCGATTCCAACGAGGTTGTTAGCGATCGGTGCCCACATAAGCGGACCAAAAGAACCACGCGCATTTGCGACTTGGCCCAACATAGTAAACAACCCCAAGAAGAAAATTTGTGGCAAGCAGTAGCGGGTAAAGGCAACCGCAATCTCTTGCTCAGTCTCAAACCCAGGCGTGAAAAATTCAGGTGCATACAAACGAACTAAAGCTGGCGCAAAGATCATTCCCGCCGTTACCAAAACCAAAAGAATCAGTGAGATTGTTGTAATTAAGCGTGATGCAAAGCCATCTCCACCATCATCATGTTCAAAAGAGCGAACAAGCTGTGGAATAAAGATTGCAGTTAATGCGCCACCAACCAACAAGTTGTACAAAATATTTGGCATTGTGTTTGCCACGTTGTACGTATCTGCAAGTAAAGCAGTACCGAGAACTGCAACAATTAAAATACCGCGGATAAATCCCGTAATACGCGAAATAATTGTTCCAAGCGCCATAATCCCCGAGGCACGGAAGAGTTCATTAGATTTCATTTACTCCTCCTTCGGACGCGACGGACACTTTGTGCAACAGCTGCCAATAACAGAAGTATGGCCGCTCCGGTCGTAAACCAAGTCACTCGTGAATCAATAACCGTCGAATTCAAAGTTAAAACAGCTTCAGGCACGATTTCAGTGTCATCTTCGGGGCCTGTGATCACAGCAGAAACCGTGGTTTGGCCAGGGGCAATAACATCAACCTGCATTTCTAGCTGCTTTTTGGATTGAGCAGGAATTACGACATTATCGAAACTGCCAACAATGATGCGAGAGTTAATTGGCACCATAGAAACATCAACGGTCACATCAACATTGAATTCATTGATAACAGTGACTGGAAGTTTTACTGAATCCGTTGTGATTTGGTAGTTACCGCTATTAATACGTAACTTATTGACCATTTCCTTAACCGCAGCCGTTGCGCTGTATGAGAAGTATTGACGAGAATCTTTATCTAATGTTGGTGAGAGTAATTGACCTAATCGCGCTCGAAGTTGAATTAATTCAGGGTCGCTTACAACTCGTGATAAGCGCGTCAAAGCTTTGCGATTGTCGCTATAACTCTTGCGTAAAGGGTTGCTCAACCCTGACTTTCCAACACTCCAGGCAACCGTAGGTTCACTTCGAACGATCCGCCCGAGAGCCAACTGCAAACGTTCTTGCCCATAAACAAAGTAGTTTTTTAACTCACTGGGTGCCAAACGTTTAGCAAGTGCGATATCTGGGTTTCCGTAAGCAAGTGCAACAACTTCATTTCCGGCAGTTACACGCTTTAATTGAGTTAACCATGCAGTCGCGATCTCTTTGCCGTCAGGTTGTGCTTTATTGGCCAATGAATATTGATTGCTCATCAGAATCACTTCATCAACTAATGCCGCATCGATAACCCAGGTTCGATTCTTTGCAATAGGTAGATAAACCTTGAGGCCTAAATCACCAGAAGGAGTTAATAATTGCGCTAAATCATCGTTGCGAAATTCTCCGGTAAATGTTTGGTGCACTGGAGCTGTAATTCGAATTACGGTATTGGCTGCAGTTGTTTGCGGCATCATCAACAACAAAAAAGTTGAAATAACAACAATTACTAACTTTTTCATGTCGTAATCTCTGCACTTCGAGCGATTAACTTCTTTTCATCAGGGTATGCAAGTCGATCCACAATTTCAGTTAATGGAAACCACGAAACCTCATCAACTTCGCTTTCTTGCGCCGCCAAAGTTCCGCCAACTTCAGTAAACATAAAATGGTGGACAGTTTTGTGAATTCTTTTCCCACCGGCCATAAACCAAAAATCAATAACACCTAAAGATTTAGTAATACTGGATGTAATTCCGGTTTCTTCAGCTACTTCACGAATTGCAGCTTGTTCTGGAGTTTCACCTTCTTCAATATGCCCCTTGGGCAAGGACCACAAGATACGTTTTCTGGTGGCATCTTTAGTGTCATACCGACCGATCAATAAACCCTTAGTCCCCGTTGTATCAACAACTAAACCGCCAGCACTGACCTCATCAACGCGCTTTGCATACGGGCGCTTTACTTGAGGACTCTTATTGGGAGCCGTTTGAGTCTGTGGTTGTGGGCCGCGGTTACCGGAACGCTTACGTTTCCGTTTTTTCTTCGTGCCTTCGCTGCCCGCACCAGGTGCCGGGATCATGAAGTAAGGATAGTGCTTTAACCTTACTTATTGTGAGTAATGCATTAGGCGCAGCAGGAGAGTTAGCGATCCGTTCATTGATTGAACGGGCACCGCTGGCCAGCTCCCTTGCCCAGGCCTTCAAGGCGCAAGGTTTTACTTTGGCGTTAGTTGGCGGTCCAGTGCGTGATGCGATTTTAGGCCGACTAGGAAATGATTTAGATTTCACAACAAATGCGCACCCATTGGAAACAAAAAAGATTTTGCAATCATGGGCTGACAATGTGTGGGATACCGGAATTGCTTTTGGAACTGTTGCCGGAAAACGTGGTGACACAACCGTAGAAGTGACAACATATCGAACCGAACAATACGATCCAGAATCTCGTAAACCAGAAGTTGAATACGGTGATTCAATCCACGGTGATTTGTCTCGGCGCGATTTTACTGTTAACGCGATGGCGCTTGAATTAACTGGAGAAAAACCAGAATTCATTGATCCATTTAACGGCTTACAAGATTTAGCCGCAAAAGTTTTACGTACACCAGTGCGTCCCGGAGATTCATTTAATGATGATCCATTGCGAATGATGCGCGCTGCACGTTTTGCAAGCCAATTGGAATTTGAAATCGCACCTGAAGTTCTGACTTCCATGAAAGATTTAGCGCATCGAATTTCGATTATTTCAGCCGAACGCGTGCGCGACGAGTTTACAAAAATAATGATGTCAGCAAACCCGCGCATCGGAATCACAATTCTTGTAGACACTGGGCTTGCAGATATCGTCCTGCCTGAAATTCCAAAGTTGCGACTTGAAGTTGACGAACACCATCACCACAAAGATGTGTATGAGCATTCAATTACAGTGTTAGAACAAGCCATTGAATTAGAAGAACGCTTAGGTGGACCAAACCTTATAATTCGTATTGCAGCGTTGTTGCACGATATTGGAAAGCCAAAAACTAGAGCTTTTATTGAAGGTGGAGGGGTCTCATTTCATCATCATGAAGTTGTGGGTGCACGCTTGGCAAAAAAGCGCTTACAAGCTCTTCGTTTTGATAACGACACCATTGAAGCCGTTGAGCTATTAACAATGCTCCACCTTCGTTTCCATGGCTATGGCGAAGGTGAATGGACTGATTCTGCGGTGCGTCGCTATGTTCGAGATGCTGGCGATTTTGTAACACATTTACATGTTTTAACGCGCGCAGACTGCACTACAAGAAACAAGACCAAGGCTGCCCGATTATCAGCAACTTATGATTCATTAGAAGCACGAATCGCAGTCTTGATGGAACAAGAAGAGCTATCAAAGATCCGACCAGACCTAGATGGCGAACAAGTCATGCAAATTTTAAAGCTGAAGCCATCCCGTGAAGTTGGGCAAGCAATGGATTTCTTGATGGAGCTACGACTTGAGCAGGGACCAATTGGTGAAGAAGCTGCAACGAAAGCACTTCTTGATTGGTGGGCTAGTAGGTAGCTTTAAATTTACTTGGTCGCAAAACTACGACCGCAACTAGTAAATAAGCAGCCATTACAAACAATGGAACCTTTGCAGTTACTCCTGAAGTTGGCAGTAACAAAGCTGCAATTAACCCACCACTAACGATTGCGCTATTTACAACAACATCGTAAACGGCGAAAACACGGCCACGGTAGTAGTCATCGATTTTTGATTGCACCAGTGCATCATTTGTTACCTTAATATTTTGGCCACAAAAAGCAGCTAAGAAGGCGGTAACAGACAATGCAACTTCGGTCTGCCAAATTGCTAAAAATACTGGTGATACTGCACTTGCATACATAGCCAATTTGATCCAGCGATGACGACCAAATCGCGCAACCCCGTACGGGGCCAAAAAAGCACCTAAGAAAAGGCCTATTCCGGCAATAGTTAATGCGATTCCAAAACCCTGCAAACCATCTTCTGGGCGGGATGGATCATTAAATGTATTGCGCTCTAGCAACAACGCAGTCAATGTTAAAGCGGTTAATCCACCACGATGTACCGCGGTTGCGATGATTCCTCGAGCTGTATCAACATTTTGACGAAGAAAATCGAATCCTTCGCGCATATCGATAAAGCCTTGCTTAAATGAAGCTGCTGCCTTTTCATGGGCCAAGGGTCCAATTTCATGCTTAGTTAAACGCCCTGTAAGAAGTGCTGCAGCTAAATAACCAGCGGCTGCTAACAGAATAAGTAATGAATCTGCTTGATCAGCAAGGGCTGCGCCATCAACAAGTGCGCGAACACCAACACCGATTCCACCGCCAATTACTACCAGCACAGAACCACCAGTTACTGCAATTGCATTTGCTGTAATCAATGACTTTGTATCAATTAGTAAAGGTAAACCCGCAGATAAGGCAGCAAGAATTAAACGATTGATTCCAAAAGCAATCAACACAACAGCGGTTAATGCAACACCGGTGGTGCCACTAAAAACAAATGCTGCGACGACTAATAGATTTGCGCTACGTGCAAGGTTTGCAAAAAATAAAGCGCGCTGACGAGAAACGCGATCTAAAATCGTTCCAACAAATGGTCCGACTATTGAATACGGCAATAAGACAACAGCAAAACCAACTGCTGCACTGAGCGCATTTGCCTGACGCTCTGGAGAAAATAAAACAAAGGAAGCAAGTGCGCTTTGAAATACGCCGTCAGTCATTTGCCCGGTCCACCGAACAGCCAACAGCCTAGAAAGCCGCGGATGTCGAAGCAACCCAGCAAAACTCATAAGAAAGAGCGTATCCCTGAATTTAGGATTATTCTTCACCCTAATGAAATCGCAACGATCGTTCATCGATTATTCACTCGACAAGCGAGCTACCTTGATAGCCCTGTTTCGTGGAACCGTTGATGCCTGCGATGCTGACCCTTATTTAATGCGCGCCGCTAAATGGCATGGCGACGCAGTTAATCGAAACTGCCCAGTATGCAAAAAGGAAGAGCTGGTTGAACTTCGCTACACCTTTGGCGAACAACTAGGCCAATACTCAGGGCGCATTAAGACTCCCCGCGAATTAGTTGAGATGGAACGCGAATTCGGTGAGTTCACCGTCTACATCGTCGAAGTCTGTAAAAACTGTTCATGGAATCACCTGTGTGCTTCATACATCTTGGGTGATGGAATTGAACGAAAAGCCCCGCGCAAAGTGCGGACCTTGGAGGATGAGGATTACGCCAAGGGATAGCATTGCCAAATGGCCCGTAAATTACTGATTAGAGCAGCCGTTTTCCTTGGCGGCTTCGGTTTTGTTGCTGGCTCAGTTTTATTTGCACTTGCCTATTTCACCGTTGATATTCCAGATCCCAACGCTTATGTAAATAGCCAATCCACAATTATTCAGTACTCCAACGGTGAAGAAATTGGCCGCGTCGGAACTCAGAACCGACAAATTGTTCCACTGGCAAAAATTCCATTGAATGTTCGTTACGCAGTTCTTGCCGCCGAAGATCGTAATTTTTATTCAAACAAAGCTTTTTCAGTTACCGGAATCGCGCGCGCAGTCCTTAACAATTTACGTGGCGGTTCTTTGCAAGGTGGATCAACAATTACGCAGCAATACGCCAAGACCGCCTTTTTAACCCCAAGCCGAACCATTCAGCGCAAGGTTCGAGAACTTGTAATTGCAATTAAATTAGAAAACCAGCTTTCAAAAGATCAAATCTTTGAAAGTTACTTGAACACAATCTATTTTGGTCGCGGTTCATACGGAGTTATGACCGCATCCCAGCAGTACTTCAATCGCAACGTTGATCAACTTACTAATTCACAAGCAGTTGTAATTGCATCAATTCTGCGCTCGCCAGGTTTGTATGACCCAGTGTTTAGAGAAGGCAACGCTGAACGCCTTGCTAATCGATTTGAATATACAAAAAACAATATGGTCGAAGCTGGCTGGCTTGAAAAAGCAGATGCCGAAAAGATGAAACTTCCAGCGGTTGCACCTCGTTCAACCTCTGGTCAACTCAGTGGTCCTAAGGGTCACATTGTCGAAGCAGTTCAAAAAGAGTTAGCAAAACTTGGATTTAGCCAAGATCAATTACTAGTTGGTGGACTTGTCATCAAGACAACTCTGGATCAAAAGGCGCAACAATCTGCAGTCGATGCAGTAAACAAGTTTTATCCAAAAAATGCCCCAGCTGATCTACGAATTGGTCTAGTTGGAATCCGCCCTGGAACAGGCGAAATACTTGCACTTTACGGCGGTCGGGATTACCTAGAGCGTCAATTAAATGATGCAACACAATCAATCACTCAAGCCGGTTCCACCTTTAAGGCTTTTGCTTTGGTTGCCGCATTAGAACAAGGAATTCCACTGACTTCGATGTGGAACGGTGATTCACCACAAATTTTTGATGATTTAGGTAAGCCCTACGAAGTTTCTAACTATGGCAACAATGGTTGGGGACAGACCAGTTTGATGAATGCAACTAAGCATTCAATCAATACAGTCTTTGTTCCACTTGGAATCAAGGTTGGTCCAGACAAAGTTGTAGATGTTGCTCGTCGTGCGGGTATTCCTGAAAGCGTTGCGATGATGCCAACACCTTCAGTAGTTCTCGGAACTTCAAGCCCACACGTCATTGATGTTGCAAACGCCTACGCAACCTTTGCTGCCCAAGGAATTAAGTCAAAGCCATTCCTTGTATCCCAAGTTCTAGGTTCTAATAAAGGTGTGCTCTATGAAGCAACACCACAAACACAAGAAGCCTTTAGCAAAGAGGTTATGGCTGATCTAACTTACGCGCTCAAAGGAACTATCACCGGCGGTACAGGTGCTGCAGCTCTGGCTTTAGGTCGCCCAGTTGCCGGCAAAACCGGAACCTCACAATCAAATGCATCTGCTTGGTTTAGCGCGTACACACCGCAGATTGCAGCTTCGGTTTCATTCTTCCGCGATAACGCAACTCAATCTCTTAACGGAATTGGCGGAATGACATCAGTTACTGGTGGTTCTTTCCCTGCACGTATCTGGACGCAATTTATGCGAGGCGCACTAAAAGGCGAACCAATTATGGATTTCCCAGCACCATCAAATATTGGTGGCTTAGAACCAGTTGTTATGACTTCCGGTGGAAAGCAAACTCCTAAGCCCTAATGAAGGTTAAAACCCTTGTTGCCCTTGCAATACTGGCAGCACTGCTTTCTGTAGCCAAATTTAGCCCCTGCGCAAACACTGGCTGGGCAACACCAGATCAATATGTTCATGCTTGCTATAGCGACTTGCCAGCATTATTTGAGGCACGCGGATTAAGTACCAATCAGTGGCCTTTTGCAAGTGATGACAACAGTGTTGAATACCCAGTCATTACCGCGATGGTTATGTATGTAACCTCTTTTGCAGCTAACTCTCCGCTTTCTTATTTCAATATTAATGTTTTCCTTTTGATTCTTTTGTTTATTGCCACAGTGTTGGTGGTCAGAAAGATTCGGCCAGAGTTTGCCTACCTTGTACCAGTAGCACCGGCCATGATCGCATCCTTATTTATCAATTGGGATTTATGGGCGATTGCAACAATGATGCTTGCGATTTATTGGTTTGATCGTAAACTATTTTTGTATAGCGCCTTGTTGCTAGGTGTATCAATTTCAACCAAATTTCTACCGATCTTCTTACTGATTCCGATTGTCTTTATTTTCTGGCGTGAAAACAAAATCAAAGAAGGTATTAAATACATCGCGGTAACCTTTGGAGTCTGGTTAGTAATTAATCTTCCATTTGCCCTAACCACCCCAACCGGTTGGTGGCGGTTTTACAAACTCAATCTTGACCGTGGACCAGATTGGGGATCGCTCTGGTTGGCGCTTCAACAATTAGGAATTAACTTCACAAACTTGAACTGGCTATCAATTTTGTTGCTACTGATTGCTTTAACATCAATTGCAATTTTGTTATTTGAAATCAAATACACACCAACTCTTGCATCTGTTGCTTTCTTCGTAATCGCAGCAGTGATGCTCGCCAGCAAGGTGTATTCACCGCAATATGTGCTGTGGCTAACCCCGCTAGCTGTTATCGCGCTAACCAATAAAAAAGATCTGCACGCATTTTGGTTATGGCAAGCAACTGAATTGATTTATCACATCGCAATTTGGCAGCACTTGGCACAGGTCACCGATGCCAAATTTGGCCTGGGCCCAACCCCATTTGCCATCCTGACCTTGCTGCGGATCGGCGGCACTATCTACCTGATGGCGGTTCTGGCCCGCCGGGCGCTACAGGCTCGAAATACGCACAGCAGGCTGCTCGATTTACTATTTGAGGGCTCCAAGGCCTACCCTTAGACCTCTTATTACCTTAGGTTTTCCCAAGGTAGTAAGGAATTTAACCCTCCTGTCACGGAAATACCGTGGCCGTCTTAGTCCAGAGGAGGTCGGGTTAACACATGCGTCATTATGAACTTATGGTCATTCTTGATCCAG
>Ga0315905_10001254_pt1 | contig 27284 bp, 21 predicted proteins | sample LakEriMetagenome_5_FD_203522 | JGI IMG/M metagenome (GOLD analysis project Ga0315905, IMG submission 203522) | Freshwater fungal communities from buoy surface, Lake Erie, Ohio, United States - Buoy 4 MA121 | ecosystem: Environmental > Aquatic > Freshwater > Lake | place: USA: Lake Erie, Ohio...
ACAACGGGTTAGTTTGTGCGGCTTATTTACTTAAAGCAGGTTATAGTGTTCTACTATTAGAAAAACGCCCTGTTCCCGGTGGTGCAGCTACAACCGAAGAATGTATCCCAGAAGCACCAGGTTTTAAATTTAACCTCTGTGCCATTGATCATGAATTTATTCATTTAGGTCCAGTGGTGGAAGAATTAGAACTCACAAAATACGGCTTAGAATATCTAGAATGTGACCCAGTTGTATTTTGTCCTCACCCCGACGGTAAATATTTCTTGGCACACAAATCCTTAGAAAAAACCTGTGCAGAAATCGCTCGTTATAATCAACGAGATGCTAAAAAATATGCCGAATTTACCAATTATTGGCAACGAGCAATTAACGCCATGACTCCGATGTTTAATGCTCCCCCAAAGTCAATTATAGATATTTTTGGTAATTACAATTTCCAACAAGTTAAAGATTTAGTTTCTGTTGTCGGTTCTCCGGCGAAAAGTTTCGATTTTGTGCGAACAATGTTAAATAGTGCGGAGGATATTCTCAATGAATGGTTTGATGAAGAATTTTTAAAAGCACCCCTATCAAGATTAGCATCAGAATTAGGTGCGCCACCTTCACAGAAAAATCTTGCAATTGGGGTGATGATGATGGCTATGCGTCATCATCCTGGTATGGCTAGACCTCGCGGCGGTACAGGTGCATTGGTGCAAGCATTGGTGAAATTAGTTAATAGTAAAGGTGGGGTAATTCTCACGGAACAGCACGTAGAAAAGATTTTAATTAATGATGCTAAAGCGGTAGGAGTCAGGGTGACTGGGGGTAAGGAATTTTTGGCTAAACATGGAGTAATTTCTAATATTGATGCCCAAAGATTATTCTTACAAATGACTGAAAAAAGCGATATTGATGCCGTTGATCCTGATTTATGGGAAAGGTTAGAACGCCGCATTATCAACAATAATGAAACCATTCTGAAAATAGATTTGGCATTAGATGAACCATTGCATTTTTCCCATCATGAACATAAAGATGAATATCTGATTGGTTCAATTTTAATTGCTGATTCTATGAATCATGTTGAACAGGCTCATAATAAATGTACAATTGGCGAAATTCCTGATTCTGACCCCTCCATGTATGTGGTTATGCCGAGCGCCCTTGACCCTAGTTTAGCACCGCCTGGAAAACATACTTTATGGATTGAATTTTTCGCTCCTTATCAAATTGCTGGTGCAAAAGGTACGGGTTTAAAAGGTACGGGTTGGACTGATGAATTGAAAAATCAAGTTGCTGATAGAGTGATTGATAAATTAGCGACCTATGCCCCAAATGTGAAAAAAGCAACTATCGCTAGAAGGGTAGAAAGTCCCGCAGAATTAGGGGAAAGATTAGGAGCATATAAGGGCAATTATTATCATATTGATATGACGATGGATCAAATGATCTTTTTCAGACCTTTGCCCGAATTAGCTAATTATAAAACCCCCATTGATCATCTATTTCTAACTGGTGCTGGTACACATCCAGGTGGTTCAATTTCGGGAATGCCAGGACGCAATTGTGCGAGGGTATTTTTGCAAAATAAGCAACCATTCAGTCAAGCTTTAAAGGATGCTGGAAGTTCGATTAAGTCTACAGTTAGTTCGGTTTTTGGGATTAATTAGGTAATACAAATCTCAAGTGACAATTCAGATATTTTTAGGGTGGATCAAATCTGATAAGTCTTTAGTAATAAAGAGATTTTCAAGAACTGACACACCCTAAATCTTTATCTAAAACTGATAAGAAACACCAATGGAAAGAACAGGATAAATATTCAACCAATTAAGGTCATCCTGCACTTTTTTCCTTTCTGCTTCAATGTTATTCTTAATTTCCTGTTGTAAAGCGGGTGTTGCACCTGTACCAAATCCAGGTGTTATTTCTATTTTTGGAGATCCGGCAAACATTACACCCAAATTTGTGGAAAATCCCCAACGTTTACCAGGTTTGACAGCATTACCCCAACCAATACCAATATACGGTGCGACACTATTGCCGAAAGAAACTTTGGTTTTCACTGATGTAAGTACAGTTGTGGAGTTATAGTCTACACCATTGATATTAATTGTTCCACCATTATTGGGTTTCCCAGTTCCTTCTATATTATTGTCCTGAAATACCAAGCCTCCAGTCAAACGGAAACCGCCATTTTTCCAAGGATGGTAGTCAGCGAGGGTGGATATATTTAACAGGTTGAGATCGGCTTTATAATCAACATCAGACAAGTTAATATCTCTACTCATACCTAAACCATTAACCCCAACTTTAGCATTAATATTAGGTGTAATAGATTTGGTGACTGTTGCACCCACACCTAATGTACTAATTTCTGGTGTAATTGCCCAACCGCGAGTTTTTGCAGAAGTTTCGCTCTTTTCTTCCGTGGGTTTAGGTTTAACTTCCTCTGGTTTTGTTACTGGTGTGGTGACAGGTTGATTAGTACAGCGGGAATTTAAAGGATAATTTTTACAAAATACATCTAGATCCAGTGGTCTTCTGGCCAGTAAATCACCAGCGCTGTAAGTGAAAGTTCCTGCTTGAGGAGGAGTCTCAGTTTTTTCAGAAGTAATTGATGTCGCAATAACCTCATTTGTGACTACTGGCTGGGTAACTGATTCTGCAACAACTTCTTTAGCAAAGACCATCTGATTGATTGATGTTCCCATTGCTAAACCAACCGCGACTGTCAATACAGACGTACTGAATTTTAAACTGTTCATTATCTGATGTTTAGTAAAATTTATTTGTTACGTTATATATTATATCAAATGTGTAAAATACCAAAAAAAATATCAAAAAAAATATAAAAAAAATATAAAAAAAATATAAAAAAAGCTCTTGCTGTGACACAAGAGCTATAAAAAGTATGATATTGTCAGTGATTAAATGAAGATGAAAACAACCTAGTCGAGGTCATTCATAAACATTACTGGTTCTGTTTCTCGGTTAATACCTTTCTCGAAACCACCAGAAGCAGCGCGGGCGCGGCCTGCGTGCCACAAGTGACCAACAAGGAAGAAGAATCCTAAAACGAAGTGTGAACAAGCTAACCAAGCGCGTGGAGACACATAGTTAAAGGAGTTAATTTCGGTAGCCACACCACCTACAGAGTTCAAAGAACCCAGTGGAGCGTGTGTCATGTATTCAGCAGCACGACGAGCTTGCCAAGGCTGAATATCGTTCTTGATTTTTTCCAAGTCAAGACCGTTAGGACCACGGAGAGGCTCTAACCAAGGACCGCGGAAATCCCAGAAGCGCATGGTTTCACCACCGAAGATGATTTCACCTGTAGGAGAGCGCATCAAGTATTTACCTAGACCGGTAGGACCTTGAGCAGAACCGACGTTAGCACCTAAGCGTTGGTCACGAATCAAGAAGGTTAAAGCTTGTGCTTGAGAAGCTTCAGGACCAGTAGGACCGAAGAATTCGCTAGGGTATGCAGTGTTGTTATACCAAACCATGACGGAGGCGATAAAGCCCATCATAGAGAGAGCGCCTAAGCTATAGGAAAGGTAAGCTTCACCAGACCAGATAAAAGCACGACGCGCCCAAGCAAAAGGCTTGGTGAAGATATGCCAAATACCACCGGAAATACAAATTAAAGCAATCCAGATGTGACCGCCAATAACATCTTCCATGTTATCAACGCTGATAATCCAGCCTTCGCCACCGAAGGGAGCTTTCAAAAGATAACCGAAGATAATCGCTGGGTTAAGTGTGGGGTTAGTAATTACACGCACATCACCACCACCTGGAGCCCAGGTATCATAAACTCCACCGAAGAACATAGCCTTCAGCACTAACAACAACGCACCACAACCTAAAATAATCAGGTGGAAGCCGATGATGTTGGTCATCTTGTTTTTGTCTTTCCAGTCATAACCAAAGAAAGAAGAATATTCTTCTAAGGTTTCAGGACCGCGAACGGCATGATAAATACCACCAAAACCTAAAACGGCGGAGGAAATAAGGTGAAGTACACCAGAGACGAAATAGGGGAAGGTGTCAATAACTTCACCACCTGCACCAACGCCCCAACCAAGTGTGGCGAGGTGAGGGAGAAGAATCAAGCCCTGTTCGTACATGGGCTTTTCTGGAATGAAGTGAGCAACTTCAAATAAGGTCATTGCTCCAGCCCAGAAGACAATCAAACCAGCATGGGCTACGTGAGCGCCAAGTAGTTTACCAGATAAGTTGATTAAACGCGCGTTACCGGACCACCAAGCAAAACCGCTGGATTCTTGGTCGCGTCCACCACTAATGACTCTATTAGAGAGCGTTACCACGTGGTAATACCTCCTCGGGGAATATAAATTGTTCGTGGGGTTGATCTTGAGGAGCCATCCAAGCCCGGATACCCTCGTTCAGCAAAATGTTTTTGGTATAGAAAGTTTCAAACTCTGGGTCTTCTGCTGCCCGTAATTCTTGGGAAACGAAGTCATAAGCCCGCAAGTTTAATGCTAAACCTACAATACCAACGGCACTCATCCACAAGCCTGTAACTGGTACAAACAACATGAAGAAGTGTAACCAACGTTTGTTGGAGAAAGCAATCCCGAAAATCTGTGACCAGAAGCGGTTTGCTGTCACCATGGAGTAGGTTTCTTCAGCTTGGGTAGGATTAAAGGCGCGGAAGGTGTTTGAGCCTTCGCCGTCTTCAAATAGGGTGTTTTCTACTGTTGCACCATGAATGGCACAAAGTAAAGCTCCACCTAAGATACCTGCTACACCCATCATGTGGAAGGGGTTAAGGGTCCAGTTGTGGAAACCTTGCAAAAATAGGAGAAAACGGAAGATTGCGGCTACTCCGAAGCTGGGGGCAAAGAACCAGCTAGATTGTCCTAAAGGATACATCAGGAAAACGCTGACGAATACGGCGATAGGACCGGAGAAAGCTAGGGCGTTATAGGGACGAAGACCTACGAGACGGGCGATTTCAAATTGACGCAACATGAAGCCAATCAGAGCAAAAGCACCGTGGAGGGCGACGAAAGGCCACAAACCACCGAGTTGACACCAACGGGTGAAGTCACCTTGGGCTTCTGGTCCCCACAGGAACAACAGGGAATGTCCCATGCTGTCTGCGGGTGTGGATACTGCTACTGTCAAGAAGTTAGCGCCTTCTAGGTAGGAGGATGCTAGTCCGTGGGTGTACCAGGAGGTGATGAAGGTTGTACCGGTTAACCAACCACCGATTGATAGGAAGGCACAGGGGAATAGTAATATTCCTGACCAACCTACGAATACAAAGCGATCGCGCTTTAACCAGTCATCTAATACGTCAAACCACCCTCTACTGGGGGCGCGTCCAACTGCGATGGTCATGAGAGTAGATCTCCAAAATGTTTTATAAGTACGGATATTATGCGTATGTAAATGGCGAAAATTAGCCCTCTACATAAAGTCAACCAGATTATTAATCTAGTTTACAATTTTTTACGCTTTCTATCATAATAGGTGAAAATCTCTAATTTTGCTAGTGGACTAAAAAAAAATTTTATTTGGGGATTAGAGATACAGAAAAGTAGGCCAGAAAATTCTTAACAACTGACGCTAGAATGGGTTCTACAGTGACAATTGATTAGTTCTAAATGTTTACCATCGACTTAAGCATCAGAAATACTGCCTTCCCTATATCAGTACAACGTAAGTCTACTGAGGATGCCGAAGCGGTCTATCAACTGATTTTAGCGGCAATGCGTTCTGGAAACCCTGATATTGTGGAACTCAAGTGCGAAGGGAAAACAGAAAAAAAAATTGCTGTCCGTGCTAGTGAAATTTCAGGAGTCCAGATTGTGCAGAAGGATGGTCCAACTACCACTAGTGGTAAAGCTCCCGGCTTTGCTGCTTTCACTACTGCTGAAGAAACTAAGGTATAAACATGACAGCAGTAGGCATCGAAGTTAATAATTTAAACTTCTTTTGGCCTAATGGAGAGCAGGTAATCAAATCTTGCTCTCTGCAAGTACCTAAAGGGGAATTTTGGATGCTTTTGGGAACAAACGGTAGTGGTAAATCTACTCTATTGAGATTAATAGTAGGACTATTAACACCTCAATCTGGGCAAGTTATGGTTTTACCCCCCGTAGGCTTTGTGTTCCAAAATCCTGATCATCAACTAGTTATGCCTACGGTTGGTGCTGATGTAGCTTTTGGACTAGTGGCGGAAAAGTTACCACCTAATGTAGTGAAAGCTAGAGTAGAAGAAGCTTTAGATGCAGTAAACTTACTGTCTCTACAGCGACGGCCTATTTATGCCCTTTCCGGTGGACAAAAACAAAGAGTAGCGATCGCCGGGGCGATCGCTCGGCACTGTCATCTGTTATTATTAGATGAACCTACTGCTTTATTAGATCCAGACAGTCAACTTGATTTAGTGGTTAGTGTGCGTAATCTAGTCAAAAGTCGCGGAATTACTGCTCTGTGGGTAACTCATCGCTTAGAAGAGTTAAATTACTGTGATGGTGCTTTTTTATTAGAAAAGGGTTGTTTAGTTGATACTGGTGAAGGACAACGTCTCAAACAGAGACTAATGCAAGAAAATCATTATTCATCCTAGACGTATCCTAGATTGATCAAGAATCAATATCAATATCAAGAAGGATGCTAAGAAATTTTTAATTCCCCTTCTGACCTCTCACTTCCTTCCCCTAGACCCCACAAAAACAGTTTTTAGCAAACCCTTAATAACCAGATACCACAATACAGAACGCTGTAAAGGTATCTGGTTTTTTAGTCTGGTCAAACAGAAGCTTTTCCAGATTGGGAAAAATTATTGATTTCTCTAGATCAGGAATGGCAACAAGCCTGATCTTGATAGGCATTTTCCCAATTATGACTTCTATCTTCAGGTTAAATTTTGACTCAAGGCCGGATTTTTTATTTTTTGTAACATAAAGTTACAAGCAATGCTTCATTTACTATAAGTCTTATGAATGATTTTTGTTAACTCTAGATAATTGTGATAAAAAACCATGCCCTCTTCCATCGTCTCAGCCGTGCTATTAGTAGACGGCTACAATATTATAGGCACTTGGCCTTGTTTGAAAAAAACCCGTGATCATGTTGGACTAGAAGCCGCACGGGGAGAATTAGTTGCAGCCATGACTAATTATAGTGCCTTCCAAGGCTATGAAACTCAAGTTGTCTTTGATGCTCAATATCAAAACACCCCTAGCAACAGAGAAACCATTACAGAATTTTTAACAGTCTATTATACGGATTTTGGCCAGACCGCAGATACCTATATAGAAAAAACCTGTGCCTCTCTCCGTCACCAAATAGCCCAATCTTTAATTTCTCGCCTGATTGTCGCTACATCAGATCGAGCGCAGCAGTTAACGGTTCAGGGCTATGGTGCAGAATGGTTGTCAGCGCATCAACTATGTGGTGAAGTAGAAACTACAGTATGTAGAATGCGTCATAGATATCAGTCAAAAAAACAACCTAAAACTAGATTTCTCGCTCATGCCATTGATGCTAAAGCCAGAGAACGGTTAGCAGAACTCCGCATGGGATTGTAAATTTCAACATTCAAAAACCCCTGAACCTCAACGATAGAAAGGATTTCCGGTGTTTAAAGCTGGATATTTTCCCAGCCACCAAAAAAAAGTTCAAAAATTTTTTCAAAACCTCTTGCATTAATTTGAATTGTGGTTTATTATGATTAAAGTTAAGAGCTTTCCTCAGTAGCTCAGTGGTAGAGCGATCGACTGTTAATCGATTGGTCGCTGGTTCGAATCCGGCCTGGGGAGTTTAAATCAGGGGTAGTCCTTCACCCCTGCAATATTTTTAGTTGACATACTACTTAATTTCTAATCAAAGGATAAAGTAGTATGTCAATTATAATATTTTATTTACTCGTTTAAGCGTTTTTGTTAACTCTTGATTAAAACCACTGTGCGTCCCTGGGTGCAAGAGAATGATAAGTTTTTCAAATCAGTCTTTTACAAAAAAAGGTAATCTCTATGTTTGTTGACAAAAATATGGGTTCATTCTCAATAATATTGAGAATAATGTCAATAATCCCACGATTTTACTAGGGTATTGACATCTTGACTTTTTGTGCTAATATGAAGGTGTATGATTTTGCGCCTGTTTATGGCAAATTAGAAAATTAATATGAGAAGGTTTTCTCATATTAAATAAGAATCTATTAAGATTGGTTTAATGGTTAATCGTTAAAATAGATTTATCTATATTTTCTGAGAAATACCATGCCAAAGTGGATAATTATAGAAGTCAATAATTGGTTTAAACGTGATAGAATTGTTCGTAATTTAGAGATTTTTCAGGATATTATTGTTATTTCTCTGTGCGTAGGTTTATTTTGTGTCATGCTAATTCGACTAGGAGATATGTTTTTATCTTTTTTACGTCCCTTAGATATACGACAGGTAACATCTGACATTTTGTTTATTCTCATCTTAGTAGAACTGTTTCGGTTGTTAGTTGATTATCTGCAAGAACGAAGTATTTCCGTAGGTGCAGCGGTAGAAATTACTATAGTTTCCGCTTTGCGAGAAGTGATCTTACGTGGTGTATTAGAAATTCCCCTCAATCAACTTTTTGGACTTTCTATATTCCTATTAGTTTTAGCAGGAATTTTTCTAGCTTTACCTTGGATGACTACTTTATCAGAACAGATGAAAATTGGCAAACATCAAATAATCGAATTAGAACCAGAATCATAATTCTATTTGGAGAATGGGAAAAGAATTATTTTAGGACTTATACAGGAGTTAGGAATAAACCACGAAGAAGCAAAGAACACGAAGAAAAGAAGATTTCAGAGATATTTTGCATAAGTCCTAGATTTAATTAATTTCCTATTCTCTGATATAAGTTACAAATATAGCAAATTACAAATCAATATTCAACATCTACCATTAATTATATGTCTGAACTAACGCCCAAACAATGGTTTTTAATTAAACAGAAAACCACACCATATTTATTTTTATTACCCGCTTTAATTATTTTAGCATTCACAGTTTTTTATCCAGCAATTCAAGCCTTTTACCTGAGTTTTACCACCTATGAAAATATAGGAGATATACCCCAGTGGATAGGTGGGAAAAATTTTCTGCGTTTATGGAAAGATACCGTTTTCTGGCAAACTTTAGAAAATACATTTTTGTATTTAGTTGGTGTTGTCCCAATTTTAGTATTTTTACCCCTGGTTTTAGCAATTTTGGTGAATCAGAAACTGCGGGGAATGAATTGGTTTAGAACAGCATATTATACACCAGTTGTAATTTCTATGGTAGTCGCAGGAATAGCCTGGAAATGGTTGTATGCAGAAACCGGACTACTTAATCAAATTCTCAAAACTCTGGGGATTTTTCCTGAAGGAATTCCCTGGTTAACAAGTCCAAATAAAATTTTAGGAATTGTTCCCATTTCTTTAGCTAGTGTCATGGCTGTAACAATTTGGAAAGGTTTAGGCTACTACATGGTAATTTATTTAGCGGGATTACAATCTATTCCCGCTGATATTTATGAAGCTGCTGCTATTGATGGTTCTGATAGTATTCGTAAACATTGGGATATTACTCTACCATTAATGAAACCTTATTTAGCTTTAGTTGCTGTCATTTCTTCTATTGCTGCTACAAAAGTTTTTGAAGAAGTTTATATCATGACTCAAGGTGGACCTCTCAACAGTTCCAAGACAATTGTTTATTATTTATATGAACAAGCATTTGGTAATTTAGAAATTAGCTATGCTTGTACTATTGGTTTGGTATTATTTTTAATAATTTTGATTTTGTCAGTTTTAAGATTAATTGTCAATCAACAAGATGGTAATGATTTTAATGTTTGATATTTAAAAATCCCATTATTTAAAAACTCAATATGACAAGGGAACAGGGAAAAGGCTTTGGGCAACTTTACTTTTCCTTACTTATGTCGGTTTTTTTCCATTCATCTACTTAATATTTTTTTATATAATTAATATTTTTGTCAACTTACAAATTGCATTCAAGAAAAAACGCAATCAAATCAATAATTTACAGCAGCATTACCAATAATAAAATTAACTTTAACAGAAATTTTGTATTGTTATACAATATTTCTGTTTTTTTATACAATAACTAAAGATTTTAAAACAAATAGAATAGATGTTTAAACAATCCTTTTGGATAATGAAACAGTAAATATTAAAAATAAACTTAATTTAATTGAAAACTTTACTGAATTAAAACAAATTATTGAACTTATGAAAGCAAAAACTTAAAAACTACCATACTTTTATTTACAAACAGTAAAAACAGAATATATATATTATTATAACTGAAACGAAGCTGTCAAAGCCACCGCTAAAGCATCCGCAGCATCATCTGGACGAGGAATTTCATCTAAATCTAACTCGCGCATAACAGCTTCTTGTACTTCTGCCTTATCTGCCTTACCGTAATTTGTTAAAGCCTGTTTAATTTGAGGAGGTGCAAATTCTACATAAGGAAGTTTACGTTGTCCTAAAACTAGCATTAACACACCTCTCGCTTGGGCAACAACAATAGTATTAGCCATACGATAAAAAAATAATTTTTCAATGGCGACTAAATCTGGTTGTATTTCTTCCATCAGAGTGTTTAAATCATCAAATAAAATACATAGTCTTTGACTCATTTCCATATCCGCATGAGTGCGAATGACACCAAAATCAATCAACTGTATTTTTATCTCCTGTGTTGTATTTGCACTTTTTTGCCAATTAATCGCCCCAAAACCCACAATTGCTAGTCCTGGATCTATTCCTAAAATTCGCTTTTCCATAAAATTCTCTATGATGGTAATTTTCCTAACTGCTGAGTTTTTTCCCTTGCAAATATAAAGGAATTGATAATTTTGACAATTTCCCCTTTAGACTAGGAAGTCAATGATGTAAAGTTTTTGTTAAATATTGTTTGTATCAACAATCCCTATTAAGTATGTTCAGCGGTTTTTTCAAACGAGCGATTAATTCGCTACAATTACAATCCCATGGTCGCACTTCCCACCGCATTAACCAATGGTTTAAATGGTTATCTCCTGGGTTAGTGGTGAAACGCTGGTTACTCATCAGTGTTGGGGGTGTGGTGTTGGCTAGTTTGGGGTTGGCTATTTGGGTAAAATTAACCCCAATTTTTTGGATACTAGAATTTCTCACGGATCTTTTAGCATTTTTCGCGGATATTTTCCCCAGCTATATCAGCGGTCCTTTACTCTTGCTATCTGGTGTTTTGTTGTTGCTGTGGGGGCAATATCGCACTGTAGGTTCAATTACAGAAGTATTAAGACCTGAAGGTGACGAGGAGGAATTGATAGATGTTCTTTTAGCTCACCGTCGTTTATATCGAGGTCCCAAAATTGTTGTTATTGGTGGTGGTACGGGACTTTCTACTTTACTCCGAGGCTTGAAAACCTACAGTGCTAATATCACCGCTGTTGTTACTGTAGCAGATGATGGTGGTTCTTCGGGTAGATTACGGGAGGAATTTGGTGTTTTACCTCCTGGGGATATCCGCAATTGTTTAGCAGCATTAGCAGACGAAGAAAGATTGTTGACTGAATTATTTCAGTATCGTTTTCGTGCGGGAGATGGATTAACAGGCCACAGTTTTGGTAATTTATTTTTAACTGCTATGACTGATATTGCTGGAGATTTAGAACAGGCTATTGCTGCTAGTTCTCAAGTGTTAGCAGTGAGAGGACAAGTTTTACCTGCTACTCTTAGTGATGTCAGACTTTGGGCAGAATTGACAGACGGCCGACGCATTGAAGGTGAATCTAATATTCCCAAAGCTGAAGGAAAAATCCTCAAAATTGGTTGTATTCCTGAAAATCCCCCTGCATTACCCGCTGCAATTAAAGCTATTGAAGAAGCTGATTACATTATTATTGGACCCGGTAGTCTTTATACTAGCTTAATTCCTAATTTGTTAGTCAGAGAAATTGCTGATGCGATCGCTGCTACTGATATACCCCGCATTTATATCTGCAATATCATGACTCAACCAGGAGAAACTGATGGATATAGTGTTTCTGATCATATTCAAGCTATAGATAAAGCTTGTGACAATAAAAAATTATTTGATGCTGTGTTGGTTCATAAAAAAATACCTTCAGCCCAAGCACTCATTCGTTATGCTCAACAAAATGCCCACCCAGTTTTTTTAGATAGAGAAGCTGTTATTCAATTAGGACGGCGAATCATTCCTGCTAATATTTTATTTGAAGATGAAAATGGGGCTGTTCGTCATGACCCCCAGAAATTAGCTAAGGTTCTACTGAAATGGTATAGTGGAGCGCATCACAATAAAAAGTAAGTCTTTAATTTGATGCTGTCATTGCTAATTAATAAAACTACATTCTGCATCAATAAACAATTGCTCACGTTTAAAAAACAATTACTCACGATTAACAAACAATCGCTTACGATAAGCATCCATTAAAAATAACATAAGACAAATGACTACAATTTTTCTTCCAGACTTAAAAGCGACACAGCAATTAGGTATTACTCTTGGAAAAACCTTAAATGCAGGAAGTGTAATTTTATTGGAAGGTGATTTAGGTGCTGGTAAAACTACCTTAGTTCAAGGTATTGGTAAAGGTTTGGGAATAATTGACCCTATTGTTAGTCCTACTTTTACTCTAATTAATGAGTATACAGAAGGAAAAATTCCCCTTTATCACTTAGATTTATACCGTTTAGAACCCCATGAAGTGATAGGTTTAAACTTAGAAAGTTACTGGGAAGGAATAGAAGTCACACCGGGAATTGTAGCAATTGAATGGGCTGAACGAATGCCTTATTTACCAGATAGTTATTTGAAGATACGTTTAAACCATGGTGAAAATGGTCAACGTCAGGCCGAAATTACCGAAATAAACTGACAGAGGCAACAGGCAAGAGGCAAGAAAGAAAAAAATAAATATCTCCCTCTTACCTCTTACCTATTACCTATTACCTGACCGCTGACCACTGACAACTATCAACTGACAACTGACCACTGACAACTGACAACTGACCACTGACAACTGACAACTGACAACTGACCACTGACAACTGACAACTGACCACTGACAACTGACAACTGACCACTGACAACTGACAACTGACCACTGACCATTGACAACTGACTAAAACTATAAAAAAGTCAAAGCTTGTCCACGAACTTGCGTATTTAACCGACCATGATCATAAACAATTTCACCACCAACAATAGTTGTGACAGGCCAACCCGTCAAATTCCAACCTTCAAAAGAACTCCAACCACACTTACTTAAAACTTCTTCCCGTTTAACTTCCCGGTAATTTTTTAAATCTACCAAAACTAAATCAGCATCATAACCAGGGGAAATTTCTCCCTTATTGGGGATACCATAGGCTACAGCTACCGCTTTAGACATCCATTGGACAACTTGAGCAACAGTACATTTTCCTGCCATAGCAGCGGTTAACATTAAAGGTAAAGAAGTTTCTACACCGGGCATTCCCGAAGGAGTGTTAGGGTAAGTTTGAGCTTTTTCTGCTAAAGTATGGGGGGCGTGGTCTGTAGCGATAAAATCAATAATACCATCCCGTAAAGCTTGCCAGAGAACTTCATTATCGTGGGGCGATCGCAAAGGGGGATTCATTTGTGCTAAAGTACCAATAGTTGTGTATGCACTAGTATTTAAAAGCAAGTGTTGGGGTGTTACCTCTGCTGTCACCCAACTGGGTTTATCATGACGCAGTAACTCCGCTTCCTCTGCTGTTGACATATGTAAAATATGCAAGCGGCGCTGATATTTTTTAGAGAGTTTTAACGCCAATTGGGTAGCTAACAAAGCAGCTTGATTATCTTGAATTTGGGAATGAATAGCCGGATCTTCAATCCCCGCAAACTCTTGTTTTCGTTGATTAATTCTAGCTTGGTCTTCCGCATGAACAGCAATTAAACGATTTCCCTGGGCAAAAATCGCCTCTAGTATCTCTTCCTGGCTTACCAATAACTGTCCGTGCATTGACCCCATAAACACCTTAATTCCCGGTGTCGGACTAGCAGAAAGTAAATCTGGTAAATTGTCTCCCGTAGCCCCAATAAAAAAGCCATAATTAACTAAACACTTACTGGCAGCCCGCTGTAACTTGTCATCTAAAGCCGACTGACTAATGGTTAAAGGTCTTGTATTCGGCATTTCTAAAAAGGAGGTAACACCACCCTTAGCACAAGCACAACTGGCCGTAAACAAGTCTTCCTTGTATTCTAAACCTGGTTCGCGGAAATGCACCTGGGGGTCAATTACTCCCGGCAACAAAGTTAAACCCCGTGCGTCAATTTCATGAGTAGGAGAAGCATTGGTAATTTCTTGACCTAACTGGACTATTTGTCTCCCCTGAGTCAAGACATCCCCAATCATTGACTCACCATTAGGTAGAATAATTTCAGCATGACGAATTAGTAAACTTTGCGTAGTTGACATGGATGTAAAATTTTTAAGTATTTATTTATGGATCATAGATAACTTTTTCTTAAATAGGTTTATTGTTAAGTCAAGTCAGCTAAAAACCTGATTGTTTGTAGTTGAACACAGGAAAATACTAGATTTTTGATTTGATTTACCTACCATTTGCCCCATCTCGTTAAGATTAATAATATCAAGTCTCTCTGTCTGAGTTCCATACTAGTCTCGTAACATACTTCAACAATTTCATGCAAAATCAAGCGTCTGATCAAAACTCTAGCCAAAAACCTGATAATTCCTGGATAGTAGAGCTAAGTAAAACGATGATCTTGAGTGTCTTTTTGGCTCTAGGAATTCGTACCTTTGTCGCTGAAGCCCGTTGGATTCCTTCTGGCTCTATGGAACCAACTTTACATGGTGTCCAGGACCAATGGAAAGCCGATAAGATTATCGTGGATAAGGTAAAGTATAAATTTGCTGACCCCCAGCGCGGAGATATAGTAGTATTTTCACCACCAGAAACAATACAGAATAATCCTAAACGGGAAGCATTTATTAAAAGAGTAATTGGTTTACCCGGTGAAAAAGTAGAACTTAAGACCGGCAAAGTATATATTAATGGCCAGCCTTTACAGGAAAATCTTTATCTATCTTCTTCTGTGCGGACATTCGTTGAAGCTTGCAGTAGCACCGGTCCCCAGCCTCCTTTCTTGGCTAAACCCGAAGTTATCCCCCCAAATTCCTACTTAATGTTAGGTGATAACCGAGGTAGTAGTTATGATGGACGTTGTTGGGGCGTTGTTCCCCGTGATCATATTATTGGTCAGGCTGTAGTTCGTTTCTGGCCACTTAACAAAATTGGACCAATTGATCAAAGTCCTGTTTATCCATCTGCAAAACCATGAAATGATACCATATCAAGAATGTTAGCAGGGAGAAAAACCTGCCCTCACAGAAGTCAAGCTAAGGCTACCTGGGCTATGAATACATATTTTGTATTTATTGTCAAGGCATAAATCCTATGACTAATCAAATCAATTTTCTTGATTACAGGCTGCAATTTATAGTCGAATGAAAGCATAATGGAAGTGTGACTGATTTATTAGCCCCTTTACAATCCCTAAAACAAGGTAACTGGTTCAAATTAATTTGCGGAGCCAGTTTCCAACACCTTCCATCGGTCAGAAATTTAACATTGGCCTACACTTTGGCTGGTGCTGACTGTATAGATGTAGCAGCCGATACGGCGGTCATTGCCGCTACTCAAGAAGCTTTAATGGTAGCCAAGAGTTTGGCCAAGGTTGCCCAGAAGCGGGGCTTTGCCTTTACGGGTAATTTGCCCTTGTTAATGGTCAGCGTCAATGATGGTGAAGATCCCCATTTTAGAAAAGCTGAGTTTAATTCTCAACACTGTCCCAGTGATTGTCATAAACCATGTGAAAAAATTTGTCCAGCCCAGGCAATTTTATTTAACAATACTAAAGATGAGCTATCGGGAGTAATTAGAGAAAAATGTTATGGCTGTGGCCGTTGCGTTCCCATCTGTCCTTATGGGATAATTTATACAAAATCTTATGTGTCAACGCTAGGGGAGGTTGCACCATTAATCATGTCCATGGGAATAGATGCTGTAGAAATTCATACTCAAGTAGGGCGGTTGGCAGAATTTCAACGGTTATGGACAGCAATGACACCTTGGGTAGATAAATTAAAGTTAGTAGCCATCAGTTGTAATGATGGAGAAGGACTAATTGACTACCTAAAAGCAATTTACGATTTAATTGTCCCCCGTCCGCAGTTCTTAATTTGGCAAACTGACGGCCGTTCCATGAGTGGTGATATTGGTAATGGTACAACCATAGCCACTGTGAAATTAGGACAAAAAGTTTTGACAGCAAACCTACCGGGATATGTGCAGTTAGCAGGAGGCACTAATAGCTATACTGTTCCTAAATTGCAGTCCATGGGACTACTGAATGATTTTGGATGCCAAGATCACAATCCCAAATCCAAAATAGCTGGGGTTGCTTATGGTAGCTATGCCCGTGTGTTGCTGTCATCTATTCTTGACCAGTTAGAAAATAAGGAGGTGGTTAACACTGATAGTCAAGGGAACAGCCGCTTGGAAACCAAACCGGAATTACTTTGGGAGGCTGTAAGGCTGGCCCATACTCTCGTTTCCCAGATTAAGTCTGGGCGTTTACGCTAATCACTCCAACCATATCTCTCAAAACGTCAGTCACCAATTATTGCCATGACGATTACAGAAGATCTCCACAAGTTGTTAGACATTTTACCCCAGGACCTGCAACAAAAACTAGAGAATCATCCTCAAGGACATAATTTAGTTGAGGTGGTTTTGGATTTAGGTCGTCGTCCAGAAGCTCGGTTTCCTCATGGAGCGGAGTATCTGAGCGAAACACCGGTCACTCAAGCACAGATAGATGATTGTATACAAAGAGTTGGAAATTTTGGCGGGGATAATCGGGCAGGAATCGAGCAAACTTTACATCGCATCAGTGCTATCCGCAACCGTAGTGGTAAAATTATCGGTTTAACCTGTCGTGTCGGCAGGGCGGTATTCGGAACAATTGCCATGATCCGCGATTTGGTGGAAACTGGTCAATCAATTCTGATGCTCGGTCGTCCCGGTGTTGGTAAAACCACGGCTTTAAGGGAAATTGCCCGCGTTTTGGCCGATGACTTAAATAAGCGAGTGGTGATTATTGACACATCTAATGAAATCGCTGGAGATGGTGATGTTGCTCACCCTGCTATCGGTCGGGCCAGACGAATGCAAGTTTCTCAGCCAGAATTACAACATCAAGTCATGATTGAGGCTGTGGAAAACCATATGCCAGAAGTGATTGTGATTGATGAAATTGGCACGGAATTGGAAGCTTTAGCAGCCCGTACTATTGCGGAAAGAGGGGTACAATTAGTGGGAACTGCCCACGGTAATCAGATTGAAAATCTGATTAAAAATCCGACTCTATCTGATTTGGTGGGAGGTATTCAGGCTGTTACTTTGGGAGATGATGAGGCTAGACGACGTGGTTCGCAAAAAACGGTTTTAGAACGCAAAGCTCCGCCTACTTTTGACATTGCTGTGGAAATGTTGGAACGACAACGCTGGGTGGTTCATGACTGTGTGGCTGATACGGTTGATACTTTGTTACGTGGTCGTCAACCTAACCCACAAACTAGAACCGTTGATGATCATGGTAAGGTGGGTATTGCTAGACAGTTGGCTGTGGTTAATGGTGGTAACGGTAATGGCCACGTGACTAAGGTGGAAGAGTCTTTCTTGGCTGCTAAACCCAATGGTTGGCGTTCTTCTGGACAAATGGTGGCTTTACCACCTTTATCTATGGAAAGGGAAAGACCGACAGGACGGGGCGAATTTGACCGCTTGTTGGATGAATCTTTCAATTACTCAGAAAGTATTAATTTTCCTAGCCGCAAACCAGCAGGCCCCAATGGGGAAGATTTGCCATTACATATTTACCCTTATGGAGTGAGTCGTGATCAGCTTGAACAGGTAATTGATGTGTTAACTTTGCCTGTCGTCTTGACAAAAGACCTAGATAGTGCTGACGCTATTTTAGCTTTGCGATCGCACGTCAAGAACCACGCTAAGTTACGACAAATGGCTAAAGCCCGTCATTTACCGATGTTCATGATTAAGTCCAGTACAATTCCCCAAATTACTCGCAGTTTACGCCGACTACTGAATATGGATGATCCAGATATTGGCGATAACAGAGAGTTACAATTGTTACTACACAACGGTAGTGATGATGAAATGGACGCTTTAGAGGAAGCTAGGCTTGCTGTAGAACAGATTGTTATTCCTAAAGGTCAACCTGTGGAGTTACTACCCCGTTCTTCCCAAGTGCGGAAAATGCAGCATGAGTTAGTAGAACATTATCGCCTCAAATCCGATAGTTTTGGCGATGAACCAAATCGGCGGTTAAGAATTTATCCGGCTTAATTTCTTGACCAAAAATTTTAGATTTTAGTTAGATTTTAGATTTTAGATTGGGAATTTTCGGTACAAGCCCGGTCCATTGAGGACTGAACTAATCCAATGTTTCACCAATCTAAAATCTATTCACAAATCTACTCACATTTCCTCCCCTGGTGAATCCAGGGGTTTTTCATTCTCCAAAATTTAGCACAAGGAAAGAGCAAAACTTTTACTTTCATTGTCTCTTTCTTTTGTCTTTAAAATATCAGCGTTCCCTGTTCCCCATTCCCCGTTCCCTGCGATGCACTGAGCAGTTCGACAAGCTCACTGTAACACTTGTCGAAGTGTTCCCTGTTCCCTGTTCCCTGTTCCCTGTTCCCTGTTCCCTGTTCCCTGTTCCCTGTTCCCTGTTCCCTGTGAATGGGAATTGCTATAACGATTTCTTATTCAACTTTTAAGTTGACAGGTAAGCGGGTATAAATACCTTGGGGATCATTCATTGTTTGTAAAATCTTGATTTCTTGTTGAAATTTTTCCAACTCATTTATTAACGGATTATTACTTTTAATGTCAGTTTTTTCTATTCCTAATTTAGCTTTTGTTTCATCTAACTTTTTCCCAAAAAATCTTTCTACCCAGCTACCAACTTGAGGATATTCTTGTAATTCCCAATTATTACCTAATTTTGCTTGTTTAGCTGCATATTCAATGGCTACATTTAAACCACCAATTTCATCAACTAACCCGATTTCCTTGGCTGCTGTTCCTGACCAAACTCGTCCTTGAGCAATTTCTGCGACTTTTGCAGTTGATAGTTTTCTTCCTTGGGAAACTTTCTGCAAAAATAAATTATAAATACGGTCAACACTACGTTGGTAAACTTCTAATTCTTGGGCTGATTTAGGACGGGAAATAGTTTGTTGATCTGCATATTCGGATGTTTTTACAGTATCCCAAGTAATGCCATTATTATTACCCAATTTCTGACCATTAAATAATACGCCAAATACGCCAATAGAACCTGTAATAGTGTTAGGTTCTGCAAAAATTCGGTTGGAGTCACTAGCAATCCAATAACCACCAGAAGCAGCTACATCTCCCATGGAAACAATCACAGGTTTAAGTTGACGAGTTAATTTGATTTCTCTTTGCATGATTTCCGCTGCGGTAGCACTACCACCAGGGCTATTAATTCGCAAAACTACAGCTTTTATTTGACTATTTTCCCTGATTTTACTGAATATTTTAGCAAAGCGATCGCCTCCAATTTCTCCATCATTACCACTACCATTGACTATTTCTCCTTCTGCATAAACAAGAGCAATTTTCTGATCTGAATCTACAGATTCTCCTGGAACTTCTGCATAATCACCCAAACTAATTTTTGTCAATGTTTGATCTTTTTCTTCCTGACCAGTTAATTTTTTCAACTCTGTGAATACTTGATCTTGATAAGCAGTCTTGTCTACTAAACCATTTGCTTGTGCTGCTGTGGCTTCTAAAATTGGTTGATTATTAGCGATCGCTTGTAACTTTTGCGGCTGTATATTTCGGCTTTTACCTACGGCTCGCCGCCATTCTCCCCAAATATCATCTAACAATTTTTGAGTTTGTTCCCGATTTTCTGGGCTGAGTTTATCCAGAATCAAAGGTTCTACAGCACCCTTAAATTTACCTACACGCACAATCTGCACGCCAATACCGTACTTTTGTAATGCTCCCGCTAAAAATATTGGTTGCGAACTTAAACCGTTCATTTCCATTGCCCCCATGGGATTAACTACGATTTGATTCGCTACTGAACTTAGATAATATTCTCTTTCATTCCAGTCTGTACTATAGGCAATAATTTTTTTACCTGTTTTACGGAATTTTTCCAACGCTTGACGCATTTCCCTCAAGGAAGCATAACCAACCTCACTACTAGCATTACTTCCATCTATGTAAATACCCACAATACGTTGATCACGTCCTGCTTTGTCTAAAGTCTCCACAACTTTACGGAGTGTAATACTATTTTCATTCCTACCACTGAGAGTTTTTTGTAATAATTCATCAGAATTAGGTTCACTATCAGTGATTTTCATAGACAAGTCAAATACTAACACTGACTTATCTTTAACTGTTGGTCCTGAATTTTGGGAACTAGCAACTGCAATTAATATCAGCAAAAATCCTAATGTACTGAGTCCAGAAAAAATCGTCAGTCCCAGTAAATTGCCAATTAAACTTGCTAAGGTTTGTTTAATAAAGTTATTCATGGGTTATTACTTATTAGTTATTAGTTATCGGTCTGTTACCACTTATCCGTTGTCAGTGGTAACAATCATCTTTCTATTTTATCCGCTGTAAACTGTGTGATTGCTTTAATTTATACAAATCTTTATTACCAGTACAAAATAACACAGTAGTTATTTCCGCAATTAGCACCTCCGTTAATTCTACTACAGCCCCCTCCGATGTTGCCGCTGCCTTGAGGAAGGGCATTGCTAAACCAGCAATATCAGCCCCCAGAGCGATGACTTTAGCTACATCTAACCCATGACGCAAACCCCCAGAAGCAATTAAAGGAATATGGGGATCATACTCCCGAATACTGGTGATACAATCTGCCGTAGGTATACCCCAATCCCCAAATGTTCGCCCCAAACGCCGCTGTAAGGAGGTTTCTGCCCTTTCGCTTTCCACCAAAGCCCAGGAAGTACCACCTGCACCAGCAACATCAATGGCTGTGACTCCCACAGCTATCAGTTTTTCCGCCATTGTCGCCGAAATTCCATTACCTACTTCCTTCGCAATTACGGGGACAGGTAATTTACTGCATAATTTGGCAATTTTGTCAAGCAATCCCCTAAAATTAGTATCACCCCTGGGTTGAATAAACTCCTGTAAAGGATTAATATGTAGAATGAGGGCATCAGCCGCAGTTAAATCAATAATTCGCAAACATTCATCTAGACCATATTCGTAATTCAGTTGTACCGCCCCTAAATTAGCAAACAGGAGAATATCAGGGGCGTACTTACGTACAGCAAAAGTATCCGCAACTTGAGGTTTTTCCACTGCCACCCGGACAGATCCTACACCCATTGCTAACTTGTATTGTTGGGCTACTTCCGCAAGACGACGGTTAATAATTCCCGCTTGTTCTGTTCCCCCAGTCATAGAGGAAATTAATAACGGTGCATTTAAGTATTTTCCCAGAAAATTTGTACTCAGATCAATATCTTGATCATTAAGTTCTGGTAAGCAAACATGAGTAAAGCGATACTTTTCTAACCCCGTCGTGATTTCGGAACATTCAACATTATCTTCTAAACAGATACGGATATGATCTGCTTTGCGGTTTTGAGTTTGGGCTGGAGTGTTGATAGAAGGGTTCACAGTTTAATATGGAATTATGTTAATATTTACATCTTTCACCAAACCAAAGCGATTATCCTGTCAGTTCTAGATATCTGAATATCTATTGTTGCAAATATTCTGCATATCCAAGCTGATCTAGTTTAGCTTGTTTTTCCATCACCGAATTACACAGACTTTGGCGATAAGCCGCAACTTTTTGTAATAACTCCGGTTGGTGGGTAGCGAGAATTTGTACAGCCAAAAGTCCAGCATTTTTTCCATTCCCAATGCCAACGGTGGCGACAGGTATTCCTGCTGGCATTTGTACTATAGAATATAAAGAATCCACACCTTGTAAATTCCGAGTCGAAACCGGGACACCAATTACAGGTAAAGGAGTTAACGATGCTACCATACCAGGAAGATGAGCCGCACCACCAGCACCAGCAATGATCACTTTAATACCCCTTTGATGTGCAGTTTTAGCATATTCTACCATCCGTTCTGGGGTACGATGGGCAGAGACAATAGCAACTTCACATACAATACCAAATTCTTCACAAATAGCGATCGCCTCTTTCATCGTAGGTAAATCAGAATCGCTACCCATAATAATACCAATTTCTACACTCATAATAATTAGGGATTGGGGACTGGAGATGAGGGCATATATTTCCCATTAACGACCAATGACTAATAACTAAAATAACACCCATGCCGGCAAACATAAACATTATTAACGCAAAAGTACCCGGTTATCAAGATCTACAAAGAATCTTAGTTAATCAAGAAGGCATAATTGACAGCATTATGCCCATGAATACAGCATGGCAAGACATTATACCACAACATCTGCTTTTAGATGTCGCTGGAGACTGGATTTCTTTAGGTGGTGTGGACTTACAAATCAATGGTGGACTAGGATTAGCTTTTCCTGAATTAACATTAGAAAATTCCCCTAATTTAGCAAAAATATCCTCATTTTTATGGTCAGCAGGAGTTGATGCTTATTTACCAACTCTAGTTACCACCTCTATCGAAAATCTTCACCGCTCCCTCGCTATTCTCACTGATTATACCTCAAATTCCCCAAATTCTGCACAAATTCTCGGAGTTCATCTAGAAGGACCATTTTTAAACTACTACAAACGCGGCGCACATCCATCCGAATATTTACTACCCCTTACCATAGATCAAGTTAAACGAGTATTAGGAGACTATGCTCCCATAGTCAAACTCATTACCATCGCACCAGAGTTAGACACCACAGGAAAAGTCATCCCTTATTTGCGTTCCCTGGGAATTACTGTCAGTTTAGGACATTCACAAGCTACCGCAGCCGAATCACAACAGGCTTTTTCTCAAGGTGCTACAATGATCACACACGCTTTTAACGCCATGCCTCCCCTACACCACCGCGAACCAGGTTTATTAGGTGCAGCAATCAATGATCCTCGTGTATTTTGTGGCTTTATTGCTGATGGTCAGCACGTTAATCCAATGATTCTTAAAATTCTTCTGTGTGCTAGTAAAAGTCTATTTATCGTCAGTGACGCTCTTGCACCTCTAGGATTACCAGACGGTATCTATCCCTGGGATAACAGACAAATTGAAGTGATCAATGGTACAGCCAGACTACAAGATGGGACTTTAACGGGAACAACTCTACCTTTATTAATAGGAGTGCAAAATCTCGTAAAATGGCAAGTTTGTGACATAGAAACAGCAATTGATTTAGCCACAAATGCACCTAGAAAAGCTATTAATTTACCAACATTTTCCCCTAATCAACCCGCTCATTTATTGCGCTGGAACTACGATCCAGTTGGAAAAGAACTCTCCTGGCAACGTCTAATTTTGTGAATCAGAATTTATCATATTTTTTAGAGGATTTTTGGCTGCCCGACTTCCTCATAACCCAATATGAAAAATCTCTGTCAAACCCCTTGACAAAATTCTGGGTTTTGATTATGATTATGTTATAGGTGGAAAAGTGTCCGCCCATATATATTAAGTTTCATTCCCCTCAAATAGAAATCTCAGGTATTTGTAATTTTGCCAAACCCCTTGACAAAATTCTAGGTTTCGAGACGTTGCTGAATTGAGGTATGAAATTGGAAAATCAAAAAAATGAAACTCTTACTCTCTGCGCCTCTGCGTGCAATAAAATCATACTCTTAATCAGCAACGCCCAAAGTTCTTTGTCAACACGATAAAATCTTTTTTTAGGTGTTTTTTGGTTTTTACTCATATTTCTATATCTTCAAGGGAGATTTTGAGACAAATCTCGCTGTAATTATGATATGGTTTCAAAAAACTGTGTCTGACTGACTAGATAGTTCACTTACCTATACAAATCAGGAATTAATTGTAGATAGTTCTTCCTTATCAAGATAAGCGTAACATATTCAAAGTTCTTTGTCAACACGATAAAATCTTTTTTTCGGCGTTTTTTAGTTTTTACTGATATTTCTATATCCTCAAGGGAGATTTTGAGACAAATCTCGCTGTAATTATGATATATTGTCAAAAAACTGTGTTTGATTTTCTTACTAATTAGGAATCTGTAATAACAGATATTGAGAAATTACATTAATGATGGTTAATTATGAGTTATTTTACTCCAGGACAACAACTAAAAAAAGGACAATACGAAATTATTGATATTTTGGGACAAGGAGGATTTGGTGTTACTTATCTAGCGCAAGATCATAAACGCAAAACACAGGTAGCTATCAAAAGTCTCAATATTCTTTTTTTGCAACAACGCTATAGAGATAGATATGGAAGTACAGAAGGTTTTGCGAATTTTTTAACTGAAGAACAGGATAAATTCAATACTGAAGCGATGGTTTTAGCTACCTTTAATCATCCTCATATTGTCAATGTTTATCCTGAACTGTTTCAAGAGAATGGTTTATCTTGTATGGTTATGGAATATGTGAAAGGTAGAAATTTAGAACAATGTTTACGCGCAGACGGTGTTTTTAGTGAGAGTGCGGGTTTGGAAATTATTAAACAAATTGGAGAGGCTTTAATTTATATTCATAGTCGTAATTATCTCCACAGAGATATCAAACCTGCGAATATTTTACTCCGAGAATCTGACAATAAAGCTATTTTAATTGATTTTGGTTTAGCAAGAGAAGTCAATTTTGCCGAATTGACGAGTCTAACCAATGCTAAAACTCCCATTTTTGCACCTCCTGAACAATTTGAAAATACAAGTAATTTCACTCCTGCTTTAGATATTTATGCTTTAGCAGCGACATTGTATGTAATTATTGCAGTTCAGAAACCTCCTTTCATTCCTCTACCTAGCACTTATCTGAATGCTAAGATTATGTTAGATATGAACATTACTCTAGAACCACCTCAAAAATACAATGCTGATATTAGTCAAAAAGTGAATGACGCTATTCTCAAAGGAATGGAATTAGATTATCAAAAACGTCCTCAATCAATAGAAGAATGGTTTATGCTGTTAGGAATTAAAGAAAAAAACCAAAGTCTGCCAATTTCTCAAAACCCTATTGACAATCATCTAAAAATTTTCCATTTTGAAACTGTCACTACCAACGCCTATGGTAAGATTATCAACAAACGCAACCATGCAGCCAGATACTTTACGGAAGATTTGGGAAATGGTGTGATGTTGGAAATGGTAGAAATACCCTCTGGCACATTTTACATGGGTTCACCAGAAAATGAAACCGGAAGAACAAATAGCGAAGGTCCCCGACATCAAGTTACTGTTAAAAGTTTTTTTATCGCTAAATACCCCTTGACACAGGCACAATATCAATCTATTATGGGCTATAACCCTTCCCACTTTAAGGGCGATAATCGTCCTGTGGAAAAGGTAAGTTGGGATGATGCAGTTAAATTCTGTCAACGGTTAAGCCAAAACACAGGTAAAAACTATAAGTTGCCCAGTGAGGCACAATGGGAGTATGCTTGTAGAGCGGGAACAATGACACCTTTTTATTTTGGTCAAAGTATTACCCCGAATTTGGTAAATTATGATGGCAACTATTCCTATGCTGCTGCACAAAAAGGGGAATATCGTCAACAAACTATAGATGTAGGAACTTTCCCCCCTAACGCTTTTGGTTTGTATGATATGCACGGTAATGTATGGGAGTGGTGCGAAGATGACTGGAAAGACAATTATATAAACGCTCCTACAAATGGTGAAGCTTTGATTAATCCTGTTGGAGAGTCTAAAGTAATTCGTGGTGGTGCGTGGCTATATTTTGCCGGTTGTTGTCGTTGTTCAATGCGTAACCAAGATTTGCATAATGCTCGTCATCACTATTATGGATTTCGGGTTTTATTATCTTAGGAAAAGTAGTTGTTCTATCTATATTATGTGGTTTTTCTCATGTTACTGTTTCCCTGATTTTCCATATCTTTCGATAAATTGGTTGTCTTTATGATCTGGAGGACGGGGAAATAACAAATCTCTCTATAATCCCTCTATATATATGGGCGGATACTTTCCCACCTATAACATAACTATAATCAAAACTCAGAACTTTGTCAAGGGGTTTGTCAAAATTACAAATACCTGAGATTTCTATTTAACGGGAATGAAACTTAATATATATGGGCGCATACTTTACCAAAGTATAACATAACTATAATCGAAACCCAGTCGTTGCTGATTAAACCTGAGTTCGATGTAAGAGAATAACTTACAAGTGTTGACTGGAAAGAGTTTCAGGATTAAATAAATTTTTAGGGATTGTCAATAATTGCGAGTTATTGACAATTTTTGAAAAATAGGCAATATAAACTGTAAATTTTTTTTAAAAACCATTAAATAACATTACTAATTATACTCAAAATTACACCAAAGATTTAAGAATAAAGTAGTTATTTGAGCAAGGAAAAATGGACAATGGAATTAGAACAATTATTTTGTGCAATAGATGATTTCACCTCAATTCAGCAACGCCGAACTTTGAATATGTTATCCTACTCTTGATAAGGAAGAACTATCTACACAAGACAGTTTTTTGACAAAATATCATAATTACAGCGAGATTTATCCCCAAATCTCCCTTGAGGATATAGAAATATCAGTAAAAACCAAAAAACGCCGAAAAAATGATTTTATGGTGTTGACAAAGAACTTTGAATATGTTATCCTAATTTTGATAAGGAACAACTATCTACACAAAACTTACGCAAAATATCTCTCAAATCCTCATTTCTCCGTGACCTCTGTGCCTGGAGTGGTTCGTTATTCCATGAATCTTGCGTAAGTCCTACTACAATTAATCTCTGGTATAGGTAAGTGAACTATCTAGTCAGTCAGACACAGTTTTTTGACAAAATATCATAATTATAGCGAGATTTATCCCCAAATCTCCCTTGAGAATATAGAAATTTCAGTAAAAACGAAAAAACGCCGAAAAAATGATTTTATGGTGTTGACAAAGAACTTTGAATATGTTATGCTTATCTTGATAAGGAAGAACTATCTACACAA
>Ga0315905_10001255_pt1 | contig 27276 bp, 22 predicted proteins | sample LakEriMetagenome_5_FD_203522 | JGI IMG/M metagenome (GOLD analysis project Ga0315905, IMG submission 203522) | Freshwater fungal communities from buoy surface, Lake Erie, Ohio, United States - Buoy 4 MA121 | ecosystem: Environmental > Aquatic > Freshwater > Lake | place: USA: Lake Erie, Ohio...
GTTCGCCTGACCGATGCGCTGGATTCCGGCGAACGCGCTGACCTGCGGGCGCTGCTCGGCGAGTACAAGAGCCCGCGCGGCGGCGGTCCGGGCGGCGTCGGTGCGCTGGAGCCTCGCCACGTCCGACTGCCCGAGCAACGAGTCGAGTGACGGCAACGGGGGCAGCACGGCGCGCCAAGCGTCACCCAGTCCATCATCGGCGAGGGTGTCGATCAGGGCGTCCAGCGTGGACGCGGCGTCGGTCCCGCTGAGCACGGCGGTGAGGCTCGCCCGTGCACCACGGGCCTCGGCGATGCTGGCGCTCCGGTCGCTCTGGATCCGCAAGCGCTCGGTCCGCACGCGAAGCACATCGACGTATCGCGCCTGACCCACGCCGAACCGACCGCGGACCCCCTCTTCAGCGCCGGCGAGGAGCTGGTCCTCGGCCGCCAACCGCAGCGCGATCCGTCGAGCCCCGGCCGCGCGTACGGCGTCGCGGAGGACCACGCCCTCAAGGCGTCGCTCTTCAAGCGAGACGGCGATGGTCGCCGCATGGACCTCGACGTCGGCCAGCGTGCGCTCGGCGCGCCGTCGAGGACCGGTCATGAAGTCGCGACCGATCTCGACGCGAAGATTGCCTTGATCGAGGTTGCTTGCTGGAGCCTCCGACAGCCCCGCCGAGAAGAACGCGGGCGCAGTGGGGCCGGCAGCGGCGGCGCGCGCGGTAGCGAGATCGACGTTCGCCCGGGCCGCACGCAGCGTCGGACTCCCCGTGCGGGCAGCAGCGCGCACGCGTTCGATGGCCCGGCTTACGCGCGTGCTATCGAGCGCGATGCGCGCCCGAGCGGAGTCCGTCGGCACTTGTGCGCCGAGCGGTGCAAGCGCGGACATGCCGGCGAGTGCGGCGATGAGGGGGGCTACCCGTCGCAGCAGTGATGGCAGCGCGGGCCGGGATGCTGCGCGGTCTGTGGCGCGGTGGAGATCAACGGCGCACGGGTGGCCGTCGGGTCGTGCAGCGGTCATGGAGTCCTCGAGAGGGCGAAGCCAAAACCCGTGCGAGTGGGCACGGATGTGGACGGACGCGATGACGCGTCAGCCGGTCGCGAGGGGGGCGCACGGAGTGCGCGGCGGGGCTGACGCGGCTAGGCGCTCAGCACGCGAGGGGGGCGTATCTGCGGCTCCCCGACCACACTCGATGGGAGACGGTCGGACTGCCCTGACACCGCCGTGGTAAGGGCTTCGACGCGGTTCGGCAGCGCATGCCGAGCCGTCAGCGTCACGCCATGGGTATGTGCGCAATGGCACAGGTGCATCGTGTGCTGATCCGGTGCGCTCGTTGTGCCCGACTCCGAACCCAGATCTACAGCGACAACTGTCGCCGCCGCAGAGGCCGGAGCCGTGGTGCCGACGGCAAGCGCAGCCGGCGGATCATCACAGGGGTCAGCGATCAGCGGCTCCGCGACCGTCACCGACACACACAGCCCAAGCAGCACCGCCAAAAGGCGGCGAAGCGTTGGTGCGAGTGGCGAACGGCGAAGCGCGAGAAGCATCGGGGAACAGTTGCGGTGATTCAGGCGCGACGCCGGCCCAAGCGCCCAGGCGGCACGTCGGCGTTGCGAGGCCCGCCAGCGGACAGTATTCTACCTGAACGGCTGAACGACCGTTCAGCCGTTCAGGTAACGTAGGAGCCCAATGCGCATTCTGCAACCTCGCCATCGCCCGAGGCCGTCCGTGGCCATGGTCGCCCCCGAACCCCCCGCGCCGGGCCCCTCGATGGCCGACGTGTGCGAGATCGCCTGCGTGGATGCCGAGAAGGTGGCGCGAGTCCGGGCGGCCGGCCCGGCCTCCGCGACGCTGCTGGCGCTCGCCGAGACCTTCAAGGCACTCGGTGACCCAACGCGGCTCCGGATTGTGGCGGCCTTGGCGCAGGAAGAGCTCTGCGTCTGCGACCTCGCTTCCCTCGTCGACGTGTCCGAGTCCGCCGTCTCTCACTCGCTCCGGACGCTCAGGCAGCTCCGCCTCGTGCGCTACCGTAAGGTGGGGAAGATCGCCTACTACTCGCTGGACGATGCGCACGTGGCGCGGCTGGTCGCGGAAGGCCTGGGCCACATCGAGGAAATCGGGCGCTGAGGGCCATGACCAGCGCAGCACCGGCTAGCGCGGTCACCGCGTGCTATCGCGTGACGGGCATGGACTGCGCGCACGACGCGGCGGACATCGCCGCAGCGGCACAACGCATCGTCGGGGTGTCCGCGGTCAAGGTGTCGGTCGCGTCGGGAATCATGACCGCGGAGGCGCCCGAGGCGGTCCTACCACAGGTCGAACAAGCCGTCCAGGCCGAGGGGTACCAGCTTGACCGGATCGGCGCGGCAGACGGCGTAGCGGGGGTGACGGGGGCGGCACCGGTCGCGCGCGGGTACCGACGGGCGCTATGGATCGTGGTGCTTCTGAACATCGGGTATGGCGTAGTGGAAGCGGTCGGCGGGTTCTTGGCTGGCTCCCAGTCGCTCAAGGCAGACGCGTTGGACTTCCTCGGCGACGGACTGATCTCCTTGGTGGGGCTGATCGCGCTAGCGTGGCCGCTCGTGTGGCGCGCGCGCGTCGCGTTCGGGCAAGGAGTGTTTCTGGGGCTCCTGGGAGCCACGGTTCTTGCCGCGACCGCGTATCGGGTTGTCGTGCAGCAGCAGCCGGAGGCCGACCTCATGGGAGTGTTCGGTTTCCTCGCGCTGCTCGTGAACGTAGCGGCGGCGCTGGCCCTGATGCCGTACCGCAAGGGCGGCGACGCCGCAGCGAAAGCCATCTGGCTCTTCTCCCGCAACGACGCGCTGGCCAACCTTGCCGTCGTGATCGCCGCCGGTCTCGTCGCGTGGAGCGGCACACCCTGGCCGGACCTCGTCGTGGCTGTAATGATCGCGGCGTTATTTCTGCAGTCATCGTGGTCGATCATTCGTGACGCGCGCGCTGACATCGCCGATGCGCATGGCGGCGAGCAGCTCCCCTAGCGTTTCCCGGTGCAGCGGCGCGGGTGTTGCCGATGGTGCTTCGGCGAACGGTCGACACCCTTGGCCGTCCAGGTATAGAACCCCAGAGTTTGCCGAAGGCGACGTTGACGACGATTGCGGACGAGGGGAAGGCTTGCTTTCGGTAGGTATCCATCGGGAGGCGGTATGGCTGGGGACGGGAAAATGTACGCCGAGCGGGTCGTGGCGCTGCTCCAACAACGGGCGGCGCGGGTCGCGGCGTTCAAGGAAGTCGGAACACCGGCGAAGCGCCGACGCGGGTGGCGTCACGCCGCCGATCTGTCTGCGTTCGGTAGCGAGTACGCCTCACGCCGCCGCCGCACACGTAGTGGCTCGCTCCTTCTCTGTCTGGCATGCTCCGAGAGGAACGCCTGCCGCATGCTCGCCGGCAACGGGAACGCCTTGTCGCGCCACCGGCTGACCCAGTCGATGGTCTCGCCCAGCCACCACGTGCAGTCCATCTCGCGGTGATAGGCGCTCGGGTGGTCGAAATGATCGACGGGGTGGCGTGCAGCCTCCACCATCACCGACTGGCACTTCACGTAGTGCTGTGCCAGCGTGGCGTCCACGTCTCCGGTCGCCCGTCGCGCGATCTGCTTCCCACAGGCGCGTTCCTCAGCGCCATGTCGCTGCATGCGGGTGGGGCCATTCGTGCCGCGGAGACCCCACCAGTACGTGGCCCACAAATGCCGCACCTTGTGCGGCCCGAACACCCACGGCCAACGCTTCCGCGCCTCGTCCATGGTCGCTGGCAAGTCGCTACGCCCCATCGCCTGCAATCCCTCGAGGAGCGCATCCGCCCATAGATCGTTCAATGCCTTGGAGAGAAACGCGCCAGCGACAGGCGGTGTGCGGCGTGAACGTGGTATTGGATTGATGAGCCAGGCAACCGTGCCCATTCTCACTGCCCCCTGCATCGTGGTGCCAGGTGCCACCAGCCCGAGCTTCTGGACCGCTGGCCACCAGATGTCCCGGAGATATCTCGCGGCCCACGTGTAGTCGATGATTGCAGGTGACCAGCGCCAGATCGCGCGTTCGGTGTCATTCTTGGTCTCCGTTTCCGAGACGTCCGACTCCTCGTGCGCTCGGAAGGTGGAGGACATGGACCTGATGTGCAGCAGGTTGCCGGCAGCATCCCATGCAGCGTTGATGTGCACCTCACGGCCCACGCGCGCATGCTGGGCGTTGCTGATGCGGACGGGATCCGCCGTGAGCGTGGCCTGTACCGCCCACCGTGTGAGGGCACGGCGATACGCCTTGCGAGCCTTCTTCGCCTCGCGGGCACACCGCGCCGAGGCCGAGGAGGTGAGGGCGGCCCGTTCCGCAGAGTTCATCGCGCGCTGGTGCTTCGGCAGATCGACTAGCGTTCGCCATGGCAGCACGCAACAGACCAGCTGCGGCAACGTGATTCGCTCGAAGAGCTCCGCAATCTGCTGACGCGAGTCCCGGCTCGCAGCCAAGGCAGCCTTCAGCATGTTTGACGTGGTTTCCCACGCCGTGCGGAACGCCTGTTCAGCCGCACTTCCATCGTTGTGAATACCGATCACGACACGCTCGGTAATGGCGGCAAGGGCATACAGCATCTGAATGGCCGCGGGCGGGAGCATGAACTCTCCGTGCTTCGCAGGTGATGCCGAGGCCTGTGCGCCGTGGGGGACGCCACCACCGATGATCCCATTGGCGACGGCGTGCTCCACGACCACCACGGCGAGCGGACGAGTGGCGTTCTTCTCGATGCCGGTTGACGACACCTGCATCGCACGTCGCATCGCCTCGAGCTCCGGTGAGGTAGCCAGATGTTCGGACTCGAAGGCGCGGGAGCGCGATGTCATGCACCACAGATCGATGAACCGTGGATCCTCCGGCATGGCGACGTCCGTGATCAACGCCCGACGACGCACCTCGAGATAGGCACGCGCCCACTGCAAGGCCTGGTACTGGTAGCGCATCTGGGTCTTGGCCCGGAGTGATGCATGCACTGTGGGGCTGCGACGGTACTTGGCCCGACGGCTGACCTGCTGGTTCGCCACGGACTTCCATACACGAAGCTCGCTCATGAAGCGCGGCATGACCGCCTCGAGTTCGACCAATGGCGCATCGTGATCGACTTCCCACGTCGGAAGCGCCGGGGTCAAGTCACCGCCTTCGGCCAGCTCCCGTGACACGCACCGCAGTACCCACACGTCGTGCGCCGTGTTCTTGCGTTCCCACGAGCGGAGGAGCTCGCGAAGGCCGTCCGGAGTGCCGGGCAGCGCGTAGGGGTCGATGACGCCATGGGCGGCCGCACAGCGCGCGAGGTTGCGCACGCCGGTCAGCACCATCTTGAGGGCGCGGCGGGCGAGGGCGGTCTGTTGATCGGCGATCCGTGCCTCGAGGAGTGCCTCCACGCGTTGCCAAGCGCTTGGCAGCTCGACGAGCGTTGCCGTCGTAGCCGGCTGGTGCTGGCCCAGAGCCTCAAGTAGGCGTCTCACACGGCTGGCCGCGTTGCCGGGACGCCGCCCCCCGGCTGCCGCCGCGCGCAGCCTCGCTGCTTGCGCTGTGCCGGACAGGAGGTCGCGCACGTCAATCGGCGCGGCATCGTGACCAGCTGGTGGGTCGAGGAGATATCTGGCGTGTCGCTCGTCCTCGGCCACGCCCTGTTGCACCAGCTGCCACGCAAGTGCGGCGCGCAGGTCGCTGACGGCACCCGGGATGGTGGCAAGCGACAGGGTTGGGGTACCGCCGCGCTGCTGGAGGTCGTCTGCCTGCAGGCGCAGTACAGGAAAGGTGATGCGGGACTCGATGGTGGTGTGGGTCATAGGCTCCTCGGTGGGTTGGTGCTCTCGCGAGCGTACCGGGAGCGTGCGGCAGTCCGCACGGGGGGCGCCGAGTCGGTGCGAAATCTTTGTGCACGGGCGCCGTCACCGCGCTCTTCTCGTGCTCAATCGTGAACTTACGCACTCAGGTTGTGCGCAATCGACCACTTCATCGTCGTCGTGATGAGCAGGTCTCTTGCGCACAACGCGTCACGACGGCCGTGGGCTACTGTGCTCAAGTCGTGATCAGGTAACCACTTGGTAGTTCGGGGCGGTCCAACGACACCACGGACACTTTGCACAAAGTTGGTGTTGCCTCACCGTGCGATTCCTCGCCCCTCAATCCGGCGCGCGGTTTCGGCTACGCTCCTTCCACAACGAATACACCGCAGGTATCACGATCAGCGTCAGCAATGTGCTGCTGAGCATGCCGCCTACCATCGGCGCCGCGATGCGCTTCATCACACTGGCCCCGGTGCCGCTGCCCCAGAGAATCGGCAATAGGCCGATCATGGTGGACGCCACAGTCATCATCTTGGGGCGTACTCGCTCGACAGCGCCCTCCATGGTGGCGGCGAAAATATCGGCCGAGGACAGCACATTCCCATCCCCTCGACGCGCATCGAGCGCCGAGTTGAGGTACACGATCATGATCACCGCCGTCTCTGCGGCAACGCCGGCGAGGGCGAGGAAGCCAATCGTCACGGCTACCGACCACTCGTAGTTCAGCAGCCACAGGAACCACACGCCGCCCACGAGCGTGAACGGGATAGACAACATCACGATCAGTGTATCGGAGACGCTCCGGAAGTTGAGGTACAGCAGCAGTACGACCAACGCCAGCGTCGCCGGCACCACGATCTGCATGCGGGCCTTCGCCCGCTCCATGTACTCGTATTGGCCGCTCCACTCGAGGCGGTACCCGGGCGGGAGTGTCATGGCCCCTGCGATCATCCGCTTGGCCTCGGTAACGTAGCTGCCGATGTCGCGGTCGCCGGGATCCACGTACACCCATGCGGTGGGCTGCGCATCTTCGGTGCGCACGACCATGGGACCCGCCACCTGCCTGATGGTCGCCACCTGACCCAGTGGAACCTGCGGCGTGCTACCCGTTGGCTGGCTCGAACCGGCCATACCGTCACGCATCCCTCCTGCACCACCACCTCCGCGCTCACCACCGCGGGCGCTTCCACTGTGTGCCACCGGCACCAGAACCCCTGCGAGTCGTTCCGGAGTATCACGCAGTTCTTGAGGGTACCGCACGCGAACCCCGTAACGCTCACGCCCTTCGACCGTTTGGGTGATGGTCATCCCGCCAATCGCGGTCGCAATGACCGTCTGCACGTCTCCGACGTTGAGACCGTGGCGTGCCGCCGCAGCGCGATCAATGTTGATGTCCAGGTAGTAGCCACTGACCGCCCGCTCGGCGAATACGCTGCGCGTGCCGCTCACCTCCTTCAGGCGCATCTCCACCTCCTTGCCGAGCCGCTCCAATTCCGCCAGGTCGGGGCCGTAGAGCTTCACACCCACGGGCGTACGGATGCCGGTGGCCAGCATGTCGATCCTGCCCTTGATGGGCATGGTCCACGCGTTGGTCACGCCTGGCATTTTCGTGGCGCTGTCCATCTGCGCGATGAGCTGCTCGTACGTGAGCCCCTCACGCCACGCATTCCTGGGCTTGAGCATGATGGTGGTCTCTGCCATGTCGAGGCCGGCAGGGTCGGTCGCCGTGTTGGCGCGTCCCGCCTTGCCCCACACGCTTGCCACCTCGGGAAAGCCGCGCAGAATGGCATCCTGCTGCCGTAGCAGTTCGCGCGCACGCGCAACACTGATGCCGGGCATGGTGGTTGGCATGAAGAGCACCGAGCCCTCATCGAGCGGGGGCATGAACTCGCTGCCGATCCGCTGAAAGGGAATCCACGTGAGAATGAACATGACCGTCGAGCAGACGATCACCCCCCAACGATGCCTCAGCGCCCACGCGAGTACCGGTGTGTACACCCGGATCATCGCCCGTGAGAGCGGATTGTGCTGTTCGCGCGCGATTCGCCCGCGGATGAAGAGCCCCATGAGGACCGGAACGAGCGTGACACTGAGCAGGCTCGCTGCCGCCATCGCGAATGTTTTGGTAAGTGCGAGCGGCTTGAAGAGCCGCCCCTCTTGCCCCTCCAGCGTAAAGACGGGGATGAAGCTCACCGTGATGATGAGCAATGAGTAGAAGAGCGATGGCCCCACCTCTCGCGCCGAGTCGAGTACCACCTCCATACGCTCGCGGCGGGAAAGCAACGCCGTATCCATGTGCGTGGCACCCGGAGCCGCGCGGCGCTCGAGGTGCTTGTGCATGTTCTCCACCATGACGATGGCGGCATCGATCATCTCGCCGATGGCGATGGCGATACCGCCTAGCGACATGATGTCAGCCCCGATATCGAACGCACGCAACCCGATGAAGGCGATGACCACGCTGATCGGCAGCGTGACCACGGCCACGAGCGCTGAGCGTGCATGCAGAAGGAAGACAATGCAGATAAGCGCAACAATGATCGCCTCTTCGATCAATGTCGAGCGCACCGTGCCAATGGCCTCCTTGATGAGCGTGCTGCGATCATACACCGGCCGCACCACCACGCCGGCCGGTAGACTGCCCTGTACCTCGACAAGCCGCGCCTTGACGCGGTCGATGGTTTCGAGTGCGTTCTCTCCGAACCGCATGACGACAATGCCACCCACTGCGTCGCCGCGGCCATCGAGGTCGGTGATACCACGTCTGACAGCCGGGCCGATGGTCACCCGTCCGAGCTCCGCGACACGCACCGGTGTGCCCGATGCGGTGGCTCCCACGACCACATTTTCGATGTCGGGGATCCCTTTCAGGTAGCCGAGACCGCGCACCATGTATTCGCGCTCTGACAGCTCCATCACCATCGCGCCCACATCGCTGTTGGCATTCTGGATGGCGTTCATCACGCGCGTCACGGGAATGCCGAACGCGAGCAGCTTCGCTGGCTCGAGGTCCACCTGGTACTGTTTCTCGAAGCCGCCGACCGAGGCTACCTCGGCCACTCCCGGCACGGCGGTGAGGGCGTAGCGCAGCGACCAGTCTTGCAGGGTACGCAGCTCGGGCAGCGACAATCGACCGGTGGTGTCTTCAAGCGCGTACTGAAACACCCACCCGAGTCCGGTCGCGTCGGGACCAAGGGTGGGGGCGACGCTCGCGGGTAGCTTGCCTCGAATCCCGTTGAGGTACTCGAGTACGCGCGTGCGCGCCCAGTACAGGTCGGTGCCGTCCTCGAAGATCACATACACGAACGACACGCCGAAGAAAGAGTATCCGCGCACGGTTCGCGCCCCGGGCACCTTCAGCATCTCGGTGGCGATGGGGTACGTCACCTGATCTTCCACGATGCGCGGAGCCTGCTCATTGTAATCCGCCTGGACGATCACCTGCACGTCGGAGAGATCTGGCAGTGCGTCGAGCGGCGTCTGGCGCAGCGCGTATAAGCCGCCTATGGTGAGGCACAACGTGAGCACGCCGACCACCAAGGCGTTCTGGACCGACCATTCAATGAGTCGCTTCAGCATGGTCGTGGCCTCACGGTATGGTCTGGCCGTCGTGCGATGCCCCCGGCGGTGTCGCCGGCTTTGCCTTCGGCGCGACATGCGCCGAGTGATCCATTCCAGGCATGTCTGCCATGGGGTCGGGCTTTGGCTTGGTCGGCAGTGGAGCCGGTGCGGTGCGTGGCGTTGTCGTCATGGGCAACGGCGCGGGCGGCGCGCTCATGTCCATGCCAGGCATGTTTCCCATGCCGCCCAACGCTTTACCGAGGTTCGACTCGGCGTCCACCAGAAAGGTCGCCGACGCGACCACCGTGTCGCCGGCGGAGAGCCCCCGCAGCACTTCCACGCGTGTGTCGTTCGTGAGACCGAGAGCGACTTCGCGCGGCGCGAGTTGGCCGTTGCCTTCTCGTACGAACACCACGTGGCGTTCACCGGTAGACAGGACGGCGCCGCGTGGGACGGTGAGCGCCTGTGTGCGGGCCCCACCCACGATGCGCAGCGTGGCGTACATCCCCGGTTTGAGCTGCAGATCCGCATTGGCGAGCACTACCCGTACCCGCACCGTTCGCGTTTCCGGGCTGATGGTGGGGTAGATGTACCCAATGCGCCCCATCCGGTGATCACCGGGTAACGCCTGAAAGTCGGCGTGCACCATTTGGCCTATCCGCACCTGCGCAAGGTCCTGCTCGAACACTTCGCCTTCCGCCCACACGCTGCGCAAGTCGGCGACCTGGTATAGGGCTTCGCCGGCCATGATGCGTTGACCGGCGACGACGTTCTTCTCCAATACGTAGCCGGCGGCCGGCGAGCGGAGTGTCAGTGTGCGCCGAACGGCACCACCTTCTTCGATGGCCGCGATTTCGGTGGCCGGGATGTCCCAGTAGGCGAGGCGTCGCCGCGACGACTCGAGCAGATCGGCGGCACTGCGTTGGGCGTCTGTAGATGCAGCAGCCACGTCTCGCGTGAGTCGCTTCGCAAGGAGAAGCTCCTCCTGGGCCTGCACGAGCATGGGCGAATAGATCGTGAGCAGCGCCTGACCCATCGCCACCGGCTGACCGGTAGCGTTCACGAGGAGTCGCTCCACATACCCTTCGATTTTCGGCGTGATCACATGCAGTCGCGTCTCATCGTATGTGATCTGGCCGACCGTTCGTATCTCACGTTCCAGCGAACCTACCGTGGCGACGGCATAGGTGACCCCGATGCGCTGCGCCTGCTCGGGGGAGAGCATCACGGGCTGTGCCTTCTGCGCGCCGGCAGCGGCACCGTGATTGTGCTCAGCTGCCATTGGCGTCGGCGCCGATGCGTCGCGCGTGGCGAAGTACACGCCGCCCACGGTCGCAGCCACCACCGCAGAATAGATCGCGATCCGCCACGGGGAGATGCTTCGCGGTGTCCCATTGCCTTCATCGCGATTCACGGCGCCTCCTTGGTCATGGGGACCAGCACACGGCCGGTCAACATCTCGAGCTCGGCCCACGCCTTCCCTTCGTCCGACTCCAGTGTGACCAGCTCTTCGCGATATCGGTTCACGGTCATGCGGCTATCGAGCAGCGTCATGAAATCCACGCTCCCCACGCGATACGCCGCCATCGCGGACGCGACCGTGGCCTCCGCCTGTGGGAGGATCGTGGTGCGATAGAGCACGGCGAGGCGACGGGCCCGTCCGAGTGCGGCGTATGCCTCGCCGAGGCGTCCGCGCGTGTCCGCACGCATTGCCAGTAGATCGGCGCGTGCCATGCGGCTCATGGCGCCCGCTTCTTCACGCATGCGGAGTTGCCGTGAGCGTGCAAAGATGGGAACCGTGGCGCCGATCATGAGACTGCCCATGCGTTCGGTCGTGCGGCTCATCGGCTCGTCCGTCGTCGCGTCGGCCCTCGAGCCGCTGCGCTGCCCATACTGCAGGCCCACCTGCAGATCAGGAAGCAGTTCGCGGCGTGCGAGCCGTTCCCTCGCCTCAGCCGCGCGGAGTTCGTCCTGCCCGGCCCGTATCATCGGGCGCTCGCGGTCCGCCAACGAGTCCAGCCATCGGCGTGGTGGTATCGAGACTGGGAAGGCCGGGAGCAACGGGACATGCAGGGCGCCATCAACGTCGCGATCCAGCAGGGCATTGAGGCGAGCTGTCATTGCCTCGCGCATCGCCTGCATGCGCACGGTGTCCTCGACCATTCGGGCGATCTCCACCTGCGCACGCAGTACATCCGTCTGCCGCCCCTCGCCCACGCGATACATGGCCTCCGCCGTTCGCGCGATGTCCTGTAACACGCGCAGGGTTTCGCGCGCCACCGACAGCTGCTGATGTGCGGCGTAGAGGTCGTAGAAGACCATCGCCGCCTGGCTGCGGAGCTCCCACACCACGTCGCTCACACGCGCCTTTGCCGCGCCGGCTGACGCCGCCGCGGCTTGCCCCGCGAAGCGCAGTTTGCCGCCCAGCGGAAGCATCTGCATGAGCTGCCCCTGCGCCATCCCCAGTACGGGCATGGGCGCCAGTCCCGGCAGCGAGTAGTTCATGAATCCGAACTGTAGTTGCGGATCGGGAGGCCGAGTGACAGACGAAACCCTCGCAGCGGCCGCGCGCGCCTGCGCGTCGGCGGCAGCCACCCGAGGGTTCACTCTGGTGACCTCTTCGAGCACCTGCGCGAGTGACAGCTGTTCGGCGGGGGGCTGTGAAGCCTCACGCGCGGTGGCACGCACCATCTCGCGCACCGCGTCACCGGATCGCGACTGCCCCGCCACCGGAGCCGCCACTGACAGCACGAGCGCGACTGAGGGCGCGAGGATGCGTACCAGAATGAACGGGTAGTGGCAGTACGCTCGATGTTCCCGACGGAATGCGGATGGCATGGCAACTCCAGTGTTCATCGTGCACATGATGCAGGTCGTCACCGGCTCAGTACAATCAGCATTCATCAGTCCGAAATGTCAGGAAGCCCCTGACGCTGGTCTCGAAAGAGAGCGGTCAGGGGCTTCCTGATGACACCACGCGCGACGCGTCCGCGCGTAGAGATCACTCCGGCATGGGCGGATCGTTCGGCCGACGCGGACGAGACGCCGTGTGTGAGTGTCGCACGACCCAGCGCGCTTTGTCACCGCTGCCGGCGCGCTCGAGGATGAACGTGCCGCGCCCGAAGTTGTCGATGGTGCGAGTGCCCTCCTTGGCTTGCAGGGCATACGCCACGGTCGCCCAGGCGAGCTTGCCGTCGACACGCGTCACGATCTCGATGGGGCGGTACTTGAACCCCGTCATCTCCTTGAGCTCGGGGCCAAGATGATGATCGCGGTAGTCCTTCCAGCCGCGGTTGATCCCGGCGCTCTCGAAGACCGTAAGACTGTCGCCGGCGTACAAAGTGTCCAGCGCCGCCAGGTCCGCTCGCTCCGCCGCCGCAAACACGGCGCGGATGACGGCCGTCGCCTGATCTACCGGACGGGTGGCAGCCTGCGCACTCAGCGTGCTCGACCAGGTCATCGCGCCCATCGCGATGATGGTCGTCGTCATGGATCCCTTGCGCATGGTCAGATCACTTTACGCTGAAGCTGTACGACCCGCCCATCGGGTGGCCGTCGGGACCGGCAACGCGGTACTTCACGGTGTACGAACCGGCCGCGAGGGGCTTGGTCACCGGAATGACCACGGTCTCGGGCGCCTGCGCATCGGCCGCGACATCACCGAGTGCCGCTAGCTCTTCAATGCCGCGGAGCAGTGTGATTTTCGCGATCTTGATCTCGATCTTCTCCGAGAACGTGAGGCGAAGCTCCTTCGGCGCAGCCACGGTGGTCCCGGCACTGGGCAGCGAACTCTTGAGCTTGGCGTGCGGCAGCACCGCAGCAATGGCAGCCACGGGCAGGGCCGCACCGAGGAGCAGCGACCGGATGAACGTGCGACGAAGCGACATGGGTTCTGATCGGGAATGAGGTGGAAACACGTACATCAACGTACCCACGATTTTACCCTGGGTAAAGGCTAGACATCGGTCGATCATACGACCGTGAAACGCACTCAGCGGGGGGCCGACCGGAACACGAGGGTCGCCCAGTGCACGTCCCAGTCGGCGCCCGAGCGACGGGGCGCTGGGACGATCTGCAGCGTGCGCACGTTCCAGAGGCCGGGGGTCGTGATGACCACGGTAGCAACACCGGCACTGTCGGTACTGACGGCGACGTCGCGAATGGAGGCCCGACGCGCGGCTGACGTGTCGACGCGAGAAGACGGCCGCTCCGGCACCGACCCCGCGTGAAGCCGCGCGAATGCCGCCGGCTTACCGAGCAACAGCAGACGCAGGCGAAGCGTGTCGCCGGCACGGAGCGCGGACGGGTCCGACAGCGGAATGAACTCCAGCGGATGGCCCGCCACGCGGTCGAATGCGCGGGCTCCCCGCCCGACCTCGACCAGCGTTTTGGCGTACTTTGCGTATCGGCGCGTGAGGCTGTCTCCTCCAACTACGGGCAGCAACCCATCACGTTCGTAGCGCTCGCGCGCCTCTGGTGCACCCTCGAGGTCGAGGTAGCGGCGGAAGCTGGCGGGGGACTCACTGACTGTCCGCGGCGCCAACTGGACGGCGACCATGTGCTGGCCGCCTACCGCCGGCGTATGCGCCAAGCGTAGCGAGGCCCCGTCGGTCGAAGGGGCGGTGATCCGATGGACCGCGCTCGCCGTGAACACCGAGGCGTTGACGATTCGGTCCGGGGTGACGGCCGACAGGCTTGTCGGGAACAGACTCGAGGTCTGACCGCGAACGCTGAGCCGCGCACCTGGCACGAGCGAGAATGCGTCGGGTACCAACCAGAAATCGTGCGCGCGCAGCGCGTTGACTGAGGTGAGCGCCATCGCGGCTGCGACGAGCGCGCAGCACCAGCGCGTAAAGCGAGCGGTCACGAGCGGCGACTCCGCGACGACCAGTGAAACGCGCTGATACGCCACCCCATAGGGGTACGCGTGAGAACGGCGAGTTCGGCGCCTACGGAGTTCATGGGGCGTCCACGCGACTCACCCGTTGCCTCGCTTGTCGATGTCGCCCACGCCATGTCACCGCGTACGCGGACGTGGATGCTGCCACGCGTCTGCTTGACCGCCTTCGCGAAGCTGATGTCGCTGGCGAGGTGATGTGAGCGGTAATCCGCCAGCGTCTCGATGCCTCCGGCCTCCACGATCACGGCATCGGGTGTCAACAGCTTGAGTGCGGCAAGGCTGTCGCCTGCCGTGAGGGCCTCATGATAGGCGCGGATGGTGGCTGCGACGGATGCCGAGTCGCTCTGAGCACCGTTGACCATGGGATCGGCGGGTGCGGCTATCTGCATGGGGAGCGAGGTGGATTCAAGCGCTGCGGCAAGCAAAAGGCTGACGAGGCCAACGAGTGGGAGCGACATGGTCGGGGGCGAAGGGGAGAGGGCAACGCCGCTCGAGCGAAATGCTGAGCGACCGGACGACGTCATGCACCGTGCGCGTGGGGACAGTCGGCTGCACCAGCTGGGAGGACAGGTCCAGCGACTCGCCAGCGGCAGAACAGATGACCGGCGGCGAACATGCCGTCGTGCTCGCAATGCTGATGCGAACCCGGGTGCTCGGGTGCATTCGGCAAATCATGCACGTCGACGATGCCCGAAAGCATGCTCACCGCGAGTACCAGGCTGGCGACGACGACCGAGCCACCCGTGAGACGACCGCGAGGTTGGAAGTCCTCGCCCACGAGCCGACGGACACGCCGCTCCAGTAGGTCGGGGCGAAGGAACCCCACGACGGCCATGGACGCCCCCGGCGATTTCCAGGCGCCCAGCTTCACCAATGCGCTCGCCACCGTGAACGGACCCGTGACCTGACTCGCCGCATCGTCGGCCATGATCTCGGCCTCGTCCGCGATATCATCGGCGATGGCTCGAAGGGCAGGGATCCAGAACAGCGCGCGAGCGAGCATTCGCAGTAAGAGAAAGCGGATCGGATCGCGCCGTCGAACATGTGTCGCCTCGTGCGCCAGCACGGCGACCGCTTCGTCTGGGAGCAACGCGCGCTCACCCCCCAACAGTGCTTCCGCCACGAACACGCGCGGCCGCCACCACCCCGCGGTAAAGGCCGGCATGGGTAATCCAGCCACCACGCACACATCACCCACGGAAAGGCCGCTGCGTTCCGCGAACTCCACCTCGTGTGAGGCGAGACCGCGCACCGGCAAACCATTCAGGACGCGCCGCGTACGGAGCGTTTTCTGCGTAATCTCGAACAGCGCCCAGGCAAATCCGACCGCGACCAAGAGATGCAACAGATGGTGCGCCGGTGACAGCAACTCATGCAGCGCGATCAGGCACAACGCGCCGAGGTGATCGCTGCCTGACAGCGGACGTTCCGCCACGCCCAGCAGGTGGGTACCCACCACCGGCACAAGCGACAACATGAGGATGGCCGACAAGCCGATTACCAGCAGTCGCTGATAGCGCCGCTCACCGACCACGGTCCCGGGCCGGAGCCACGGCCGCTGCGAGTCAACCACGACGGCGGCGGGCCTCGTCCACGAGTCTGGCCAGTCGATCCAACTGGGCGGGGTCACGTTCCGCCAGCACGTCGACGAAGCACGCCGCCAGCCGCTCGGGCGCGAAATCGATCACGCCCTCCACCATGCGTCGTGACACCAAATCGTGGAAGTCGGCGGGCGCCATCGCCGCTTCGTAGTGCAGCAGCCCATGCAACTTGCGGCGCGTGAGAATGTGCTTTTCCACGAGCTTGTTCAGTACGGTCACCACCGTCAGCAGCGCCACCTCGTGCTCCACGATGATCATCTCGTGCACTGTGCGCGCGGTGACCGGCTCATCGAACTGCCACACGGCGGTCAGGAGCCGGGCCTCGAGATCCCCGAGGACCTTCGCCAGCCCGTCCGCAGAGAGGCGTACGGCGTCGCCCATTTTCGGTTGTGCAGGCTTACGCGGACTCACCGAGCGTCTCCGGGCGGATGATGATGCGCATGGCCAGCGGCCTTCGCCTTGAATGCTGGTAGCGTGATGCGGTCGTGCTGCAATTCCTCTGGTGTGGCTTCGCGCGCCTGCGTGCCTTCGGGCGCCTGCCACCACGAGGTCTCGTCGCCGGCGCGCAGGCGGTCGCGCACCTTCATCACGGTGAACATGCCCCCCATGTCGATGTATCCATGCGGACCCTGCGCCCCCATCATGGGCAGGCTGTTCTTGGGAACGGGCATCCCCATCTCGCCCATGCCGCCCATGCCGTCATGGCCCATCGTCATGTACTCGGGAATGATCGGCTGTACGGCCTTGTCGATGACCTCAGCGTCGGCTCCAAGCATGCTGACGCCGCTATGACCCATCTGCGTCATGGTATGATGCGACATGTGGCAATGCAGCGCCCAGTCACCCGGATTATCTGCAACGAATTCCATCGTTCGCGTACAGCCCACCGGGACGAGCTGGGTCACTTCCGGCCACCGCGCCGAGCGCGGGATGTCACCGCCATCGGTCGCCACGAGGGTCCAGGTGTGTCCGTGAATGTGGATGGAGTGGTGGCTCATGGCGCTCAGATTGCCCAGACGGATCCGCACCAGCTCATTGCGCTCCACCATCAGCGGCGCGGTTCCCGGATACGCCTTGCCGTTGAATGTGAGCACGTTGAACTCGAGCATCTCATTCGGGTCGGGGCGACGGGCACCGGGAAGCACCTTCCATTCACTCGACAGCAGCGCGAAATCCCGGTCCGGGCGACGCTCCGGCGCCACGCGCGGGTGAATGATGAACATCCCCATCATGCCCAACGCCTGCTGCGTCATCTCGTCACGATGCGAGTGGTACATGTAGGTGCCATGCTGGCGCAACGTGAACTCGTACCGGAACGTGGAGCCCGAGGGGATCGGCGCCTGACTGAGGCCGGACACACCGTCCATACCCGAGGGCAGGATGATCCCATGCCAGTGGACGCTCGTCTCGGCCGGGAGGTGGTTCGTGACGTAGATGCGTACGCGGTCACCTTCCACCGCTTCGATGGTGGGGCCCGGGGTGCCCCCGTTGAAGCCCCAGCACTGGGCTTGCAGGCCGGGGGCGAACTCGTGCTCGACGGGCTCCGCGATCAGGTGAAAAACCTTCACCCCATCGACGATCTTGAACGGCAACGTGGACCCGTTCGGCGTGACCACCGGCGTGTAATCGCGGCCGGGACGCCCTGGTGCGTACACCGTCCCATTCGTATGTGATACGGTCGTGCGCGCGAGCGCCTGCGCGGCGCTGGGCAATCCCATCAGCGCGCCGCTCGCGACTGCACCGAGCCCGGACGTGATCAAACTGCGGCGGTTCATCTTCGAGGTCTCGCTCACGGCAGGCTCGTCCCCACGGCGCGCTCCAGTTGAATGCGGGCCTTCCAATAATCACTCATCGCGTCGATGTATCCTTGACCGGCGCTCAGTTCACCCTGCCGTGCCTGCAACAGGCCGAACACGCTCACCGCCATGGCGTTGTATTGCAGCTGCGTCTCCTCGGTCACCCGACGACGCAGGGGTACGACACGCGCCCGGTACTCCTCGAAACGGGCGCGGGCCGACGTGAGCAGGGCGTGTGCCGCGCGAACATCAGCGCGCACGGACAAGGCGAGCGCCTCCTGTCTGGCTACGGCCGCGCGTAATTCGCTTTGTGCGCGCAGCATGCGCGCCTGACCGCGGTCGAAGAAGGGCAACGGAATGGAGAAGCCGGGCCCACTCTTGAACGGGCCGCCGTCTTCACCTTCGCCGGCAAACGAGAGGGTTCCGTCGGGGAGCAACCGAAAGCGGTTCGTGAGCCCGAGCGCCTTGCCCGCGACGTTCACGTCCTGTAACGCCGCCGCCAGATCGAGCCGGCTGACCGCCGCGAGCGTCAGCAGCGAATCCACCGGCGGGTCGGTGACCGGCACGTCCGGCAGCCGCTCCGGAAGAATCAGCGACGCGCCAGTGGTGGATGCACCAAGTGCTCTCACCAACTGCTCTCGGCTCGCCTGACTTTCCCCGCGGGCGTGAATGGCTCCTGCCTGAAACTCTGCAGCCGCCGCGCGTTCGCTCACGAGATCGAGCTCCTGCAGGTTGCCGGCAGCGTGGATGGCGGTTGCCGCCGCGGCCGATGCGGCGGCGGCCGCTCGCGCCCGTTCACTGATCTCGCTGTTCTGCGCGGCCGCGATAGCCTCCACCAGGCTGGCTCTCACCTGCGCGGTGTGCTGGAACACCTCGTCTGCAACGCGAAGCCGGACGCTCGCCAACTGCGCTTCCGCCACCCGTCGGCGCAGCGGCTGCGACAGGAGGTCGACAAATGATTGGGCGATTCCGAACTCCTGAAAGCGTCCCGCGGTGAAACGTTCGAGCGAGAAGACGGGATTCGCGATCAACGCCGCCTGCACGACATCGGCCCGCGCAAGCCCCAACTCCGCGTAGGTCGCGCGGAGCGCGGGGTGCGAAATGAGGGCGATACGCACTGCCGACTCGGCGGTGAGGGGCTGTGACAGCAGACGCTCGACGGTGTCGGCGTCGACCACCGTACCGACGCCGGAACGTGTGGGTACCACGCCGCTGACGCGGGGCCGCAGCAGGTCGTCGACGCTGGACACGTCGCGTTGCAGCGAACCGTGGGCACAGGCGCCCGAAAAGGCGACCGAGCCTACCGCCAGGGACCGGGCAACGAGACGCAGCGCTGGCCTTCTAAGGGAATGAACAGGAAATCGCACGATCTGAGGAAGAGGGGGCACACAACCGATGGGCGGAATTTATGCCGCATAAAGTGTAGTGGAACCCCATGGGGCCGTACTCAGGAGGCCGGCGTCTGCGAATCTGGGGTTGCGGTGGCGACGAGAATGGCCGTGATCAGCAACACAAGGGCGCCGAGGAGCACCTCGAGCGCGACTGCCACGCGCAGGTTACGAAGTCCGCGCAGATGGCCGGCCTGAGGCGCGAAGCGTCGCCAGTTCAGCGCGCCGACCGACACGATGACCGCGACGGCAACGAGCTTCACTAGCAGCCGGAGACCGTACGACGACGTGCCGAGAAGGCGCACGTCCTGCAGGTGAAGCCATGCGGCAAAGGCGCCCGTCGCGCCAACCACTGACGCACCCACCAGCGCCGTCGGGGCGAAGGCCTTGAGCAGGGCGGGCAGCAGGTGTTTGGGCACGACGGCCCCATTGAGGGTGATGGGCCGGGAGCGGAGCCCGACCAGGGCCGCAACGGCCAGGCCGCCGAGCCAGAATCCGGCTCCGAGCACGTGCATGGTGTCAAGGAGAACGGCGAGCGCTGCCAGGCGCGGGTCCGCGGCGGCGTGGCCCGACAGGGAAGATGAGAGCGCCAGGGTGATGGTCCCTGCCAGCGCCACGCCCCAGCCACCCAGGATGCCCCCGAATCGTGCAATGCCTCGTCGCGCGGCATCCAGGCCAACGAGCACTGCTGCGACAGCGGCGATCTGAAGGAGCCATGCCCGACCCCACAGAGTCTGCGTCACGATCATCTGGACAAGCCCCGCATCGAAGGCTTCGCTAGGATCGTAGAAGGCCAGAGTCTGCGCGATGAGACGACAGAAGGCAGCGGCCGTGACCAGCAGTGCGGCGTAAAATCCCCAGCATGCCGCTTCCCGCTCGGCGGCACGCGCGACCTCTGGCTCGCCCGACTCCCTCCTGAGTACCGGTATCGCGACCGCGGCGAACGAGACCGAGCCCACGATCAGCATCATGCCGAGGTACAGCGCCCACCGGATGAAGACGTAGGCAGGAGATTCTGCGTCGAAGCTCATGGGGAGAGGAGGGAATTGGGACGGCGAGGGCAGCCTTGCGCAACTTCTCGCTTTATCCTACATAAAGCGAGGCATGGTTCAGCGCAACGCGCCGTAAGTGGCTTTTGAAGCCATGATGGCATCCAACCTGCCTTGGCGAGGGAGTCGGCATGACCAACCACGACCATCAGCACCACTCCATCGGCGCGGAATCCGGCCATTCCCAGCACTTGCAGGCAGCTGAGGCGGAACACGCGGCACGCGTCCCCGGCGGGATGGACGTTCACGCCCATGCGGCGCACGACAAGCACGCTGGCCACTCCGTCGCGATGTTCCGCGACAGGTTCTGGGGGACACTCGTGCTCACGCTGCCCACGCTCCTGTGGGGGCACATGCTGCAGTCGGCGCTCGGGTATACCGCGCCTTCGTTCGAGGGAGCGCACCTCATTCCCGCGCTGTTCGGAACCGCGGTGTTCGCATACGGCGGCATTCCATTTCTGCAGGGGGCCATTCGCGAGATCCGGGACCGGCTCCCTGGCATGATGACGCTCATCTCGCTCGCGATTACGGTGGCATTCGTTTTCAGCGCGGCCGTGTTCGTCGGCTTTCCCGGCATGCCCCTCTGGGAGGAACTGGCGACGCTCGTAACCATCATGCTGCTCGGCCATTGGATGGAGATGCGCTCCATCTCACAGGCGCAAGGCGCGCTCGGCGAACTCGCGAAGCTCCTTCCTGCCACCGCCGTCCGCGTTCACGGGCAGGGCGCCGAAGAGCGGCTCACGGAGGTATCGGTCGACCAGTTGGTGGTCGGGAACGTGGTGTTGGTGCGCCCCGGAGCGAACGTGCCCGCCGACGGGGTGGTGCGGGCAGGGCGGAGCAGCGTGAACGAGGCCCTGCTGACCGGAGAGTCGGCACCCGTTGCCAAGGCGGAGGGGGATCGTGTGATCGCCGGCGCGTCGAATGGCTCGGGGGCACTCCGCGTCGAGGTCACCGGCACCGGCGAACGCACGGCGCTGGCGGGCATTATGCGGCTGGTGGCTCAGGCACAGTCGTCCCGATCACGCGCACAGGCCCTGGCCGACCGCGCCGCCTTCTGGCTGACGTGGGTGGCGCTTGGGGCAGGCGCTGTCACCTTCGCGGCGTGGATCGCCACGGGGGCGACGGCCGCGGTGGCGGTGGAGCGACTGGTTACGGTGCTCGTGATCGCGTGCCCACACGCGCTCGGACTCGCGGTGCCGTTGGTGCTGGCCATCTCCACCACGCTAGGTGCGCATGGCGGACTGCTGGTCCGTGACCGTCGTGGGCTCGAGGAGGCGCGGAATCTCACTACCGTGGTCTTCGACAAGACGGGGACACTCACCCTCGGTGAACATCGGGTGGTGGCGATGCGCACCGTGAATGAAATGTCGGAAGACGATGCGCTGCGCCGGGCGGCGGCCGTCGAGCGCGACGCCGAACATCCGGTCGCGCGTGCGATTGTGTTGAGCGCGACCGAACGCGGGTTGACAATTCCTTCGGCGACGGGTTTCGAGCTGATGCCGGGGCGCGGCGTGCGCGCTACGGTAGACGGACGAATCAATTCCAATGGCGGACCGAACCTGCTGGCCAGTCTCGACGTGACGCTGCCGCCAACGCTGCAGCAGTTCACCGACGAAGCGGCGGCGCGCGGCCAAGGCGTGATCTATCTGATCGACGATGCAGAGGTGCACGCCGCTTTCGCCGTCGCCGACGCCGTGCGCCCGGAGTCTGCCGAGGCCGTTCGACGCCTGCACGAGGCCGGACTGGAGGTGGTCATGATGACCGGCGATGCGCGCGCGGTGGCCGACGCAGTGGGGCGGGAACTGGGCATCGACACCGTACTCGCGCAGGTGCTCCCGGAGGAGAAGGCCAAGCACATCGAACACCTTCAGCAGCAGGGGAAGCACGTGGCGATGGTCGGCGACGGCGTCAACGACGCGCCGGCACTCGTCACGGCCGATGTCGGTGTGGCCATCGGCGCTGGGACCGATGTGGCTGTGGAGGCAGGCGATGTGGTGCTGGTCCGCAGTGATCCGCGCGACGTAGCGCGCATCATCAGCCTGTCGCGCGCGAGCTACCGCAAGATGGTACAAAACCTGTGGTGGGCCGCCGGCTACAACGTCGTGGCCATTCCGCTGGCGGCGGGCGTGCTCGCGCCGTGGGGCATTGTGCTGTCGCCAGCGGTTGGCGCGGTCCTGATGTCGCTCAGCACGATCATCGTCGCCGTGAACGCACAATTCCTGCGACGCGCGAAACTCTAACCCGTCCTTGAATCAGGACAGGGTGCGCGCGGCCGCCGCGACCGGCGCCTTCTCCACCATGCGCCGCCGGAGCGTCGGCGTGGTGAGCGCAAAGAGCACGAAGCCGGAGGCAACCGTTACCAGCCCGAGCACGGAGAACGCCCGGAGCGCCAGATTGTTGAAGTTGTCGCGCCCCTGATAATCCATCGTGTGCAGCATCCACAGAAAGTCGAACAGACGCCACCGATCATTGCGAATGCGGAGTACCTCCCCGAGTTCGGCCGGCACATAAGCCGTCGCGCCTTCCCCGTCACCGAAGCGCACAGCCCACGCGGGCAGGGGCTGCTCGCGGAACTCATGATGGGTGCCCACCGAGTCGGCAGTCAGCAGCGACACATCGGTGACCGGTGCGCTACCGACATAGGCGGCTTTCGCCGTCGCGATGGCCTCGTCTCTGGTAAGCGGCGGACGCACTGCACCGGTGGCCGCGTCGACGAAGGCACGACGCCTGACCGTGTGGGCGCTCCCGTCGTGCGAGCCTGGACCAGGTGCGCCGAAAAAGCTCACGCGATACGTGGGGCGGTCTGCCACGCGCACCAGTTCGACCAAGGCAACCGAATCGACCCGCGTGCTCGCGCCCAAGGCGGCGACGGCCTGCGCTGGTGACACGGTGGCCCCCGCGGCGGCCACGGGCTTCGGAGCGTGCATCAGGTGGTCGCCGTGAACCGCATCCAAATCGGTCCACGAGAAGTACAGCCCGCCCACGGTCCAGAGCACGAACTGGATGCCGATGAACAGGCCGAGCCAGCGGTGGATGCGACGGGCGCGATAGGTGAAGCTGGGTGCCACGGTGGTCCGTCTCCAAGCAGCGGTGGGGCCGAGCGACGCCCTCGTCGGGGGCGTCCGGCCGGCGTTGATGAGCTGACTGGATTTTACTCGGCATCAAGCGTTCTTGCTCGTCCGGCGGCGCACTCGGTTTGGTCGCTGCCGATGGCGCGCCATGGTCCGTTTGGCCGCAGCGCAGGCGTCCGCGCATTCCCGCTCCAGTTTGGATGGACCTGACACACATCTTCAGGTGGTCGTTCTGCAAATACACTTCTGCGCGCATATCGCAGGCGACGAGACGTTGCACCGAGGCCTCCAGACCGGCGCGGTGGCTCTGGCTGGCTTCCCCATGTGCACGATGGCACCATGAGTGCGCCGCCGACGGAGGGGCCCTGTTCGTGCGCCGAGCGTGCAACCGAAGTACCGGACACTTTTTTGCCCGAAGAAACCCCGATGAGATTGAGGGGTATACGAGCTCATCAGCCGAGCGCTGGCCAGTCTCTCCCATGCGGGCGTCTGGCCCATCGTGCGCTAGGCTGTCGGCGGGCCGAATACGCGGCCCTGTCACCGATCACCCGTCACACGAACGGAGTATTGAATGGCACGTCCCAAAGGCACGCGGGCAGAACTGGAAGCCCGCCGCGACCAGGCGCGCGAGATGCACCGCGCTGGTGATTCCATCGCGCAGATTGCCGCCAAGCTCGACTGCACGGAAACGGCCGTGCGCAACTGGATCTTCGGGCCGCCGCCGCCGCCGTTCCCGGTCGAGCAGATGCGAAATCGCGTCTTTGCCCGCCTGCAGGAAGAGCGCTCGGCGGCCGTGTCGACGGGCGGACGGTTCACGGTGTGGACCACGGAGGCCCTCCCGTACGCGTTCGGCCCGGGCTTCACGGATCATTTCAAGGACGAGGGCGTGGACGCGATCCCGTCCGACATCTTCACAAACACGCTCACCGAGTGGGGCTGCGTGCAGGACGAGAACGGTGTCTGGCGCGTGCCGCGCGATTCCTGATCACGACGATGTGGTACCCGGCCGCCGTTGACCGGCGGCCGGGTTCACGTGCCTACCGGTTACCGATGGGCGTCGCGGTACCGAGCCGCACCCACCGCACGACGGTGCTCGTGGCGGAGCAGGTCCGCGAGCGTGGGGAACTCATTCGGGTCCCAAAGGAGCGCCCACCCCGTGCGCGCCAGCCCTTCGCAGATCTGCCGCGGGTTGTTGAGGTTCTCGTACACGTACCCGCCGTTCGCCGGCGCGCCGAACTCGCGCCGGTGAAAACTGCCGTCTTCGTAGGTGTACTCGATGTTGCAGTAATGCGGAGTGGAGTGCTGAACGAACCGGATCTCGCTGTACATGTGTTGCTCCAGGGTATGCGTAGAACGGGAGCTCGCCAGCGCGCGGAAGTGCACGCCGTGTCCCGCTCGAGCACAGCCTAGAGTTCCGAATTTTCGTCCACCGCGACCGGCCGTCCGAAGCGGCTCCCGGTGAACGTCAGTCCGCTGAGGGCGTGTTGGCTTGCGCCACGAAACGGTGCACCATCGCCATGACATGGCGAAGAATGCCGCTGCAGATCGCTGCGACCCCAGCGCGGAACGGGCGGTGCATCGGATGCGCGGCCCTTGCACCGCTGGGGCGCCGAAGATCGGCCGACTGCCTGTTGACGCCGACCGGCGAACGCCACATCCGGCCCGTGGCGACGACAGGTGCCGTGGCGCCCCCCGAGGGTTTGACTGTCTTTTCGGGCGCCACGGCGAATTCCCTTTCGAGTTGCCTCAACACCTCGCGGCGCAACCGCCTGAGACGGTCACTCCCGCACGCGATGTCGAGGCCTCGTATCGTCTTCGCGTCGATGGGGAGGCCGTTGCGCACCCGTTCGCGCAGCATGGCGCGTACGAAGGCGTCCGAGACGCGTCGACGATTTGTTTGACGATGAGCTGGCATGGATGTCCCTCGCTGTGCCCCGGCCACCACGGCCGGAGGTGAGACCAGTGTAGGCCGGCTGCGACGTGGCTCCCCGGGGGAGGCGGTCCGCCGCCTGACCGGGGCGGTCGGCACCCAGCGAGGGCGCAATCCGGTTCGTCTGGATGGACCGGATGGACAGGATGGACCGGATGGGGCGGAAGATCCGGATCGTCCGGGTATCCGTGATTCTTTGCAGCATCCGGATCCCGCGACTGCAGGCGGAAGCATCCGGAAAATCCGGATTGTCCAGGCGGGGCGGCTCTATCGGGCGGCAGGGCAGGGGAGTCTACTGGGATGAAGCGCTGCCGACGCTCGCGCTCCGTCAGGCCCGTGACGTACCTTGCCCCGGTTCGTGAAGCCCGGGGCTCGTCCGCCCCCCATCTGTGCCGCTGCGAGAGGTGGTGTGTCCGGAATGTCGTCCTCGAATGCCGCTGTGCCCCCCGCTGTCGCGCTCCGCGCCTTGCGTGACCGCTGGGCAGGGGCTCCCGCCGCCGAGCGGGCGAACGCCCAGAGCTACCTGCGCGACCTCTGCGAGGCGCTCGGCGTGCCGGCCCCCCTCCCCGCCGGGTCGGGGTACGAGTTCGAGCTCCCCGTCAAGTTGGTTACGCGCGATGGCACCGAGACCACCGGGTTCGTCGACTGCTACAAGGGCGGCCACTTCATCCTCGAGGCCAAGGACGTGCAGGGCGGCGCCTCTGACGTGGCGCTCCGCCGCGCGTATGGACAGGCGCGCCAGTATGCCGCCCACGACCCATCGGGCACGGCACCCCCGTACCTGCTCGTGCTGGACGTGGCCAAGACCCTGCTCGTGTACCATCGCTGGGGCGGTGTGTACCAGGGGTTCGCCGCGGGCCATCGCATCGACCTGCCAACGCTTGATCAGCGGCCGGCTGACATCGAGCTGCTGCGCGACATCTGGACGCAGCCAACCAAACGCGACCCTCGGCAACACGCGCAGGCAGTCACCCAGGAGATCGCGGCGAAGTTGGCGACGCTGGCCGCCACCCTCGAGGATCGGGGCTTCGAGCCCGAACGCGTCGCGCGCTTTCTCATGCGCGTGGTGTTCTCGTGCTTCGCCGAAGACGTCGATCTCCTCCCGCGCGAAGCATTTCGACAGACCGTGCAGAATGCCGGTGTGCAGGGTGACGCGGCCCTCTTTCAGCGTGCGTTGGGCAGTCTATGGCAGACGATGGATTCGGGCGGCCTGTTCGGCTTCGAGAACATCCTGCAGTTCAACGGGCATTTTTTCAAAGACGCTGAGGTGCTACCGCTCCAACGAGAGGAGATCGCCCTCGTACTCGAGGCGGCTCGTGCCGACTGGCGGGACGTTGAACCGACGATTTTTGGCACGCTGCTCACGCGTGCGCTCGACCCGGTCGAACGCCATCGCCTCGGCGCGGAGTACACACCCCGCGCGTTCATTGAGCGTTTGGTGCGTCCCACCGTGGAGGAGCCGGTGCGCGAGCGCTGGACCGCCGTGCAGGCCGAGGTGCTGCAACTGCGTGAGACGGGGAAGGCGAAGGACCGCGCGGCAGCCGAACAGCGGCTGCGCGAGTTCCTCGGCTGGTTGCAGGGACTTCGGGTACTCGACCCGGCCTGTGGCAGCGGCAACTTCCTCTACGTCACGATGCACGTGTTGAAGGACCTCGAGTATGAGGTGGTGCGTGAACTGGAGGCGCTTACCGGACACGCCGAGCTCCGCATGGAGGAGATCGGGCCGAAGAATTTCCTCGGCATCGAGGTGAAGCCGTGGGCGCGTGAGATTGCGGAGCTCACGTTGTGGATTGGGTTCCATCAATACTGGAAGCGTCACCATCACGTGCAGCCGCCCGAGCCGGTGCTCATGGACACCGGCACGCTCGAGCTGCGCGACGCCGTGCTGTCGTGGGATTCCGTGCGCCATCTGCCCGAGCGAGACCGTCCCGACCCCATGCCGCGCATCGTGCATCCGGTCACGGGCGAGCTGGTGCCCGACCCGGCGGCGACGTTGCCGTACATGGAGCATGCGGGGGCACGGCCGGCACCGTGGCCGGAGGCGGACTTCATCGTTGGGAATCCGCCGTATCTCGGGAGCAAGCGTATGCTCACCGTGATGGGCGACGGGTATGTCGATGCGCTTCGTGCCGCCTATCCCGAAGTGCCCGACGCTGCGGACTACGTCATGTACTGGTGGCAGC